>Ga0070741_10015724_pt1 | contig 12760 bp, 17 predicted proteins | sample Coa_R1_4_FD_66440 | JGI IMG/M metagenome (GOLD analysis project Ga0070741, IMG submission 66440) | Surface soil microbial communities from Centralia Pennsylvania, which are recovering from an underground coalmine fire - Coalmine... | ecosystem: Environmental > Terrestrial > Soil > Unclassified ...
GTCGATATTGAGCACGGGGCTTTTCGTCACCTTGATGATCAGCGCGGGGCATCGGATCTGCGGCAACTGATCCCATACCTCCAGCGGCTCGCGGATAAGTGTGCGGCGATCGAGCTTGTGAGTCCAGCTTCCATCCTCGAGCTTGCGGTACGTGTGTCGCGCCACGTGGGCGAGAATCTCGGGCCTGGCGAGTGTCTCCCTTGGAAGCACCTTGAAACTCCGAACCGCCTCCTCGAGGCTCTCGAAGCGCCGCGGGGGCTTCTCAGCGTAGCCGCGCAGGAATTCAACCGCCTGGCGCGAATAGTCGGGCGGCGTGTCGATCGCGATCATCGCCCTGAGCTTGTCGCTGTTGCGCGAAGCGTAGACGAGCACGTTGTGCGCCCCCATCGAATGCCCAATCAGGACCGGGGGACCGAACTTCCACTTGTTGATTATCTGCTCGAGGTCGGAAACGTAATCGAGCGAGCTGTATTGCCATTCCCGGGGCCATTCGCTCTCCCCGTGACCCCGCTGATCCAGCGCCAGCACGTGAAAATCATCCACGAACGCCGGCGCCACGAAGTCCCACCAGTGGGCGTGCGCCGATCCGCCGTGGATGAACAGCATGGGCGGCTTGCCCTCTCCCCCGTAGTCAAGGCAGTTCAGGCTCAGTCCGTTGGCTCGAAAGCGAAGCTGCTTCATGTTTTCCCGTGATTTCCCCTCAGGGCCCCGCGCAATGCCCGCCTATCAATGCCCTGTACGGGAGCGACTTTGCAACCCGGCGCGTTCGTGTCACGATCGAGGCCGCACATGGCGTCGCCAAGACCTTCTGTCCGCCTTCATCCGAAGCTCCGCCCGCGCCGCGCCCGCATCGCCATCGCGGCGGTCCTTCTCGCGCTGTTCGCTTCCGCCGCGTCATTCGGCCAGGACAACGCCGCCAAGGCGCGCGCGCTTGTGAACTCTGCAATCCAGATGACGGACAGCGACCAGGCCGTGAAGCTCTTGTGGCAGGCAACCGATCTCGATCCGACCCTTGAGGACCCCTACGTGTATCTAGGGGTGTATTACAATTCGCGATCCGATTTCGCGAATCTGATCAAAGTTTACCAGAAGCTGGTCAAGTACCGCCCGAACGAGGTCAGCGCCTATCTGAATATCGGCGAGGCCTACATGTCCTTCAATCCGCCGCGTACCGAGGAAGCGCTCGTATACTACCGCAAGGCGTACTCGCTCGATCCTCACAATTCATGGACCGCCCTGCGCATCGGGCAGATTCTCGCGCAGAACGGGCAAACCGCGGACGCGATCAAATATCTGCGCGAGGCGCTTGCCAACCCGAAAAATCCCACCGCGGCGGGCGAGGCGGAGAAGCTGCTGCGCCGGATGGGCGCGCTTTAGGTAGAGATAGATTCAGCCGCCCGGTGAGGCGGTTGGAGCCGAGGTCGGGGACTCCTGTCCGACGAACCATCGCCGCCCGTTCCACCGGGGCGCGAACTCGCTGTCGAAGATTTCCTGCTGCTTCGGAGTCAGGATGTCGCGGATCTGCCGGAGGGCGTCGAGGAAGGCCTGCCTGCGCTGGCGGCGAAATTCGCGCTGGGACTGCATTATCTTAAGTCGCGTATCCTTCATGATGTCGCGGACCTGGGAGCGCTGGGCCGGAGTCAGGTTCAATTCGCGCTCCATGCGCGCAACCACCGGTTCGCCCGGCACGCGCAGGATTCTGAAGCGGTACGCGAGCGTGCTCAGCGCGAAGCCGACGAGCAGCGCCGCCGCCACCGCCAATCCCATCGTCAGACCCGTGTATCTAGCCTGCAAGGTCGTCGCCCGGTGAATTGGGATCCATCCCGAAGATTTGCGAGACAGGCGGCTCAACGCTGAGTTCGTCGCTCAAGGTCCCGATAGGCGCGGTGACCGCCAAATACGCGGCCATCGATGCCGCCACCAGGAGCATCGCCGCCGCACTCGCGGCAAGCCTTCTGCGGCCCGCCTCGCGCCTTGCCAAAGCCGCGGGCCGCCGTGCCTGGAAGCCGCCGCTCGAGCCCACGCGGCGCGGGAATTCGCCCGCCGGGGCCGAATCGGAATGCAGTACGGGTGCGGTAAGAGCGAACGCCCGAAACGCCTCGTCGCATCGCCCGCAGTTCCTGAGATGCTCCGTCAGTTCGGCGCGCGCTTCCGCCTGGAGCTCACGCTTCCAGAAAGACGGGAACCGCCGTCGTGCCTCGAAACAATTCAACATCCGGACCGTCCGCAACAAGTTCTATCCGCAGGTTCGGGACCCTAGCGCCGACTTCATCCGCTCGGCCTGTTTGCGCAGGAAACGGCGGGCGCGAAAGGCGCGAATCTTGACCTTCGCCTCGCTCCATCCCATCGTCCTTGCGATTTCGGCCACGTTCATGCCCTCGCTCTCCCGCAGAATGAGCACCGTTCGATCTTCCGGTCTCAGGCTGTCGAGCAGGCGATGCGCCATGTCGTGCGCCTCGCGCAGCTGCTCGGCGGCTGAAACGATCTCCTCCGGCGTCGCTTCGTTCACCAGGTTCATCCATTGCATCTCGGACGCCGTAAAATCAGCGATCAGCTCCTCCGGACGGCGCTGCCTGCGCCTCAACTCGTCGTAGCACAGGTTCGTGGCAATCGCCCTGAGCCATGCTCCAAACGGCATCTCTCGACGGTAGGTGGAAAGCGAGGTGTAGGCGCGGATGAAACTCTCCTGGGCGAGATCGCGCGCCGTCTCCGGATCCGAGAAGAATCTCTGACACAGCCGCTCGACGCGCGGCCGATACCGCGCCGCAAGCTCCGAGAAGGCCGCCGTCTGACCGTCCAGGATCTCGGCTATCAGCTCCTCGTCGGTTCTAACGGCCAAACTCCAACCGGTCTTTCTGGTCCCTGCCAGACGCAACATCGCCCGCCTACTACTACGAGACCCGATGAGAACGGTTACACCGTCGCCGCCTGACCAATCCCGCTCCCCTCTCCTCACATCTCGCCTTCACGAGGCGGCGGTTCAAGCCCGGCTTTCACCAGATCCTGCGGGGTGTCGAGATCCAGCGTGACGCCCGGATCCTCGACCTCGACGTAGACAACGCGATCGGGATCCGCATCCACCACAAAGCGCGCGCCCTTTTCATCCGGCGCCCCCATCAATTCATCGAAAACCGCCCGGGCGAAAAGCACGGGATGACCCCTGCGGCCGGCGTGGCGGGCGATCACAATCGGAGCCCCGGTGGCCTCGTGTTTCGTTGCAACCGCCTCGAACGTCGAAGGCATCACGAGCGGATGGTCCGCCAGGTGAATGATCACCGCGCGCGCATCAGGAGGCACCGCCCCGAGAGCGCATCTCAAAGACGAGAGCTGGCCGCGGCGGAAGTTCGGGTTGTACACGGTCCGGATTCTCCCGTCGATTGGGACTTCGGCGCGCACCCGCGCCTCATGCGCGCCCGTCACGACCACCACGCCGCGAACCACGCCAAGCATCGCGTTGAGGGTCCGTCGCAGGAAGGTTTCGCTGCCTATCCTGAGCAGCGGCTTGGGAAAGCCCATCCGGCGGGATTCGCCGGCGGCAAGCAGGATTCCGTCGATCGTCCGCGCCACGGCGGAGCCTTCACGATGCGGGTTTGAGCCGGCCGAGCTTTACGCCGAGATTGCCGGCATCACGTACGCCGGACCTCCGCTCGCGGACGATCTCGGCGATAATCGACACGGCGATTTCCTCCGGGGTCTCGGCGCCTATGTCCATGCCGAGCGGCGCATGCACCTGCGAGAGGAACTCTTCCGGTATGCCGCTTTCGGCGAGGCGATCGAGGGTCGCCTTGACGCGTCTTCGCGAACCGATCATCCCGACGAAGGCGCCCTTCCAGTTTTGAAGCGCGGTGCGGATGACTTCCTCGTCAAACGAATGACCGCGCGTGACGGAAACAAGATAGCAATGGCGATCGAGGTTGAGCGCCTCGATCGCCGCGGCGAAGGGGCGCACGACGATCTCGTCTGCGGCCGGAAACCGCTCGCGGTTCGCGAACGACGCCCGATCGTCGATCACCGTCACCCGAAACCCCAGCATCGAGCCGAGTGTCGCGAGCGGCTGGGCGATATGGCCGGCGCCGGCGATCACGAGCCGCTGGGCTCCCGCAACGGGATCGAGAAACAGGCGCGGAGCATCCCCTTCCACCCTGGTCACCGGATTCGCTCCACCGTTCTCACTGATCTCGATGAGCGCGGGGATGCCGTCCTCGGTGCGCGCGACAAGCTGCGCCATCGCGCGCCTGGGGATCTCGATCGCGCTTGCGAGGCGGGTCTCGCTGCTGGATGAATCAACGATGGTTCTGGCGCCTACCTGGGCGCGGTCGGGCCCATGCACGAGCGTCAGCAGCGCGGCCGGGCGGCTCTCTTCGGCGGCGGCGGCCAACCGGGATGCGGTCTCAAGGTCGCGCTCGGGCGACCAGATATCCACGAAGACGTCCATTATTCCGCCGCATGTGCCGATCTGCTGCTGATCGAAATCGCCGGTCAGATCGACCTCGGTCATCCGCGCTCCGCCGCCTTCATCGAGCAGGAGACGCGCCTTGCGAAAGACTTCCGCCTCGCCGCATCCTCCGCCGATGGTGCCGAACTGTCCGTCGTCGCGGACGATCATCTTGGCGCCGACCTCGCGCGGGGTGGAACCGCGGACGTTCACGACGGTGGCAAGCGCGAATTTCCTGCCCTTCTCGAGGGTGCGAAGAGCTTCCGGCCAGATTTGATCGGGACCCATCATGGCTGATCTTCACGCTATCACAAAAGTTTGCGCTTCGATCACATCCCGATCCTTCCCAGGATGGCGTTGGCCTTTACCAGAGCGTCTTCGGCGGCGGCATAGTCGCCGGCCGCGATGGCCTGTTCGGCCTTCAGATCCAGCTCTTGCGCCTGATGGAGCTGCTCTCTCATCGCGGGATCCGTCGGACCCTGATCGCGCAGATGAGCAAGCTTGAGAGAGACTTTGCGCTCGAGTTGGCGCAGATCCGCCTGCGGCCATTTTTCATCGCCGCCCCCGTTTCCGGAGCATCCCGCCGCCCCGACGAAAAGCAGGAGCGCGAGTCCGAACACGGCCCGCAGAGAGTTTCGCGTCATCTAAACCTCACCGGAGTCGATGATGTCGGCCAGCACGGAGGCGGGATGGTCGCGGGGATCGACGCGGTCGTACACACGCGCGATCCGCCCCTCCTCGTCGATAAGGAAGCTCATCCGTTCCGCCGACGCTGCGCGCGGGTCGGAACAGGCGCCGTAGGCGATGGCGACGCGCCGATCCGAATCGCTGAGCAGCGGGAATGCAAAGCCGTTTTTCTCGGCGAAGGCGCGGTTGTCCTCGATGCTGTCGAAGCTGGCGCCGAGAATCTGGATGTTGTTTTCGTCGAAGTAGGCCTGATGGTCGCGAAAGCCGCGGCCTTCGAGGGTGCATCCGGGCGTGCCCGCCGCGGGAAAGAACCACAGCAGGACCTTGCGGCCGCGCAGGCCGGAGAGCGAAATCATCCGTTCGTCGTGAGCGGGCAGCGAAAATTCGGGGGCAATATCTCCGACTTTCACCATCGCGTTAGCTCCCCGGGCGGCGGGATCAGTTCAGCATCCCGCGCAACCGCGCCAGCATCTGCATGCTTCCAGGATCGTTTGGCTGAATCTCGAGCGCCTTCTCGAACTCCGCGATCGCGGCAGCGATCATGCCCTTTGCGGCGTAGAGCCGGCCGAGGTTCATGTAGGGATAGTGACGGGGTTCATAGCGGGGAGCGCGTTTGGCCCGCTCCAGCCATTCCACGGCCTCGTCGAGTTCACCCTTGGCGATCAGATAGGCCCCGATATCGTTGTACGGATTGCCGTAGGTCGGATCGACCTCGATCGCCTTCCTGCACTCAGCGATTGCCTCATCGATCCGTCCCATCCCCTCATAGGCCCATCCGCGGAAGGTGTAGGCCTCGGCGGTGGGGTAGATCTCGATCGATCGGGTGTAAAGCTCGATGGCACCCGCCAGGTCATTGCTCATGTGGCGCTGGTAGCCGGCGCTCCACAGTTCCAGCGCCTTTCTCTTGAGTTCCTCCGGATCCACAACTTCACACTGCTAACCCCGCATCGCCTGCAAATCAATGTTCAGCCCGGATGGGTGCGGTTTCGCTCCTACGCGCAGTGAAGAGCGCCCGCGAGCGTCTAGACAACGCATGTGGCCGTTTCGATGCCAAGACGCGCCGTGGAGTCCGCGCCGCGAATTTTTCGTGGAGGATGTCCGCGGAAAGCACGATACTGCAATCGGAACCGATCCGCACAGGTGGCCGCGCAATGACAGTCTCCCATCGACCATTCCCGATCGGCGCCTTCGGCGCTTTCGCCGGCGCGTTTATCGTCGGCCTGATTATCCAGGGGTGCGCGCCGAACGCACTCGGTTCCGCGCGAAACATGATGCGCGCGGGAAACTACGCGGGCGCGCATCGCGAACTCGCCGCCCTTGCCGCCCATCCTGACAAGCTTTCGCCCGCTGAACGCCGCGAGGTCAGGGACGATCTCTGCATCACGGAATTCACCATCGGACGTCCCGCCTATCCGCTCAGAGAACAGCGGCGAACGTGCAGTGAAGCATCCGCCGAGCCGGGAAGCCGCAGCGGCGAGATACTCTCCAGAATCGACTCCGCGATACTGCAGGGCGACGATGAGCAGATCGATGCGGCGATCAAGGCGGGAGATCTTGCGGCGGCGGAAGCGGCCGTGCGCGACTACGAATCAATACCCGGCGCGGATCAGGTGCAGGTTGCGCGATGGTCGAACAGGATGTGGAAGCTGGTGGAGGAAAAGGAAAGCCAACCCAACAAGGTGAGCAAACACGTCATGAACACTGCCATCGCCACCCTGCGCCGCAGCCACGCCGACGCTCGGAAGATGAGCGATGCGGCGTTCAAGCGATGGATCCTCGAGACCGCGAGCGTTGACGGCAAGCCCATCGTCCGCGACCCGCGTCTCGAACACGGGCGGCTGAAGCTCGGGCTCAAAGGGCTCGCTCCCGCCGCTCTCAATCTCGACAAGCTGGCGCAGATAAACGATGCGGTGGTGGCGCGATGCGGCTGCAACGCGCGCACCGATGTCGGCGTGGGCGCGGGCAACCTACCCGCCTATGTCGTGCGCCTCGATCCCGAAATTCGGCGCTCGGAGGTGCTGATCCTGCTGAGCGGCGAAACGATCGGCTCGGACATCACCTTTCGATGACGGGCCGCGCCGCGAAGGCGCGCCGCCTAGTTGTAGTCCTCGTTCAGCGCCTTGAGGAAGGCGTCAAGCGCGGCGGTGTCGCTGTCGTCGATGAAGATTCCGGACAGTTCCGGCGATCCGTTCCTGACGAGCCCCTGACGGGCCATCGTCGACACCCTGATGTAAAAGCTGAGCACGTCATCGATCGTGTCGAGAGCGCCGGTGTGCAGGTATGGCGCCGACTGCCCGAGATCGCGCACGGTGGGAGTCTTGAAATACGCGATCGTCAAGGGAAGAAGCGCCGCGGCATTGCATGCGGGACCCGTCAGATTGAATTCCCCGCACAGTATCGGGCTCAGCGTGTTCTGCGGTGCGGGCAGGTCGGGATTTCCTACGATGTTCCATGCTCCGAGGTCGGTATAGCCCGGTTTGGACGCCAAGGCCGGCGAGCGAAACCGTCCGCTCGCGTTCGGATGGCTCGGAGTGGGTGGAAGGTATGCGTCGAAGTCGGCGTTGCGCGCCGCGAGATCGGGCACCGAAAGTGATGCGAATGCTCCGTCGCCGAAAACGCCATCGTACTCGATCTGTGACGCACCATTGTTGTGGAAGGCGAAGTCGGTGAAATCGGGCGGCGTATGGCATGCGATGCAGTTTCCGGCGTGCGCCTGAACCGCGTTCGATCCCTCGGTGAGAAAAATCCTTAGACCCTGCAGCTCGGTTTCTCCAAACCGGAAGCGCTGATCCGGATGAAACTTGAATTTGCCGTCCGCCTGGGTGACAAACACGGGCTTTGAGAGCTGGTTTACCGCGGCAAGCAGGCGGCGGCCGTAGGCGATACCAGATTCGGCTTCATCGGGGTGGCGCGGCAGGCCGTTCTTCGAAAGAAACACGTCGTAGGGGCTTGCGTTGTAGTCGCCCGAATCGTCGGTCGAAAACCGAAGCGAATCGACGTATGCGCCCACCAGAGCGGCGACCGCGTTCACCACCGCGGCGTCCGAAGCGGTCGAAACGTCGAGCCGGTACTGCGAAGGCAGCCGCAGATGAGCCGGAATTGCAGGATCGGTTCCGAGCAGCAGCGCCGAGTACGGAACCCCGCCACCGCCGAACGATCGGGCAAGCTCATTTTTCCCGTCATCGTTTCGGATGACATTGGCGATATGCGAGAGCGCCACCGCTTGTTCGCTCGGAAGCCATCCGAAATTGCGCCCGGTAAAGGTGTCGACGATCAGGTCCGTGATAGAGGCGAACTCCCCGTCAAAGTGGAGGACGAGGGGAAGGGTTCTAGGGAGCGTCGCGTTCACCAAGGGAGGGGAGTTGCGCGGCGTGACCGCGGCCCCATCGCCCCGCTCCGGGATCGGGCTCCGCCGGGCGAGATCGTCGTAGGTCCTGACCCGCGACGGGAACTCATCCACCAGGTGGCAGGCGCGACAATTCATGCTTAGACCCCTGAAAGGCCCGGGCAGCGGCTCGCCCGTGGTCACGGTGGTATCCATCACAGGGTCGCCCGCGGGCAGGGTCGCGTTCACGTCTCCGCCCGAGTTCGCGAAGAAGAACTGCGCGAAGCGGGTCTCGAGAAAGAGCCGCTCGCCGACCTGGACTTCGGGCGGATCGACATCCGCGGCGGGCGCGGGAGCGTCGTTGGAGGATCCGCCGCACGCGGCCGCGAGAATCGCGGCTGCGGCGGCGACAAGGGCCAGGGGCACAGAAATGCGTTTCATCTCCGGGGTCGTTCTTTCCAGACGGCTTTCAAATCAGTGGATGGTGGGGCGGCCGGCGGGCAGACGCTCCAGCGCCTCGATCACCGCCATCGCCATCTCCCGGTACGCGCAGGGCTCGAGCCGTATCGTGATGTAACCCACGGTCACGTGAATTGCCCCGCATTCGCATTGCTCCACCGAGAAGGATGCGCGCTTTGCCAGACTGCGCCGCCGGCACTTGATGCCTTCGTTCATCGACCGGAATTCCCGGACGGGGTCCTTCTAGAAAAACCAACTGTTCTCGGATGAAGGCCCGAACAGTGCGCCGACGTAGCGCTCGAACTCGATGTTGAACTTCATGATCACCCGGTCGGAGTTGGGGGTAAGGCCGAAGCCGGGGCCGACGTTGTACTCGATGCCGTTGGGGAGCTCGCCCCACAGAACCGGGAAGATGTAGTGCTGCTGCTCATGAAGCGGTTCGGTGTCATCGATAAGCCCGCAACCACCGTAGAACTCGATTCCGGGCGAGATGTACCTGAGCCATCGAAAGTAGGCGCCGTTGCGGTAGCCGAACTCGAAGCCCTGAGTATGTCCTTCGCCGGACAGCACTTTTTCAAAGACGGGATTGGCGACCAGGGAGAAGCGGCCGAAATCCTTCTCCATGATCGGCCTGAGCTCGAGTTCCAGGTTGGCCTCGTCGAATTGCGGCGACTTGGGCCATTCCAGTTCCGCGTACCAGCCGAGATTGACCGGCAGCGTCTCCTCGTCGAACAACCGTCCGCGCAAGCGATACTTGGAGCCGGCATACCAGAGCCCCGCGCCCCGCGGCTGCGCGAGATTCAGATACGCGGCCGCCTCGATGCGATCGGTAAGGCCGTAGGTCAGTTCGTAGGCGTTGTACCAGGTGCTTTGGCTTGCGAATTCCCCGCCGGTGCCCGCGTCGGGAGTATTGTGGCCGTTGGCAACCACCGCGTTGAGGGTCTCGATCTCGACCATCCCGCGCGGTTCGGTCTTGTACGGATAGACCTCGAACTCCCAGGGGTCGATCTGGGCGGCGGCGGGCGCCGCGAGGCAGAACTGCGCCGCAAATGCGGCGCCAATCCAAATCACATGCAGATAACGCTTCACTCTGGTTCCTTTCATCGAGCAGCGGCGGAGTCGCCGTCCTTGAGTTGGGTGTCGATCCAGGCGCGCAGCTTCGCGCGATCGTTCGCGTCAAGCCGCGCCTGCGGATGCATCAGGCAATACGACCACGGCGGCATCGACTCGCCGCCCAGCGAGCGATGCATCCATTGCAGTTTTCGTTTCCGGGTCCGGGGCAGATAGCCGCCCCATTCCGAGAAATTGATCTCCCGCCGGCCTGTCTCGACATCGCGCGCGACCATCCACGAAAGCGGGGCGACCCTGGCGTACCACGGCCAGCGCGTCTCGTTGGAATGGCAGTCATAACAGGACCGGTTCAGGATCTCGTGCACATCGGCAGGCGCCGCCAGCGCGCCCTGCGACGGCGGGTTCGATACGCGAACCGGCACCAGTTGCGCGGCGGCGAGCGCGGCTCCCAGCGATGCGGCTATCGTGACCATCCGGTTTCGAAACATCTGGGATTGCGGCGATTTGGCTACTTCGCGACGATGCTTCCTTCTGGAACGTCCTGGTGGAAATCGTCATAGAAGTCGTAGGTGCCGTCGCTCAGCGCCGGCAAATGGACCGTTGTTGTCTCGCCCGGCGAGAGAATCTTTTCCCGATTGAGTTTGAAGCTTTCGAACTCGATCGTTTCGTCGCTGGCGTTGACGACCCTGATGGTGAGTTTGCGACCAGCGGGGACGGTCAGTGTCTGGGGTTTGAACTGATGGTTTTCGAAACGAATCTCGGGATCATCCTGGGCGGCGAGCGGCGAGAAGATTCCCGAGAAGAGCACGCCGGCGAAAGCGGCGGAGCAAGCGAGATATCTGAGAGCGGCCATCGGACACCTTTCGGCTGAAATTGAGAATGATTCTCAATATCCCGATGCCCGCGCATTTGTCAACACCCCCGCACCTTCAATTGATGCAATTCGACGAACTCCGGCGTCTTCCTGCGGATTCCAGTCCTTAAGCCCGTCCCGCAATCAATTGCAGAACCCTGCTCCACCATCCTCCACACCGCGCGCAATGGGGTCTGTGAACCCTTCTTACGGCGGTAATCGAGAATGCGGGACAGGGTCCTGCGGCGAACGTCGCGATTCGCTCGCAGCGCAGAGGTCCGTCGATCGGCTCGAGATTCCGGTCAAGCGGGATGATAGCGCCGCGGGGATCGTTCACTCGCCAGGCATTCCTGCATCGAACGCAGAAGTACAGGTACGGCCGCGGTTTCATCCAACCGCGCCGCTCAAGCGGCTTGATCAGAAAGTTGTGCCGCGTCTGCGCGGCCGAGAATGCAGCGGGGAGAGTCTTACTCGGAGGCGGTGGAGCGAAGGTTCTTGGAATCGAGCCGTGCCGGCGCGGTTCGCGGTGAGGTTGCTGATAGTTGGTCTGCATCGCGCGCATCGAAGGCCTCGAAGCGGGCTTGCTTCGTGCGAAGTCCGCTCCACGATGAACGGATGCAGCAATCTGCGCGCCGGGGACGCGACGCGATAGATTGCCGGCGGGCGGCCTGTATGGGCGAAGCAGGAAAAGCGAAGCGTCGCGTGGAAAAAGAGCATGTCGGGAGTCGCACATCGTCCAGACCCAACGCCCGATGAAGCCTCCGCATCAGGGGCGCGGCTCAAGATCCATGCGAAATGAAAATTGCGGGCGTTCAAAATGAAACGAGCGCGCCGCCGCCGAACCCGATGCCGCCCTACTCCTCGGGCGGCATCGGCTCCATCTTGAGCAGGCTGAACAGCTTGCGGTCGCGGTCCAATTCGGGATTGGCGGTGGTGAGCAGTTTGTTGCCGACAAAAACGGAATTCGCTCCGGCCATGAAGCACAGCGCGTGCGCCTCATCGGTGAGCGTCTCGCGCCCGGCCGACAGCCGCACCATCGACTGCGGCATCGTGATCCGCGCCGCCGCGATAGTGCGGACGAGTTCAAAGATCTCCGGCCGCTCGGAATTTCCGAGGGGAGTGCCCTTGGTTCGCGCGAGCAGATTGATGGGGACGCTTTCGGGATGCGTTGGCATGGTGGCCAGCGTCAGGAGCATCCCCACCCTGTCCTCGCGCGTCTCCCCCATCCCGATGATTCCCCCGCAGCACACCTTGATTCCGGCATCACGGACGTTCGCCAGTGTTTCGAGGCGATCGGCGTAGGTCCGGGTGGTCACGACTTTGGGGTAGTACTCTTCGGAGGTGTCGATATTGTGATTGTAGTAATCGAGGCCCGCCTCTTTGAGGCGCGCGCTCTGCTCCGCAGTGAGCATCCCGAGCGTGACGCAGGTCTCGAGGCCGAGCTTGCGCACTTCGCGGACCATCGCGCAGACGCGATCGAGGTCGGTATCGCGCGGGTTTCGCCATGCCGCCGCCATGCAGTAGCGGGTGGCGCCGGCCGCCTTGGCCCGGGCGGCATCGGCGACCACCGCCTCGAGCGGCATGAGTTTTTCCGACTTCACTCCCGAATCGAAATGGGCGCTTTGCGAGCAGTACCCGCAGTTTTCGGGGCATCCTCCGGTCTTGATCGAGAGCAGGGTGGATAGCTGGACCTGGTTGGGCTTGAAGTATCTTCGATGGATGGTTTGGGCCTCGAACAACAGGTCGAGTAAAGGCATGTCGAACAGCGCGCCAATTTCGGCGCGGGTCCAGTCATGGCGCGTTGCGCCAACGTCAACAAAGCAGCATTCCGCCATTACCGGGAAACTCCTGTCCGGATCGGCTCCAGCAGAACCGAATCAATAGTTATTGAGGCGGGCGAGGCGATCGGCGTGGAAATTGGAATCGCCGA
>Ga0070741_10015725_pt1 | contig 12759 bp, 11 predicted proteins | sample Coa_R1_4_FD_66440 | JGI IMG/M metagenome (GOLD analysis project Ga0070741, IMG submission 66440) | Surface soil microbial communities from Centralia Pennsylvania, which are recovering from an underground coalmine fire - Coalmine... | ecosystem: Environmental > Terrestrial > Soil > Unclassified ...
GAACCGCGCCATGCGCCATTCAGCCGTTCGCCTTGGCATAGGGGATGACTGCTCGATCGTGCGTCTGCCAGCGGGTCAGGAGGCGCTGATCACTACCGATTTCAGCCTGGAAGGGGTCCATTTTCGCCGGGACTGGCATTCCCCGGAGGTGATTGGGCACCGCTGCCTTTCCCGCGGGCTGAGCGATATCGCGGCAATGGGCGGAATGCCACTGGCTGCCTTTCTTTCGCTCGCGTTGCCGGCAGGCCTGAAACCATCGTGGGTGAGGGGGTTTGTTTCCGGACTGCTCAAATTGGCGGAACGGTTCGGCGTAACCCTCGCCGGAGGAGACACAGCGCAATCTCCGCATGGAGTCATGGCCGACATAGTTGTGTTGGGTTCTGTGCCACGGGGGAAGGCGGTCCTGAGGTCTGGGGCGAAACCCGGAGACTGGATTTATGTTACTGGCAAGCTGGGAGGCGCGGCGGCTACATTGGACATGCTGCGAACTGGACGAAAAGTTCGCCCGCAAGACTACCCTGCGCATTTTCATCCCTTGCCGCGGGTCGAAGTTGGCACGAGATTGAAGGGAATTGCCTCGGCCCTGATCGATATCAGCGATGGATTATCGGTCGATCTGGGCCACATCTGCGAGGAGAGCGGGGTGGGCGCAGAAATTTTGGGGCAAACGATCCCGCGAGCTCGAATCGGAAAGCCAGGTTCAGACGTGGAACTGCGTTACGCGTTACACGGCGGGGATGACTACGAACTTCTATTTACCGCTCCTCCTGGCAGGAAAGTTCCCAGCCGTATTGCCGGGGTTGCCGTCACGACCATCGGCAGGATTACTCGTGGCAAACGCATGTTCTTGGTGGACGCGGAGGGTCGGCGGAAAATTCTTGAGCCACAGGGATGGCAGCACTTCAGAAAGTCCTGAGCCCCGGTAGGACATGTCCTTTCGCCACCCCACGTACCTTCTGTTTCTCTAGGTGGCAGCATGGATCCGTTCTAGAGTAACCGCATGGGAATACGTCTCTCACTGGTTGCTGCGGTCCTGGCATTCGCGAGTTGTGCTTTTGCGCAAGCGAAGGAACCGTTCAAAGTCGATAACGATTTCGTTCACAAACAGTTCGGCTCGAACTGTTCGCTTCTCGGCTCGCAACTGCCGATGGTGGGCGACCTGAACAACGATGGCGTGGACGATATCGTCATTCCGGCCAACTGCACCAAGCCGCTGGTGAATGCTGCCGAGGACGGATACCGCGTTCTCGACCCCTACAACAGCTTCTTCGGATACGGAAACCCGAAGGTGACGACGGAATTCGCTTCAGCCACGCCCGAGCTTCGCGGATATGCTTTGCTTATCATTCACGGCGCCGGGCCGGACGCCTGGCATTCCGATACACCGAAGGCGAAGTTCCTCATCATCAACCTGCCCTATAAAGAGTTCGCCGTAAAGAAGGTCGGTCTTAACAAGAAAAAGAAAAAAACCATCATGGCCATTTACGTGGAAGAGGCTGGCGGCGATCAGATGACGTCGCTGGTTTCGTGGGATGGCAGGAAGTACAAGTATTCGCCTCTGGGCTCGTCGCTCGAATAGTGCAGCTGGAATAGCAAGCCCTCCCTTCCCTTCATCACAACCGGTCCCATGCGGGATCACAATCGCCTGTTCATCCCACCCGCTATAATTCCCGCCATGAATCTCGAACAAAAACTGGAAGAACTGAAGAAGCGCGACCATATGGCGGAAGAAGGCGGCGGCCCCAAGCGCCGCGAGCGCCAGCACAAAGAAGGCAAGATGTCGGCACGCGAGCGTATCGAGTTTCTCCTCGACGAGGGCACTTTTGAAGAGACCGACAAGCTAGTCACGCACCGCTGCAACGACTTCGGGATGGCGGAGCAGAAATTTTATGGCGACGGCTTCATTACCGGGTACGGCCGGATCGAAGGCCGGCTGGTCTTTGTCTTCGCGCAGGACTTCACCGTGTTTGGCGGGTCGCTCTCGGAGGCCAATGCAGCGAAGATCGTGAAAATCATGGACCTCGCCGCCAAGATGGGGGCTCCGGTAATTGGCTTGAATGATTCTGGAGGCGCGCGGATTCAAGAAGGAGTGATGTCGCTGGCCGGCTATGCTGATATTTTTCTGCGCAACACGATGTTCAGCGGCGTCGTGCCGCAGATTTCGGCCATCATGGGCCCATGTGCCGGTGGCGCCGTGTACTCGCCGGCGATTACCGACTTCATCCTGATGGTGGATAAGACCTCGTACATGTTCATCACCGGGCCGGATGTGATCAAGACCGTGACTCACGAAGAAGTCACCAAGGACGAGCTTGGCGGTGCGGCCACACACAACGAGACTTCCGGCGTAGCGCACTTCATGGCCCACGACGACGCGGAATGCCTGTCGATGATTCGCGAGCTGCTGAGCTTCGTGCCGTCGAACAATGTGGATGATCCGCCACGGCGGCCGTGCACCGATCCCATCGACCGGGCGGATGCCGCGCTGGATACGATCGTGCCTTCGGCATCGAACCAGCCTTATGACATCAAAGATGTAATTCACTCCGTGGTGGACGATGGATATTTCTTTGAAGTGCAGGAGCACTATGCGCGAAACATCGTTGTAGGATTCGCGCGGCTGAATGGGAAGTCGGTCGGTATCGTCGCGAATCAGCCGGCGGTACTGGCAGGAACCTTGGACATTAACGCTTCTGTGAAGGGTGCGCGATTTGTGCGCTTCTGCGACTGCTTCAATATTCCGTTGGTGACGTTTGAGGATGTGCCGGGATTTCTGCCGGGAACGAACCAGGAGTATGGCGGCATCATCAAGCACGGCGCGAAGTTGCTGTTTGCGTTTGCCGAAGCAACGGTGCCGAAAGTCACGGTCATCACGCGCAAAGCCTATGGCGGAGCGTACTGCGTCATGGCCTCGAAGCACATCCGCACCGATGTGAACTATGCCTGGCCGACGGCAGAGATCGCCGTGATGGGGCCGGAAGGCGCGGTAGACATCGTTTACAAGCGGGAACTGGAAAGCGCCGAGAACCGCGAGCAGTTGCGGGCGCAGAAGATTGAAGAGTTTCGCGACCGCTTTGCCAATCCGTATGTGGCGGCCGATCGGGGATTCCTGGATGCTGTCATTCAGCCTCGGGAGACGCGGAAGAAACTGATCCAGGCGCTGGAGATGCTGGAGACCAAGAGGGACAAGAATCCGCCGAAGAAGCACGGGAATATACCGCTGTAGTGTCAATGCTGTGTTATGTTGTAGGCGAACAAATAGCGAATCAATAGAAGTGAGATCATTAACTGTGAATGCTGGACTCGAACTCGCTGACGATGGGCTGGTCTGCCCGCAGGTGGGGGCGTGGACTGAAGACAAGCGCCGATTGGTCGCGATGTACGCTAAATTATTTTCTTCCGGAATGAAGGCCAAGTGGAAGAACCGCATCTACGTGGAGTTGTACGCCGGCGCAGGATACAGCAGGATCCGGGGTACGTCGAAGCTGACCTTGGGATCTCCACTTCGAGCATTAAATCTTGCGGACCCTTTTGACAAGTACGTTTTCTGTGAAGCTGTGCCGCACAATCTGGACGCACTGAAACAGCGCGTTGAGCGTCACGCCCCAAAAGCAAACGTAGCCTACGTTGAGGGAGAATGTGATTCTCACATATCGGAAATTCTGTCTCAAATCCCTGTAGGATCGAAAGAACGCAGGGTACTTACTCTCTGCTTTGCAGATCCTTTTGACATAGGGCTCAAGTTCAGCACAATCAAGGCGATATCCTCACGCTTCGTTGATTTCGTCGTACTCTTAGCAGTGTACTCAGACGCTAACCGTGCGTATAAGCGCTACGTGATGGAAGACGCGGTGAAAGTCGACGAATTTCTTGGCTCATCAACTTGGCGTGAGCGGTGGCAGGCAGCGCAGATGAACGCTGTGCCCTTTCCGCGATTCCTAGCCGAGGAGTTTGCGCGGAGCATGGAAACTCTAGGCTATCTCCCAAATCCTATCCATCAGATGAAGCGAGTCAGGTCGGATGAAAAAAATCTTCCTCTCTATTACATCGCAATGTTCTCCCGTCATCATTTGGCGCAGAATTTTTGGGATGATGTGCTGAAATACGGTACAGATCAAGCCCCGTTACCCTGGGACTGACATGTCGCTAAACTCCCATATCGAATGGACCGACGCCACCTGGAACCCCGTGCGTGGCTGCGTCAAGATCAGTCCAGGCTGCAAACATTGCTATGCGGAGACTTTCGCAGAGCGGTTCCGGGGAGTCCAGGGGCACCCCTACGAGCAGGGATTTGATTTGCGGTTGGTGCCGGACAAACTAACCGAGCCCTTCACTTGGCGCACGCCCAAGCTCGTCTTCGTGAATTCCATGAGTGATTTATTTCAGGACGGCGTCCCAGACGAATACATCGAAGCGGTCTGCCGCGTGATGACCGTTGCGAAGTGGCATACGTTTCAGGTCTTGACCAAACGATCGGACAGAATGCGACGACTCTTGAATGAGCGGCTGCGTTTCGCTGCGGCACAGGAACACATCTGGTGGGGAGTCAGCGTCGAGGATAAGAAATACGGAGTTCCTCGGATCGCGGACTTGCAGCACACTAACTGTGCGACGCGGTTCTTGTCGGTCGAGCCCCTGTTGGAGGACATTGGCCAGCTCGATTTTTCGAAAATCAGTTGGGTGATTGTTGGCGGAGAGAGCGGGCCCGGCGCACGGCCCATGAAAAAGGAATGGGTAGTTTCTATCCGAGATCAGTGCAAGCACCAACGTGTCGCATTTTTCTTCAAGCAATGGGGAGGCGTCCGAAAAGTCAAGAATGGCCGCTCATTAGAAGGGCGCACCTACGATGAATATCCGCGGCGATCCGTCGCTGAGGTTCCGGACCGCGTGAGCTGTCTCAAATACGCGCAGCAATTCTTGGAGTCGTTTCGGCCAAGGCCGTTGGTTCGACTCACGGCATAGCTCATGCTCTCGGCCGACGGGCGAGGACGGCCGTCCTCCATCGCCGAACTATCTAGCCACGATCTTCTTTGCTTCTTTGCTTCGGATTCCGAATCTTTTTCCGTTCTTCGGCTGAGCGTGTACGTATTCGTTCTCTGAATCTTGTCTCCCACTTTCATCGTGCTGAGCGGGCCGAAGGTTTCCAGTTCTACGTAGGGAAATGGATCGGCTCCGGTGTAGATAATGGCGCTGCTGCCTTGGTCGGCGTACTCGGCGCCCTCTACTCTGGGCGAGTCGATTCGCAGAACATATTTTTCGTCCATCCAGATGAGTGTGCTGGCGTCGCTGCCGATTTGGCTTTCGATTTTTCGCCCGCGCGTCAGTGCCACCAAGCCATCTTTCACCCTCAGATTCTCTGGCAAATCGAACTGGAGATGGACGTAGCCTTTCGGAAACTGCGACTTCTCGGGCAGCACCATGAAGGCGCGCTGCGGATCACGTAGTTGCGTGATCACTCCGATACCGACCTTCACGGGGTCGCCGGTTACTTTCTCATACGTCGTCGTGATCTGCATGACGGGCAGAGAATCGTCGAGCCGGATCTCGCGGCGTTCGCGGATGCCGTACTGGGGATCTACCGGGGTTACCAGCGCGACCACAGAATCTCTGATCGTGGCAGTCATGGAGACCTGGTCAAAAGTGAATGGCGGAGGCCAGCCGCGGCCGATCAGCTTGGGCCACTCGGCTTGGGGCGAGGGCCAGCTTTTGTCGCCGCCGAAGTTGGTCCAGTTCTTCTCATCTTTTGCCACCGGCTTGCCGTCGAGAGCGCGATTTTCCCAGAGCACCGGCTCCTCGCCGGCGAAGTGAAACTGTATCACGCGGCCAATTGCGGGGACCACAATCACTTCAGCAACTCCGTTCGTCAGGATAACGGCCTCTTTCCAGGCGTGATACTCGGCGTGAGAGGCTTTCAATTTCGTCTGACTATTGGCGAGGGAAGACATGATCAAAGCGTAGCTTACAAGAAGCTGGAATCGGGACATGAGGACGGGATTATATTTCAGCGGAAGGCTCGCGGTTCTGCACGCCAGATCCCTCGCAAGGCTCGGGATGACGTCACTTCCAGGGAACTGGGGTACGGAAGAGAAATGCGTCGCTACAAAAAAAATAAGAGTCCCGAAGAGATGTTGAACTTATTCGTCTCGGCCAGTAGCTCGCTTTAGACCCTTACCGACCTTTCTTGCGGCTTCCCTTGCGGGCTGCTGCAAGCGATCTTGGCTCGGGCTCCGGGCTTACCGCCAACCGGAAAAACCAGTTCAACGCTTCGGGACTCTATCCTGCCTTTGACGTGTGTTCCTGTTCGCCTCAACCAGCACTTTGCTATAGACCCTTGCTTGCCCTCTACTGCTTTACCTTTCGGTTGCAGAGTGACTTCGCTCGAGTCCCGGACGCCGCACCAACCGGGTAAACTTCAGAACATGTCAAAGAACGAGTTTGTTGTACACCCGCCATTTTTATAGTCAAACGAAATGACGACACTCTATCTGCTTTAAATCGAGGGCAGTGCAGGCGCTTCACAAGCGGGTGACCGAAATTTGTGCAGCGCCAATATGCAGACGTGAAACTTGCGTGGCAAAGAACCGTAATTCGCGGCATTTCTCCCCCTGCAATGCAGGGTTGCGTTCGAGCTAAATCGAAATGCAATGTGGAAAATCAAAGTGAATTCTTATTCTGCGCTGGATTTGATTCTGCTCTGGGAAGTGCGGCTGGCGGCACGCCGATGACACTGAATAAAAAAGCCGCCAGCAAAAATGCCGGCGGCTAGCAGGAACGAAAGCAGATTAATCAAGATCTGCGGGAGGCGTGCCGGGGTTCTTGGGCAGGCGACCTTCATGATCCCAATACAGCGACGGACCATGATCGGAATGCGCGTGGGGCACCGGCTTTTCCCCAACGGAGGTCAAGAACCCAGGCCCGGCCAGGACATCCAAGCCGATACTGTTGGTGTACATGGCCTCGTTGAAGACGCTGCCGGTCGGCTGCAGCGCTTTCGCGAAAACGCCGAACGAAACATCTCCGTTGACGTAAGACGCGGAAATGTAATCCCCCACCATTCGGCCCAGGCTGGTGTTCGGAAGCCAAGTGGTGCGCATGGGTCCGGCGAGCTTCACCGCCTTGCTCCAGGTGGTGCCGCCATCGGAAGACTTGGTGAATCCAACATTCAGGCTGCAATTGCTGCTGCAGTTCGAGACAGGGTAGAAATAATACACAAGGCCGAGCTTGGCAGTGCTTCCCGAGGTGTTCTGGTCGACCGCAAGGCCGGGAATGAAATGATCTACCGTGGTGGTTGTGGCATCGATTGGAATGCGCTTCACCGCAGTCCAGGTAGTGCCGTTGGTTGAGGTGGCGAAGACGATGTCGTTGGATGAGCATCCGCTGCGGAAGCGGCAATCCTGCCAAGCCACGTACACGGTTCCGGCGGCGTCGATTCCGGCGGTCGGTAATGGGCCGCTACGCAAGCTGCCACCTTCCCCGTGATCGCTGATGGTGCTGACCGTGCTCACGTTCCCCCAAGTTGTTCCGCCATCGGTGGAAGTGAACGCCTGAATTCCATTGCCTTCGAAAGGAACTACAACGGTGCCGTTGGGTTGCACGAGGGGTTGTCCGCCAAGACCGAACGCGTTTCTCACCGTGGAGGCAGCACTCCAGGTCGCTCCGCCATCTTTGGAGACGCTCATCTTGACCTGATCGCCGAGCCCGGCATCGTCCCACTCAACGTAGCAATTTCCGAAGAAGGTGCTGCCGGAGTTGGTGTCGCAAACCATCCAGGTTTTGTCTGCGAAACTGCTATTGCTGTTCACCGTGACCGGATTGGCCCAAGTCAGACCGTCAGAGGAAGTGCTCACCAGCACGCTGTTGTTCGACGAGAGGCCGAGCATCGCGACCATCCACTTGCCATGCTTGGGATCGAAAGCCACGGAAGGATCGCTGGCTGATGGAAATCTTCCACCCATGAAATTGACGGTAACGCCGGGCAGGAAGCCGTGGGTCCAGGTCGAGCCGCTATTCGTCGAGGTGGCAAATCCGATGTCGGAAGAACCACCGCTAAAAATACGGCCCGTTTGAAATGCGCTCACGATGGTGGATCCGAAGGCGAAAGTGTCGGGCTCGACTTCGGTCATATGTTGCGCGTCAGTGTCGGTGAAGGTGTCGGTGCTCAGTTGGGTGAGAGTGAGTTGAGCAGAGGCAATTCCGCTGAGGAATACCAGCGTGGTCAGGACCGTCAAGACTGTCAGGAAGGCAGAAACATGCCATCGAGGGAAGCAGAGAACTCTTTGATTCATCGAGCATCCTTATCGTTATGGGAATCGAACTCCGCTGATTTGCCGGTTGCGCAGGAGAGGTAAAACAGGCGTCCAGCAAGGCGCGGCTTGGCTCGGCGCGACTATAGTCTGTAGTACTCAACAGTGTCAACGTGAACTGTTTTGCACTCTGTAAAACCTTTGTAAAGAGACAAACCCTCCGCTCTTTGTTAGTTACTTAGCAGGAGTCAAACGTCTCACTAAAATCGCTCTGGGGAGGAACTTCGATGACGATCTATAGCGACGCCCGGGGCAAGGTGATTGACGTGAACGGCGGAGGGGCTTTTCGCCTGGTTGCGTTGGCGGTTGCTGCTTTCGTGGCTGCCATCCTGCTGTTCAACTGCGTAACGCGGGTAAGCACCGGACACGTTGGAGTGTTGACGCTATTCGGGCGTGTGACCGGAGAGATGCTGCCGGAAGGCATGCACTTCATCAATCCTCTCAAGACCAACAACGAGATGTCGATTCAGACCCAGAGCATCAAGGAATCGGCGAGTGTGCCATCGAGCGAAGGGTTGGTCATGAATCTGGACACTTCGCTCATCTATCACCTGGATCCCTCCAAGGCTTCCGATGTTTACCAAAAAATTGGCGCCGATTATGAGAACCGGCTGATCGAGCCGAACCTACGCGCGGCGATTCGGGAGTCCACGGCTTCACACACTGCCAATGCCCTCTACACCGGCGAGCGTGAGATGGTGGCGAAACAGATCAACGACCAACTGGCTTCTCTGCTGGCGCCGCGTGGATTCATTGTAGAAAGCATTTTGCTACGCGATATCCAATTGCCTGCCACCTTGAAGGCTTCCATTGAATCGAAGCAGCAAGCCGAGCAGGAAGCGCTGGCCATGAATTTCCGGTTGCAGAAAGAAACGCAGGAGGCGCAGCGCAAGCGCATCGAAGCGGCCGGCATTCGGGATTTTCAGCAGATCGTTGCCCAGGGAATCAGCCCAGCTTTGTTGGAGTGGAAAGGCATTGAGGCCACCGAAAATCTAGCCAAGAGTTCGAATTCCAAGGTGGTTGTGATCGGAAACAACAAAAACGGATTGCCGCTGATTCTCGGGCAGTGAAGCCATCGGAGCCTAGCCTGTTACGATAACTTCGTGGCCGCGAACCTGGACGTTCGCAATTTAAATATCAGTTTCCCATCCAAAACGGGCGGGCTCGCCGCCGTCCGCGACCTGAGTTTCTCGATTGCTTCCGGCCAGGTTCTCGGGCTGGTAGGCGAATCGGGCTCTGGAAAATCCCTTACATCGCTCGCAGTGATGCGCCTGCTGCCTCCGCAAGCGACGACGCGGGGAGAGATTAACTTCTCGAACGGCAGGGGCGTGGTCAACCTGCTGCACATTCCCGAGGACGAGATTCGCGGCATGCGCGGCTCTCGAATTTCCATGATCTTTCAGGAGCCGATGGCCGCACTGAATCCCGTGATGCGCGTCGGGGACCAGATCGCCGAAGCCGTTCTTGCGCACAACAAAGTCGATAAACAAGTGGCTTGGCGCCAGGCAGTTGATGCGATGAAAGAAGTCGCAATCACCGACCCGGAGCGCCGGGCGCGAGATTATCCTCACCAACTTTCCGGTGGCATGCGCCAGCGCATCATGATCGCGATTGCCATCGTGAACCGGCCGAAGTTGCTGATCGCGGACGAACCCACCACGGCTCTCGACGTCACCATTCAGGCGCAAATTCTCGAACTGCTGGCCGAGTTGCGGGTCAAATTCGAGCTCACCATGTTGTTCATCTCGCACGACCTGGCGGTAATTTCCGAGATCGCCGACCGGGTTGCCGTGATGTATGCGGGCAATCTAGTGGAATTGGGGTCGAAGCAAGATATCTTTTACTCCCCCGCGCATCCGTACACCCGAGGATTGCTGAACGCGGTGCCCACATTGCAGACAGACCGAAAATCCCCGCTGCGAACCATTGCCGGAACGGTGCCCTCGCTGCAGAGTTCGCCTCCGGGCTGTGCGTTTGAACCGCGTTGCGATTTTCGCATTGCCGAATGTGCTCGCATTTCCCCCGCTTTCGTCGAAGTCAGTGCCGGGCATTGGGCACGCTGTCCGGTGGTCAATCCTGTCCGCTAAACTAAAACGAGGGCGCCAGTTTTTCGCATCCTCACCAGGAACCATCTATAATCGCCCCTTCGCCGGTGCATAGTGCGCGTTCTCCTACTCAGCGACATTCACAGCAACGTGGAAGCACTCGAGGCGTGCCTTGCGGCCGCGCCGGCCTACGATCTTGTCGTGAATCTGGGCGACATTGTGGGCTACGGTGCCAGTCCCAACGAGGCCATTGAGCGCTCGCGTTCGCTGGGAAAGCTATACGTGCGCGGAAATCATGACAAAGCGTCCGCTGGGTTGATGGATTTGAGCGACTTCAACCCCATAGCGGGACTGGCAGCGATCTGGACTCGCGAACAGCTCACGCCGGAAAATTTAGCCTGGCTGCGGAATCTTCCTGGGGGCCCATTACAGACCGACCAGGTTCCCGGCGCGCAGTTCGTGCACGGATCTCCAGTTCACGAAGACGAGTACCTGGTCACTTTGCGCGATGCCATCGAACCCATGCTGGTGTCGAGCGTACCGGTGACGTTTTTTGGACATTCCCACTTGCAGGGATGTTTTTCGTCCACCAACGTGACTAGCGATTCGTACCGCCCCATGTACCAGTCCGTGGGCCGGGCTGAGATTTCCGAATTGCAACTCAAGAGCGGTTCACGTTACATGATCAATCCCGGGTCGGTGGGACAGCCCCGCGACGGCGACTGGCGGGCGGCTTGCGCAGTTTTCGACTCCGAGAATCACATCGTGACTTTCTGCCGCACTCCATACAACTTAAAAGCCGCGCAGGAACGAATCCTTGCCGCGAACCTGCCGCAGCGCCTGGCCACGCGTCTAGCCGCCGGAAGATAGTCGCACCTCGGATTTCGCAATCCTGAATCCGGTAAACTCCACAGATGCCCTCTTACTCGCGCAATGCCGGAGAACTCTTTCCTTCACAACGCGGCAACGTACCGGAACGCTACCTCGTTGCCCATAGCGATGGCGGGGCGCGAGGGAATCCCGGCCCCGCCGGGTTTGGCGTCGTGATCGAAGATCAATCCGGCAGAAAACTCGCAGCGCTCAGCGAGTATCTCGGTCACCAGACAAATAATGTTGCGGAATATCAGGGGCTGATTGCTGCGCTGGAATATGCCGTTCAGCACGAGTACAAGGCGCTGAAGCTGATCAGCGACTCCGAACTTCTGGTGCGCCAGATTAAGGGCATTTACAAGGTCAAGAATGCAACACTTCAGGATCTGCATGCGCGGGCGAAAGACCTGATTCGCCAATTGGATTGGTTTTCGATTGGGCACGCTTTACGCGAGCACAACCAGGAAGCGGACCGGCTGGCCAATGCTGCGATGGACAAAGGGATGGGCAGGAGTTCCGCGCCACCGCCAGTCGTTTCAAGGACTCTTCCGCAGGAGTTCGAAGGTGTCGTCGAGGATGGCAGGGTGAAATTGATTGGTGGTGAGTTGCCAGACGGAACGAAGGTTCAGGTGAGAGTAAAGCGTTAAACGAATGGCTAATCTGCCGCGGACGTGTGATCGTGCACGATTTTCCAGCCCTCGGGAAATTTTCGAAAGATCAGCGTGAACAGTCCGTGTGGAGTTTTGCCGTCTGACATGGTCAGATGCCAAGCCCCGCGAACGAAAGCGGCATCGGGCCCAAGCGGCTGAATGTTCAGGTCCGAGAACTCGAGCTTGCCCATCTCGTGGCCTTTGCCTTGGTAGGTTTTCTGATAGCGCTCGAGCGTAGCTTGCCATCCAGAAGCTATCTTGCCTCCGGAGAAGAACGTCAACTCCGGCGAGTTCCAGTAACCATCCAGGAATGATTCCAGCTTATGAGCATTCCACGCGGCCTGCTGCTTCTCAAGCACTTGACGGACAGCATCGGATGGGGACGTTTGAGCGAAAAGGCAGAGCGGAAACGTGCAAAGCATGAGAGTGAACAGGATGCGCATGAAGGACTCCATGGCGCACCAGTGTCTCACACTGAAAAATGTTTTGTTTTCTGAAGATGAAGAGAGAAAGAACACGCAGGATCGCCGCTGAGGACGATCCTGTTAGGCGCGCCCTTTTTTGGCCGCGGCGGCTTTCACTCCCGCAACTTCCCACGGGCGTTTTGGCTGCTCGGTCTTGGGCTTGTCACGATCCTTGATGCGATCGTAGTGGTAAGACTCGCTCACCGTGCCCAAGGATTCGTTGTAGAGACTCGGCAGAGCCAGAGCTTCCTTCAGTTCTTCGGTGAATTGATGCAGGGCTTTCAGATGATCGGCGGTCGCCGGCACTTCGTTCTTCGCAGTTTTCAAAAATTGCTGGTAGCCGCGGTTCACCAGTTTCGAGATTTCGCTCCCGATCAGGTATCCGGGGTAGGCGAAGATCTTTACGCCGTCTTCGCCGTCTTTCTGG
>Ga0070741_10015726_pt1 | contig 12758 bp, 8 predicted proteins | sample Coa_R1_4_FD_66440 | JGI IMG/M metagenome (GOLD analysis project Ga0070741, IMG submission 66440) | Surface soil microbial communities from Centralia Pennsylvania, which are recovering from an underground coalmine fire - Coalmine... | ecosystem: Environmental > Terrestrial > Soil > Unclassified ...
GGAGATGGTGAAGGTGTCGGGAACGACGAAGCCGAAGTTGATGGTCCATGCGTCGGTTTGGCCGTTGATCGGGCCGTTCTCGTAGAGGACTTGGGCCGCCGCCGGCAGTGACAGCAGCAGCAACAGGCAGATCGCAGCCAATAAACGCCAGAGAGCGCCAGCTTTCACGGGGCTCCTCCTTCATCCTTCGTCGTATCTCAGCCGCTGGGTTAAGGCCGGCGGCGTGAATGACAACCAAATCAGCGCCCCCTACGGCGCAACATTCCCACACTCGCCAGCAGACCACCGGCCAGCAGGGCCAGGCTAGCCGGCTCGGGGACCGTGCTTGTGGGACCGCCGAGGACCGTGAAAGACTCCGACGGAATCGGCCCTAGGGAGTTTTCCGAAGCCGACGAGGGGCAGCCCGGCGAAGTACAGCCGACGCCGCTGTTCTCATCCCAGTAAGCGGGATCGCCGGTGTTTACAATCGCATTGCTCAGGTTGATCCAGTAAGTACCGTTGCCGAGCGTCGGGCCGTTGAAGCTGCCGGTCTCGTCGCAGACGTTGAAGCCGTAATCGTTGGCGCCGCAATGAGAGGCGGTGAACGGGACTTGCTGATCAAAGTATGTGGTCCCGCCGAATTCCGCCGAGGTGATGGACAGCTCGACGGACTCTATTACGTCTCCGGGAGCGATCCACCCGCCAAAGACGAAGCCGTTCACCTGGCTGACGCCTTGCGAGATGGTGAAGCTGTCGCTGACGACGAAGCCGAAGTTGATGGTCCAGGCGTCGGTGCCGCTGTTGATGGGACCGTTGTTGTAAAGGACCTGCGCCGATACCGGCAGCGCAACGACAAACAGAAGGCAGAGCGCCAGAGGCAAGGAACGGGTGGACATCGGCGGAAGCTCCTCTGCACGAACCGGGGACTACTTCGGGGCCGACTAACGGGATGACTTTACACCCGTTTCTAAGCGAGAGAACATGAAAATTCGCGACAACAGTACTTGGCAGTCAGCATTTGGCACACTGACGTTGACGCGGTTGCGGAATAGGTTGCGTTGTCGAATTTCAGCTCGGAATTCCGCATCAGCAATGTGACGAGAACCACGCCGCCGGCTCTGCAACGTGCCGAGCCTGAGCACAACTGCCAACTGCGGCTGCGAACTTTCCGCTAGAAGGTTTCCGCACGCTTGATTTACAACTAATGATTCAGCCCAGAGGCTTCATTCATGCGAACTGGTTACCGACTGCTGTTATCGGCGCTGTTTTGTTTTGTCCTGATTTTGGCGAGCACGCCCCTCGACTCGGATGCGGCTGCGATCTTTCAATCGGCCACGCGCCGGACCAGCGACTACGCCGGGCAGGGCCAGCCGCTGACGACGCAGGAGCTGCAAAGCTTGGTGGCGCCTATTGCGCTCTATCCCGACCCACTAGCGGGGCAGATCCTGGCCGGAGCGACCTATCCCGACCAGGTGGCTGCGGCCGACGACTTCGTGCAGCACAAGGGACTCTCCGGCCACGCCTTGATGGAGGCGGTGGCGCTCGAGCCGTGGGACCCCAGCGTCAAGGCGTTGACCGAGTTCCCGACGGTGCTGAGCATGATGGCGACGAACCTGGCGTGGACATCGCAGCTGGGCGAGTCGTATCACAACCAGCAGACCGAACTGATGACGGCAATTCAGGCGCTGCGGGCGAAAGCCGTCAACGCCGGAAACCTGAAGTCGGGCCCGCAGCTGCGGGTGAATCAGCCAACCCCCGACATCGTTGCCCTGCAGCCGGCCAATCCGCAGGTGATCTACCTGCCGCTGTATAACCCGGCGGTGGTTTACGGCTCGCCCATTGAGACGCCCAACTTCACCTCATCGAACACCGCCAACAGCGGCGAGATCACCTTCGGAGGCGGCGTGGCGGCGGGCGCGCTTACATCGGGAGGCTGCTGCGATTGGGGAGCAGCCAATTGGGGCTGCAACTGGTATCACGGCGTCGCCTATTTTCACGACTATCCCTACAACGGGAACAACGCGTGGCACGGCAGCTACTACGGCGGATATAACTATTACGGCAATCACACCTACCACACCAGCTACGACTACTCGCATCCCTATACCGCATTTCAGGGCGCCGGCAGCCAGGGCAGGACAGCCAGCGGCCGCGAAACGGGCAAAGCCAATTCCTTCGACACCGTGAGCGGAGGCTGGAGCGCGATCGAGGATGTTCGCGGCTGGGGCCAGAGCGACCCGGGCGACGCGATTACGGTGTTCAGCAGCTGGGACAAGCGGGCGGCGGCCAACGATTTTGCCGTCGCAGGCTGGGGCGACCGCGCCGCCAGCTTCCGCGGCTGGCTCACGCACGGCGGCAGCGGCGGGGGATGGGGCACGGGAGGCCGCGTCGAGGGTACGCACTAGCAAGCTGCGGATCCCGGCCCTGGTGTGAGTTGCGTTCCACATACAAGGAGAGATGGATGACGAAGTTGTTGCGGTTCTACGGGTGCGTGGGCTCGGCGGCGCTTGCCGTGATTTTATCGGCGTTGCTGTTGGGGTGCCATCGCAACAACTCGACGGCGGGGGAGGCCGCGCCCGGCCAGAAGACCTATGCCACGCCGGATGAGGCGGCGAAAGCGCTCGTGAGTGCTGCCCGCGACGACAACCAGCAGCAGATGCTGGAAGTTTTCGGCCCAGGCGCGAAAGGCATTCTGTACTCCGGCGACGCTGCCCAGGACAAGGCCGACATGGCCGCCTTCGCCGCCGATTATGCGCGGATGAATCGCTGGCGCAAGCTGGAAAACGGCAACCAGATCCTGCTGGTGGGGCCCACCAATACAGCCTTTCCGGTTCCGCTGCGCAAAGACAGCAAGGGGCAGTGGTACTTCGATACGCCTGCCGGCGGCACCGAGATGGCTGTGCGGCGCATTGGCCGCAACGAACTGGCCACCATCGACGCCATGGCATCGCTGGCCGATGCGCAGGAAGACTACTTCAAGCAGGAACATGATGGGACAAAGCAATATGCGCGTCGCTTCATCAGCGATCCCGGCAAGGAGAATGGGCTGTACTGGCCGGCCGCGCCCGGTAAGGATAAGAGTCCGGTAGGCCCGCTGCTGGCGTACGCTTCCGCGGAAGGCGAGAAGCTGAATCCCAAGCTGCACAAGCCGTTTCACGGCTACTATTACGGAATTCTGGTGACGCAAGGCATGTGGGCCAACGGCGGCCTGAAGGACTACAGCCGCCTGGGCGTGATGAACCGCGGCTTCGGCTTCATCGCCTGGCCGGCCGATTACGGCAAGTCCGGTGTGATGACCTTCATCATCAATGGCGACCGCATCCTCTACCAGAAAGACCTGGGCAAAACCACCAAGGACGAGGCGCCTTTCATGACGCAGTTCAATCCGGATTCCAGCTGGATCCGGGTCGAGCAGTAGGATTGCCGGAAGCGCTTACACTCGCGAACGCGGTGTGCCCTGCTGCGGACTTGACACGGGAAGCGCGGGCGCGGCATCGGCGGCAATCTCGAAGGGCGTGCGCGGCGCATCGTGCAGCAGAAAATCGCAGAGCACGCGATTGAACTCCTCGGGCACCTCTTCGTAAGGCATGTGGCCGGCGCCCGGAAACATCACCAGCGCGCTATTCTTCAGGTGACGCTGTAGCTGGTGGATGGAAGACGGATAGACCGCGCGATCGCGCGATCCCCAGAGCAGCAGCGTAGGCAGGCCGCTGATCTCGCGCAGCGAATCGCCGATGGCTGTGAGGTCGTCCTGCCAGGAGCGCAGGATCCGCAGCAGGTGTTCGAAGCTGCCGCCGGGCTCCATGCCCGCGGAGTAGGCCTCAAAGGTCCCCGGAGCAATGCGTTTCGGGTCTCCATACAGCGCGGTGAAATAGCGTTTGGAGATGATGCGCATGCGCGGCTGCACGTGCACGACGTAGAAGCCGCCCAGCGTGGTCGCCAGCAGCCGGGTCAGCACCTTGCCGTGACTCGACCAGGGATTGATAGGCGACACCAATATCAGGCGCCGGACGCGATGCAGTTGGTCGCGCCGGGCGGCAAGCGCGGCCAGCACCATGGCCAGTCCGCCACCGCGCGAAGATCCCACAATATCGACGTCTTGCAGTGCGAAGTGCTCCAGGAAGCGAAGCAGCGCGTCTGCCTCGCTGTTCAGCGAACATTCGTCGCAATTGGGGCGCTGAGAGAATCCGCAGCCCGGCAGGTCGGGCGCGTAGACGGAGAAGTGCCGCCCCAGCGGCTCCATGTTGAAGCGCCACGAATACGAGTAGCCCATGAAGCCATGCAGCAACAGCAGTGGCGGCCCGGAGCCGGCGGTGAGATAGCGCCACCTCACGCCGTCAAGTACGACGCTATGCTCCTGCGCGCCGGAGATCTGCGCGATGACCGGAACAGCGGGAATGGTCGGCGGCTGGGACATGTCGTTCAGGTGCAACCGGAGGTTCGCTGCCGAATGGGCGAGCGATCTCGCCGCTGTCGCTTCGGAGCAGCCGACTCTCCTCCATCCATGCCTGTAAACCTAGGGTATCACTGCAGCAGGAAGTTCCGCCGAGGCGGGCGCGGCGCTGAAGCGTGGCCGGCCGATCGAGGCAGCAAACATGCGGGGCTATAATTATCGTTTGTCGAACAGGAGCCCCGTCATTATGAGCGGAAATGGCAGCAACGGTTCTATTCTCAAGCCGCGCGCGGAGTGGATCACCAAGCGCCGCGAAGAAGCGGCGAGCACCGGCGACACCAATATGTCGCAGATGCACTTTGCCCGCAAAGGTCTGCTGACGGAGGAGATGCTCTTCGTCGCCGAGCGCGAGCAACTGGCGCCAACCGTGGTGCGCGACGAAGTCGCTGCCGGCCGCATGATCATCCCGGCCAACATCAATCATCCTGAGCTGGAGCCGATGTGCATCGGCGTGGCCTCCAAGTGCAAGATCAATTCCAACATCGGCAACTCGTCGGTCGCCAGCAACGTGGATGAGGAGCTGAAGAAGCTGCACACCTCGGTGCACTACGGCGCAGACACGGTGATGGACCTCTCGACCGGCGGCGGCATCCACGAAATCCGCGAAGCCATCCTGCGGCACTCGCCGGTGCCGATCGGCACGGTGCCGATTTACGAGGCGGTCTCGCGCGTGAAGCGCATCGAGGACCTCAACGCCGACATTATGCTCGAGGTGATCGAAGAGCAGGCCGAGCAGGGCGTGGATTACATGACGATCCATGCCGGCGTGCTGGTCGAGTATCTGCCGCTGATCACGAAACGCATTACCGGCATTGTCAGCCGCGGCGGGGCGATCCTGGCGCAGTGGATGGCGCACCACCACAAGCAGAATTTTCTGTACGAGCGCTTCGACGACATCACGAAGATTCTGGCCAAGCACGACGTGAGTTACTCGCTGGGCGATGGCCTGCGGCCCGGCTGCATCGCCGATGCCAGCGATGAGGCGCAGTTCTCCGAGCTGAAGACGTTGGGCGAGCTGACGAAGAAGGCCTGGGAGCGCGATGTGCAGGTGATGATCGAAGGGCCCGGGCACGTGCCGCTGGATAAGATCAAAGAGCAGGTCGAGAAGGAAGTCGAGCTCTGCTACGGCGCGCCCTTCTACACGCTGGGGCCGCTGGTCATCGACATTGCGCCCGGCTACGACCACATCACGTCGGCGATCGGCGCGGCCATGATCGGCTGGTACGGCGCGGCGATGCTCTGCTACGTCACTCCGAAGGAGCACCTTGGCCTGCCCAACGACAAGGACGTGAAGGACGGCATCATCGCCTACAAGATTGCGGCGCACGCAGCCGACGTGGCGCGGCACCGTCCCGGCGCGCGCGACCGCGACGACGCCATCAGCTACGCGCGATATACGTTCGATTGGGACAAGCAGTTTGCGCTGTCGCTCGACCCGGAAACCGCGCGCTCGATGCACGACGAAACTCTGCCCGACGATTACTACAAAGAGGCGGCCTTCTGCTCGATGTGCGGCCCGAAGTTCTGCTCGATGAACTACTCGGCAAAGGTGGACGAGTACAACCGCCAGGTGCACGGGATCGAGAAGAAGGACTACTCGGAGCTGGTGAATAAGCTGGTGGCGATCAAGTAGGCGGCGAGCAACCAGTCGGCTATCTCATAAATCGCTTGTATCAAGTATGACTTCAGCCGTGCCGCGCGAAGCGATGAAATGAGGCTTCAGCCAGGTGCCCCGGGTCTCGCGATTTTCGAGACCCGGGTCCAGTCACGATTGGAATAATCCTAGCGTTGCGTTCAAGCACCGCCCTGTTGCGACGACCGCACTACCCAGGTCTCTAAAGGCGCGAGACGTGGGGCACCCGGCTACAGAGGTGTAATCAACTCGTAATCCTCGCGTCGCTTCATCTCTCGTCCCCCTTTGTTACACTCCCTTCGTGACGCGCATCCGCCCGCGAGCCTGGGTATTTGCCTGCACCTCGGGGGTGCTTCAGGTCCTCATCTTCCCGAAACCGGCGCTCTACCTGCTGGCCTGGGTCGCGCTCGCGCCCCTGATGTATGCCATCCTGAAGTGCCGCGAGCAGGACGTAACCCTGGTGCTGGCCGACGGCGGACAATTTCTCGCACCCGCCACCGCCTGGCAGGGATTTCTGCTGGGTTATGTCAGCGGCCTCATCTGGTACCTGGGCAGCTGCTATTGGGTGTATTACGTGATGCACTTCTATGGCGGGCTGGGCATTGTTACCTCGGCGCTGCTGCTGCTTGCCTATGCGCTCTACCTGGCGCTGTACCACGGCGTCTTCGGACTGCTGGTAGCGCTGACGGCGGCGCGGCGCAACGGATTCAGCCTGCGCGCGCTGTTGTTCGCTCCCTTCATCTGGGTAGCGGTCGAGCTGGCGCGCACCTACATCACCGGCTTTCCCTGGGACCTGCTGGGCAATACGCAGATCGACAATATTCCGCTCATCGGCCTGGCCAAGGTGACCGGCGTCTACGGCATCTCCTTCGAGATCGCATTAGTCAATACGGCGGTCACGGCGGCGTTCCTGGTGCCGCAACGCAAGCGTCCGCTGCTGATCGCCGTCTGCGCTGTCTCCATCCTGCTGTTGCACTCCGGCAAACTGTACGCGCCGCCTGCCGTCCCCAGCACGCAAGGCGTGACGCTGGTGCAGGCTGATGTGCCGATCCTGGAGTCGAGCGCCTGGGACCTCGATTATCTGGAGAACACCCTGCGTGAGCTCAGCCAGCTCAGCGTGCGTCCCGAAAGCGAGCACGCAGGCACCCCTGGGCTGATCCTGTGGCCCGAGTCGCCGGCGCCATTTTTTACGACCGACTTGCACGTGCGCAGCACGCTGGGGAACATCGCGCGCCGCACCGACTCGTCGATCATCGCCGGCACGCTCGGCATCCAGCACACCGGCGATCCCACACGCCGGCCGGTGATTTACAACTCCGCTTCGGTCATCGCCCGCAATGGCGCCTGGACCTTCGAATATGACAAGGTCCACCTGGTGCCGTTCGGCGAATATGTGCCGCTCGCCGATTTCCTGTTTTTCGCCAAGAAGCTGACGCACGAGATCGGCACCTTCGGACGGGGCACAAAGCGCGAACCGCTGGACGTGGACGGCACGCGCATCGGCGTCTTCATCTGCTATGAATCGATCTTCCCTAACGAAGTGCGGCAGTTCGCGCGCAATGGCGCGGAGGTCTTCGTCAACATCTCCAATGACGGCTGGTACGGCGACACCGGCGCTCCGCTTCAGCACTTGAACATGGCGCGCATGCGCGCGGTGGAGAATGACCGCTGGCTGCTGCGCGACACCAACACCGGCGTGACCGCGGTGATCGATCCCTACGGACGGGTCGTCGCCAAAGCGCCGCGCTGGCAACGAACCGCATTGCAGAGCGCCTACGACGTGGAAGAGAGCACGACCTTCTATACGCGGCATGGCGATTGGTTCCCGATTCTGTGTGCGATAATCACGGTTGCGGGCTTGCTGCTGCGGTATTTCGGACAGACGCGAGCAGCGCCGGCCGCGTAAAGATCGTATTCACCACGGAAGCACGGAACACACCGAATTTCTCGAGGTCAGGGCTCTGCGTTGCTGCGGGGATACGACTCGGAATTCCGTTTTTCTGACAAATCTCATTTCGTGAATTCCGTGCTTCCGTGGTGACCACAAAAGGGTGGCAATGGTAGAAGAACTCGAGCAGGAATATTCCGCGCTCCGCGAGAAGGTCCACGATCTTCAGGAGTATCTTTGACGCGCCGCGGCTGCGCGAGAAACTGAGCGAGAGCGAGAAGCAAACCGCCGATCCCACGCTCTGGTCGAACCCGGAAAAATCTCAGCACGTGATGCGCGAGAAGAAGCGGCTGGAGTCCGCGCTCGCCACTTACGACGAACTCGCGCGGCGCACCGGCGACATCAACGCCTACTTCGATCTGGCGCACGAGGGCGAGGACGTCTCCGCCGACCTGCGGCGCGAAGTCGACGAATTGAAGGCCCTGGTCGACAAGCTCGAAACCGAGACGCTGCTCTCCGGCGAGAACGACGACCGCAACGCCATCGTCACCATCCATCCCGGCGCCGGCGGCACCGAGTCGCAGGACTGGGCGGAGATGCTGATGCGAATGTATTTACGCTGGGCCGAGCGTCAGGGCTTCTCGACGTCACTGTATGAATATCAGCCGGGCGATGAAGCGGGGATCAAGTCGGCCACCTTCGGCGTGAACGGCGAGCACGCTTACGGGCTGCTGACCAGCGAGATTGGAGTGCACCGGCTGGTGCGAATCTCGCCGTTCGACCAGGCCAAGCGGCGGCACACTTCCTTCGCCAGCGTCTTCGTCTCGCCGGAAATCGACGAGAGCATCCAAATCGATATCAAACCGGAAGACCTGCGCGTCGATACCTACCGCTCCGGCGGCAAGGGCGGCCAGCACGTTAACACCACGGACTCGGCCGTACGCATCACGCATATCCCGACGGGCATCGTAGTCGCCTGCCAGAACGAGCGATCGCAGCACAAGAACCGCGAGAAGGCGATGAGCATCCTGCGTTCGCGCCTGTACGAATACGAGCTGGAGAAGAAGCGCGCCGAGACCAAGCAGATCGAGGACTCGAAGCTCGACATCGACTTCGGCTCGCAGATCCGCTCCTACGTGCTGCAACCCTATCGCATGGTGAAAGACCTGCGCACGCGGGCGGAGATCGGGGATGTGGATCGCGTGCTGGATGGCGACTTGAACGAGCTGATTCGCGCGTATCTTATGGCGCGCAGGAAAGAGCAGAAGTAGCCGTCAGGCAGCACGCCATGAGGCAACAAAAAGGGCAGGCTGAGCGCCTGCCCTTCTACCTACCCACAGAACGGACGAATTACTGTCCGCAACCGTTGGTAATCTGGCCGTTGTTATAACTGTTCAGGATGGTCGCGTCGCCTTCCATCTGTTGTCCGGTGGGCGAGGACGGCGCGATGTTTTCCGGAATGATCCCGGAGCCGATGAGGTTGTTGGCGTCGGCCAGAGTGGTTTGGATCGGGAGGCTGGTCGTGCCGTTGGCGATGTTCAGCAGCGCCGCGATCAACTGATGCGCCAGGTCCACGCTGGCATCACCCTGCACCGGGGTGTTAAAGATGTTCTCCAGCTGGGCATTGGTATAGAAGTTGGTGCCCAGCGTCAGGCCGCTTCCATCCTTCCACGCGCTCTGATGATTCTTCCAGTATCCCTGGGTCAGGGGCGTGCAGTTGCCGGCGGGAGTGACCACACCGTTTTCGAATTCCACCGCCGCGAATCCGTGGAACTGGTAGAGGGTCTGCAGCGGGAACGTCAGGCCGATGCTGAAGGTCACGTTGCCGCCATTGGCAAAGTACTGCGCGAACGAACCGGTTGCGTTGGTCAGACTGGCGTTCAGTGTCGACCGCAGACTGCCATTGGTCTTCGACATTGTGCCAAACGAGAGAAGCCCGCTCAACGTGCCCTGCGGCGAGGTATACGTGAAGTTGACTTGACTGTTCTGCGTGACGGTGAACGAGTCGTCAGGATTGTGGGTGAGGAAAAACGGCGCGTTCGAGGACGAATAGATGACGTAGCTTCCATTGCCTTGCAGGTGTCCCGTGCCGCTGGCGGCGCCATTGGCCAGGAAACAGCCGGTGCCGTTGCAGTAGATCGCCGGAATCACTAACGAAAGAACTGCCGTTCCATTTCCGTTGAAGTGGGCGTTGAACAGACCATCGCCCAGGTTAATCTGATCCTGGGCACTTAATAACGAAGCCGCGCCTAATACGAGGATCGCGACGGCCAGAGACACTGCTTTAATCACTCGCGATTTCATTTGCTCTCTCTCCTTTGAATATCGAAACTCACGCTACGCGCATTGGCAGGGGACGGGAGCGCCTGTTACAGACCACCGGGTAGACACAGAACCAAAATGCAAACTCTGTGGAGGTAGAGTGTTTGTACAAGGTTCTTGCGTTGCGCGAAAGATGCAAAGGTGGGGGAAAAAGGGGCCACATGAGTAGAGCAAATGGTGCTAGAACTAGGTGCCACTTTGCGGAGGCATTCCCCGGCTTTGGTAACCGGCCCAGGCGCTGCTCTGCCGCCAGTTGGTAATGTTCGTGCGATTTCGGTGAGTTTCCCGCCTTCAGCGCCTGCTGTACCGGTCGACGACCGGTCCAAGAATCCTCTTGGCGCTATGGCTTCCTTCGTGAATAATCTCGCCCATCAGGACAAACCACTCTCCGAGGGCAAGATATGAAAGCCAAGAGTTGTCTGGCGGTTGCGGTTGTGTCGCTGGTGCTGGCGAGCCTGGCATCGGCGCAAACGTTTCGCGGAACGATCCTGGGAACCGTCACCGACAGCTCCGGCGCCGTTGTCTCCGGGGCAACGGTGAAGGTCCGCAGCGTCGATACCGGCCTGGAACGCACTACCCAGACCACCCCCGACGGCAGTTACGCCGTCCCCGAGTTGCCCATTGGAACCTACGATGTGACCATCTCGCAATCCGGCTTTGAGACCACGGTCACGAAAGCGGTCGCGGTGAATGTCGCGGCGGAAAGCCGGGTGGATGTCGCCCTCAAGCCCGGCCAGGTGGCGCAGCAGGTCGAAGTCACGGGCGAGGTGCCACAGATAGAAACTACGACCAACAATCTCGGCGGAATTCTGACCGCCAAGACTATCGAGAGCATTCCCATCAATGGGCGCGACTATACGAAGCTCATCTATCTCGACCCGGGAGTTGCCGGCTCGCCCGACCAGATCAGCGACTCTCCGGGCTCGTTCGGCGAGTTCTCGATGAACGGCTCGCGCGGCCGCTCGAACAATTACCTGCTCGACGGCACCGACATGAACGACGGCTTCCGCAACGATCCGGCCATCAACGAAGCGGGCGTGTTCGGCGATCCGGCGACCATCCTGCCGCTGGACGCGGTGGCCGAGCTGCACGTGCTCTCCAATTACCAGGCGGAGTATGGGCGCAACAGCGGCGCGGTCGTCAACATCGTGACCAAGAGCGGCACCAACAACTGGCACGGCTCGGCGCTGGAGTACTGGCGCAGCGGCCAGCTGGGCGCGCGCAACTACTTCAACTTCGCGGGCCAGCCGAAGAATCCATTCCTCAATAACCAGTTCGGCGGCTCGCTGGGCGGCCCCATCGTGAAGGACAAGGCGTTCTTCTTCCTCGATTACGAAGGCCAGCGGGAAACCGGCGCGCAATCGGGCTTAAGCTGCGTGCCCAGCCAGACGGCTCTCGCCGCAGCCGCAGCCCTGGTACCTATACAGTATCCAGGTGTCCCGCTCAGCCAACCAATACTTAACCTGCTAGCGCGCAATCCCTGGCCGCAGCCCAATATCCCCGGGGCGACCGCCAGCGTCACCGGCTGCGACACGGGCCCCAATCTGGCAACGTCCACCAACTTCAGCAACTACGTCGACAGCATGATCGCGAAGCTCGACTACAACCCAAACACGAGCAACAACATTACCGGCCGCTATTACTTCGGCAATAGCACGCAGAGCTTTCCCTTCGCGCAGCTTGCCGGCGGACTGCTGCCCGGGTTCAACACGGTGACGCCGACGCGCGTGCAGTTGGCGTCCATTTCATGGGTGAAGATCATCAGCTCGTCGCAGGTGAATGAAGCGCGCTTCGGCTACAACCGCTTCGCCGAAGGCTTTTATCCGCAGGACGGCACCTTCAATCCTGCGATCATCGGCTTGGATACAGGCGTCACCAGCCCGTTCGACTTTGGTTTGCCGAAGATTTCGGTCGGCGGCTTCTCGCCTCTGGGCGCCACCGCCAGCGTTCCTCGCGACCGTGTCGATTCCAACTGGCAAGCGCTCGACAACTACTCCTGGAAGATCGGCCGGCACGACCTGAAGTTCGGTTACGAGTTTCGCCGCACGACCATCCAGATCATGCAGGACAACAATTTTCGCGGCAAGCTGAGCTTCGACGACCTGACCGCATTCCTGGTAGGAGTGCCGTCAGGCGGCAGCCAGGCCTCCGGCTACAGCAATCGCCACGAATACCAGAACAGCCACGGGCTTTATCTCCAGGACAGCTTCCGCTATTCGTCGCGGCTCACCTTCAACCTGGGCCTGCGCTGGGACTACTTTGGCGTGGCGGGCGAAAAGAACAATTTCTTCTATCAGCTGAACCCGGCGAACGGCGGCACGCTGGTACAAGTGGGCGGCTCCGGCGGTCCGTCGAAGCTGTATCAACCCGACTGGAAGAACTTCGCGCCGCGGCTGGGCTTCGCCTGGGATGTCACCGGCAAAGGCCAGACGGTGCTGCGCGGAGGCTACGGCATCTTCTTCGACGCGTTCTCGCAGGACATG
>Ga0070741_10015727_pt1 | contig 12758 bp, 15 predicted proteins | sample Coa_R1_4_FD_66440 | JGI IMG/M metagenome (GOLD analysis project Ga0070741, IMG submission 66440) | Surface soil microbial communities from Centralia Pennsylvania, which are recovering from an underground coalmine fire - Coalmine... | ecosystem: Environmental > Terrestrial > Soil > Unclassified ...
GTTTGGTCATCGTCTGCAGCCACCTCTCAGTAGGCACGCAGTCGTCGTCAGTAAATAGAATGATTGCGCCCTTGGCCTCTGCCGCTCCACGATTACGCGCGGCCGCAGGGCCTGAATTCACCTGAGAAATAAGGCGCACGCCTCGGTATTGCCGGATGACATCTCCGATACCGTCGGTGGATCCATCATCAACAACGATGATTTCTGCGCTCGCGGCGGCGGCTTGTGGGCAAAGGGCATCGAGGCAGTTCGCGATTCGAGATGCCCCATTGAAGGTTGGAATGATGATGGATACCAACATGGTTAGAAGAACTAAATCTTCGTCGGACGACTGCTGAACTGGAATCTCCCTAGATTGCTCCACATCCGCAATCCTTGCCGCAGTTGTCATTCGTTAGAGGTTGCGATCCATGTTAGCACCCCTAGCACGATGAACTGTATGCCCAGCGTTGCCGTGGGCGGTGATGCTCTGAGGACCCACGTGCCCTAACCATTTTAGGTGCAAAAGCCGTATCCGTGACCGGGAGACCAGCTACGATTTCGGTTCAGAAATCTGACGGAGTTTGGACTCATTAGTGGGCTGTCTCAGCAAGCAACGGCTATCGGGCGCGTCGAATGCAAAAGCATCAGGAAAATTACTACGGCAACGCAACAAAATGATACCCGCGGGGTTTGATGGCACCGAAGCAGGAGTCTAGGTGTCCTGATTCAGGAGTCTCGAACGGGTCAGAAATTGGCTTCAGCAAGTTGGACTTTGATGGAAATATTCGGCCACACAATCTCAACAGTGACGGGGCGGGTACGGTTTTTACGTCTTAATGGGTTGGAACATCCCAGTGCGTATGCTCTCGTTTCCGCGCTTCGGGATTCGAGACCAGACCTACCTCTGACTCCTCAAGGTGTTCATATTGCCATCACGGAGGGCTCCGTAGGCATTGACAACAGCGAACGGCCGCGACTACAGTGTCGAGTCACCAAAAGTTCGACAGACTTGAATGCCGAACGAGGTGTCCCAGACTGCTGCTTCCCTCCGAGTGTTCGCTCCAGCAGTCCGTATTTGGCTATCGTGAGCAGTCCCGAACGAGGTTCTCGTCGGACTTCCGTTCACAATGGGTGGCTGTTTTTATGCTCATAATCGAGCCAAGCGTATTATCATATGATATTCAAAACATTGATCTGACCAACAACGCGCCGCAAGGCCGATTGGCTTTTCTCCGTTAGAAAACGGTGATCTTGGGATGATTCGTAGCCGTCTCAGCTATGTCCGCTTCAAACTGAAGATTTTGATGTTGCTCCTGCCTGCGTGTTCGTACTACTTAGCAGCCAGGGTGCGCTTCGGTTTCAACCCTCTCGCGTTGCGTGCATCGCCTTCGAGTTTGCCCTCCTATTGGGGCATCGTGTTGCTTACCACGATCATTTGGGCGATCGCGGCGGAAGAGTCGGGATTGTGGAACGTTGAACAGCTCTATGCGCCGGGGGGGAAGAGTCGGCGCCTTGTGGAAGCGATCGCCTTCACCTATGCCGTCGTAATGGCCATGGGGTTTCTGTACCGCCAAGCAAGCTATTCGCGATTGGTTGTCGGTCTCAGCGCTGTCACCCTTTTCTTCTTGGCAACTGCCGCTCGTGTTGTGTCTCGCGTCATCCTGGAACTCCTAAGGAAGGGTGGCAGAAACGAAGTGAAGATTTTGATGGTCGGTACGGACCGGTTCGCGCGCAGGGTCGCAACATCGCTGCTGCATGGGGAAGTGCTTCCATGCAAGGTGATGGGGTTTGTACGCTTGCCCGACCAGGAGGTAGCCGTCGAGGGCCCGGTCTACGAGATGAACCAGATTCCCAATTTTTCTAACGGGCACTCGATTGACGATGTAGTGATTGCTTTACCTGCCGCACGTCTGATCGACATTCAAAAGGTTACTCCTGCCCTGGAAAAACTTTGTGTCCCTACGAGGGTCGTCGTCGATCTTGGCGAAGGAGTTGGCATCCGCGACCGCCTGATCGATTTGGGCGGTATCCACATGCTTGATCTGCAGCCTACCCTCGCTGAGACCGGTTCTTACCTTTTTCAGAAACGCGCCTTTGATTTGGTGCTTTCACTCATAATCATCCTGATCTGTTCGCCAATTTTCTTCCTGATTGCACTCGCCGTCAAACTATCCAGCCCAGGCCCGGTATTGTTCAGCCAGGAGCGGGTCGGGCTGAATGGTCGCGTTTTTCGGATGCTGAAGTTTCGCACCATGCGCGTCGGAAGCAAGCAAGAGGCGGACACACGATGGACCAGTGATAATGATCCTCGACGAACGGCGGTGGGTGCGTTCCTCAGGAAGACGAACCTTGATGAGCTGCCCCAGTTTTTCAATGTCTTGAAGGGTGATATGAGCATCGTCGGGCCACGACCCGAGCGGGCTTACTTCGTGGAACGATTCTTGGGAGAGTTCGATCGATATAATTTCCGCCACACTTTCAAGGTCGGGATTACAGGCTGGGCGCAAGTGAATGGCTGGCGCGGCGACACTTCGATTGCAAAACGGGTCGAGTACGATCTCTACTATTTGCGCAACTGGAGCCTCACCTTCGATCTTCAGATTATTACGATGACTCTGCTTCGCATATTCAACAGCAAGAACGCATATTGAAGCGCTGGGCCCTTCTCGTTTCCAGCCGTCAGAAGACACTGCTTTCCTCCTGAGAACAGCCGCTGCTTAAGCGTTCGTGACCAGATCTCTTTCTCGTGTACGGGATCGCTGATGGGACAACAGGTTTCCGGTGCACCGAGTTGTTGCCGCCGGCGCATATCGCATCCGGTTATCGTCCAGGGTCGATGTGCCGAATCCGGTTCTCCCCGCAATCCGGCTTTTCGTCCCCAAAAAGAAAAGCGGCCGATCCCGGCCGCTCTGATGAAACGTAATTCGAAAATGTCTACTGGGATGAAGTCTTATCTTCCACTTTCGCAGCACCATTTTTCGTTTTTCGTGCCGCTTTGTGAGCTGTGCGCTTTGTGCCCTTCTTGGCGTTGCTTGCTGTTTTCTTCGTAGCGCGGCCGGTGTCTTTGGCGGCCTGCTTTGTATCTTGGCCAGCGTCCTTCATATCCTGCTTCGCGCTCTCAGTCTGTTGCGCAAACGTTGAGGGCACGCTGACAGCCAGCAAACCTAGACACGTGATCAAGACGACCCGAGGGAAAAACATGTTTCCTCCTTGTTTTGGATCAAAGCTTGTGTTGAATCAAAAGAAAGAGCCGGTTTATCGCCGGCTCCAAAAAGAAAGAAATGGTGCCCTTCAGCGCATATCGGTTCCAGTGGCGTATTCTTCAGCCCGGCCACGAACCTTATCGCTGATGTCTTGCACTTTGTCGGTGATGGTATTGCGTAATTCCGCGCCGCTCTGCGGGGCTAAAAGAACGCCGGCAGCTATTCCCACTCCCACCCCAGCCGCGAAGCTTAGAACGTTTCGCAGAGTGTTATTCCGATCGGGATAGATCGCATCCCTGGCATCATCGGCGATTCTCGACGCTCTGTCTGAAACGCGATCGACCGAGTCGGCCGTCGAATCCATGATATACACGGCTGTTTTCAGAACTGATCTTAAAAGGTTGTTGAGTTTCATCGTCGTTTATTCCTTTCTCCTCGACGAGACTAAAGCCCGGTCTACTCCGTGTCATTACGGAGAACCTTGTACCTCGAATGAAATGACGGGGTAGGGAAATCGCGCCAACAACCCTGTTTGCCAGCTGTTTCTCTAAGGGGGAGCCACCTCCGTCGGGAGTTTCCCACGCTGCGGAGTTTTGCCCCCCAGGATTGCCTTTTCCGTCATGGCCGCTATTGGGGCGCTGACCAGCGGTCAGGCCTTTTCGGTGCTTGGCGGGAACGTTTCCTCGCTTCCTCAACGTCTACGGCAAAACGAACTCCGTGTCAGTCGAAATCAACCCAGGTAAAGTGACCGAGTTACAATTGTCATTTCCTGCCGGATCGATCCGGCGCAGAGGATTGAAATGACGACAACCCGCCCACCACGTCCGCAAGTTGCTGCCGAAATTCCCGCTGTGCCGCTCACTACTGAGGGATATAGCGTCTTGCACCAGATGCTCCGTCTGCGGTGGCCGACATGGCGGGCCTTGTCTGGTGCGGAGAAATCGGCAATTACGCAGGAAGCTTCAGAGACTCTCGCCGCAATGGAAAAACACACTCCAGGCCAATCTGCTTTGTATTCGCTCATTGGGCACAAAGGCGATTTAATGCTGATTCACTTCCGCGACACGTTCGCTGACTTGAATGAGGCCGAATTACGACTCGCCAATCTGAGGCTCAGCGATTATCTGGAACCCACCACGTCTTACCTGTCGATTATTGAGCTGGGTCTCTACGAATCGACGATGAAGATCTACAAGGAATTGATGGATCAAGGTATCGTGCCGCACTCCGATCAGTGGAAGGCTGAGATCGAGTGCAAGCTGAATCGACACAAAGAAGCCATGCATCCGCGGCTCTTTCCAGAAATTCCTCCCAATCGATATGCCTGCTTTTATCCGATGGATCGCCGAAGAGGGGAAGAGAAGAACTGGTATACCTTGCCCCTTGAAGAACGCGCCCGGCAGATGAATGAACACGGCCTCGTGGGCCGACGTTATGCAGGCGAAGTGCGGCAGATCATCAGCGGCTCAATCGGATTCGATGACTGGGAGTGGGGGGTTGATCTATTCGCGGATGAGCCCTTGGTTTTCAAAAAGCTGATATACGAGATGCGCTTTGACCAAGTCAGCGCCGTGTATGCTTTGTTTGGCCATTTCTTTATCGGTGTTCGGGTGCCGGCCGCGAAGTTGGGGCAGTTGCTTTCGGGCGAACTTCCGCGAGAATAAGGCCTTTCACATTGGCGGCACCTTCCAGGCGTCGCCCGCAAAGCTTTCAATCATCAGGAAAGGAATTCATGTCTACCCTGGGACTTATCGAATACAAAGATGCCAGCCCGGAGGTTCGCGCTGTTTATGACGACATCATGGCGACCCGCAAAACCGACTGGATCAACAACTTCTGGAAGGCAATCGCACACGATCCCGCAACACTCAAACGCACGTGGGAAAACATCAAGCAAATCATGTCTCCAGGTGCGCTCGATCCACTGACGAAGGAATTGATTTATGTCGCTGTCAGCGTCACCAATCAGTGCCACTACTGTATTGCGTCACACACAGTCTCCGCCCAGAAGAAGGGAATGACCGATGCCATGTTTCAAGAATTGATGGCGGTGGTCGGCATGGCAAACGAAACCAACAAGATGGTCACGGGATATCAGGTAGAGATTGACCCGCAGTTCAAGAAGTAAGACTCTGAGCAATCGGCGCAGGCGTTCACTTTTTCCGTCTGGAGGGCTTAAATTCATGCGCTTTCAAATCGACCTTCCGTCCGCGGAACCGCACGCCTTCGGCTTCCAACCGCAAGCGCTGTTCAATAGCTGAATCCCCGGTCAATTTGATCTGGCCTCCGGCACCGAGAACGCGCTGCCATGGCAATCCGAATCCTCGACGGAGCACCCGAGCCACCATCCGCGCCGCTCCAGGATATCCGGCGATCCGCGCTACGCCTCCATAGGTGGCGACTTTCCCGCGGGGGATCGCACGGATCACCTTCTCCATGCGCAAGCGCATGGTTCCCAGCGCGGAAGCTTCGTTTTCTGCAGATTTCTTCATGAGGAGCAGCGAGACGAAGAAGGCCGGCTTAACGTTCGAGCCGGCCTATAAGTGGGGATGACGGTCTAGGCTACCTGCCGAAAAGCCTCCAGAGCGGCATATTCGGAATCGTGAACTTCAAATACGGTGAGCAGTTTCGTGACTTGCAGCAGGTCACCGACGCGACGCGTCAGGTTTGCCAGCTTGATACTTCCTCCAGCATTGTGCGCTGTCGTATGCAATGACACGAGCGTACCGAGCCCGCCGGAATCGATGTAGTTGACTTCTCCCAGGTTTAAAACGATGCGCTTGTGCCCATCGGAAATGACTTTTTTGACTTCATCCCGTAGCAGCGACGATTCTTCTCCGAACACGATGCGCCCGCTACACTCAATCGCTACGATCCCATCGACCGTGCGCTTCGTCAATTTCAGTTGCATGCGACAGCCTCCTCACAGATTAGGTCTGCAACAGCCTATCGCTTCCGCTACAGGCAGGCAACTGCCCCCATTATCCACCGACTTCCACCGTTCGTACGCTCTCTCTCCTCACGTATAATCGAGACTTCGCTCATGAGTTATACCGTCCTGGCCCGCAAATACCGTCCACAGAAGTTCTCCGAGGTGATCGGCCAGGAGCACGTCACCCGTACGCTGCAGAACGCCATCGAACAGGGACGTACCGCACACGGTTACATTTTCAGCGGTCATCGGGGAATTGGAAAGACAACGGTGGCAAGGATCCTGGCTGCGGCCCTGAACTGCCGCTCGAAGGATCATCCCGTTCCGGAGCCCTGTGGTGTTTGCGAATCCTGTACCGAAATCCGAGCTGGAAACTCGGTAGACGTGATAGAAATCGACGCCGCTACCAATCGCGGCATCGATGAGATTCGGGAATTGCGTGAGGCAGCTCGCTATAGGCCTGCGCGCGATCGGTTCAAGATCTACATCCTCGATGAAGCCCATCAGATCACGGATGCGGCCTTCAATGCACTGCTGAAAACTCTGGAAGAGCCTCCAGATCACATCGTCTTCATGCTGGCCACAACCCAGCCCGAGGACATTCCCCAGACGATTCGCTCTCGCTGCCAGCATTTCAGCTTTCGGGCTGTAAAGTTTAACGACATTGTCGGCCAGCTCCGGGACTTAGTGACGCGAGAAAAGATTGACGCGGACGACGATGCCTTGGCTCTGCTCGCGGAGGCCGGTGATGGCTCAATGCGCGACGCGCTTTCGATTCTCGATCAGGCGATCGCGTCTTCTACCGCTAAAATTACCGCCGACTCGGTTCGCAATCTCGTGGGCGCAGCCCCAGCTCACATTCTTGAGCAGGTCATGCAGGCCGTTTCGGAGTCCAAGAGCGAAGAGATCTTGCGGCAGGTCGATCACCTCATCTGCGAAGGCCACAGTCCCACGCATTTCGCCCGCCAGATGGTTCGGTTCCTGCGCAATGCCACGGTCGCTAAGATCGCAGGAAAAGAATCCGCGCTGCTCCAGATTTCCACTGAGGAGCGCGAGCGCGTTGCGCGTGTCGCTGACCTGTTCAGCGAAGAAGATTTGACTCGGCATCTCCAGATCATGCTGCGGACACACGGTGAACTGGGATACAAGCAGGAGCAGCGGTTTCATCTCGAATTAGGTCTGCTTAAAATGGCGCACGCACAGAAACTGCTGCCAATTGAGCAGTTGTTGAGTGACGTCTCTGCTGCGCCAATCAGCGGGCCACCACGTCCCGCATCGAGACCCTCGATTATCGGAGGCAATCCAACTCCCGAACCACGCCGCACCGAGCCGTCCACGCCGGCGAGATCGAGCTACGTGAGCCCATTCGCAGCCGATTCGGCCAGGAAGGGCACTCCGCGCCAGGAAGATGCTGCCACCACGATTTCGTCCCCCGGCCCGCGAATGACTGCTCAAGCCAGTCAAACCGAGCCCGTGGTGATGGGTGCGACAGCTGCGGTTTCCCAACGCGAACCATCCATCCTGGCTGAAACCAGAACAGAAGTTCGGACGGCGGAGACCGCGGTTGCTCTCGCAGATCCTGAACCGGAACCTCAACCTCAGGATCCTGCCCTCGCCAGTACGGATCAGATCTCCCGACTGCAAGTGGCGGTGCTGCAGTCTCTTTCGGATGCCAACCAGCGCATTTTGGTATCAATGCTTTCGTCCGGCGATTGGGCTGTTCAGGGGAATGAAGTGGTGATCAAAGTCGCCGAATCGCAGACTGTGGTCGATATGTCACTTGGTCCTGAAGGTAAGCGAATTGCAATCGCGTCGGCTAGCGGGGTTTTAGGTCGCCCGATGAAATTGAAGGTCGTTTCCGGAGCAGCTGTACAGGAAAAGAAAAATGGCGGTCCACCGCTTGCGTCCGGCCCAGGCGGCCGGAGTCGCGCCGAACAAGATCCAATCGTGCGCCGCATGCGAGAAAAATTCGGAGCTGAAATTAGAACCGTGATTGATTACCGGGACAAAAGGTAAACGCAACCCTTCAAGTTGGACACTTGAGAGTTCGGGCGAGAGAATCTTTGAAAACTTGAAATCTGAGGTTTTATGGGCGGATTCAACCTGCAAGATCTGATGTCGAAAGCGAAGGCGCAATATGAGTCCCTGCAGAAGAAAATGCAGGAGACCATTGTGGAAGCTTCGTCGGGCGGCGGTGCGATCACTGTCAAGATGGATGGGCGCAAACAACTACTCAGCCTGCACATTGATCCCGAAGCCGCGAAAGGTGGGGATGTGGAAATGCTTCAGGATCTGGTAGTCGCAGCCATCAATGAAGCCGTACGCAAGGTCGACGCCCAGATGCAATCCACGGTCGGTGGCATGCTCGGCGGACTCGGAATCCCCGGAATGTAACTCTTGCCGCCGTATCGACCCCGGTTCAATTCACAAAGAGGATGCCTTGACTCAAACCGTAACAGGCCCATTCGATGTCACAGTCACACCACAGGACGACCAGACAGAGGACCCGCTCCTGAACCGCATGACGCTGGACAAGCAATATCATGGCGAGCTAGAGGCCATCGGTAAAGGGCAAATGCTGACCGCTGGCACTGCCGTAAAGGGATCTGGCGCATACGTTGCCATCGAAAAAGTCTCAGGCACACTGAAAGGGCACGGGGGAACCTTCGTTTTGCAGCACTTGGGGACGATGACCCAAAACAAGCCTGAACTCGCGATCATAATTGTCCCGGATTCCGGAACCGGGGAACTCACAGGCCTAAGTGGCAAAATGAAAATCAATATTGCCGCCGACGGAAAGCATTCGTACGAACTTGAGTACACACTGCCGTCAAACTGAGGAATTGCGGTTCTGTAATTGAAGCCGAACTGCGAGGACCGAACCCGATTCCTCCATACTAGGTGTCAATGACCAATCTACAGAATTCGACGAATAGAAACCTCCATGTCTAAATTTGCGGAACCTATGTCGCGCCTGATCGATGAGCTGAAGAAGCTTCCGGGCGTTGGTGCAAAGAGCGCGCAGCGGTTGGCCTTTCACATTCTCCGTTCGAGCGACGAAGACGCTGAAGCGCTGGCCGTGGCGGTTCGGGATGTGAAAGCCAATCTTCGCCTTTGCTCGGTTTGCAACAACATCACAGACGTTGATCCATGCGCCTACTGCACCAGTCCGACCCGCAATCAACGGTTGGTATGCGTCATCGAAGAGCCAACGAACATTGCTGCGATCGAGAAAACCAAACATTTCAATGGAGTATTCCACGTGCTCCACGGCGCAATTTCCCCTTTACACGGAATAGGACCCGAGCAGCTTCGAATCTCAAACCTGATTTCGCGGGTCGATTCGGGTAACGTCGATGAAGTGATCCTCGCTACGAATCCCACAGTCGAGGGCGAGGCCACGGCGGTCTATCTTTCGCAGCAACTGAGGCGAGTCGGGGTAAAAGTAACGCGCATTGCAATGGGTATTCCAGTCGGCAGTGACATCGAGTACACGGATGAAATCACCATGCTCAAGGCAATGGAAGGTCGCCGCGAGCTGTAGACATTCCGTTAAACTCTCCTGATGACGCAAGCTTTCCGCTGGGCGACGGACATTCCCATTCTCGAAACAGAGCGCCTTCATCTGCGTGCTCATCGCGTCGATGATTTCCCGGATTCTGCCCGAATGTGGTCCGACCCGAATGTTACCCGCTATATCCGCGACACCCCTTTTACCCCCGAAGAGACTTGGTCCCGGCTACTGCGCTACATCGGACATTGGACGCTACTCGGCTTCGGTTACTGGGCGGTTGAAGAAAAGGAAACAGGAAGCTTCGTCGGCGAAGTGGGATTCGCTGACTACCGGCGCAATATAACACCCCCACTCGATGGAATTCCGGAAATTGGCTGGGCGTTGGCTCCCCAAGGCCACGGCAGAGGTTTCGCCACTGAGGCGGTGTTGGCTGTGACGGCGTGGGGCGATTCGCATTTCGCCAGGAAGCGAACCGCCTGCATCATCGCGCCCGATAATTTGGCGTCGATCCGGGTTGCGGTGAAATCGGGATATCAAGAATGGATGCGCACGACGTACCACGGGAACCCGACTGTGATGTATGTGCGCGAAGCTGTTTAAATAGGTTCAGCAGGGAATTTCTGGGTCGAGAAAAACATTGAACTCCTCCTCGGGTGAGTCTAGACCTTCTGGGAGAGCTCCGCGGTTATATTCCGCCATACGGTTTTTCCACTTCAAGAAATCAGTGATGCTCTGCGGTTCGATTCGTACTTCAACGCGTCGCAAGCTCGCTAATAGCAGATTCATCTCGTATCGGAAGCCCACGGCAGTCCGGAGATTCTTAGCGGATTCCCGAACCATCTCAATTCGCCCGCGCCGATACTCCAAAAGACCCCATCCCTCTGGTAGTTCATCGGTATGAATCAACTCCGGAAACGTCAGATAAAATCGCTCGCTGCCGACAGCAGTTTCGGGCTTCTTACGCCACGGCTTCTCGCGATCAGCGAGATAATCCGCGCGGGACACTTTACACTCCACCAGCACCGAGTGACTGGCCTTCTTCCATCCGATTGCATCGGGCATTTCGCCGCTGGCGCAGGCCTGCTCTGAAAGCACAACTCCGCACCGGTAGCTCCGGAGCCATCGGACAGCTTTTTCCACCAATTGTGCGTGGGTCATGATTTTATTGAACTTCCGCGAAAGCATTTGTATCGCGGCGGTCGCAGACCGAGAAAGTACCTCGGAGGCTACTTCAGCTGTTCTTGCCAAGGGTAGTCGGACTTCGAAATCCGGAGGCCGCCCTGACGATAATCGGTCGCTTTAATACCGTTTCGAGAAGATATCGTTCAGCAGCAACAACCCGGCCGGCGGAGCCGCCGTTCACATATCCCTCCGCCGCGATTACGACGGCTTCATTGTTTCCGGCGGGTGCCTTCTTCCGGAGAAAGCCATTCGCGCGGCTATTGGGTGTGCCCTTCGCGGGAAACTGCTCAAATTTCACTCCACGTATGCTCCCATCGTGCGCCGAATCGAGGGCATTTGCGAGCCGCAGGATCGCGGACAGTCGGATCACGTGGCGTTGTTCTTCCGGCAGCAAGTCGCGCAAGGCTTTATGACTCCGCGAAGGAAGAGCTCCTGTATGGAAGCGGGCGACAAGAGCGGCCCGGCGCATATCCTCGTCTTTCCAAACTAACGGCGTGCCATGCTTCTTGATGAGTTCAGCAGACTTCTTGTGGTGTCCCTTTTCTCCTTTGGCCTTGCCTACGTCGTGGAGCAATGCAGCCGCATACAGGCTAGAGCGCAGGTCCGGTGAATGCGCATCCCTGGGACTGGCAACTTCCGTCATGCGGATCAGCCCCGAGTTCATCAATCCGTCGTAAAGCTGGAGTGAGAGTCGCGCCACCCGCTCGGAATGAGCGAAGTCGGGGTCAAGAGCTTTCGCCCACATCTTCATCCGCCGCGTTGCGAGTTCCTGAATACGCTTGCCTTGTGGCAGTCCTGCCCGCCAAAGTGCCCATAGGGAAGTTGGGCCGATTGTCGCATGCCGGTACTCCTCCACTCTTTTGGTGCGTTCCGCAATGATTGTCGGCTGCCAGATTTTTCGTGAGGCTTCGTCGGAAAACACATTGCAAGAGATCGCTGTCGCCCAAAGCACGTCAAGGTCATGAACTTCACCAAGCAAATCCTGCATGTGTTTCAGGTCGTTCGACCAGACCGCGTGTTCCTTCGGAAGGAAGTTTTCCACGATGTAACGAAATCGTTTGATCCCGATGCGGAGGGTATGGAGCGCAACCTGAGACCGGCCGCGCATTGCGCGTACATGCAATTCGCGCCCGATTGTCCAGCGCTCCAGTGCCAGATGTTGGAAAACCGCACTGCCGGGCCTGATCCGCGCGGCTCGAAGCGGCAAGGATTTGCTCCATTGCCGCCACTGTTTTCGGTCGAACTCCGCAAGCGACTTCCTTGCGTCAATCTTGAGTTCCGCCTCGCGCGTTCTCAAAATCTCGACGAGAGCTCGGGCGGCTCCATCATGCTTCTCCGTCGTTGCTGTTTGTGATGGTGCCCCGCCCATTTCACCTGCCACCTCTTCGGAGGCTAACCTCGGCTCGTTCGAAGTGGGATCGGAGGCGTTGGTCAAAACCTCGCTTTCAAGCTTCTCAATCCATTCCATCATGATCTGCACGTCGCGCAGGGCGCCTAGGCGCTGGAAAAGCGCTTTTCCGGCTTTTTTCATGGATTTCCAGGAGTCGTCGGGGTCAATAGCCATCATGCCATCAGCCATAGAGCGGCACCTTCGAAGGGAAACTCGCAGATCATGAACAGGGTCTGCACTGAAATCCGCAGAGACGTTCTCGCACTCATCGAGAACGCGGAGCATCCAGTAACGAAGCCCGGTCGGTTTTGAATTGGATCTCACTGTGGTCGGATGCAGTTATTTTACTGGCGGGATTCGCAATCGTACACTTCGACTTCGCAAGGAGATGATTACTCGTAAAAACAACGAAGCCGGTGACTACTCGAAGAATTCAGTCATCTCAGGCGCGTTGGCAGCCGCCCCAGGAAGGTCGGACACCCCTAAACCTTCCAACATGAGTCGCAGGACGCTCTCGTGCTGATACAACGTGTTCGACTGGTATTTCTGTTTCAC
>Ga0070741_10015728_pt1 | contig 12757 bp, 16 predicted proteins | sample Coa_R1_4_FD_66440 | JGI IMG/M metagenome (GOLD analysis project Ga0070741, IMG submission 66440) | Surface soil microbial communities from Centralia Pennsylvania, which are recovering from an underground coalmine fire - Coalmine... | ecosystem: Environmental > Terrestrial > Soil > Unclassified ...
ACGGTGCGATTGATAATTCCTCCGATGTGCCAGCGCGGCCATCTAAAAAAACGATGTCAAAACATCCCGCTCTCCAAGGAAGGCAGAACCAACCGGACTTTTGAAACGTTAATTGAAAGTTTGCAGCCCGTTCCGGTTGCCGATATTTTTATCGGACTGATCCAACAAGTTGTTCAATTCGGATTTTTGATCGCTGGTAAGCTCTTTTTTGCCGTTGATGGCGTAGTCGGCCTTTACTTTTTCCCTGATCGTTTTCAGATCGGCCAGTAGACTATCGGCCTGTACCGTGGTCAATTTCCCCGCTTTGGAGTCCCCGTTGATCCTGGCGATCTGACCCTTTATCCGAGCCTTGATTTCAGCCCGAGTCGAGGGTGCCCCATTCACCGCGGTGGGAACCGGGGTCGTCGTTTGGGCCGACGCCAAACCCGTTGACACCATCAAAAAAGAACTCATCATCAAAAATTTAAAATTTTTCACGCGCAGACTCCTCGAATTTCGCTGGTTATAGGTAAAGCAAGTTCAATGCCCGGGAAACTTAAGCCTTTTTGAAGATCGGGTCTTCATAAAGCCAATGCCCTCTCAATTTGAGTCCGGGCTGGAAACCGAAACGATCATTTTGATCGAATTTCATCCGCTTGAAGAACGGTTTTAATCCCTCTCCGGGGATCTTGAGAGGCATGATCCTTGCTTTTTAATCAGGGGTTATTTCTTCCGATCATTTTCAGCGAAAGGATAAGCATGAAGCTCATAGGAAAGTGGAGCCGGCAGACCGAGACGAAAAGTTCAAGAGGCGAAGTGAAGGGTTTTTACATTTTAATGGGGGTCTTTATCGTCCTCGCCGCCGTCGTTGCCTTTAACTATTACCATGACCGTAATACCGACTTCCAAGTACATGTACCTAGGATCGAAGTGCATTAACGGGAAGATGGATTAAATCTTCGGAAAGGACATCGAATGTTCACTGGATTATTGGGTTTATTGGTATTCGCCGCAGATATTTGGGCCATCCTCACCATCGTTCAAAGCACCATGACATTGGGAGCAAAGCTGTTTTGGTCCCTTTTGATACTTGTTTTGCCGGTCCTGGGATTCGTTATTTGGTATTTCGCGGGTCCTCGAAAATAGGGAATCACCCTTCACGCCTCGCTTTGGGCTGGCTCAAAAGGCGGAACCGGCCGCATAAGCCCAAAGTTCCGCGTTTAATTTTTGAAAAGAGAATGGATAGAACATGGTTGCCGAGCTGTTGATCGCAGGCATTTGCATACTCGACCTGTGGGCGATCGTGGTGGTCCTTCGCAGTTCCGCATCCTCAGGGGCCAAAACCATCTGGTGTTCTTTGGTCTTTTTTCTGCCCATCATTGGATTCATGCTTCGATTTATGTTCGGCCCCGAAGAGGATCCTACCATTAATGAAGCCGTTCTTGAACCCGGGAGGAATTGGGCCGGTTTGTCGGTTTTTATTCATAGAAAAAAGAGGGAAAGATGAACGAATTTAAAATGAAGCAAAAAGTAGGGAATTTCAAGACTAATAAGGTTGGAACCATCGCTTCGGTCGTGTTGAAGGGCGCCGGCGGCGAGTTCAACGGCTTTCTGGTCCGCTTAAAAAACAAAAGTTACGAGATTTGGGACGAATCCACATTGGTCCTTCTTCCCAACCGCTTCGGAAAAACCATCCGCTGACCCCTTAACGAAATACCGGTCCTTAATTTCCAGCGGGGGCCAGGATCGGGACCGCCCGGCCATGGGGCATCCACGCGAAATCCCCGGTCATGATGTAAATAGCGATGCAAAGAAGCATTAAAAACACCACCGCTAAAAATCGCCAGTCGCGGTGTGCCCGCTGCCAATAGGGCCCGCGGACTTCGCTGATCTCCGGCTCCGGGTAAGGTGTGTGATTGTGTTCATAGCGGTGTTTCGTCATGCCGTTTCCCCTTTCCAAATACCTTAAAGCTGTCGATTCGACGACCCTAAGGTTAAGACCTCCCTAAAGAGCCTTTTCCCTCACCGTTACCAGGCAGGAAATGGTTTTGAAATAAGGCTTGCTCTTCAACATGGCGTCCCCGATATTGAATTCCAAGGTCCGGATCTCCACGTCAAAATCGTCATAATGGATCACCCTCAAAGCGCCTCGATCATCCGAGGTGCCCGGTCCCGGCTTGAGGGGGCGGGCCGCGAAATTGTCCTCGGTCCGGAAATCCCCGGCGGAAAGCTCGCGCAAGCTGGGAACGTCCCTGGATTCATTCGTCACCACCGGGTTCTTATCATCCTCATCCTTGGAAAAACCGAACATATAACCGGGGGTGCCCTTCTCGCCCTTTTCGGTGATGACCTGCAGGTATAGCCCGTCCCAAACCTTCGAGTAAAAACGGGTGTTTTCCCCCGACGAAAGCGCGGGCAGATCGTTGACTTTCTCGCCTTTAAAGACCAGGTAGAAGGACGCGGTCCTCGTTCGGTCCTTCGGCCAATTATGACCCAGTTTCCCAATGATCCGGGCATCATCGTCCGCCCGGCAAATACCTATCGCTCCAGCGAATAAAACCAAGACCATCATCCAACCTGAGATTCCCTTTATCATTTTCTGCTCCTTTAAATGAACGCGCCCTTTTGAGGCGTCGATTCTTTTGACTTCCTAATGATCGACCTGATTATGCGCCTCTACGAACCACAAATATTTGTCCGCCGCCCGCGAGACCTGGGTGAGGATATCCGCCGTATCGGCGTCGTTCAATTCGGTCGCCCGGGCGCTGGACTTTCGGATCGATTCCCCGAAATAAGCCAGGGTATGGGACAGGGCCGCCACATGTTCCTTGCCGCTTGAGATCGTCACGGGATAGGCGGGCAGGTTGGACCTTTTATCCACCGGACCCAGGGTTCCCACGGCGATGCCTCCCAACTGAACGATCCTCTCGGCGATGAGATCCACGTAAGTTTCCGCGTCCTCCGCCACCTTATCGAACAGCTCGTGCAAGGCGATGAAGTTGGGGCCCTTCACGTTCCAATGGGCCTGTTTGGCCTGGAGCGTCAGATCGATGGAATCCACAAGCCGTCCCTGCAACAGGGTGATGACCTGAACCCTTGTGTTTTCCGGCAAACTATTCTTGGTGGGATACATGACCCGTTCCTTCACGCTTTTTTCGCTGGGGTCACGCTTGGGCGGATAAACCGAGCTTTCCATCGCCTTCTTTTCGTTCAGAATACTTTTGGTCGGAACCATAAATTCTCCTTCGGCCTAAAATTTTCAGATCAATCCTCGTCCACCAGCACGAATTGAGACTTCGGTGCGCCGCAGGACGGACAGTCCCCCGGGATCCATTGATACCTCGGCTTCAACTCCCCACATACCAGGCATTTCCATAAAATTTCGGTCCGATCGTTCGGTGCGTCGTAAAGGTAAGTCCCTTCCGTGAGCCGATTTGATGAAAGGGTCGGGAAGTCCTCGATCTTTTGGACCGATTTAATAGGCATGCGAAATGGTCAGTTTGACCACCCCTGTGAATCTTTTCTCGACTTCAACCCAATCGATCACTTTCATGAAAGCTTCGACATAAATTTTGCGGTCCGTTCCATAGTCGGCGATGTAGGCATGCTCAAAAACGTCGTTGACGAGAAGGGATATGGAATAAACCAAGTGCCCCACGTCGTGTTCATTGACCCAGATGTTGAAGAGGCCTTGTCCCTCCGGGTCCCAGGCTAAGACCGCCCAGCCGATGCCCCGCATGCTGGAAACAGCGATGAAATCCTTCCGCCAGGCCTCCATGGACCCGAAAGACCGGACGATCTGGCCAGCCAGATCCGAGTCCGGATCCAATTCAGGGGATTCCTTTGCCATGTTCCCGAAATAGGCCTCATGCAGCCTCATTCCGTTGAATTCCCAGGCGAACCTTCTTTTGACTTCATCGTATTCCTGGGTCTCTTTGTCCCCTGTTTTGAAATATTCGATCATTTTATTGATATGGGTGACGTAGCCTTCATAGAGTTTGAAGTGGGCCTTGAGCAATTTATCGCTGAACCCCTTGATCCCCAGCAAACGGTCGTAGTTCTTCGCTATATACATTTTCATTTCCTTTTCGTTCGGGAGTCTCTTTAAGAACCTATCGGCCGCCGATGACAGGTTCAATACTGATCGGCGGTCAAAAGTCTCCCGGATCCGTCATGACACCCGATTTAAATGAAACAGAATCCGCCCATGAAGGTGAAGGTTCCATTGTGGACCTGCTGGTTCGAGTCAATGTCGTTGAGCCCGATCTCATAACGGCCCGTCACAACGATCGGACCCAATAACACTTGAGCCCCTAGAATGAGGCCGGTGTCCGTATTGTTGACATTGGTCACGTTCGTATTCGACACGGTCGCGTTGAAAGCGGGGCCCGCAAGGGCGCTCAAGGTGCCGATCAGTTTGATGTCCAAAAGGACCGGGACCTCGAAATAATCCACTTGATAGTCGTTCCCGTTGATCTTTCCTCCCTTTTGTTCATAAAGCAGTTCCGGATGGATCGAAAAACTCGATCCCAGGGGCACGATCAGGAAAGCGCCGCCGACGAAACCCAAACGGGTATCATAGATATCGGCCGCGTTGGGACCGTTCAGGCTGGCTATGTTGAAGCCGCCCTCCAACCCAAAATGAACCAAGGACCCCGTCGAGGACGACGCGTCATCCGCGTCCGCCATCGCGAAACTAGTCCCCATCGCCAATAACAACAAACAACCCATGACCAACTTGATTTTTCTCATATTTCGCCTTTTTCCTGGCCCTTACGGACCAACCTTCTTAATTTTAAAATTATTTGATCGCAACTATTCTAATTGTTCGGAATGGAACCTTGGTTTAGGAAACAGCCCTGCGGGGACGGGTAAAGAGCCGCAGAACGGCCAAAAGGATCACCGCTCCCGCGATCGACATTCCCAGGACCTCCCAAAAGCCATAGATACTGATGTTCATTTGATTGGCGATGAATCCGCCCAGAAAAGCCCCGGCCACGCCCGCGACGATATCCCCGATCACGCCCAATCCCGAACCTTCCACCAAGACACTGGCGATCCAGCCCGCCAACCCGCCGACCACGAAAAACCAAAACCAGCTGTACAAACCCATCGAGTCATGCATAAAGTCCCCCTGCCGCGAATATCCGAATTTTAATTGTTTCGATGACTTTCTTTTCGGATCGGCTATTCCGATTAAAGCAAGTTCCATACCGCGTAAATCCGTCAAAAAATTTCCAGAAATTCTCGGACCGATCAAAATGATCGGTTCCCATTTTCATTTTGATTCCTTTCGGGCAGAACTTCTCAGTCAGCCAGGAGAAATCCTCGAAAAACGGATCGGTCCTTCGGCGCACTTCTTGCTTCTTAGTATTGAATCGTTTTTTATTTCGGACAAAGATCATTGGTTAGCAAAAGTGATCTATTTTGAACACACAACATCGAGGAAAAACAATGATCACCATCCGGAAGTCGGAAGAGCGGCGACATATCGAAAATGACCAGCAAAAGACCTGGATGACCTTCGACTGGGAGAATAAAAAAGATCCTCTGCAAAAAGGTTTCGGGGCCCTTAAGATCTTCAACGAGGAGGTGTTGTCTCCCAGAAGGGGCTTCATCCTCCACACGCACAAGGACATGGTGGTCATCACCTATGTCCGCGAGGGTATGATCGTCTTCAAGGGATTGACCGGGAACTCGGACCTGTTGAAAACCAATGAATTCTATTTGCTCAACGCGCCTTCCGGCGAGAAGCTTACCGTTTTCGACCATTCTCCCGCCGAAGGGGCCCATGTTTTTCAGAGTGGTTTTGGACCCGCGGAGGGTGCGCTGGAGCCCGGCAGCCGTAAAAAATTCTTCACCCTGGCCGAACGCAAGGGAATTTTAAAGCTCATCGCCTCGCCCGACGGCAAGGAAGCCTCGCTCAAAATACACCAGGATGTCCAAATGTATTCGACTTTCGTCCATAAAGGGAACCACATGATCCATGAACTGGTCCCCGGAAGGATCGCCTGGCTGCATGTGGTCACGGGGAGGATATCGATGGAAGAACTCCAACTTCAAACCGGGGACGGCGTAGGTTTTTCCGGTGAAATATCCGTTTCTTTTACGGCCCAGGAGCCGACCGAGATCCTTCTCTTCGATCTCGGCGGGCCGCCCATGGGTGAAAAAGGGAACATCGAGAAAAGCAAGAACCGAACTGTCGGGATCCCCTGACTTTCTTCCCCAATCGAATGGATTTTCCAAAAGGGCCCGTGCTCGAACGAACTCCCCTTTTAAATCTCTTCGACTATATATCGAGGGATCAGTCTTTGACCCTGTCCAAAAGTTTGTAGATCTTGAGTTTCCGGTAAAGGGTCGCGACCCCGACCCCCATGAGATCGGCCGCCTTCCGGCGGTTCCCATCGGTTTTTTCCAGGGCTCCCAAGATACAATCCTTTTCAATGTCCCTTAAAAAGCGGGGCACCCCCTTTTCCGAAACCAACGGCATGACCTGACGCACCTCGGGTGGCAGGTCCTCAATGTCCACCCGGTTCGTTTTGGCCACCGCGACCGCTCTTTCCATGGCGTTGGCCAGCTCGCGTACATTGCCGGGCCAGGCATAGCCGATGAGTTGATCGGCGGCGGGGACCGTCAGCCCATCCACGTTCCGCTTCATCTGGATGGCCGCTTCGGCGAGCAGAAGCCTCGCGAGAGGCAGGATATCTTCCCGGCGGTTACGGAGAGGAGGAACGGACAGTTCCACGACGTTCAACCGGTAATAAAGGTCTTCCCGGAATCTTTTTTCCGCCACTTCGGTCTTGAGATTCTTATTGGTGGCGCTCAGGATGCGGACATTGATGGACCTGCTTTTATTCTCGCCTACCCTTCGCACTTCCCTCTCCTGAAGGGCCCGAAGCAGCTTCACTTGCATCGGCAGGCTTATCTCGCCCACTTCATCCAGGAAAAGGGTTCCCCCGTTGGCCGCCTCAAAAAGCCCCGCCCGGTCCGTGGAGGCGCCGGTGAAGGCGCCGCGGGCATGGCCGAACAACTCGCTTTCCAACAGGGTCTCGGTGATCGCGCCGCAATTGACCGCGATAAAGGGACCCGCGGCGTGAGCCGAATGGTCATGGACGAACCGCGCGACCCTTTCCTTTCCGGTGCCGCTCTCGCCCGTGATCAACACGGTGGAATCGATGGCCGCGATGGTCTTGGCCAGTTCCATCAATTTACGCATTTCGGAACTGCGCGCCAAAAGATCGGCCGGGTCCTCCTCGATCTTGGCGATGGCCGCCAATTTACGGGTTCTCTCCCTCAACTCGGTCTCGGTCTTTTTCAGGGTGGTCGTGACATCCCGCAAGGCCTCATCGATCCCCACCCTTTTGAAAACCGCCAGTTCTCCCCCAACTTCCTCTCCCCAGTCCGTTTCGCTTTTGATCACCACATGGCAGGCCGTGTCACCTTTTCCGATGCACTTGTCTTCCAAAGCGTACATTTCCTTATCGAGGGCGAAGCTCAAATAACCGCTGAGCATTCCGCAAAGGTTCCAGCAAACCGGGTTGTCCGACCGGCCTTTTAATAGGAGATGCTGTTCGGCCTCGTAGGAAACCCGCCAAGTGCCGCCTTCCGGGCCCAAGGGATCGGGGCTTTTCGGATCCAGCATGAAGAGGCCTTGGAGCGCCAAGATCCGGGCTCCGGCCTCCTGCCAGTCCTTGTCCGAATCCCATTTGAATTTGGATTTCAAGGCCACCGCCAACCGCCGGCCGTGGATATAGCCGAAACGACTGAGGATGCCCCGCGTGGTCCTTTCGCCGTAAGTTTCGATGAGCTCCTTACGAAGCAGTCCCTGGGCTACCGCGTCGAAAATGAGGGCTCTTTGACCGGCGAAATGCACCATTCCGCCGCCCGGGTCCAATTCCAATAATTCTTTTAAGTCGAGGTCTTCAACACGCATGAGCGGCTCCCTTCAAGGATCCGGTATTTTATTTTTTGTCTGATTTCATTGGACGGATCAGATCGAAACGATCGGATCCGTGGAGGTTGGTTGAAAGGGCCGAGTTGTTTGAACCAAGTGAAGGTTGTCAGTTTGGTTCGGATTCCCTAAGGACATTCGCCGGGGCCGGGATCAAAGGACGATTGAGAAGATTGATCAAAATGATTGTACTCTTTCCTGGCCGATAAAGCTCAAGTCCTGCACAATTCTTTGTAACTTTTTTTCGGGGGGGCTCTCAAAGTGATAGCCGATATTGAGTCCAACCCTTTTGGGCTTTATCCAGAACCTTAAGTTCCATCCCTATCTAAGTGATCTCTCACCTATCGCTTTGATCCTATGAACCGTTGAGTCCTTTGGATCTCCCGATCTTTTCACGGCTCGCTTCTTGCTCTAACTCTTTCCTCACTATTAGAAGAACAAAGGGAGCGACATGAAACGGTTTACGGCTTTATTAGGGTTGGTGGGTTTTCTTCTGGGTTCATTTCTTCATGCCGCGGATGATCCGCGTGACAATAGCAAAAAAAACAATGAGAACCGCGGGGCCCCGCAACCCCGTACCGCCCAACCCGGCCGTCAACCTGCAAGGGCCCGCATGAGCCGTCCCGCTCCGGTTCGTCAGCCGGTGATCATTCATATGAATGGTTCCAATAACAATGGTGGCTATCAACCGGGGAAACAACCTTCTTACGGCAAAACTCAATGGAACCGGACAGTCCAACCGCGCCAGCCGTCACGCCCAATCGCCGCGCAAAAAGCTCCCTCCGTCCAGCAACCCCGGCAACAACCCAATCGGGCTGATGCTCCGGCGGTGCGGTCGGCCGCGGTGGTCCATCATCACGCTTACACGCAGGGTTATGTCCGTAAGAAATTATCGAAGATCGGCGTGAAGTCCGAACCCAGTTACATCACGGACCGCTCCGAGATCATGTCCACGGACCGGGCCCATTCGATGATCGGCAATCCCTCGACGGGCCCCAAAGGCGAGGCTTTCCGGGGAACCATGGTCTCACCCCGGAAGTTCAATAACGACACGGTGCGCCATCAAATGGGGATCGTGAATCAACCCGATTATATGAGGCGGATCGACCAGGAAAATATCAATGAAACCCAGCGGGATCATGTCTATTGGCATGGGGAAGCGGGGGTCGGCTACTCTTACGCCCATTATATGGACGACTCGGGATACCACTGGTACGGCTGGTACGCTGGCGACCAATTCTTCTGGACCCGGAATTACAACGGCCGTTGGTGGTGGTATGACACGGGTTATAACCGCTGGTGCTTCTATAACGAGAATAATTGGTGGTGGCAGGATCCCTATCACGTGGGCGAGCTTTATGTTTATGACGACGACAACTATATCCCCGCCAATTCCGCGGACGACCCGATCGTCGTGACGGGCCAAGAACAGTCCAATGACGTGGCCTATAACAGCCCGGACGGCCTGAGGACCGTCAAGGTCGTGCAAGGCAGCGGGGACGCTTTCTTATACGACCGATCCAATAGTCCGGCCTTTGACCCGGTCTATTTGGCCTCGGGTGTGCAAAGCATCCAATTTTCCGACGTGAACAACGGCAGGCCCCTGGAGATCATCCTGAAATTAAGCGATGGCTCCTACGACATGTTCAACGATCGGGGAAACCCTTACAACTTTGATTCTTACGACTCGAACTAATAAAAAACGGTTTAAAAAGGAGCTGTTATGAAAAGCTTGTTCAAGGTTTTGTTGGGGGTTCTGTTCTTGGGAAGTATCGGGATCGCGATGGCCGACGAGGACGATCGCGGCGACCACGATAGGGTCCGGGTCATTGTGGTGCCCAAAAGGCATCATCACCGCCGCCATTATTTCCATCCGAAGCCCCACAGCCAGGTGGATCTTCATATCGGGATCGGCGAACATCACGATGACCATCATGACGACCACCCGGATGACCATCGCTGAGAAAAGGCGGCCGGCATTGGAAGGTTCGAACAAGGACCTTCCTAAGCGGCCCAGTTCCTAACTTTTTCGCTTCTGTTTAACGGAAGATCCGGGGAAAAAAGCGCGGATCGAGTTCCTCAAAAAAAAGCCCAAGGTCACAAGGGCTGCGGCGATCAATATCCCGTAAAGAGCTACGGGCCCCATCCAGCTCTTGAAAAACTCCCATCTTTGCCCGAAAAAATATCCGACCAAGGCATAGAGAGTGGAATAGCCCAAGGACCCCGCCAAGTTGTAAATAAGAAAAGGACGATAGGGCGTTTTCCACATGCCCGCCATGAGCCCGGTCAGAGGGTGGAGCAAGGCCACAAAACGGGCGAAAAAAACCACCTTAGGTCCGTATTTTTCGAAAAAAAGCTCCCATTGTTTCATCTTCTCGGGTTCGATCCGGAGCCATCGGTTGTTCTCCAAAAATCGTCTTCCGAATCTCGCTCCAAGCCAATAACCTCCGACGCAACCCAAAAAACTGGCGGCGGTTCCGGCCGCGATGACGGCCCACAATAGCAGGATACCCTTGTTGGCCAAAAAACCGCTTCCCAACAGTGTCGTGTCCCCCGGCACCGGAAAACAAAGATTGTTCAAAAAGACGACAAGGAATATGACCCAATAACCGTTATGGGCGAGCATGGACTGGAACCAATGGAACATTTCGATGACTCTTCCAAGCGTCTCCGTATTTTTCGACCTGATCCAAATTACCATTCACACCCAAAAAAAATAAGATATGAACGCTTCAAAGAGGACCGTTTAACGCGGTCCAAAGGAGGGTCTCAAATTGATAGGTCCGGGATCGGTTTCATCGAGCGTTAGGAAATTCAGAATTTCTTTCCATAAAGTCTCAAGGCGTTCAGGACGACCGTGATGGAAGAAAGGGACATGGCCAGGGCCGCCACGGCCGGCGGGACCCGCGCGAAAATGGCCAAGGGCAAAGCCACCAAGTTATAGGCGAAGGCCCAGAAAAGATTTTGCTGGATGACCGCGAATGTCGCTCGGGAAAGCTTGAGGGCCTCGGCGACTTTGGACAAGCCCCCCTGGGTGAGGATCATATCGCCCGCTTCCTTGGCCACATCCGTGCCCGACCCCATGGCGATGCCCAGGTCCGCCGCGGCCAGGGCCGCCGCGTCGTTATAACCGTCCCCTACCATGGCCACCTTCAAACCCTGTTTCTGCAATTCGCGGATATACTCCATCTTCCCCTCGGGCGTGACGTTGGACTTGACCAGGTCCACCCCCACCCGCTCCCCCACCCTTTGGGCCACCACTTCCCCATCGCCCGTCAAAAGATGGACCTTGAGCCCCAAGCCCTTCAACCCCGCGATGACCTCCTTGGAGTCGGACCGGGGCGGATCTTCCATGACCAGAATGGCCACGATCTTTTTGTCCAAGGCCATCAGTGAAACGGTTTGCCCTCCCTGGCGGTAAGCTTCCACGTTCGCGCGGATCTGGGCCGAGGGCACCACGCCTTCCAGGGATTCCACGAAAGCTTTCGTTCCAATGGCGATCTGGCGGCCCTCGACCATCCCTTGCAGGCCCGCGCCCGGGGTCTCCACTACCATTTCGGCCTTCGGAAGGATCAGGTCCAGCACCATGACTTCCTTGAGCACGGCGGAAGCCAGTGGATGATTGGTGCCCATCTCGATGGCGGCGGCGTAGCGCAGCAGTTTTTCCTCTTCCAATCCGTCCATGACCAGGATATCCACCAACCGGGGCCGGCCTTCGGTCAAGGTCCCTGTCTTGTCGAACACCATCACGTCCACTTGCCGGGATATTTCCAAGACTTCCGCCCGGCGGATCAAGACCCCCCGCTTGGCCGCCACACCCATGCCGACCATCAAGGCGATGGGCGTCGCCAGCCCCAAAGCGCAGGGACAGGCGATCACCAGGACCGCGATGGAATGTTCCAACCCCGAAGTCCAGGATCTGCCGGCCAGGAACACCCAGCCCATGATCGTCGCCATGGCCAATCCTAAAACAATGGGAACGAAGATCGCCGCCAAGCGGTCGGCGTTCTTTTGGACCGGCGCCTTGGACCCTTGGGCCTCCTCCACCAGCATCACGATATGGGCCAGGGCGGTTTTATCCCCCGTGGCTCGGGCTCTTACCAATAAAGTGGCTGTTCCGTTCAAAGTACCGGCGAACACTTCGTGGCCCGGCCTTTTCTCGACCGGCAAGGATTCTCCGGTAAGGAGGGACTCGTTCACTTGGCCTTTTCCTTCCAGGATGTCGCCATCCACCGGGATGGCTTCTCCCGGCCGGACGCACAGGGTATCGCCCGGCCCCACCATTTCCACCGGCAGGTCCACTTGATGGGTCGCCTTCTGGACATGGGCGACCCGGGGCTGAAGCCGGATCAGGAGTTCCAGCGCCCGGTTGGCCCGACGCTTGGAAAATATTTCCAGGTACCGCCCCAGGGTCACGAAAAGAAGGATCAAGCTGGACGCGTCAAAATAAAGGGGAACGGCGGCTCCCGCCAAAGCGGACAGGGAGGAAAAAAAGGCCGCCGCGGTGCCCAGGGAAACCAAGGTATCCATGGTGACTTCGCCGTGAAAAAGCCCCCTCAATGCCGATTGGTGGAAGGGCCAGCCGACCAGGAAGAAGACCGGGGCCGCGAGCAAAACTTGGAGGTAAAGGGGAAGGCCCCCGGGACCCATCCACATGAAGAGGTGGTCCAAGAGGAATGGGAGGCTTAAAAGAACGGAAACGACAAGCCGCCAGCCCAACCGGATCTGTTCCCGTTGGTAAAGGGGCGCGGTTTGCTGCTGGGATTCATAAGGCTTGGCGGAATAACCGGACTTGTCCACCGCTTCCAGAAGGGCGGGGACCGATAC
>Ga0070741_10015729_pt1 | contig 12756 bp, 14 predicted proteins | sample Coa_R1_4_FD_66440 | JGI IMG/M metagenome (GOLD analysis project Ga0070741, IMG submission 66440) | Surface soil microbial communities from Centralia Pennsylvania, which are recovering from an underground coalmine fire - Coalmine... | ecosystem: Environmental > Terrestrial > Soil > Unclassified ...
CTCCGCCGGCTTCTTCGCCCTCTTCCCCTCGATCGGCCCCGTTACGAGCTTCACCGCGGCCGAGCTCGCCTGCCAGCGCCGGGTCGCCGCGCAGGCGGGACCGACCAGCGGCGACCCCTTCTCGGCGGGCGAGTCGTCGCTCTCGGGGCACTGGCGCGCGCTCGAAGACGGCGTCCGCACCGTCTGGCGCCATCCGCAGGGCTATGGGCTCGGCAACGCGGGCACCGAGGCGCGCAGGACCAGCCGCACCCCGCTCGCGGGAGAGTCGACGTACACGCAGCTCGGCGTCGAGACGGGGATCGCGGGGATGCTCGCCTTCGTCGCCTGGGTCGTCGCCGTCCTGCTCTCGCTGCGGCGGCGGTCGGCGTGGCTGTTCGCGGCGTTCGGCGCAGTGCTCGCCCTGGCGATCCAGACGGACGTGCTGGGCGTGCACTGGCTCGCCTACGTGCTGTTCGCGCTGGCGGGCTCCGCGCTCGCCGAGCCGGCCTCGGGCGAGCCCGCGCCGCCCCCCGCCCGAGACCGGCGTCTACGATGACTCCGTGAGCCGTCTCAGCGACAGGCGCGTGGCGGTGGTGTTCGCGCTCGTGCTCGCCTCCGGGCTGTGCGTGGCGCTCGTCGCGGCGCGGCGCTGGCACAGCGGCGGCGACGGCTACGCGTTCCTCGTCTGGAACCTCGAGCTGGCGTGGGTGCCCTTCGTGCTCGCGCTCGCCTTCTACGACGGTTACCGGCGCGGGCTGCGGAGAGGCTGGCTGGCGGCGCTCGCGGGCCTCTGGCTGCTCTTCCTCCCCAACGCGCCCTACCTGGTGACCGACCTCGTGCACCTGGGGCGGATCCCGGGCGCGCCGCTGTGGTTCGACGGCGGCATGGTGGCCGCGTTCGCGGCCGTCGGGCTCGTGCTCGGGCTGGCGTCGGTCTTCCTCGTGCACGCGGTCGCCACGCGCGTGCTCGGCACGGTGCTCGGCTGGCTCGCGCTCGCGCCCGTGCTCGTGCTGTGCAGCGTCGGCGTCTTCCTGGGGCGGTTCGCGCGTCTCAACAGCTGGGACGCCGTCGGCGACCCGGCGCGGCTCCTGCGGCTCGCGGCAGAGCACCTCGGCGATCCGCTCGCCAGCCGGCGGGCGCTGCTCGCGACCGCCGCCTACGCGGTCTTCCTCGCCGTCGCCTACGTCGTCCTTTACGCGGTGTCGAGCCTCCGTCTGGAGCTGGAGGGCGAGCGTCGCCCGGACGCCACCCGGGCATCCTGACCTCCGGCGAGGCCCGCGACGACGTCGCGGCCGGCTCGACGGCGCCGCGGGTCGATTGTCGGGCGCAAAAGCGCCTAGGATGGGACGGTGCACGGGAGGGGGACGTGAGCAAGGGCTACGCCGAGGGCCCGGCCGCCGAGGAGGCGCAGCGGCGGCTCGAGGAGCTCGCGGAGGGCCCGCGCCCGGTGGAGCTGCCGGGGCGCGAGGCGGTCTACGGCGCCACCGAGGACGATCCCGAGCGCCACTTCCTCGGCTGGGTCGGCGAGGTCGACCCGGACGAGCTGTTCGAGTCCGGGCGCGCCTGGGGAATCACGATCGTGCGCCGCCGCGTCGCCGACTGACCCGTCTTACGCCCCGTTTACGCGCGGCTGGTCGCGCCTTCACACGCGGCGCCGATCGTCCGGCCGGGAAGCCCCAGCGACGAAGGAGCACGTGATGAACCGACGCATCCCGCTCGTCCTCGCCCTCGCCGCGGCGCTCGCGCTGCCCGCGGTCGCGCTCGCGGCCGCCGGCGGCGCCTCCAGCTCGGCTGGGCACGGCCGGCTGGCCGCGCTCGTCGACCGGATCACCCACCGTCTCGACCAGCGCTTCGCCGCCTTCTCCGCGCGCTGCCTGGTCGCGAACGCGCCGGCGCGCTGCGCGACCGCCGCGAGCCGGGCGGTACGGCGGTTGGACGCGCCGCGGGCGCGAGCGGACCGGGTGAGGACGCGCCTCCAGCAGGCCTGCTCCGCCGCGCAGGCGCCCGCCGCCTGCGCCGGCGAGGACGAGCTGCTGCGCAGGCTCGGGGAGCTCGCCGCCCGGGCCGCGAGCGACGAGGCGGCGATCAGGGCGCGTTACGCGAGCGCGTAGGCGAGCGCGAGCCCACCAGGAGGCCGCGGCCGCGCGGCCTCCTGCTCGGGCGCTACGCTCTCGGACGAGGGAATGGCGAAGCCCGTCGAGCACCTCGACCGCGTCATCGTCCGCTTCGCGGGCGACTCCGGCGACGGGATGCAGCTCACCGGCGACCGCTTCTCCAGCGAGACCGCGCTCGTCGGCAACGACCTCGCCACCTTCCCCGACTTCCCGGCGGAGATCCGCGCTCCGGCCGGCTCGCTGCCGGGCGTCTCCGGCTTCCAGGTCCACTTCGCCGACCACGACATCCTCACGCCGGGCGACCGCCCCAACGTGCTCGTCGCCATGAACCCGGCGGCGCTGCGGGTCAACCTCGAGGACGTCGCCCCCGGCGGCATGCTGATCGTCAACACCGACGCCTTCAACGAGCGCAACCTGCAGAAGGCGGGCTACGAGTCGAACCCGCTCGAGGACGGCTCGCTCGCCGGCTACCACGTGCACGAGGTCGCGCTCACGTCGATGACGGTCGAGGCGCTCAAGGGCATCGAGGGCATCACGTCGCGCGAGGCGGAGCGGTCGAAGAACTTCTTCGCGCTGGGGCTGATGTCCTGGCTCTACCACCGTCCGGTGGAGAGCACGCTCGACTTCATCGCCCGCAAGTTCGCCACGCGCCCCGAGATCGCCGAGGCGAACACCCGCGCGTTCAAGGCCGGCTACAACTACGGCGAGACGTCGGAGGACTTCGCCGTCTCCTACGAGATCGCGCCGGCCAAGCTCGCCCCCGGCACCTACCGGCAGATCACCGGCAACACGGCGCTGTCGTACGGCCTGCTGGCGGCCTCGAAGCTGACGGGCCTGCAGCTCTTCCTCGGCGCCTACCCGATCACGCCCGCCTCGTCGATCCTCGAGGAGCTGGCTCGCTTCAAGCATTTCGGCGTCGTCACCTTCCAGGCGGAGGACGAGATCTCGGCCGCCGGCGCCGCGCTGGGCGCGGCCTTCGGCGGCGCGCTCGGCGTCACCACCTCCGCGGGCCCGGGCGTCGTGCTCAAGTCGGAGACGGTCGGCCTGGCGGTGGCGCTCGAGCTGCCGCTGCTCGTGCTCGACATCCAGCGTGCCGGGCCGTCGACGGGCATGCCGACCAAGCCCGAGCAGGCCGATCTGCTGATGGTGCTGTTCGGCCGCAACTCGGAGAGCCCGGTGCCCGTCGTCGCCGCCTCGAGCCCGTCGCAGTGCTTCCACGCCGCGATCGAGGCCGTCCGGATCGCCGTCACCTACCGCACTCCCGTCTACTTGCTCTCGGACGCCTACCTCGCGAACGGCTCCGAGCCCTGGCTGATCCCGGACGTGGCGGAGCTGCAGCCGATCGAGGTGGAGTTCGCCTCGGGGCCGAACGAGGGCGACCAGTTCCTGCCCTACAAGCGCGATCCGCGCACGCTGGCGAGGCCGTGGGCGGTGCCCGGCACGCCGGGGCTCGAGCACCGCATCGGCGGGCTCGAGAAGGCGGACGGCACCGGCAACGTCTCCTACGACCCCGACAACCACGACCTGATGGTGCGGCTGCGGGCGCAGAAGGTCGCGGGCATCGCGGCCGACATCCCGCCGCTCGAGGTGGACGACCCGGACGGGGAGGCGACGACGCTGGTGCTCGGCTGGGGCTCCACCTACGGACCGATCGGCGCCGCCGTGCGCCGCGTCCGCCGCGACGGCCACAAGGTCGCCCGCGCGCACCTGCACCACCTGAACCCCTTCCCGCGGAATACGGGCGAGGTGCTGCGGCGCTACGAGAAGGTGCTGATCCCGGAGATGAACCTCGGCCAGCTGCTCAAGCTCGTCCGCGCCGAGTTCCTCGTCGACGCCGTCGGCTACAACAAGGTGCGCGGCCGCCCCTTCACCTCCGCCGAGCTGGCCGAGGCGATTACCGCCCTGGTCGAGGCATGACGGGAGGAGCGGCGCGATGACGACCGGGAACGGCGACGGGCCGATCCAGCTCACGGCCAAGGACTTCAAGTCCGACCAGGAGGTGCGCTGGTGCCCCGGCTGCGGCGACTACGCCATCCTCGCCGCCCTGCAGAGCTTCATGCCCGAGCTGGGCCTGCCGCGCGAGCGCATCGTCTTCGTCTCCGGAATCGGCTGCGCCGCGCGCTTCCCCTACTACATGCAGACGTACGGGATGCACTCCATCCACGGCCGCGCGCCCGCGATCGCGACCGGTCTCGCCGCGATGCGTCCGGACCTCTCCGTCTGGGTCGTCACCGGCGACGGCGACGCGCTCTCGATCGGCGGCAACCACCTGATCCACGCGCTGCGCCGCAACGTCAACCTCAAGATCCTGCTCTTCAACAACCGCATCTACGGCCTCACGAAGGGCCAGTACTCGCCCACGTCGGAGATCGGCAAGGTGACGAAGTCGACGCCGCTCGGCTCCGTCGACCAGCCCTTCAATCCGCTCTCCGTCGCGATCGGCGCCGAGGCGACCTTCGTCGCCCGCGCCATCGACACCGACAAGAAGGAGATGGCCGAGGTGCTGCGCGCCGCCGCCGCGCACCGCGGCGCTGCCTTCGTCGAGATCCTGCAGAACTGCAACATCTACAACGACGGCGCCTGGGACTACGTGCGCGAGCAGAAGCAGAACCGGCTCTACCTCGTGCCCGGCGAGGAGGTGCGCTGGGGCGACAAGGGCGTGCGCATGCGGGCCGACGGGACGCTCGAGATCGTGGCCGCGGACGCCGGCGGACTGCTCCGCCACGACCCCGCCCGCGACGACCCCGGGCTCGCCTTCGCCCTCTGCCGGCTCACCTGGGAGACTGCCGGGTGCGTGCCGATGGGGGTGTTCCGGGACGTGAAGCGGCCGGTCTACGACGAGCAGGTGGCCGAGCAGATCCGCGCCGCACGCGAGCAGAAGGGCGACGGCGACCTGGCGACGCTGCTCCGCTCGGCCGACACCTGGACGATCGCGTAGCCGTCACGGGTCGCAGCGCAGGAACCAGACGTGCGGGCCGCCGCCCGGCGCGTCCGCGTCGAGGACGACCCGAAAGCCCAGCCGCTCGTAGAACGCGACCTTCCGCGGCGTTGCCGTCTCGAGGACGGCGGCGTGGCCCGCGGCGTGCGCGCGGCGCAGGCGGTGCTCGGCGAGCGGCTTCCGGATGCCCCGCCCGCGCGCCTCGGCCGCGACGCCGACGGAGTCGAGGTGCCAGGCCGGCGCGGCGGGGAGCTGTGCCTCCGGGCGAGTAGAGGCCGGTGCGCGCCGGCCCATCTGCGACGATGGCGTCGTGAGCGTCTACACCCTCGGCGTCTGGACGGTGAAGGAGGGGCGCGAGGACGAGTTCGTGCGCGCCTGGGAGGCGCTCGGCCAGTGGACGATCGAGCGCGGCTTCGCAACGCACGGCACGCTGCTGCGCGACCACGCAGACCGGCGCCGGTACGTCAGCTTCGGGCCGTGGCCGAGCGTCGAGCACGCCGAGCGCTGGCGCTCCGATCCGGGCTTCCAGGAGCACCTCGACCGGATCCTGGAGACGGTCGAGAGCTTCCAGCCCGGCACGTACGACGCCGTCCTCTCGGTCGGCTGACGCGGGGCGCGACCGGCGCGCGGCGGGCCGGACGACCGGGAGACGCGCGCCCGAGCGCGGCTTGATGTAGGCTCCGCCGACCTCGAGCTGCGGCGGGAGGCTCGGAGCGATCGGCACGAACGAGGGCGCCGGCGAGAACGTGGACGTGTCGCCGCGGCCTGCGTTCCAGCCCACGCAGGAGATCCGGCTCGCCGTCGTCATGTACGGCGGCGTCTCGCTCGCCATCTACATCAACGGCGTCGCGCAGGAGCTGCTCCGGCTCGTGCGCGCGACGGCCCCGCGCACGCCGCCGTCGCCGGACGAGTACCCGAGCGAGGCGTTGCTCGCGGAAGACGAGCTGCGCGGCAGCGAGCGGGTCTACCGGCGCCTGGGCCAGCTGCTCGAGTGGTCTCCTGCCGCGGGCGCGCGGCCCGTCGGCGTCCGGCGCGCGGACGCGCCGGACGCGGCCGACCCGGTCCGCACCCGCGTCGTCGTCGACATCCTCTCCGGCAGCTCGGCCGGTGGCATCAACGGCATCTTCCTCGCCAAGGCCCTCGCCGGCTGCGAGCCGATCGACCAGCTGCGCGAGCTCTGGATCGGCGAGGGGGACATCGCCACGCTCGTCAACGACGACGCCTCGCTTGCCGGCACGCTGCTCGCGGCGCAGCGGCCGCCGCGCTCGGTGCTCAACAGCCGCCGCATGTACTGGCAGCTCCTCTCCGCGCTCGACGGCATGGACGCGGCGGTCGACGGGGCGAGCGCGTCGCCGCTCGTCGACGAGCTCGACCTCTGGATCACCGCGACCGACGTGCACGGGCTGGTGCTGCCAATCGACTTGGCCGACCGCGTCGTCTTCGAGCGGCGCTACCGGGCCGTGTTCCACTTCGCTGCCGCGACGCCGTACGCGAGCGGCGGCGACGAGCCGCGCAACGACTTCACGCGCGCGGCGAACCCGCTGCTCGCCTTCGCCGCCCGGGCAACGGCGTCCTTCCCCTTCGCCTTCGAGCCGATGACGCTCGAGGACGTGGACGAGGTCGTGGCAGCCCGGACGTTCGCGGAGGCGTACGGCGAGCTCGGCTCCACGAGCCCCCGCTGGCGTGCCTGGTTCCGCGACTACGCGCGCGCCGACGACGGCGACCCGACCTGGTACCGGCGGGTCGCCTTCGGCGACGGCGGCTACCTCGACAACAAGCCGTTCACGTGGGCGACCTCGACGCTGCAGCGCCGGCGTGCCGACCGTCCCGTCGACCGCAAGCTCCTCTACGTCGAGCCCGATCCGGGCGCTCTGCACGCGCTCGTCAAGGACGGAGCGAGCACGCTGCCGCGCGTGCGCCCGCCGGCCGACCAGTACCCGCCGGAGAAGCCGGACGCGCTCGCGAACACGCGGGCGGCGCTGCTCACGCTGCCGCGGGCGGAGACGATCCGGGAGGACCTCGACCGCCTGCTCGAGCGCAACCGCGGCGTGGCGCGGCTCGCGCAGCTCACCGCGATCGTGGACGAGGTCGCGAGCGAGGCGTGGAGGTCGCTGCCCACGGCCGAGTGGCTGCCCCTCACCGCCGAGGAGCTCGCCCGCTCCCGCGGAGCGCCCTACCTCGCCTACTACCGGCTCAAGCTGGCTGCGCTGCTCGACGACCTGGCCGACGTCGCCACCGTCCTGGCCGGCTTCGACGTCGGCTCCGACGAGCGCAAGGCGATCCGCGCGTTCGTGGAGGCGTGGGCGCGCCGGGCTGTCCAGCCCGGCGAGGAGCAGAACCGGCTGCTGCTCGACCTCGACCTCGGCTACCGCCTGCGGCGCATCGCCTTCCTGCAGGACCGGCTCGACCAGCTCCTGCGGCTCGACGAGCGGGCGGCGGTCGTGCTCGGCGAGGTGCCCGCCGAGCGCCGCGACGAGCTGGCAGCCTCGCTGCAGGCGCTCAAGGCGGCGCTCAACGGCGTGCTGGTGCGCCTGCGCGCCGCCGGCCGCGAGCTCCGTCGCCGCGGCTCGGGGAACCCCGTCTGGGAGCGGCTGCCCGAGCTGCCGCTGACGCGGGAAGAGCTGCTGCGGGTTCTCTCCGGCGCGGGCAGCGAGGAGGCGGCCGTGGACGGCGCGGCGCTCTTCCTCGTCGGCCGGCCGGCGCTCGAGGCGGCGATCGGCGAGCTCGTGGACGTGCTCCGGGAGCGGCTGCGCGGCGTCTTCACGAGCATCGACACGCGGGCCGAGCTGGTTGCCGCAGCGCCCGCTCAGGACACGGCGGGCGGAGCGGCCGGCCGCGCGCTCGACGCGCTCCTGCGCCTGTACGACCGCTTCGAGGAGTACGACGCGATCATCCTGCCCGTCGGCTGGGGCTGGCTGGGGGAGGCGGACCGCGTGGACGTGATCCGCGTCAGCCCCGAGGATGCGACGTCGATCCGCGACGAGGTGGCGACCGGCCTGCGCAAGCTCGGCGGCGTCGAGTTGAACCACTTCGGCGGCTTCTTCAGCCGCGACTGGCGCGTCAACGACCTGCTCTGGGGGCGGCTCGACGCGGCCGAGCGGATCGTCACGAGCCTGCTGCCGACGGACCGTTACACGGAGGAGCTGCGCGGCGAGCTGCTCCGGCAGGCGCAGCTCGCGATCGTCGCAGAGGAGCTCGCCCGCGCGGGCTCGAGCGAGGAGCCGGAGCGCGCGCTCGCGCGGCTGGCGAGCACCGAGGTGTCCCGCACGCTCGAGCCGTCCGCGCTCCTTCCGGTCGTGCGGCGGTCGCTGCGGGTCACCGGCGCCCTGCTGGGCGGGCGCGAAGCGGCCTACCTGCTCACGAGCCCGGTGCGCTGGCTGCTCGTCGCGGGCGAGGCGATGGCGGCGGTCGCGGGCGCGGCGGTGACGCGGCTGTGTGTCGCCGCCGCGGGGCTCCTGCTCGCCGCGAGCGTCGCGCTCGTCGTCGTGGGCGCGACGCTCGACGTGCCCGCCGCCGCGCGCGCCGGCTGGTCGACGCTCGTCCCGCTCGCGATCGCGCTCGCCGCGCTGCTCCTCGTCGGGATGCTCGTGCGCCGGCTGGGCCGGCCTCGAGCGGCCCGCTCGAGCGGGGGTGCCGCGCCGCGGTCCCCGACGTGGCGGCAGCGCGTCCTCGCCGCGGCGACCGTGGCCGGGGTGCTGATCGTGCTCGCCGCCGTGGCGCTGCCGCCGCTCGGCCTCCTGCAGCGCGCCGGGGTGGAGCGGCTCGTCTCCTGGCTGCCCGGCTGGCGGGGCTGAGACCGCCGCGCCCGCTCAGTCGTCGCGCGGCTCGCCGCCGTGCGCGTGCTCGCCCGCCTCGTCCCCGCCGACGAGGCCGAAGTGGACGCCGTCCTCGTCGAGCAGCGCGTCGAGCACCGAGCCGCCGAGGGCGTCCTCGACGACCGGGTCGACGAAGACCGAGGCGCCGTGCACGGAGACGATGCGGTCGCCCTCGCCGGGGCCGTCGACGATCGCGAGCTCGACGCCCTCCTGCGGCGACCTCCCGGCGCCGAAGATGCGCAGGCCGCCGTGCTCGAGCCCCGAGGACTCGACGAGCGCGTTGATAGCGGCCGCGGCCGCCTCGGTCAGCGCCAGCACCCCGGGACCCTAGCGGCCGGGCGCGGCAGCCGCCTCGGCTCGCCCGCTCAGGCGTGCAGCAGGTCGATCGAGACGACCTGGTGCGGATGGCGCACCCGGTCGGTCAGGAGCGGCCAGTCGCCGGTCGGGTTGCGGATCTCCGCCGCGACCTCGCGGGCGAGCGTGAGCGCGCTCTCCCTGTTCGGCGCCGTCCCGATCTGGACGACCTGCCCGTCGCACAGCCGGATGACGACGCGGCGGAGCTCGGACGGCTGCCAGTCGCTCCGCTCGAGCGGGGTGGCGGGGTGTTCGAGCAGCTTCACGGCGTCCTCCATGTCAGGGGCTGGAGCCGCCGCAGGAAGCTCCGGTTGCTGGGGAGTATCGCCCGCCGCGGACGTCTTCCGCGTCCCTCGAGCGAGCTATCCGGCGAACTCGACGTCGATCGAGAGGATCGCGTCCGGCCGCACGAGCCGGTCGCCCAGCTCCACCCACTCGCCGCACGCGGCGGCCTGCTCGATCTCGTGCAGCACGCTCTCGGCGAGAGCGTCCGCCTCCTCCCGGCCTGGCGCCTCGCCGAGCGCGAGCACCTCGTCGCCTTCGAGCCTCGCCACGACGCGGCGCGTCCCGAGCAGCTCCCCCGGCTCGCGGTCCGTGAGCCACACCCCGTGGGGGGTGTCGCGAGCCCCGTCCTCGGACGCGGGGACGCTCATCGGGACCTCCTTCTCGACGGCGGATGCCGTGAGGATCGGCACGAGCCGTGCGCCCGGCGACCCTCGTTCGGGGGGCGAGGAACAGGCACGGGAGGCGGTGAAGGGTGTCGCGCCCTACGACGCGAGGCTCGCCCGCAGCCGCTCGCGGTCGCGGATCGCGTAGGCGCCGACCAGCATCCCCGTCGCGCCGGCGACGCCGAAGGCGAGCTCGGTGCCTCCCGTTGCCACGAGCCAGCCCGCGACGAGGCCGCCCACCGGCGCGAGCCCGGCGAAGGCGAACAGGTAGAGCGCCACCACGCGGCCGCGCAGGTGGCCGGGCACGCCGAGCTGGACGAGCGCGTTGGCGTTGGCCGTCAGGAGCGTGAAGCTGCCGCCGAGCACGAACAGCGCGGCGGCGCAGGCCCACGCCGAGTGCAGCGGCGCCAGGGCGAGCATCGTGGCGGAGAAGCCGAGCAGCCCGGCGAGCAGCGCCCGCCAGCTCGCTCGCCCGAGCGTGGCGGCGCCGAGGGCGCCGGTGAGGGCGCCCGCGCCGAAGCTGGCCGACAGGGCGCCGAAGGTTCCCGGCCCGGTGCGCAGCGTGCTCGAGGCGAGCAGCGGCAGGACGACGTTGAAGTTGAAGCCGACGACGCTCATCGTCGTGACGATCGCGAGCACGAGGGCGACGTCGTGCGAGCGGAGCACGTAGGCGAGCGCCTCGCGCGTGCCGGCCAGGAACGTCGGCCGCCCGCCGCGCTCGGCCGGTACGAGCTCGTCGGCTCGCATCGCCAGCAGGCTGGCGAGCACGGCGAGGAAGCTGAGCGCGTTGAGCACGAAGCAGACGCCAGCGCCGGCCGCGGCGATCACGACGCCCGCGATCGCGGGCCCGACCACGCGCGACATGTTGAACAGGCTCGAGTTGAGCGCGATCGCGTTCGGCAGCTCCTCGGGCCCGACCATGCGGTAGGTGAGCGACTGCCGGCCCGGCGCGTCGAAGACCTGCGCGACCCCGAGCAGCGCGGCGAGCACGTACACGGCCGGCAGCGACGCCGCGCCCGACAGCGCGAGCCCGGCGAGGAGCGACGACAGCACCATCGAGGCGGCCTGCGTCCCGATCACGAGGCGGCGGACGTCGAGGCGGTCGGCGACGACCCCGGCGACGAGGCCGAACACCGTGAACGGCAGGAAGCGGCAGACGGCGAGCGCGCCCACCGCCACCGGCGAGCGCGTGAGCTCGATCACGAGCCACGCCAGCGCGACGTTCTGCATCCACGTGCCCGAGACGGAGACGACCTGACCGGAGAAGAAGAGGCGGTAGTTGCGGTGCCGGCGCAGGCTGCGGAACGTCCGTCCGTCGAGGACGCGCAGCGCCCCCGTCACGCGTCCTCCTGCGGCAGCAGCTTCCGCAGCGGCGCCAGCGCGCGCTCGATCGCCTCCACCTCGCCGGGCTCGAGACCGGACAGGCGCTTCGCCAGCCACGTCGTGCGCCGCGTGCGCACCCGGCGGAGGAGCTGCGAGCCGGCGGGCGTCAGCGCGAGGCCGACACGGCGGCGATCGTCGCCCCGGCGGACGCGCGCGATCAGGCCGGCGCGCTCGAGCCGGTCGACGTGCGCGGAAAGCGAGGGCGCCGAGATGCCCTCCAGCGCGGCGAGCTCGCGCAGCGTCAGGCCGGGGTGCTCTCGGACGAGCCAGAGCAGCGTCACCTGCCGGCTGGTGACGCCGAGCTGCTCGGTCTCGCGCCGGAGCTCTCGCGCCAGGCGGAGGACGACGGGGCGAAGACGCTCGGCCGTGCTCGCGATATCAGTAGCCTCTCGAATCATTAGCTAGGCTAAGTGTAGCGGTTGCCAGGCACCGCCGGCCGGGCGGGGCGGCGGTACGATGGAGCCGTGAGCGAGCCGGTGCCGAGCCGGGAGCTGCGCGGCGCGGACGTGTGGCGCGACCCGCTCGTGCGCGAGCTGCTGGAGCTGCGCCTCGTGGCCGTGCTGGCCACGCTGGAGCCGGACGGCGCCGTGCACGCGGTGCCGGTCTGGTTCGCTCCCGGCGAGCGCGAGCTCCTGCTCGCGACGGGCTCGCGCAGCCGCAAGGTGCGCAACCTCGAGCGCGACCCCAGGGCGACGCTCGTGCTGCACGACTCGCGGCCGGGCTTCGAGGTCTGCGGGGTGTCGCTACGAGGCCGGGCGGAGATCGTGCGGAGCGCGGCGGCGCAGCCGCTCGTCGGCCGCGTCCACCGTCGTTACGTGGGCGAGGCCGGGAGGCGGCTGCCCGAGGCGGCGGCGTTCCTCGCCTCCGACGACGTCGCCCTGCGCTTCCGGGTGGAGGCTGCCGTCACGTGGGACGAGCGCGAGAGCCCCGCGGCCCGGGCGCTCGCGGACGCCGGAGCGGCGCTCCCTCTCGAGCCGACGGCACCCCGTCCGTACGCCGGCGGTGGCGGCCGGAGTCGCCGGGGACCCAGATCGCCGAGCCGTCGTGACCGCACGTGATCTCGACGGCCGTGCCGGCGTGGACGCCCTGCGCCGTGATCGCGGCGACGAGCGCGTCGAGCCCGTCGTGCGTCCAGACGGCGACGTGCGGTGCGGCCGCCCCCGCTGCGGTGAGGAGGTCGATCCGGGCGCGCACGCCCGCGACCGTCTGCTTGCGGGGCAGACGGACGGCGCCGGCGAGCAGCCGGAAACAGGCGTAGGGGTAGACCTCGACCGCGCGCACGCCCGCCTCGGCGAGGCGGGCGAAGAGCTCGAGGCCGACGGCCATCCAGCCTCGCTCCGGCGCAGCCGCAGGAGCGGCCCACGGTACCCAGATGCCGTGCTCGCGGCCCAGCGCCACCTCGGCGCAGCGCGCGAGGCGGAACTTCGGCGCGAGGTCCGAGTCGAGCTCGTGCGGCAGCACGCTCGGCGCGGCCGGCGCGTCGATCGCGACGACGGCGGCGCCGC
>Ga0070741_10015730_pt1 | contig 12756 bp, 7 predicted proteins | sample Coa_R1_4_FD_66440 | JGI IMG/M metagenome (GOLD analysis project Ga0070741, IMG submission 66440) | Surface soil microbial communities from Centralia Pennsylvania, which are recovering from an underground coalmine fire - Coalmine... | ecosystem: Environmental > Terrestrial > Soil > Unclassified ...
ATATTGTGTTTGATGTTGAAGGTGAATTAAATGCGCGTGGATTATTGCGTAATGGCGCGTTCACTTCAAAAATAGAATTACTTTCTCTTGAAGTTGCGCCAACAGGCGGGTCATTGTTTGTTGATTCAAATGAAACGAATTTCCCATTACGTACGTTCAATACCGAAGATGGACAGTTACTTGCATATAATACTGGAGCCTTCTTAATTAATAATAATTTGAATTTACATAACACATCTTTAAGTCATACTGATGTCAATCATCACGTATTTCAAGACAATGACGTTCTTTCTGAACCAACGTATGTAGGTGGTGAAACATTTAGATTGCGTGGCTGGGAAGAAAGACCAAGTATCCGCTTTTTTGATGCACGTTTTTTAGTCAATGCTGATGTTGCGTTAACGGGTGTTGATCTTGTTGTGCCAAATCTTGTTGATGCAGATGGCATACAACACAAAAATAACGTAGATTTTGTTTACTATTCCAGTGGTTCATGCATTGATAATGGCACAGGTCGTCAAATGATCTTAGGAACACGTATAGGTTCCACTGCAGCGGATGGTACGCGCATTGATGGCGATGCCCATTTGGATGTGATACAGTTATTTGATTCAATTGGAGCTGATTATCCACTCTCTGATACTGATAATCAAACACTTCATATGCTTACTGGTTTTAATAGTGCTGAAATTACTGATGTAGAACCTCAACCAGGTTTTTCTATTAACACTATATTCTTAGGCAACAAGAGTAACATTTCCATCGGAACCAATGCTGACTCAACAGGATTTAATATTGATACAAATCCTTGGATGGTTTTGCAGGGCAATTATTTTTCATTTACAACACGCGGTGGACTCAATGGCTGTCCTAATACGAGTAACGTAACAGGGCAAGGTGGCATCTTTGTTGACTTGAATGGTAAATTGAGTATCGATCCTGGATTTATGGCGAGCTTTTGTGTGCTTATCGCCAGAACTCGTAATGGCATTGTAGATTTACCTGCCGGACAAGTATTCTTCTGCGATAATTTGGGTATTATTAATGGTGATCTTGATTTAAGTACTCCAGAAGGACAAATCTTAGTTGGTCCTGGAGAAGAAGTTGTAGATTTAGTACTGAATTGGCAATTATTGAAAAAAGATTGCAAAAATTTTGTGCCATTCCAACCAGTAGGTCCGTGCTGTCCGACGGTAACAGAAGCGAATGTGTCTTCGTTACCAGTAATTGAAGGCACCGTTGATAATTTAATTATTCAAGGCAGTCGTCTTGGTGATCCTGCAACATTCATTATTAATGGTGGTACGGTACGTAATATACAATTTGCTATAAATAGTAATGGTTGTTGTATCGGTGATTGTGAAAATGTTTCCGGTCAGGCTCCTGTTGCAACAATTATTTTAGAAAATAATGGAACGGTGGTTCTGTCTGATGAAGGCGTTGGAGCGGTAGGCATAGTAATTATTGCAAACGGTTCTGGACGTGTTGATTTAGCTGGTAATTTAACGCTTGCTTCTCAATGTGCGTTTGTAAAAGGACCAGATTTTGCAGAAGGCGATGTGTTGACCATTAGCTCTGATATTGCACATGAAATTATTTTACCATCTGGCGCAAATCTTGATTTACGTTCATTTAATGTTGCAACAGATTTAGTGCAATTTACTGGAGAATCACAACTTGCCGTTGAACCAGGTGCGTCAATTATTTTAGGCGGTGGTACGCTCAGCTTTGCGAATAATTCGCAAATTCGTTTTGAAGCGGCGCCAAATGTAACAGCATTCTTCCAAGCAATTCCTCATGGTGCGCATGACGAAACATTACCTCCGTTGCAAGTTATTCCGGCAGCCAATGTTCATAATCAATATGATTTCTTGACTAATTTTGGCGCAGATTTACATAACACAGATGCATTCCGTATACATTTAATGGGTCAAGGCGCGCTTGAATTACGTGATAATTCACAAGCTTTCATATTAAACAATGCATTTGTTGGTGTTGAAACTTCAACGGGTACCAATTGCAATGTCACAACAACTGATTTTGAATTACGTTTACTTGATAATGCACAATTTATTATTGGTGAACTGAATTTGACACAAGGCGGAGTGTTGCAGATTGGTAACGTTCAAGACCAAAATGCTCTCAGAGCATCACGACTACCAACGCCACAATCAGTAAGTTTCACGTTAACAATTGATGGTCCTGATGCAACTTTCTTTATCGGCAGTCAAGGTCTGATGGGACTTGGTGTTGGAGTTGAACGCATCGATGGTGTTGATCCAGCAACTGGTGAAATTGTACCAAACGAAGATATTATCAATACCCTCTTTAACGTAAAATCTATCACCTTTAATTTTATTGAAGGTCGCTTTGAACATGATCGCATTTTTAGTGGAGATAATCCAAATGCATCGTTATTTGTGATTAATGGTGATACTTCAATTGTGTATAACGTGATTGAAGAAAACACGGCAACGGAAGGCTTTAATATTGCTGGTGGTGGTAACATGGTCTTGACATACCCAGGAACAGGCGGTATTCATCCGATTGTACTTGATCAAGATGGGCAAGTTGAAGTTGCACCGGGTGTTTTTGATCCACGACTTTGGACAAGTATTATGGCATCGTCAGCGTTACAAAATAATCAACCGTCAGAAATGGGATTAACTGGACTTGAATTATTTGAATTACTTAAAACGCATGATGCGGTATTAGAATTAAATCGAGCAAATACTTTTGGCAGAGCAAATTCTACCGCAAATCCAGGTCTTATTGGTAATTCTACTAATGTGATGATTGATACAGTTGCCAACGGCATGATTGTTCGTACAGAGATTGTCAATATTATCGGTACCGGCAATGATGTTAGCAAGCGTCAGCAAGCTGATGAAGTTGGAGCGGTATTTGTTAATATTAATCCTGCAACAAACGACATTATTACTGCAACGCAGATGGGTAGATAAGTAACATTGATGAGAGTAGATGGTTTTGTAAAAAATCATCTACTCTCATACACATAAAGATATGAGTATGTACAAAAAAATAAAAGGAGCATAATGAAGAAAACCTTACAAAGTATTGTGATATTTGGCACATTGTGCAGCGCAATACTGCAAGCAAGTTGGGAGTTTAGAACACCACTGAGCGCACATTGGCGTGGATATTTCCATTGGCAATTGTCATCTGTAGCAGATGCATGGTGGTATGATAATTTGCCAAGTCAAAAAGAGCACACAGCATGGGATTTTCATACATGGGGTGTAGGATACTCAAGAACAGCGTCGCGAGCATTTTGGAATTGTGAAAATCATAATACACGCGATACGCGTTCTCTAGCAACACTCATTTTTGGTACTGATGCTTTCCGTGGTGAACAAGCGTTTACCGGTGGAACCTTTACAACGCAAACACCTGCAAATCAAGCTCTTTTGGTAAACAACAATCCATTCTTAGGTTTTGCATTTATCACGCCACGTTTTGATTATAATGAATATGGTGCTTTTATGGGCATAGAATTTTCACGTAATTTTGGCAGAGATGAAAAATGGCATGCTGGAGGTCGCGTAAGTATTCCATATAAAATAATTGAAATTGAACAGGATAATGATTACAAACTAGAAGAAACGCTTGCAGATGTGGTGAGCGTTGAACAAATTCAATTGGGCGGTGAGTTACCGGCGAGCGGTGAACCGACAAGTTTTGAATATGCATTGCGTTTTGACTTTTTAAACGTGATGAATTTTAGTAACGTGAGTGCGCAAACTAATGCAACAGATGTTATTCCCATAGTAATGTATAATGATAATGGGACGGTGACTATAGCGGGAGTAGATGTGTCTGGAGATTCTCCTGATACTGAAGCTATCGGAGCATACGCAACCAAAAGTAACAATGGAACATTGCCTGCAGTACCATTCAGAAAACTTCCAAGTGAAGTAAATGGTCCTTTGGGCCCTGATGGTCAAGCTGGTAATGGCACGACTTCATTTTTTCAAACAGGCGTTGATTACGCAGATAATATAAGACTTGATAGAAATGCTCAAGGAACTATTTTTATCGTGCCACGCGCGGTAGCAGACCCTGAATTTCCAGGTCAAACGGTAATTACTACAGATGCTGAAAATTTATATAATACACTTGCACCATTAATTAATACCGATCTTAATCCTGCAGAATTAGCATCAGAATTTTTCTTAAATAAAGGAATTGATCTTGCAGGTTATTCACGCACTGTAGGTATCGGTGATTTATTTGCAGAAGCGTATGTTGGGTATGGTGACAAACAAAATTGGTTCTTTGACGGGTTACTTGGATTGCAATTTCCAACAGCAAAACGTCAAAAAAATTCTAATGATCTTTACTTTAAACCAACAGGTAATAATGGACACGTTGAAATCAAGTTGGGCATAGATACCGGTTGGATGCCATGCGATTGGTTTGCTTTTGAATTTGATTTAGCATATCACCATGCATTTAGACGTTCAGAAAAACGTGCGGCAACATTTACGGGGGCAACGGTCACCAATCTTGGACCAGAAATTACGGCAAAAGTGTCATGGAACTATTTTGTTGGACGTGTTGATCTGAATTTCTTCCATCCACATAATCCTGATTTAGGAATGACATTTGGCTATGAACTTTTTGCAAAAGGGCATGATAAAGTAAAATTCGATCAAGCAACAGCAACAGATTTACTTGGCAGACCAAATCAACCGCTTGATCCTGAAATTTATGAAAAACGTACCAACGCACTTTCAAATAAATTACGCGCGCAAGTATTTAACCGTTGGAGTTATTTTGAAGTGTTTGCTGGAGGATCGCAAGTTGTGTCTGGTAGAGATGTTATGAGAGAAACAGAAGCACATCTTGGTTTTGTAGTTTATTTTTAGGTTACTATAAACAATTTAAAAAAAAGGGTGATGTTATGAATACATACAAAAAAATGGCCTTACTTGGGGCGATGACAATTGCTACTATGAGTGGAGATCTATTGGCGCGGTGTCAATCATGTGCTGAAAAAATGGCAATTAAACAATCAATAAAAGAAGCATTGGCAGCTGCAGCAGCAAAACCATCAAAAAAGGCTGATGTTGATTCATTAGAAGATGTGAAAAACAACAACGTGGGAAAATGTCCGTGTTCCAATGATCCAAAAATAAAAGCAGCGCGTGAATCTGCGTGTGCTGATTCAAATGCTGGATCTTGTTCTAAAGAGCAATTGGTGGCAATAGAATGTATGATTGAACAATTAAGTAAAAACAACGCATGGTGTTGCAAAAAACTGAATAGTCGCATTAAAGAGCAGGGAGAAGATTCAAAAAAATGTTGCAAACACATACGCCATGAACTGAATGAAATTGAAGATTTAATTATTTCTCAGTCTGATGCAGCTGCAACATGTTGTTCGGCGACAGAAGCATTACTTTTAAGTCAAATCGTTCAAACAGCTATATGCTGTTCAGTGACAGAGGCATTATTGACGTCTCAAATAGATCAACAAGCAGCGTGTTGTTCAGTTATTGAAACAAACCTTGGTGATCCATGCTCTTCATCAGTTGTTGATATACTTGATTTATTAGAAATACCTCAAGAAGATATTACTCTTATTAATGCCGCGTGTTTAGACACGTTAACATTGCTGAAATCAATTTACGCACTTTTAACACAAATATTCCTTTGCACTTGCGGTGGGTAATTAAGCGCATTTTATTATAATTAAAGCAAAAAAAGAGTGTCATTGTTACATGGCACTCTTTTTTTGCTTTAATTATAATAAAAGTTATAATTGTAATAATAAGTTAAAATGGGTGTTATTTTAGGTATTTAATGATCTTTATATTATTAATTTTCTTTCTTTTTTTTACTAATAGTGCATGTGCAATGAAAGATGAGGATATCACATGGACAGTGCAGCGTGTGCAAATATGTGATAGGTTGGGAAAAACATCTTTGACGCCGCAGGATATAAATGAACTAAAAACTGGAGCTGATTTTTACTACAAAAGAATTGAAACAATGGACGGAGAAAAAAAGGTAGAGACTTTCGAGAAGACATTTACGGTTGACAGTGATATTAAATCGCCTAATGCATTATATGCCTTATGTGCACCTAGCCAAGCTACTAATAAGTCTTGTCTGTATCTATTGATGAGTGACCATAAGCAAATCAATACAACTTTTAGGCTAGATTCACATGGAGTGAGCGAATTTATATATCAGCAAGCGTGTTCACAAAAAGCGTTATATTTTTCTGTTGATTTACAAGAGTCTTCATCGAAGAGTGATTGTGAAACAATGGTTGTAAAGCGTTGTAATGAAAAGTTGCCTATATCTTTTACTTATGAACCATATGTTATCTGTAAATATGTAGAAAGAACTTCACAGAGACCTGAGATAATAAAGTGGAATGGTGATTATGGAGACAGAACAATAAAAATGAAAAATGTATCTATGCAAACGTGGGAGACGATGGACTGTGCATCAGTTGAGCTAGGGAACATGGCTGCTTGTGAGCAAAAGATGTGTGTTACAAAAGGGGGGGGGCTATCTTTTTGTTTAGGTGAAAAAGAAAATAGACTTATTGATATATCTGTTTTAGTTACATTGAAAAATAAGTTAAATAAAGAAAAGCAAAAAGTGCAGCTTTTTTGTGATAACGAGGCAACATACAAGAAGACTATTATTTTTGATTTTGCTGATGACCGGAAAAGATATTGGCAGATTGATTCGCAGGACTTTTTAAAGTGGTGGTCAGATTTGAGATCAACCGAAAATTTTAAGCAGTATTGTTCGTATTATTTAGATGTTTCATCAGAGCCAATAATGAATGTCACATGGTGGCAGAACGAAAAAGCGCAGGAAGAATCATCAGAGCAAGCAATCATAGAACAACCACAAGAAGAATCCAAAAAAGCGTCTAAGCAGCCATCAAAAATAATTGACGAGTGGTCGAAACCAGACGAAGAATTGCCAAAAATACGTATTCTGATGAGTACTTTTGTTGCGTTAGCAATGGTAATTGTTATGTATAAATTACGTCATTATTCTTTTTTTTGATGCCAATCTCTATTTGACAAAGATATATTAAAAATATATCCTTTAATAAAGTGTTTTAGGTTAGGAAAATTGTAAATGCTAAATGCGATATTCTGTTCTGAACAATCTTTTCCGCAATTCTTTTCACCCATTGCCATGTGCAATTTCTCTTCTATGCGTATGATGGCCTAAAGGCCATACATATTTTAAATGTCTTTTTTACCCCCATTTTTTTTATTTTTTCGAAATTAACAAACAAAAAATCTTTTTTTATGTGATAGGATTTAATATGAATAATGTTATTAATTTTAAAGAAAAATTTACTAAATTTTCTGAATTTTGGACGCCAAAAATTGTTGCACAATTTGATAATTATCATGTTAAGGCTGCAAAAATGAAAGGCGAATTTGTTTGGCATTCTCATGTCGATGCAGATGAACTATTTATTGTTATAGAAGGTATTCTAACTATTTGTTTGCGTGATCGAGAAGTTGTGTTACATCCAGGTGAGAGCTTTGTTGTGCCAAAGGGAGTTGAACACAAACCGGTAGCGCATGAAGAAGTTCATGTGCTTTTTATTGAAAAAGCAGGAACGGTAAATACTGGTGATAATTCAGGGGAGAAAACTGTAACGCACGAAGAATGGATTTAAGCTCAGCGGTAAACGTAAGTCCAGTTTCTCACTGCGTTTTACCCCAACTTACGCTATCGCTACCGTTGGGGACCCCAAATCCCAACGGTAGCGATAGCGTAAGTTGGGGTAAAGCATAGTGATAATAATATAAGAATTATTGTTATCTTGGAGATATAATTATTATGAAAAAAATTTTTGGTTTATTAACCGATTTTGGTTTTGATTTTGCAGTTGCATCAGTTAAGGGAGTTTTACTAAAAGCTTTTCCTGATGCGCAGATTGTTGATATTGATCATAGCATTGAAAAATTTAATATTTTAAATGCTGCATTTGTTCTTGATAAGGTGCATAAATTTTTACCTGAAAATACTATTTTTTTGTGTGTTGTCGATCCCGGGGTTGGAACAAATCGGGATCTTCTGTGCGTAAAGGTGCATTCACAGTACTTTGTTGGACCCAATAATGGCATATTTCATTATCTTTTTCAAAAAGATAGTGTAAAGATTTATAAAATTCAGCAGCAACAATTTGCGCCAGAATCAGTAACATTTCATGGTCGTGATATATTTGCTCCTGCGGCAATTAGTATTGCGCAAGAAGATTTTTCACTATTGTTGCCTATAGAAAACAAGGAACTTGTGCAACTAAATAATCTTGGTAATCAAGTTGATAGCGGTGTTATTACGTATATTGATAGTTTTGGCAATATTAAAACGAATATTATTGTACAAGAAAGTACAATCGCAGAAGGTACAATTGCTCTGTCTATTCATCAGAAGTCTTACTCAATAAAGTTTACGCGTACCTTTTTAGACGCACAGCAAGATGAATTGTTATGTTATAAAGGGAGTAATGGCACATTAGAAATAGCGGTTAATCTTGGTTCAGCGCGACAGCGCCTCAATGCTCAAGTGGGCGATGCTCTTTTTTTATCTGAAAAAGGAGATGTGTTATGTTTTTAGTATTTTTTATGTACTTTCTTTTTGCAAGCACTTTTACGTTAGGTAAAGCTGCACTTTCTTATGTTACTCCATTTTTGTTCACTGGTATTCGTATGATGTGCGGTGGGGTAATATTATTAGGATATAGTTTTTTACGAAAAAAATGTTTTATATCGCGTAGAGATATATATTTATTTGTTCAAATTATGGTGTTTCATATTTTTCTTGCGTATACCCTTGAATTTTGGGCATTAGAAACGGTTACGTCTGCAAAAGCTTGTTTGCTGTATAATTTGTCCCCCTTTATTACGGCACTTTTTTCATATTGCTTATTTGCAGAAAAATTGAATGTGCGTCAGTTATGTGGATTATTTATTGGTTTTGTTGGGTTTCTTCCTATTTTACTTGCACAAACGCCGCTTGAGCAAATTTCAGGACACCTTGGCTTTCTGTCATGGCCTGAAATTGCACTCATTTGTTCAGTTACATCAAGCGCGTATGGGTGGATGACTATGAAAAAATTAACGCACAAAGGATATCCTTTTGTGCTTGTTAACGGCATTGGCATGACGGGGGGCGGCTTGTTGGCATTGCTACTTTCTTATTTTACTGAAGGGCCGGTGAGATTAAAAATGACGGCGGTGATGATGCCTGTCGTTGCACAACATTATGGCGTGTTCATTGAACATATGCTTGCTTTGGGAATGTATAGTTTGACTTTGATTTTGATAGCAAATATTATTGGGTACAATCTGTATGCACATCTTTTATCCCGTTATTCAGCAACATTTTTATCATTTGCAGGATTTATGACACCATTATTTGCTGCTATACTGGGATGGATATTTTTAGGAGAAACGGTTACGTGGCATTTTTTTGCTACCATGTTGTTGGTGATGGGTGGATTGTATCTTTTTCATGAAAAAAAAGAAATTGAATTTGAGGAACAAGGTTTATAAATCAGTATTTTTAAAAAAAATTAAACGATGCGCTCGTCCTGAGCCTGTCGAAGGATTTGAGCGCTCTGTCCTTCAACAAGTTCAGGATGAGCGCTTAATTTGAGGAAATTTATGGAAACAAAAAAATTTTATGTTACAACTCCCATTTATTATGTTACGGCAAAACCACATTTAGGTTCATTATATTCAACATTACTTGCTGATGTTATTGCGCGTTGGAATAAAATACAACAGAAACAAGTATTTTTTTTAACGGGCGCCGATGAACATGGACAAAAGATAGCTCAGGCGGCACAAGCAGCCAACAAAGATCCGCAGACATTTGTAGATGGATTTATCCCAGAGTATCAAAAAGCATGGAGCTTGTATGATATTCACTATGATATTTTTGCACGTACAACAAGTGACTATCATATTAAGGGAGCGCAGCACTTAGTGCAGAAATTAATCGATAATGGCTATGTCTATAAATCTGAGTACAGCGGCATGTATTGCACGCCATGTGAAACATTTGTAGCTGATAATGCGAAAACATGTCCTTCTTGTGGACGCGAAACAGCATGGTTATCAGAAGAGACATATTTTTTTAAGTTGTCTGAATTTCAAGGAAAATTGCTTGAATTTTACCGGAATAATCCTGATTTTATTACGCCAAAAGAGCGATTTCATGAAGTTATTAGCTTTGTTGAATCAGGGTTGCGAGATTTAAGTATATCACGTACATCAGTACCGTGGGGTGTGCCGTTTCCTGGTGATGCAAAACATACTATTTATGTGTGGGTTGAAGCGTTATGTATTTATATTACGGGTGCGGGATATGCAGATGCGCATAAAAAAGAAATTTTTGATGCCCTATGGCCAGCAGATGCGCAGGTAATAGGAAAAGATATTATTCGCTTTCATGCAATTTATTGGCCTGCAATGTTAATGGCCGCGCAGTTACCGTTGCCAAAAAAATTGCTTGTTCACGGATGGATTAAAGTTGATAAGCAAAAAATGTCAAAATCGTTGGGCAATGTTATTGATCCGTTACATTTACAAGAAACATATGGAGCGGAGCCTATACGGTATTATTTAATGCGGCAAATTCCAGTGAATCAGGATGGTGATTTTAGCATTGCCGATGTTGAAACGCGTATAGAATCAGACTTGGCCAATGATTTAGGTAATTTATTAAATCGTATGCTTTTGTTAGGACGCAAGCACAACCTTTTGACAGTGCAGCCATGTGGGGTATGGTCAGCAGAAGCATTAGAGTTGCGTGATGAGTGTGCCAATATGATCCAAGACGTGACGCAATTAATGAATGATTATACCTTTCATCTAGCACTGGCGCGTGTATGGAAGTTTATTCATAATGTCAACGCGTATTTTCATGGTAAAGAGCCATGGAAATTAGCAAAAACACAACAAGCAGAATTTACGGAAGTTATTTCAGCAACCTGTCATAGTTTATATACCATAGCAGTGCTTTTGTGGCCTGTCATGCCGCGCAAAATGGAAGATTTATGCGCAGCATTGGGCATTGTTTTTGCACAAACAACAAATTTATTTGAATCGATAGAATTGAATCAGTGGAATAAGACATTTATGTTGCATGAAACAGCGCCATTATTTGAAAAACCAGTAAAACAGAAAGAACAAGAGATGCAAGCACAGACAACACCAGAAAACAACATCATTCATGAACAAAACTATATCAGCATTGATGATGTAGTAAAAGTAGAAATTTGTGTCGGCACTATACAATCTTGTCAGGCGGTAGAAGGTTCAGATAAGTTGGTAAAAATGACGGTAAGTTTGGGTGAAAAAGGAGTGCGGACTATTTTGGCGGGCATTAAAAAATCGCATGAGCCTCATACGCTGGTTCAAAAACGGGGTTTATTTATAACCAATTTAAAACCACGCAAAATGGCAGGGCATGAATCACAGGGAATGATGCTCGTGGCGGAAGATGAACATGGTACTGTACAATTATTGCAAGCTCCAGCGAATGTTAAGGATGGCGCTCGGTTACGATAAATAAATAGTAAAGGAGGATTATGATTGTATATGGAGCAATGTTATGTATTTTGGTGATGATGAACGGCGCATTGTTTTCTATGGATTTTGTGAAACGGGCGGGATCATTAGGATCGTTACATAAAAGCGAAGAAAAATTGTGTAATAAAGAACGAGTAGTTTCTTATAAAGGCGATAAGTTTGTTTTTACGTGGTTTACGTGTTTACAAAAAAAATCAATTTGCAAACAAGAAACATCCTGTTGTTATCAAGATAAAACGTGTTGTTATGGAATAACGGGTTGTTGTAAAAAAAATGATCGTAACTGTTGTGGCGATATTACCTGTAGTTGTACGACAGGTGGCAAAATCGCGTTTATTTCTTACAAATTATTATCACCCGTCAAGATTATAGAGATGCGCGGCGTCGATGATCGTATGTTTATTGAGTGGATAGAAAAACAAGCAAAGAGTGATCAAAGATTTCTGCATGCGCGCGATCTAACAGAAGAAACAGCATTGTACCTTGCTGCGCAAATGGGAGATCTTGATTTGTGTCGAAAATTACTTATTGTAGGGGCAAATGTTAATATAGCGACACCCAAGACCAGATTCACTCCTCTGCATAAAGCAAAAACAGTGGAAATAGTTGAGTTACTGCTTGCACAAGCTAATATCAATATTGAATACGAAGATAATTTGGGGAATACACCGCTATTTACCCAAATTGCGGATGAAAAAAAAATGAAATTGTTACTTAAATGTGGGGCAAATATTAATCATCAAAATCGTATAGGAAATACTGTATTACATATAGCAGGAAATATTGACCTTCCTATTGATATGATCAATTTTTTATTAAGTAATGGTGCTAATTATATGCTTGTAAATAATATAGGAGCTTTATCAATTGAGTATATGAGTGATCAAAACGTGAAAGCATTTAAAAAGTATGGTTTAACGATGTTTCCCCTTGTGAGATGGTATTTGGGTAATGACGCAAAAGAATTACGTAAAGCGATAAATGGGGCAACAAATAAGAAAAAATGCATAAAACAACTCAGGCCAATATTTAACAATTTTATACAAGCCTGTTTTGTGCGTGATGCTCATCTTTCGCAAGAGAATATTCAGAAACAACAATTAATTCAAAGCGGACGTGATATATGGGGTTTGGTTGGCGTATA
>Ga0070741_10015731_pt1 | contig 12756 bp, 8 predicted proteins | sample Coa_R1_4_FD_66440 | JGI IMG/M metagenome (GOLD analysis project Ga0070741, IMG submission 66440) | Surface soil microbial communities from Centralia Pennsylvania, which are recovering from an underground coalmine fire - Coalmine... | ecosystem: Environmental > Terrestrial > Soil > Unclassified ...
CGCATGAACCCGACGCACAGCCGCCGGAGACATCGGTTTACAGACATGCTCCGATGAGGCCGGACCTCTGCGGCGCGCGGCCTTGCCGTCGCAGAGCTGGTTACAGCGGCGCAGGTGTGTGTAGAGGCGGTCCAGCACGTCGACCCGGTGCTGCAGCTTGCGCAGCGGCATGTCGCCGAGCGCGGGCTTGATGGTTCGCCGGATGTACCCGGTTGTCGTGTCGGAGGTACTCAGCTCGTGGTCGACCACCTCGATCCAGCGGTCGAGCAGCATCGACACGGTGGCGTGCTGGTCCGGGCGCCGATCGGCTTCGACGTCCGCGACCAGACGCTCGGCGTCAGCCTCGGCTTCGCGGCGATCGCGTCGGGTCTCACCTCGGACGTAGACCTGCTTGCCGGTGATCGGGTCCTTGCCCGCGTAGACACGGGCCCGAAATCCGGTCTGCAGCGTCTCGATCGAGCCTTTTGGCATGGCATGACGGTAGGCCCGAGCACCGACAACATGCCAGGAACCATGCCAGCTGCGGATCTTGAATAAGGCTCGGAGGCCTTGAAAATGGCCTCTGAGCTGGGACTTTCGTGGAGCCGCCTTGGGGAGTCGAACCCCAGACCTACGCATTACGAGTGCGTCGCTCTAACCGACTGAGCTAAGGCGGCGGGTGAAGCTGGAACCAGTCTAGATGGCCGGACCCGCACGGTTCGCAGCGCCCATGGGGTCGGGCGGGCGGGGGCCGACTACCGCCGAACGGGTACTGAGAGCGGGCTTCACGCTCACGAGTGATCGCCTGCGCCCCAGCGTGCGACGGTCGTGCATATCTCCGCCCGGGTGGGGTAGACCTGTGGTGTGAGGAAGAGTGGACCGGGTGGCGCGCCGGAGCGCCCCGGGGTGGGACGCTGGCTGTGGTACGCGCTGACCGGGCGGCTCATCCCGCGCTACCACGCGTGGGCGTTCCGGGATCTGACCTGCCGCACGTGGCCATTGCGGCACCTGGCGAGGTTGCTCGTACCGGCTGTTCCCGTCGCGGCGCTCCTCATCGTGCTGCTGCCGGGGCCGATGTCCGTGCGGATCACCGCCGCGGTCACGGGCATGGTGATCGGGCTGCTGTACTCCTTCGTCTTCCTGCACGAGTCGACCGACCGGCGGGCGGTGAAGCTCGGCTACCCCAGCGGGGCGGTCGAGGCGGCCCGTCGCGACCGCGCGACTCCCTGGAACGGTGGGATCCCGGCCCAGCGGGACCGTTCCCACACCTGAACGCCCGGAGCCATGCGGGTCCGTGACCTGACGTGCGCTCCGCCCGGGTACGCCCGTCTCAGCCCGTGTGCAGCGTGGTGAGCATCGCCTCGACCGCGATGCGCGGCTTCACGTTGAGCTCCAGCGCCTCCCGGCAGGCCAGTACGGCCTCCAGCCGGCGCAGCGTCGACTCTCCGGTCCATGCCCCGGCCGCCCGGCGGGCGTCGGCGGCGCGGTCCGGGTGCGTCGCGGCGACCCCGGCACCGAACCGCAACGCCAGCACGTCCCGGTAGAAGCCGGCCAGATCGACCAGGGCGCGGTCGAGGCTGTCGCGCTGGCTGCGGGTGGCCCTGGACCGCTGCTTGCGCTCCAGCTCCCGCTCGGCGGCCTTGGCGCCCCGTGCGGCGGCCGCCACACCCTTGCCGACACCACCGGCGCCCATCGCGGTGGCCAGCGCCTCGCGTTCGGCGACGTCGCGGGTGCCGGACTCGTCGGCGGCCTCGGCCTCAGCCGCCCCGATCAGGGAGTCGGCGGCCGCGAACACCTCGGTGAACCCGCGCAGCGACAGGGGTATCCCCAGCACCTGCTCGCGGCGGGCACGGGCCTCGCCGTCGCGGGCCAGCCGCCGCGCGCGCCCCACGTGCCCCCCGCAGACCGAGGCGGCCCAGCGGGCGGTGTCGACGTCGATCCCGTCGCGGGTGTGCAGCACGTCGGCGATGGCGTCCGCCGGCGGGGTCCCCAGGGGCACCGCGCGGCAGCGGGAGCGGATGGTGATGGGGACGTCGTCGGGGTGGTCCGACGGCGCGCAGAGCAGGAACACCGTGCGGGCCGCCGGCTCCTCGACCGCCTTGAGCAGCGCGTTGGACGCACCCTCGGTGAGCCGGTCGGCGTCGGAGATCACCACGATCTGCCAGCGACCGGTGCTGGGACGCCGGGCCGCGATCTGGACCAGCGAGCGCATCTCGGCGACCGAGATGGACAAGCCCTCGGGCACGACCTCCCGCACGTCGGCGTGGGTGCGCGCCAGGACCGTGCGGCAGGCGTGACAGTGCCCGCAACCCGGGCCGCCCTCCTCGGGCGGCGAGGCGCACTGCAGCGCGGCCGCGAACGCCCGTGCCGCCACCGAGCGGCCGCAACCCGGTGGTCCGGTGAACAGCCACGCGTGCGTCATCTTCGAGGCGTCGCGCGCGGCGGCGGAGAGCTCCTCCACGGCGCGGGGCTGCCCGACCACGTCGGCCCAGACGCTCATCGGCGCCGCGCGGCCTTCCGCCCCAGCTCGTCCATCAGCGGACGCAGCCCCTCGCGGACCCGTTCGGCCACCACCTCGGGCGAGCTGTCGGCGTCGACCACCACGTACCGGTGCGGCTCGGCGGCGGCCATCCTGGTCAGCAGCCGTTGCACGCGGACATGGTCCTCGCCGATCGCCATCGGCTCGGTCCGGCGCAGCGGAGCGCCTTCGGGGGACGGCGCCCGGTCCAGCAGCACCGTGATGTCGGGGCGCAGCCGGCCGGTCGCCCAGGTGGCCAGGTTCTCCAGCTCGTCGGCGTCGAGGTCGGTCCCCGGGTCGGCCGTGGCCCCCTCCCCGATCCGGCCGCGGTCCAGACCGCCGCTGTTCGAACCACCGCCGCTCAGGCCCGCGCCGGCCATGCCGAACTGCGCGAGCGGGCTGGCCAGGAAGCGGTCCATCACCACGACGTCGCCGGCCTCCAGCGCGGGCCGCACCTCCCGCTCCACCACGTCGGCGCGCACCGCCGCGGCGGCCAGCGCGCGGGCCCGGGTGCCCACCAGGTCACCGCCGATCAGGACGTGGGTCAGTCGGGGGCTGTCGTCGCGGCCCTCGCCGGGCTGGGTGACCACGTGACCCTCCGACCGCAACCACGCCACCAGCCGGGCGGTCTGCTCGGCCGACTCGGTCGCGGTGGCACCCTCGACGGCCACCAGCATCCCGCCACCGGTGCGGCGCTCGGTACGTCGGAGCGCTCCGAGCAGGTCGGGCAGCAGCGGCTCGTCGTCGCGGTCGTCCATCTGCCGGTAGGCCAGCACTCCGACGATCGCGGCGATCAGGCCGGCCACGCTGAGCACGGTCCGTGTGCCGTCGATGTGGTACGGGTGGCCGTCGATCGAGATCACCCGGGTCTGCACGAGCCCGGTCGCCAGGGGTACCACGGCCATCGAGGCGAGCAGATCGATCCGGACCAGCGACTGGACGAACGCCACCACGCGACCGCGGATCTCGTTCGCCACCTGGGCACCGATGATCGTCAACCCGGTCAGGAACGCCACGCCCGCACAGCACCCGACCAGCGCGACCGCGCCGAGCGCCACGAACAGGTGCGGGGCCAGCGCCACCAGGATCAGGCTCGCGCCGGCGGCTACGATCGCCGCCCCGAAGAGCCGGTTGTGGGTCAGCCGCCGCGCCAGTCCGGGGGTGGCGCCCATGCCCGAGGCCATGCCGATGAAGACCGACACGAACAGCATCCCGTACGCCGCGTCGCCGCCACCGAGGCTCGACGCGTACAGCTTGGCCAGGGCGATCACCGCACCGCCGGCGGCGAAGGCCCCCATCATGCCGATGACCAGCCCGCGGATCAGCGGCGTCGAGCTGACGAAGCGGGCGCCGTCGTGCAGGAGAGTCAGCAGGCCGGGCGGGTTCTCCCGCTGCTGGCTGGGCGAGCGCCCGGATATCTCCGGGATGCGGAACCACACCGTCAACGAGGTCAGCAGGTAACCGGCGCCGTTGATCATCAGTGCGATGTACACCGTGGTGGTCGGGCTGGGGTGGGCCCCGAAGAAGCTGCCGACGCTGGAGACGGCGGTGAACAGGCCAGAGGCGGTGATCACCGCGACGCCGTAGGTCATCGCCAGCGACAGCTGGTTGGCCGTCTCCACCTGGTCGGGGCGGCGAAGCAGGTTCGGGATCGACGCGTCCTTCGACGGGATCCAGAACAGCGAGCAGATCTCGATCAGGAACGTGGCCGCGAACAGCCACACCAGTGACCCGACGACCGGGATCGAGAAGAACAGCACGAAGCGGGCGAGGTCGCAGATCACCATCACGACGCGGCGGTCGAACCGGTCGGCCAGCACTCCGGCGATCGGGCCGAGCACCAGGGCGGGCAGCAGCTTGGTGGCGACCACGCCGCCGAGCGCGAAACTCTGCGCCTGGTAACCGGTGGTCAGCTGCGTGGCCAGCGCGGACAGCGCCAGCAGCGACAGCCAGTCACCGGTCGAGGCCAGCGCTGTGACCAGCCACAACCGGCGGAACGCGGGAATCGCGAGCACGCCGCGAACCCGGTACGCGAGCGTGGAGGAATCCACTCCTGCGGCGCCGAGTGCGACGGACTCTGCTGAGGGCATCGGGTCGTCACCCGGCGCGGTGTCGAGGCTGATTGCGCCTCACCTCCCCGCCGAGCGGCCGCACAGCACGGCCGTTCTCCCCTTCCAGGGTAGCGGCCGATCACCCGTCCGTCCCCGCCGGGCCGACCGCGATCAGCCTCCGGGGGTCAGGAGGCTGATGATCGCCTGGAGCAGGATCAGCACGAAAATCCCCACGAACGCGACCTTGAACAGGATCGATCCGACCCGGCCGCCGGAGCGGCGGGTCAGCCCGGTCAGGCTCAGCGCGTCGGCCGGCACCTCCGGGGGACGGACGTCACGGCGGACGTACTTGCTCGCGGCCATGGGCCGGCCGGCGGGCCCGCGGGCGGGACGGTAGCCGACAGGACCGGCGGGGTGCTCGACCAGCCGCAGCGGCCGACCGGGGAGATCCGCCGCCGGGCCGGGGCTGCTCGGGGGCGTCGGGTTCCGGGCGAGTGGGGTCGGTGCGTTCGGAGGCGGTGCGTTCGGGGTCGGTGCGTTGGGACGCGGTGCATTGGGACGCGGCGCGTTGGGAGGCGGCGCGCTCGGAGGCGGCGCGCTGTCGACGGTCAGTTCCGCGGACGGAGCTGCGGTCGGGTCGGCGGCCGCCCGGTCGACGCGCGGGTCGCTGGATTCTCCGTCGACCAGCCCAGCGTCGTCGCCCTCGAGCTCAGCCAGCATCCGGGCGAGCGTCCGGTCATCGAGCGCCGGTAGCCGCGGCAGGTCCAGCGGCGGCAACATGTCGTCGGTGATGGCCGGCAGCAGCGGGTCGGTCCGCTCGGCGGGCGACTCGGTGCCGTCCGGCTCCCACCGCGGAACGGAGGTCACAGCGAGCGAGAGTAGAGCACCCGCGCCCTCCGGGGCGCTGATTCGACGCCGACGGGCCGACGGACGGACCCGGCGGGTCGGCCCGGCGGACGCACGGAGCGTCCACCGGGTCGCGTCGGGTCCGGCTCAGCCGGTGGTCGGGGCCTTCTTGCGGGCCGGAGCCCGTTTCGCCGGCGTCGCCCGTTTGGCCGCGGTCTTCGCTGGTGCCCGCTTCTTGGGCGGGGTGGTGCCTGCGCGGGCCCGGCGTTCGGCCAGCAGCTCGGCCGCCCGCTCGTCGGTCAGCTCCTCGACACTGTCGCCCTTGCGCAGCGACGCGTTGGTCTCGCCCTCGGTGACGTACGGGCCGAAGCGACCGTCCTTGACCACCATCTGCTTGCCGCTGACCGGGTCGATCCCCAGCTCACGCAACGGTGGCGCGGCAGCCGCCCGCCCCCGTCCCCGCTGCTTGGGCTGGGCGTAGATCTTCAGCGCCTCGTCCAGGGTGACGGTGAAGATCTGGTCCTCGTCGGTGAGCGAGCGCGAGTCGGTGCCCTTCTTCAGATAGGGCCCGTAGCGACCGTTCTGCGCGGTGATCTCCTCACCGGACTCCGGGTCGGTACCGACCACGCGCGGCAGCGACAGCAGCTTGAGGGCGTCGTCGAGGGTCACGGTGTCCAGTGACATGGACTTGAACAGCGAGCCGGTGCGCGGCTTCGGGATCTTCGTCTTCGGCGTGCCCTCGGGTGGATCGGGCAGCAGCTCGGTCACGTACGGGCCGAACCGCCCCTCCTTCGCCACGATCTCGTGACCGGTGACCGGATCGGTGCCGAGGACCCGGCCCTCCTGCGGGACGGAGAACAGCTGCTCGGCGATCTCGGCCGTGAGCTCGTCCGGGGGCAGCTCGTCGGAGAGGTTCGCCCGCTGTGACTTGGGCTCGCCGTTCTCGTCGGTGATCATCCGCTCCAGGTACGGGCCGTAGCGGCCCACCCGGACGACGACCTCGCGGCCCTGGGAGTCGGTGAACAGCGGGATCGCGTTGATCTCGCGGGCGTCGATCTCCTCGAGGTTGACCCCGACGAGCTTCTTAAGTCCCCCTGACCGGGCCACCGACACGTTCGCCGGCGCCACACCGGCGCTGCCACCGGGGGAGCCGTTCGGGCCCTCCGGTGAGTCCAGGTCGACCGGGGCGGCGGCACCGTCGGAGCCGTTGTTGCCCGACCCGAAGTAGAAGCCCTTGAGCCAGTCGGTGCGGTGCTGGTCACCGGACGCGATCGAGTCGAGCTCGTCCTCCATGGCCGCGGTGAAGTTGTAGTCCACCAACCGCCCGAAGTGCCGCTCCATCAGTCCGACCACCGCGAACGCGACCCAGGAGGGCACGAGCGCGCTGCCCTTCTTCCACACGTAGCCGCGGTCCTGGATGGTCTTGATGATGCTGGTGTAGGTGGACGGGCGGCCGATGCCCAGCTCCTCGAGGGCCTTGATCAGGCTGGGCTCGGTGTAGCGGGCCGGCGGGTTGGTGGAGTGCCCCTCGGGGGTCAGCTGCTCGGCGATCAGCGCCTGGCCCTCGGTCAGCTGCGGCAGCCGCGACTCGGCGTCGTCGGCCTCGCCGCCGGCCTGCTCGTCCACCGTCTCGACGTAGGCCTTGAGGAACCCGGGGAAGGTGATCGTGCGGCCGGAGGAGGAGAAGGTGCACACCTCGCCGGTACCGGCACGTCCCGAGATCCGGACGCTGACCGTGGTGCCGCGCGCGTCGGCCATCTGCGAGGCCACGGTGCGCTGCCAGATCAGCTCGTAGAGCCGGAAATCATCACCGTCGACCTCGTTCGCGATGCTGCCCGGGGTCCGGAAGGTCTCCCCGGCCGGCCGGATGGCCTCGTGGGCCTCCTGCGCGTTCTTCACCTTGCGGGTGTACTGGCGCGACTTCTCCGGCACGTAGGCGTCGCCGTAGAGCTCGCGGGCCTGCGTGCGGGCCGCGTTGATCGCCGTCTCCGACAACGTCGTGGAGTCGGTACGCATGTAGGTGATGTAGCCGTTCTCGTACAGCCGCTGCGCGGAGCGCATGGTGCGCTCGGAGGTGAACCGCAGCTTGCGGCCGGCCTCCTGCTGCAGCGTCGAGGTCATGAACGGCGCGTAGGGCTTGCGGGTGTAGGGCTTTGATTCAACAGACTCGACGGCGAAATCGCGGCCCTCGAGCGCCTCGGCCAGGCGGACCGCGGAGGCCTCGTCCAGCACCAGGGCGTCGCTGCGCTTCTGTCCGTCCGCCCCGAAGTCGCGGCCGGTGGCGACCCTGGTGCCGTCGATGGCGGTCAGCTTCGCCCCGAACGTGCGCGGGCTCGCGGCCGGGTCGCTGACGCCCGCGTCGAGCTTCGCGGCGATGTCCCAGTAGCCGGCGGAGACGAACGCCATCCGCTCGCGCTCGCGCTGCACGATGATCCGGGTGGCCACCGACTGCACGCGGCCCGCCGAGAGCTTCGGCATGACCTTCTTCCACAGCACCGGGGAGACCTCGTAGCCGTAGAGGCGGTCGAGGATCCGACGGGTCTCCTGGGCGTCGACCAGGTCCTGGTCCAGGTCGCGGGGACTGGCGGCGGCGGCCAGGATCGCCTGCTCGGTGATCTCGTGGAACACCATCCGGTGGACCGGGACCTTCGGTTTGAGCGTCTCGAGCAGGTGCCAGGCGATCGCCTCGCCCTCGCGGTCACCATCCGTCGCCAGCAGGAGCTCGTCGACGTTCTTCAACGCGTCCTTGAGCTCGGTGACGGTGCTCTTCTTCTCCGGGCTGACGACGTAGAGGGCCTCGAAGGAGTTGTCCACGTCGACGCCGAGGCGCGCCCAGGGCTCGCCCTTGTACTTGGCCGGAACGTCGGCGGCACCGCGCGGAAGGTCCCGGATGTGCCCACGGGAGGACTCGACCACATAGTTGGGGCCGAGATACGACGCGATCTTCTTCGCCTTCGCCGGCGACTCGACGATCACCAGGCGTCGCACGGCTCCGTTGCCGTTCGTCGTCTGGGTGCGAGCCGCCTTGGGCCTTGCCGCTGCCACGTTGTGTCCGTTCCCCTCTCGGTACCACCACTGCGCTATTGCCGTGCTACTGCCGTACTCCCGTGGGAGGCCCCGCCGGTGACGCACGGTGCGCGTTCGCCGCCTCGCAGAGGGCAGCACCCGACAGAGTTACACATCCGGGGCGGCCCGTGCACACAGCCCTACCGACTGGTGCGGCGTGACGAAACGGCAGCGTAACCATCGCGTCAAGTCGGCCAGTACTCCGATACCGCCGTCTCTGGGGCCGTTCCGACCATCTCGGCGAGCCGCCGCCGGGCCCTGATCCCCGAGATCCGCAGCGCCGGCCCACCCCCGCGCGGGCCCAGCCGCAGCGTCGGCAGGCCCAGCGCGGTGACCGCGGCGGCCAGCGGCATGTGGGTCTGCGGGGCGAACGGATCCAGGCCGAGCAGGTAGCCCGCGCGGCGGTCGGGCACGCCCGCGGCGAGCGCCCACAACCGCAACGCCGGCCCGTCCAGACTGAAGCCCTCGGGGACCGCCTTGACCGCGCCCCTGGTCCAGGTCGAGGCGAGTTCCACCAGGTCACGGCGGAACGCTGTCCGCAGCACGATCGATCCGGACTCGACCTCGGCCACCTCGGTGGTGATGTCGCGGGCCGCGCACTCGGCCTCCAGCGCCCGGGCCCGCGCCGGGTCCTCGAGCACCAGGCTCAGGCGGGCTGTCCCGCTGGCCCCGAAGCGCGCCAGCTGTCCCGGCCCGCACAGCAGCCCCGCCAGGTCGGCCAGCCGCGCGTCGCGCGCCTCGGCCGAGAAGATGGACAGCTGCGCCGCGGTGGTCACGAGTGGCACCGTAGAACATCCGTTCGAGAAGCGCCTACTCGACGCGCCCGACAAGACACGCGCGATGTCAGCCTCTTTGAGCGCTATCTCACACCATCGAGGACGATTCGGACGCCGCTGGATGCGTGGGGACCTCTCAGCTCGGCTGCTCTGCGTCAGTTCGGGTGCTCGGCGTTGGGCTGCGCCGGGACCGGGGACGTCACCGGGCCCGGGGCCGTCACTGACGCCGACGCGGATTCCGTCGCCATCACACAGCGCTCGGCGCGCAGCGGGGCCGTGGGCGCCACCAGGTAGCCCCCGGCCACCCGGTCGGCGCAGAAGTTGCCCTCGTCGATGGCGGTGTGCTGGTTGCCGACCACGGTGAGCAGCTTGCCGTGCAGCGCGGCGGCCAGGTCGACACCGGCCTGGTACGGGGTGGCCGGGTCGCCGGTCGTGGAGACCACCAGGATCGGCGGCAGCCCCGCGACGACCGGGGTGTGCGCGCTGCTGGTCGGGGTCACCGGCAGGAACGCGCACGCGTCCAGGGACCCCGACGCCCCGCGCCCGTCGTCGGCGTAGGGCGCCACCTCGTCGATCCGGCGGGTCTGCTCGGCCACCACCGCCCGGTCGGTGATCCGGTCACCGTCGAGGCAGTTGACCACCATCAGCGCCTCGCTGTCGTTGCTGTAGTGGCCGTGGGCGTCCCGCCCGTAGTAGTCGTCGGCCATGTGCAGCAGCGCCGTCCCGTCGCCCGCCCGCAGGGCGACCAGCCCCTTGGTCAGGTCGTCCCACCGGTCCGCGTCGTACATCGCGGAGTCGGTGGCGGTGATCGCGTCGGGATAGGACAGGACGCGGGTGTCGCCATGGACCTTGGCCGGATGCGCGAGCAAAGGCCTGGTCAGGGCCTGGAAGGCCGCCACCACGCGCGCGGGGTCGTTGCCGAGCGGGCAGCCCGGCCGGCTCGCGCAGTCCGTCCCGTAGGCCTGGAACGCCGCCTGGAAGGCCGCCATTCCCCTGATGTCGCGGTCCATGTCGGTCTGCTTCGGATCGATCGCGCCGTCGAGCACCATCGCCCGCACGAAGGACGGGAACTGCTCGGCGTAGGTCTCCCCGATCCGCGTCGCGTAGGAGAAACCGAGGAACGTGAGCTGGGGATCGCCCAGGGCGGCACGCAGGATGTCGAGGTCGCGGGCCACGTCACGGGTGCCCGAGTTGACCAGCACGTCCAGGCCGCCGGAACGCTCGATGCACCGCTGCGCGCGGCGGCGGGCCTTATCCTCGTCGTGCGCTACACCGGCCGGTGAGGGATCGCCGTCGGGATCGGCACGGGCGGCGTCGATGTCCGCGTCGGAGTCGCAGTCGATCGCCGGCGTGCTGGCCCCGACGCCCCTCGGGTCGAAGCCGACGATGTCGAAGGGCCCGTTGACCAGGTTCTTGGTCAGCGTGGCCGCCAGCTCCATCCCGGAGTCGCCCGGGCCGCCCGGGTTCACCACCAGCGAGCCGGTCTTCTTCTCCGGCCGGGTGGCCCGGCGCAGCAGCGCGATCTCGGCGATCCGTCCGGTGGGCTGGTGGTAGTCCAGCGGCACCTGCAGGCGCGCGCAGTCCAGACCCGGTCGGGCGTACTCCTCGCGCTGGTCGTCGGTCATGGCATACGGCGCGCACGGGCCCCACGCCAGCTTCTGGGCGTAGAACCTCTCCAGGCCGGGCAGGCGGCCGGTGGGCTCGCGGGGAGCCTCCGGCCGGGAACACGAGGAGAGCGCCGGCGACACGAGCAGCACGCTCGTCACCGCGGCGCACAGGAGCCGGCGCACCGCCGAACCGTACCCAGCGGGTGAGTCTCCCAGCCCTCGAGGGCCGGGATCCCGGCCCTCAGTCCCTGAGCGCCGCGATGCCGGCCCGCACCTCGCCGACGAAGATCTCGGGCTGCTCGAACGCCGCGAAGTGACCGCCGCGCTCGGGGGCGTTGTAGTAGCGCAGGTCGGTGAACCGGGTCTTCAGCCAGCGCTCGCTGAACTTGAAGATCTCCTCCGGGAACTGTGAGTACGCCGTCGGGATCGACACCGGGTCGGTGGTCAGCGCCCTGAAGCTCTCCCAGTACATCCGGGCCGAGGACGCCGCGCTGTTCGTCAGCCAGTACGTCATCACGTTGTCGATCAGGTCATCGCGGCTGACGGCGTTCTCCGGGTGGGCCACCCCGTCGACCACACAGTCGGTCCACTCGTGGAACTTCTCCACGATCCACGCCAGCTGGCCGGCCGGGGAGTCGGCGAGCGGGTAGCCGATGGTCTGCGGCTTGGTGGACTGCTCGGCGGAGTAGCCGTTGCCCTCCGTCCAGTACTTCGCGCCGTGGGCCATCATCGCCCGCTCCTCCTCGGTGGGCTCCCCGAGCTCGAACAGCTTCTCCGGCGCGGCCAGCCCGATGTTCAGGTGCACCCCCAGCAGGCCCTCAGGGGCCCGCCCGGCCAGCGCGGCGGTCACCAGGCCGCCCCAGTCCCCACCCTGCGCGTAGTAGCGCGGGTAGCCCAGCAGGCCCATCAGCTCGTGCCACAGCTCGCCGGTCCGGACGACCCCGGTGCCGGGCCTGGTGGGCTTGTCGCTGAACGCGTACCCGGGCAGCGAGGGCACAACCAGGTGGAAGGCGTCGGCCGCCGAACCACCGTGGCTCTCCGGGTCGGTCAGCGGCCCGATCACGTTCAGGAACTCGACGACCGAACCCGGCCAGCCGTGGGTCATGATCAGCGGGCGGGCGTCGTCGTGCTTGGAGCGCACGTGGATGAAGTGGATGCCGAGGCCGCCGACCTCGGCCTTGAACTGCGGGAAGGCGTTGAGGCGGGTCTGGAGGCGGCGCATGTCGTAGTCGCGCGCCCAGTACTCGGCCAGCTCGCGGGTGTAGCTCAGCGGGATGCCCTGGGACCAGTCGTCGACGGTCTCGGCCTCCGGCCACCGGGTACGGAGCAGCCGCTCGCGCAGGTCGTCGATCTGCTCGTCGGTGATCTCCACCTGGAAGTCCTGGATCTGCCCCATTGCCGATGTCTCCCGACTCGTGACGAACGTACGAGATCTTCGTACACGGTGGCAGGCGAGCGCGCGCGTCGACCGGCCCGGCCGCGGGGGGCTAGTTGGTGCCGGCCACGGTCGAGGGGGGCGTCCCCTTGACCATCGCGCAGCTGGGCGACTGGCGCACCGCCTCGTTCAACGCCTCGTTGTCGCCCAGCGCGGACAGGTCCTTGTCGTTCGTGGCGTCGGCCAGGCCGGTGAGGATGTCGGGCAGCTGGGTGCCCAGTGCCACCGGGTCGCTGGTGTCGACGCCGTCGACCTTGATCCGCGCGGCGTCGAAGGCCTTCCGCAGCCGGTTCAGGGCCGCCCGGACCTTCCCCGCCACCTCGTCGCCGCCGGGGATCGGGGACGGACCCACCTGGTCGAGCCCCTGCAGCGACTCCCCGATCCGGGCCCCGGTGTCGTTGAAGTACTGGCTCAGCGAGTCCTTGCTCGCGGCCGGGTTGTTCGGGTCGACGCGGGGGCGCATGTTGCGCAGACCGGT
>Ga0070741_10015732_pt1 | contig 12755 bp, 10 predicted proteins | sample Coa_R1_4_FD_66440 | JGI IMG/M metagenome (GOLD analysis project Ga0070741, IMG submission 66440) | Surface soil microbial communities from Centralia Pennsylvania, which are recovering from an underground coalmine fire - Coalmine... | ecosystem: Environmental > Terrestrial > Soil > Unclassified ...
AAGGTAATCCCGAGCCAAGCGATGCGAACGCAACAATTCGCGTCGAAGGTGTAGAGACTAGACGGCCACCACCTAAAACTGCGCGAGCGGTCACGGTGAAGGGATAGTCCAGGGAGTTGGGAAACCAACACAAACCTGAAGGCGTTGGTTGCTGGTTCGAGCCCAGCCGGGCCCATTGGTAAAAGGTCGGCACTGCCGACCTTTTCCTTTTATCCCGTGTTCCTTAATCCCGCTGCGATGCCGTTGATGGTTACGACCATCGCATCCATCAATTCGGCGCGGGACTCACGGTCATCTTCGGGAAAGGCGCGGAGGCGGCGCAGGAGTTCGATTTGGATAAAGTTTAATGGATCCACATAAGGGTTGCGGAGGCGAATGGCGCGCTGCAAGACTGGCTCACTGTCCAAAATTTCGGTCTGATTGGTAAGGCGCAAAATCCATTCGCGGGTGCGGTCAAATTCTGCGCGAATCAAACTAAAGATGGCGCGGCGCAATTCGGCATCTTCGACTAGTTTGGCATACTCCTCCGCGATCCCCATATCCGCTTTGCCAAGCGCGTTCTGTACATTCGCCAACATTGTATTGAAAAATTGCCACTCGCGCGTCATGGCGCATAACGTTTCAATGCGGATGTGGTCTTGCTTGGCTACCGCGTCGAGCGCGCTGCCCAAACCATACCAGCCGGGCAAATTGAAGCGGCTTTGCATCCATGAAAAGACCCATGGAATTGCGCGTAGGGTTTGAATGGAAGGCGCAGCACGGCGGCGCGACGGACGCGAGCCAATGCGTAATTGTTCAATCTCGTGAATCGGCGTGGCTTGTTCCCAAAATTCAATAAAGCGCGGGGTCTCGTACACGAGCGCGCGATACGCGCGCAGACCCGCATCGGATAATTCTTCCATCAAGGCGCGCCAATCATCCCGCAATGGTTCGGCTTGGCTCATACTTGCGCGGAGTACTGCATAGATGATTTGTTCGAGGTGGCGATGTGCGAGGTGCGCGTTGCCATACCGCGCGGACAAGACTTCGCCTTGTTCGGTCATGCGGTAGCGCCCATCGAGCGTTCCGGGCGGCTGCGCGAGAATGGCGCGGGATGGGGGACCGCCGCCGCGCGCGACGCTGCCGCCGCGTCCGTGAAACAGCGTCAAGGCGACGCCGTGCGTGCGACAAAGTTCTGCAAGCTTTTGCTGCGCTTGATAGAGCGCCCAATTCGCCGCGACGAGCCCACTTTCTTTGTTGCTGTCCGAATAGCCGACCATGACTTGCTGCTGACGTTGACGCGCATTGAGATGCTTGGCATAGGTGGGATTGGTGAACAACGTTTCCAAAATTTGCGCGCTGGTTTCGAGTGCGTGCATCGTCTCGAACAGCGGCACAATGTCCAACTGGTCGGCGATGCCCGCCCACTGCGCGAGGAGCAGCACGCCTAATACATCGGCGGCGGATTGCGTCATCGAAATAATAAAGACGCCGAGCGGTTCTGTGCCGTACGCGGAATAGGTGCGCGCGAGCATTTGAAAGAGCGCAATGGTTTCATTCGTTTCGTCACTAAAACCACCGCCCGCGCGCAGAGGAGGATGTGGCTGGTTCAGCAAATCGGTCAGAAGGCGCGCTTGTTCATCACGTGAGAGGCTTTTGAAATTCGGCGCGAGACGATAGGCATACAACAGCGCGTCGAGGTCGGATGTTAACCGTGACGATTCTTGGCGAACATCCAGACGCGCGGTGTGTAAGCCAAAGATATTCACCTGTTCGCGCACGACTTGTAAATCGCTTGCGGCAATTAGCGCGCCGCGCTCGACGTTCAAGCTCGCATCAAGCAAGTCCAGTTCGGATGCGAGCTGCTCGGCGGTGCGTAACTTGGGAAGCGGCGCGTCGCTTGTGCCCAACAGACGCGGGACGACCTGATCTTTATTGGTTTCGTCCAATTCGCGCGCAAGCGTTGCCAGTTTGAGACGATAAGGTTCGTTCGGATAGCGTTCGCGCAAGAAGGCGAGACGCCCTTCCGCTTCTGCCAAATCGCGTTCGAGCGAGGCGCGCAGGGCGTCGGAAATATGGGCGCGGCGGTCGGATACGGATAATTCGCGTTCGAGGCGGCGGAGCGCGGCGCGATGTTTTTCAACGGCAAGCCCACGATTGAGACGCAGCGTTTCTGCCGTTTCGGGTGTGGTGACGAACGGATTGCCGTCACGGTCGCCGCCAATCCACGAGCCAAAGGTGAGAAAGCGCGGGGGAACTTGAATTTCTGGATAATACTTGACAAGGGCACGGCGCAGGTCAGCGTACAGGCGCGGGGCGACATCCCAAAGAATGGTGTCGAAAAAGAAAAGTCCCGTGCGGACTTCATCGGTCACTTCGGGACGCGTGGTGCGGGCGCGGTCGGTAAGCCAGAGGGATTGAATTTCGGCGCGGAGCTGGTCTGTCCATTGTTCACGTTCGAGCGGCAGGAGGTCAGGACGGTCTAATTCGTACAGCATGACCGCCATGCGCGCGAGTTTCGAGAGGATAGTGCGGCGACGCGCTTCAGTAGGATGCGCGGTAAAAACGAGTTCAATGTGCAGACGTTCGAGCAGCGCGGCAACGCGTTCGGCGGGTATCTTTTGTTCGTGAAACTCGGCGAGCGCGCGAGCAATAGATTCTTCGCGCGGGGTGTTGGGCGCGGCGCGTTCACGTTCGCGCAAGACGCGGACGCGGTGCTGTTCCTCGGCGAGATTGACTAGATCGAAATACGCGGTGAACGCGAGCGCGATGAGTTGAAGGACTGCCGCGTCCTGCTGCGCGATTTGCTCCGCCAAGGCAGCGGCGGCAGTTTCGTCCCCACTGCGTCGTGCTTTGGCGAGGGCGCGCACGTCTTCTTCCAAAGCGAATAGTTCTGCACCTTCTTGCGTGCGCAGGGTTTCGCCCAATAAATCGCCGAGCTGGTGAATGTCGCGGCTCAACGGCGAGGGTTCATTTTCAACCGACGGAATGCTCATGTCGCGACCTAGAGACGTTACGCCGTAACGTCTCTACCTTTGTTGGTTCATTTTCAACCGACGGAATGCTCATGTCGTAGCGGAGTGAATTGTGCTAGAATTTGTTGCGCCCCAAGGCGGCGCATAAAAAAGAGGGCAAGTTACTTGCCCTCTTGTTCTCCAACTGGCTCGAGCTGCGATGTGCCTACGAATCCGACCCCGGTGCCAGAGTCGAAAAAGATATAGAGCGGCTTTTCAAAACGGATCATGCTCATCACCGCGTTAAAGCTGCTAAGCGGATAATTGATGGCGGGGACATTCGTGCCCGTCGGTGCAATCACGCCGTTTGGCACGACGGGACCAGCATCAGGATAAAAGCCGATGCGACCGTTGAACACCCCCGACGCGTACACTTGAATGACCGCCAGAAGCGAGGTCGCGCCGCTGTAATAGAACGTTTGGTAGGCATCGAATCCATTGGTGAATTGCGCCATTGTTTTGCTCCTTGTTGTTCGACTGAGCTCAGTCAAAGTCGTGAGACTGTGGTATGTTCCCCCATTATAGCCGCGTCGGGGTTTCTTTCAAGAGGCAAGGCGAAAGAGATTAGGGCATTGGGGCCTTGGAGATTCGGGCGAGATGCTGCTGATTTTCCTCATCACGGGATGGATCGCGGGCATTTTTACAGCCGCATTTTTGAATCTGCCTATCCAAGTCTGGTATTTGTTCCTCTTTCTGCCGCTTGGCTATCTAATCCTCTTTTGGCGGAATCCTCTTTTACGACAATGGCACTTGGTGCTGCTGTTTTTCGTGCTCGGCGCGCTGCGCTTTCACTTCGCGCTGCCAAACGAGGCGGACAAGGCGCTCGCGCAGTTTAATGAGCAAGGGCGTGCCTCACTGGTCGGGATTGTTATTGCCCAGCCAGAGATTCGGCAGAGCGATGCGCGGGTGCGCGTGGATGTTTCTAAAATTCAAATTGGCGGGCAATGGCGTGATACGAGTGGTCGGGCGTTGGTATTGGTTCCGCGTGATACACCTGTCAAGTACGGCGATGAGGTGCAGGTAGATGGTGCGCCGACGACACCGCCCGATGGCGCGGATTTTTCTTACCGCGATTATCTTGCGCGTCAAGCGGTCTTTACGTTGGTGAGAAACGCGCGGCTTTATGTCATCGCATCGGACAAGGGCGATTCGTTTTGGGCGGCATTATATGACTTGAAGGATGTAGCACATCAAGCAATCAATCAACTGCTACCAGAACCTTCGGCGTCCCTCCTGGCGGGAATTCTCTTGGGCGATGATAGAGGAATCCCGTCCGATGTGCGTGACGCGTTTAATGCGACCAATACAGCGCATATAATCGCAATATCAGGGTTTAATGTGGGAATACTTGTCTTTGTTCTCGCTTTCATCTTTCGACGCCCTGCCGCGTATGTGAACGCACAACTCGCCACCTCGCCGTCGAGCTCGACGGCACTGCGAGGAATGGCAATGTTGGGCCAACTATTGAGTACGATTCTCATTCTCGTTGTCCTCGTGCTATATACTCTGCTTGTTGGTGCGGAACCATCCGTCGTCCGCGCGTGCGTGATGGGTGGACTCGCCGTGATTGCGTTCCAGTTGGGCCGCCAGACATGGGCGCTTACATCATTGGCGTTTGCAGGGTTCGTATTAACGCTGCTCAATCCGTACGCGCTCTGGGATGTCGGTTTCCAACTTTCCTTTCTAGCGACATTAGGGTTGGTGCTTTATGCGCCGCGTTTACAAAATGCGCTGGAAGGTTTACTCGCCAAGCGTACGAGTCGAGCCAAGCAAATCGTTGCGTTTTTTCAAGAAGCAATAATTGTGACGACAGCGGCTGTATTTGTGACCGCCCCCTTAATGATTCTTTATTTTCATCGGGTCTCGCTCATCGGCTTTTTGACCAACTTTCTGATTTTGCCTGTCCAACCCCCGATCATGTTGGTAGGTGGTGCGGCGACATTGTTGCAAATGGCGGGGAACGCGTTGAATGCAATACCATTTGTAGGACTGATTTTCAGCGCGGCGGCACAAGGGATTGCCTGGGGCGCATTCGTGTGCTTGCAATATACGATTCTGGTAGTGCAAGCGACGGCGACTGTCCCATTCGGTTCATTTGAAGTCGGACGGATTGATACGCCTATTGTCATGCTCTTTTACGCGCTATTGTTCGGTGTAACTGCGCTCGGTGTAAAGAAAAGCGCGGAGTTGGTCATGTCGCGTGCGTGGATCGTCATTGGGCTGCTCGCATTGAGCATTATGTTTGTGTGGGCGACAGCACTCGCCGCGCCCGACCCGCGCACGCGGATTACCTTCGTTGCCGCGTCCGATGGAGATGCAACATTTATTCGCACCGCGAGCGACCAACGCATTCTCATCAACGGTACGGATGAACCGAGTACATTGTTAAGCTTTCTTGGAGGACAACTACCGCCCTGGGACCGCCGCCTCGATGTTGTGATTGCGACACATTTGGAGGACGACAATCTTGCTTCGCTCAACGCAGTACTGGAACGATTCAATGTCGCGCAGGTGGTTGCCCCGCCCGTTTCGCCATCAGCGGGGGTGAGTTATGAAAAATGGCGAGAGCTGACGGAAAAGTTGGGGATTGAACAAATACCGGCAGAGCAGGGGACGGTTTTGCACGCGGGGGAGGTGCAACTAGAGGTAATTCATACGACCGCCGACCGCCGACTGCCGACTGCCCTGTTGATGACAGCCAATGGACAGAATTTTCTCATTGCGCCTGCGTTGGGAAAATCTGATCAGTTAAGCCTATTGAAGAATGACGTGGGGTTGGACGCGGAAATGGCGGTGCTGCCGAATGAAGTGGAACCTGAATTTGTGAAACGCGTTGCGCCGTCGAGTGTTGTTTTGTTTGTCGGACGCAGACCAAATAACCAGTTCAGCGCAGAGACGCTCAAGCTATTGAGTAATAGCACGGTTTGGCGAACGGATGTGAATGGCAATATTGAATTCGTTTTAGATGAAGATAAGGTGCAGGTGCAAACGGCAAAGTAGAGCGGGTCAAAATACGTGTTTCACCAAAAACTTTCGGGACGCAGCTCGCGCTTGCGTTCGTCTTGGAGGCTCAATTCAATCGGCGCTTGCTCTCCACATGCAACCTCCTGCCGCATATAAGGACCGACGCGCATTTCGGACGATTCGCGGTAAAGGACGATGTGCTTGCTCTGGTAACAGTCCCAGATGAATACATCCACGCCGTATACGGTGCCAGTTTGGAACGCGCGGTCGGGATTTGGCAGCCCCGCGGCCACGATGTGCTTGTTGAACGAACAGGAGGTCAAGAAAAAGCCGAGAACGAGGACGACGCAAAGGAGTAGGGATAGAGCAGTGATGCCAGCAAGCCATTTCACGCGCCGCCTAGAGTCGCCGTTCATAAATGAGTCAGTCCTTACAAGTACTTTTCAGCGACGCGTCGAAATTCGGCGGCTTTGGCTTCCACCTCTTGCGGCGTCGCGTGGACGGTGACACCGTACGTTGCGAGGGCTTTATCGGTCATGCCAATGCCAATATTAAAGCCACGCGCTAGCAAATGATCGGTTTGGGGGAGCATCCCTTTGTAATAGCTGATGGATTCATCGGCGTCAGGACCGAAAAAGGGATGCCCTCGTTCGACGGGGACGCGTTTTTCGAGCAGCGGTTCCATGTTGGAATAGACGTGCCAGCCCGACTCGGAGAGGAGCTTGCCGTGAAGTTCGCGCGCAACATTCTGCGCGATTTCGGCGGTGGGGAAAATAACAGTGAGGACGGTTGCTGCTTCGCCGTCGGGGTCGGTGAGCTCGCGGAATCCTAAACCGGGCAGGTCTTGAATTGCCGATTGAAAGAGTTGCTTATGTTGATGCAGTCGCGCACGGATTTCGGGTAATCGGCGAAATTGGGCAAGGAGCACAGCGCCTTGCAGCTCGTTCATGCGAAAGTCGAGTCCGACAAAGGGTCGTTCTCCGATTTCACGTCCTTTGCGTAGCGGCGAATGTCCTTGATCGTGAAGGGCAAAGCAGCGTTTGTACAGCGCGTCGTCATTCGTAACAATCAGACCACCTTCGCCCGCCGTAATGACTTTGGCGTAATTGAAACTGAACGCGCCGATATGACCAATGTTGCCGACAGGTCGCTCGTGATAATATACGCCAAAGGCTTGCGCGCAATCCTCGATTAAAAATAAATTATGTCGGTCGGCGATGGCTTTGAGTTCATCCATGCGGGCAGGGTTGCCCATGAGATGCACTGCCATAATCGCGCGTGTGCGCGGCGTAATTTTGCGTTCCACATCGGCGGGGTCGAGATTAAAGGTGCGGTCAATTTCGGCGAGCACGGGAACTGCTTGCGCGTAGATGATGGACGATATACTGGCGATAAACGTAAAGCCGGGGACAATCACTTCGTCGCCCGCGCCAATGCCGAGAGCGAGCAGCGAAATCCAGAGCGCGGTGGAACCCGAATTGACCGCAAGAGCGTGATTGACATGGATATATTCCGCCGCAAGTTTTTCAAAGGTCCAGACTTTGGCTTTAAAGTTTGGATTGTCGTCTTGCCCATAGCGATAGATCCAGCCGGAGCGCAATACATCAAGCACTTCGGCGATTTCTTCCTCTCCAATTAAATCAAAGCCCGGACCTGGCATACGAGTCCATTCCTTTCAGCATTTAATTCAATACCGGATTGCGAAAATGATAACACAGTGTCATTGGGTTTACAACGCAGCGTCGAAACGGTTACTCGCTTTGGGGTGTGGTCGCGTTTAACGGGGAACGATGATGGACTATTTTCTCGGCGTGGATATTGGGGGAACCAAGAGTCAAGCGTTGATTGCGGACACCTCGGGACAAGTCGTTGGGATTGGCGACGCGGGCGCGGGGAATTGGGAAGATGTGGGGTATGAAGGATTGGCGGTAACACTGAATGCAATCACCGAGAACGCGGTAAAGAGCGCAAGCATCTTGAAAGAGCAAATCAGCGGTGCGGGGTTTGGCATTGCGGGCTATGATTGGCCATCGCAGTATGAGCCGCACATGGATGTGATTCGCACATTAGAGTTGAAAAAGACGCCGAGTGCATTGGTAAATGATACCATCATCGGTTTGATGGCAGGGAGTCCGAGCAGGTGGGGCATTAGCATTGTCGCGGGAACACGGGCGAATTGTTGGGGACGGGACGCGCAAGGGCGCATCGGGCGGATGACGGGGTATGGCACGCGGATGGCGGAAGCAGCGGGTGGATTGGAACTGGTGGGTAAAGCAGTTCAGGCAGTAGCCCTAGAATGGACGCGGCGCGGCCCGCCCACGCGCTTGACGCAGTTGTTCATCGAGTTCACAGGCGCGCGGGGTATTGAAGATTTGTTGGAGGGTGTATCGCTGGAACGGATTCGCTTGGATGCGTCTGCCGCGCCTTTGGTCTTTCAAGCCGCGTCGGAAGGGGATTTGGTCGCCATCGAAACGATTTTGTGGGCGGGGCGCGAACTGGGGAGTCTGGCGGTTGGAGTGATTCGCCAATTGAATTTTGAGGCGCTGACGTTTGACGCGGTGCTGATCGGCAGTTTGTATCAGGGAAGTCCACTGCTAGGCGAAGCGATGCAGCAGACTATTCATGCCGTTGCGCCGGGCGCACGTTTTGTTCCGCTGGACGTTCCGCCTGCGGTAGGCGGGGTGCTATTGGGAATGGAACAGTGCGGGATTGATGGAGCTGCGGTGCGCGAGAGGCTAATCGAATCGGTGAGGGAGAGAATGGCGGCGCGTTGAGTTCTCCCTGCGGATCGCTAACGCAATGGAGTTAATAACCCATTGCTGACCTCACAGGATTGGCATACAATATCCCCTAATATTTCAAGCACATTTAATTTCCTTCCCGCGTAAGCCTCGCCGTTGCACATTGTAGTTCCTACGCGCGAATTCCTCTTTCATTGAACTGAACGGGTCATCACTCCTGAACCTGAAAGGAGGTGACGTCAGCACATCGAACGGCGTTCCACGTTTCCGGCTTTCTATAACAGGTCATCACGCGATGATGACCCTGTCATCGCTCGCAATTCACTACAACATATTTCAAAAAGCCTTTGAGAGCGAAAATGTTGCTCCATTCCAACTGACTTTGCAAGCTGCTCGCGCACAAGTTTCCTTTTTGAAATACGTTGTAGCAATATAGTTCGCCATGGAGGGGACATGAAACTCAAAACATTCTTGGGAGTCATCGCGGCGGTGCTGCTGACGATGATTGCGCTGACGGCGACACCTACAAGCGCGGCCGGTGCAACCAGTTATAAACCAGAGCGGCGCGGGCAAGCCCGGCTGATCCGAAGGGTACAGCTCGCGGCAGAAACGAATGAGCAAAGCCATCAAATTACGTCCAAAAACCAAATACGGAAGCGGATCAGTCACAAGCGGGGTCGGACAGCCACGGGTCAGCAAAACGGATTGGTAGACCCTCGAGTTCCCGGAAATGATTTCGCTAGCTCGAATCCGAACAAGAGTGGGATGAATGGGCTAAATGAATTTCAGCAGGGCGGCGCGAGTGGTTTCGCGTTAGAGCCGCCGGATCAAGCCTTATGCGCGAGTCAGGGTTGGATTATTGAGGCGGTGAATGTGGCGCTGCGCGTGGATCGAACAAACATGACGCCATACAGTGGCGTTCAATATTTAAATACTTTTTTTGGCGTACCGGCGGACGATTTTACCAGCGACCCGACCTGTTATTATGATGCCGAAACAAATCGCTGGTTTGTGAACATGCTGGATGCTCCAGCCACGTTTGATCGGTCATTTAACTTGCTTGCCGTCAGCGCAACACCCAGTCCGGTGGGCGCGTGGAATATTTACGCAATTGATACAACGGATGATGGAACGAATGGGACTCCGAGTCATCCGAACTGTCCATGTCTAGGCGACTATCCAAAAATTGGCGCAGACCATAACGCTTTGATCATTACGACCGATGAGTTTTCACTCGCCGATTTCAGCGCGCCCTGTACCTGCGCGCAGATTTACATGCTGGACAAGTCGGGCTTGGCGCAAGGCTTTAATTTTGTCAACCTCGTCCAATTCAATACCGCCATTGTTCCATTCCCCAACCCCGGTGGCGCCTGGTTCGCGCTCGCTCCGGCAACCTCACCCTCTGCTGATGACTTGGATAATCGCCGAAGTGGGGTGGCTTATCTTTTGAGCAGTGTTGACTATGATGGATGGGCTTCAGACCCGACTCCTCCGCATGTTGTGACGCATGAGAATCGCGTCGCCATCTGGGGTATTACGAATACCAAGTCACTGGCGGGGTTCAATCCTAATCTTACACTCTGGCTACTTGTCAGACAGACGGAGGTGTATGGGAATCCGCCAGCGGCATTCCAAGGAGATGGTCCGCATCCACTGGGCGAGACCGTGGGGCTGCCGGTGGGACCCATTCAATCGAACGACGACAGTATGCATCAGACTGTGTATGCGAATGGTCTGCTCGCGGGTGCGGTGACTACCGCGCTGCGGGTTCCCTCACCAGATATTCACAAGCGACATGCGGGTATTGCTTGGTTCATGTTTAGACCAAACTGGCAAGGCGGAGTTCTGCACGCGCCGATCTACAAGCAAGGATACATTGCCGCCAAGACCAATGACATCTACTTTCCTTCGGTGGCGCTAACGACCCAGGGCAAGGGGGCGATGGTATTTACGTTATCGGGCAAACAGCGGTTCCCTAGCGCCGCCTATATCTCGTTCAATGAGAATGGGATGCCCATTCATATCGCGGCCAAGGGCGCGGCTCCGTCCGATGGCTTTACCGAATATGCGGCCGCGTTCCCAGAAGCGTGTACGCCGCCCGATGGATTCTGTCCGCGCTGGGGCGATTATTCAGAAACGGCGGTCTTTGGCGAGACGATTTTTATGGCGACCGAGTATATTGCCAGCAGCTGCAAGGTGGAACAATATCTGCAAGACCCCGCCTGCGGCGGCAAACGCGACACCTTTGCGAACTGGGCAACGCATATTGATAAATTGTCACCATAAATGCAATCGCCTCTGTAAGAATCGTGGGGGAGCAACCGATTTGGTTGCTCCCTTTTTGTGATAGGGATTGGAGACCTTTTTAGTTTCCCATATAATGTTGTTAATGCAACAAGCACAGCCAATCTCGTATCCGCGCGAAATTCCCGAAGACGCGCATTGGTGGTTCGCTACGCGCACGTGGGCCATTGAAAAATTTTTGGCGACGATGCCGCAGCAAAAGAATTTAGACATTCTCGATGTTGGCTGCGGCGCGGGGAACATGATTCATCATCTGGCGCAGTATGGACGCGTGCGGGGCATCGAAGTGGATGCGCGGCCGGTGAAAATTGCCCAATCACGCGGCTATGATGTGCGTCTGGGCGACGCGACGCAGCAAATTCCATTTCCTGACTCGTCCTTTGATCTCGTGACCGCGTTGGACGTGATCGAGCATGTGGATGCGGACGAGACCGTTTTGCGCGAGGCATTTCGTGTGCTGCGGCCCGGTGGGCATTTGCTGATCACGACGCCTGCGTTTCCCCAGCTCTGGAGTTACAATGATGTGTTGAACGCGCACAAGCGGCGTTATACGGCGAAGGGGCTGGGGGAAAAATTAGAACGCGCGGGTTTTCAGGTTAAGCGTCTTTCGTACAATTTCTTTCTCGTGTTTCCTCTGGCGGCGGGGATGATTGCGCTCAAGAACACGACGGGGAAACGGGCGGACTTGCGCTCGCATCACTTTGACGAAGAAGCGTATCAAGTGGATATGGAACCCATCGCGCCAGCGCTGAATACGATTTTGCGGGGCGTGGGACGCGTTGAAGCGGGAATGATTGGCGCGATCAATTTGCCATTCGGAACGTCGTTGATTGCGATGGGAGTTAGAGCAGCCGATAGCAAATAGCCGATGGCAGATAGCAAATCTGAAATTTAATCGCTACTCCTCACTCTCTCCCTTCTGGGGTCGCACGCGCAGTACTTTTTCTTCTCGTACTGTGACCAGTCCGGGGCGTGCGGCGGCACCACTAACGCGGTGCACATTGCGGCGCGGGGTCACAATCACATCTACCGCTGCTTCTTCGCGGGCTTGCGAATAGTAGGCTGCCAGGCTCGCGGCAAATTCCAAGGTTGTTTCGGGGATAATTGCACGATTGGAGACGATGATGACGTGCGAACCGGCGCGCCCGCGGGCGTGCAGCCAAAGGTCATCAGGTTTGGCGCGTTCAAAGGTCAACGCGTCGTTTTGGCGCGCATTGCGCCCAACGAGGATTTGAAATCCATCGGGCGATGTGAATTGACGCGGTTCCGAACGCGGCGCGCTGCCGCGTTTCTGCCGCGTTTTTATTGGGATGAGTTCAGCAGCGCGGGCTTCGTCTATCACCTGATCAATCTCGGCGCGGGATTCGGCGGAAGCGAGGTCGTTGACAACCTGTTCGGCAAAGGCGATGTCATTTTCGACGGCGGCGAGGCGCGCGGGCACGCGGGCTTGAGCATCGCGGGCGCGTTTGTATTCGGCAAAATAGCGATTGGCGTTCTCGACGGGCGTGAGCTGGGGGTCAAGCGCGATGTCGAGCGTGAGTGTATCGGTCACCGTCGCATGAAGCAGCGTTTGACCCGCCTGGAGCGAAGATTGATAGCCTAAAATCATTTCCCCCTTGAGCTTGAGGTTTTCGATGTCGTCTGTCGCTACTAATTCGCGCTGCAAACTCGCACGCATTCGTTCTAGTTTCTCTAACGACGCCATCAACTGCGCGCGCAGAGGCGCTTTGACTGCTTCGTAGGATTCTTCTGA
>Ga0070741_10015733_pt1 | contig 12755 bp, 12 predicted proteins | sample Coa_R1_4_FD_66440 | JGI IMG/M metagenome (GOLD analysis project Ga0070741, IMG submission 66440) | Surface soil microbial communities from Centralia Pennsylvania, which are recovering from an underground coalmine fire - Coalmine... | ecosystem: Environmental > Terrestrial > Soil > Unclassified ...
CGCAGCTTCTGCCCGACCCGCACCTCCGCGCCCATCCCGGTGCCGGTGACGATCGTGCCATGGCCTTTGATCACGAAGGCGCGGTCGAGCGGAAGGCGGAAGATTCCCGTGGCGCGGCGCGCATCGAAGCCCTCGAGACGGCGCGCTATCTCCGCGCGCAGATCACCGAGACCCGCGCCCGTGACGGAGGAGACCTCCAGGATCGGCGCCCCCTCGAGCCGGGTTCCGTCCGCCAGAAGCTCGATCTCCTCGCGCACCTCCCTGATCCGGGCCGCATCGGCAAGGTCGCACTTGGTGATCACGAAGATCCCGCGGCTTACGCCGAGCAGATGGAGGATATCGAGATGCTCCTCGCTCTGCGGCATCACGCCGTCGTCGGCCGCGACCGTGAACAGCACGAGATCGATTCCATGCGCGCCCGCAAGCATGTTGCCGATGAACCGTTCGTGCCCGGGAACATCGACGATGCCCGCGCGGGTGCCGTCGGGCAGGGTGAAGTAGGCGAAGCCGAGATCGATAGAGATTCCGCGCTCGCGCTCCTCCTTGAGCCGGTCGGTTTCCTGGCCGGTCAGCGCGCGGATCAGCGCGGTTTTGCCGTGGTCGATATGGCCGGCGGTTCCGATGATCGCGTGCGTGACGTTCGGGGACATCGTGATGCCGAATTCATCGCGGCGGCAGCAGCCGCAGCTCCCGCCATCGCTCGAACCATTTGCGGAACATGTCCTCGGTGTCGATGCAGTCGTGGAAGCCGGCCTGGCGGGCCTTGATGCTGCTGACGATCATCGCGGGCGGAAAGGTGTTGGAGCCGTAGGCGAAGACCGAATCGGCGAATTCAAAAGAGCCTCCGACGAAGCTTCCGAGGTCGGCGGGCGCTCGGAGGTTGTACTTGCGGACGATCGCCGCCCATTCCCGCTCCCGCGCCGGCATCTCCTCGCGCAGGCAATGCGGCTCCGGCGCTCCCACCGCCATCCCGAGCGCATCCGCAATCGCGGGCCATACCTCGGTCCATACGAAGACGTCGCCGTTGGTGATGTTGAAGATCTCGTTGGCGCAGGCGGGGCTGGTCGCCGCCCATTCCATCGCGTGCGCCAGCAGGTCGGCGTCGGTTCCTTCCACCACTCCCGGGGTTCCGCCCGGAAACGACAGCGGCAGTCCGGCTTCCTTTCTTAGCGCCGCGTACACGCCGAGCGCGGGAATCACGTTGAGATTGCCGCCGATCGCCTCGCCGAACACGATTTGCGGCCGCAGGATCGTCCATGACCAGCTTTTTCCATGCTGCCGATCGCGCAGGTAATCCTCCTGCAGCCAGTAGAAGTTCTCGTGCTGATGGCGCGGATTGCGCTCGCGCGCGGGCACCGCGATCGAACCAAGATGGGCGCCGTAGGCCTTGGTGCCCTGGAGCAGCGACACGTGCTGAAGATTGCGGGCCGCGGCCGAAAGCGGCTCGAACAGGTTGCGCAGCATCGCCAGGTTGGTCTCCATCTGGTCGCGCTCACGCCATCCCTTTATTAGCCCCGTCCCGACCTTCTCGAACAGCGCGGCATAGACGACATGCGTCACGTCGCTCATCGCGCCGAACACTTGCGCGCATCGCTGCCGGTCCATCAGATCGACGGAGATGAAACGCGCACCGTTAAGGTCGAGCGGTGGCCGCCGGGACACCGCGATCACTTCCCAGTCCTCGCGATTGCCGAAATGGCGCAGCGCTCCGTAGCCCACCAGGCCGGATGCGCCCGCGATCAGGATCTTCCGCTTTGCCGCCATCGCCTTCGCCCTCCTTCGGCGAGATGAACTTCACCACAAAGGAGGGAAGACGCCAAGGCAACGCGGATCGTATTGCCGAGGGGCTCAGGTGAGGCGGCTGATGATGAGCCAGACGACGAACACTGAGATGGGTACACCCAAAAGCCAGGCGATAAAGTAGCTCACATGGAAAGACCTTGCCTTTGTCTACGAGGGAAGCACCCATCGTGCCACGGACTACGCGATGCGATGACGCATCGAAGTTGGCCTGGACGAGTTCTGGATGCAGGCGCGCCCATCAACGGTAAATATTACGCGCGAAAATACCGGCGAGTATGCGGTCAGGCGGCCGCGCCGATTCGGCTTTCGCCGAACCACGCCTGCCGCGCCCATCGCGACACGTCCACCAGCCCGATCATCACGGGAACCTCGATCAGCGGGCCGATCACGGCCGCGAATGCGGCTCCGCTGTCGATGCCGAAGGTGGCGACCGCCACCGCGATCGCGAGTTCGAAATTGTTGGATGCCGCGGTGAAGGAAAGCGTGGCGGACCGCTGATATCCGGCTCCCGCCCGGCGGCTGAGAACGAACGACAGCGCGAACATGATCGTGAAGTATAGCAGCAGCGGAATCGCCACCCGCACCACGTCGAGCGGCAATTGCACGATTCTCTCGCCCTTGAGCGAGAACATCGCCACGATCGTGAACAGCAGGAACACCAGCGTCAGCGGACTGATCCTGGGCACGAACCGCTCGCGGTACCATCGCTTGCCGCGCAGGCGCGTGAGCACGAACCAGCTTGCGAAACCGGCGGCGAACGGGATGCCCAGATAGATTGCGACGCTTTTCGCGATCTCGCCGATCGTAATCGACACCGTCGCCCCGCTCATCCCTATCCATCGCGGCAGCAGCGTGACGAACACGAACGCGTAGATCGAGAAGAACAGCACCTGGAAGATCGAGTTGAATGCGACCAGGCCCGCGCAATAGTCGCTGTCACCGCCCGCCAGATCGTTCCATACGATTACCATCGCGATGCATCGCGCGAGGCCGATGATTATGAGCCCGGTCATGTACTCCGGGCGATCGCGCAAAAACACCGCCGCAAGCGCGAACATCAGGATCGGCCCGACAATCCAGTTCTGCACCAGCGAAAGCCCGAGGATCCTCAAGTCCCGAAACACGTCCCCGAGCTCGTCGTAGTTCACCTTCGCCAGCGGCGGATACATCATCAGGATGAGCCCGATCGCGATCGGGATCGAAGTGGTTCCGACGCTGAGCCGCTCGAACACGATGCGCACGCCGGGAACGGCGGCGCCGAGCGCCACCCCCGCCGCCATCGCAAGGAAGATCCAAAGCGTGAGGTAGCGATCGAGAAACGACAGGCGGCGAGCCGCCGGCGGCGCCGCGATCGTGGCGGTTGCGCTCATCGAAACTCCTTTTCCATCGCTTTCAGGACACGCTCTCGTCGTCGCGGTTCCTGGTCTTTCCGATCTCCCTCACCCGCCGCTCGAGCGTGAAGCGATCGAGCGCTTCGATGCGCAGGCTGGTGAACACCTTGATGCGGTTTTCGAGTTCGGTGTAGATGCGCAGGAAGAAGCGGCGGCGCGCCTCTTCGCTGCCCGTGTACGCCGCCGGGTCGGCGACGCCCCAATGGGCGGTTATCGGCTGCCCGGGCCATAGCGGGCAAACCTCTCCCGCCGCCTGATCGCAGACGGTAAAGACGAAGTCGAGCGGCGGGGCGCCCGCAGCCGCGAATTCATCCCAACTCTTGCTGCGCAGCCCCGCCACGTCATAGCGCAGCTCGCGGAGGACCCGCAGCGTCATCGGATGAATCTCGCCCTTGGGATGGCTGCCGGCGCTGAAGCCCTTGAATCTTCCGCCGCCCCATCGCCCGATCGCGCACTCGGCCATGATGCTGCGCGCGGAATTGCCCGTGCACAGGAACAGGACGTTGTAAACGCGATCGGCCATCGCCACACCCTTCCGGATTCAGGCCTTCGCGCCGCAGCATCCCGCGGACGCCGCCGGAGCGGGCGCGGATGCGCAGCATGAGGAGGCCTCCTGCGCTTCCTTTTCAGGCCGCGGAGCGAAGTCCGTGCCGTAAACGGTGCTCTCTCCGATGGTGTGGAAGGTCTCCCAGGAAACGCCGCTCGGATCGCTGACCCATCCCTTGTTCCCGCGCGCGTAGCAGCAGGTTGCGTTCTCCTGCCGTGCAACCGTCCGTACGGCCGCATCCAGCCGCCCCGCGATCTCGGCAAGATCGGCATCGGACTCGACCTGGAGGCCCAGGTGGTCGATTCCGGGCGCGCCGGCGCCGGAACTGATCGCGAAGTTGACGCGCGGATCTTCGAGCATCCACTTGGCGTAGTCCGGCTTGACCACCGCGGGCTCCGCTCCGAACAGCGTCGAGTAGAAGCGCACCGACGACTCGAGGTCGTCAACTCGAACATGAACGTGAAACCTTTTCATCGGGATTACCTCCGGGCTTTTCTTGCCGCCGCGACCGGCCGGGCGGCGCATTCGGACGCCGCCGGAGCGCACAGCTCCGAGCGGCCTCCGCAGCAGTTCTCGGTCAGGTACGCGAGCAGATCCGCCATCGCCTTGAAATTCGCGCTGTAGATTATCGAGCGGCTTTCGCGCCGCGATGCCACCAGGCCGGCGAAGCGGAGCTGGTTGAGATGGAACGACAGCGTGGGAGGCGGCAGGCCAAGCCGCTCGCCGATTGTCCCCGCCGGCATCCCCTCCGGTCCCTTCTGGACGAGGAGGCGGAAGATGTCGAGGCGGGTGTCCTGGGCGAGAGCGCCGAGGGCGGCCACCGCGTTTGACTTTTTCATAGTTTTATATTTATAGAAATATCGTAGATCGCTGTCAAGCGAAAAGGAGCACCAACCCTATGGCCGAAGACAAATCCGCCATCCGCGAACACGTCCGCGAAACCTACGCCCGCGCCGCGCGCCGCGTCCTCGAAAGCGGCTGCTCCGCTTCCTGCTCCCCCTCGGCCGACTCCGCCCTCGACTCCATCACCTCCAACCTCTACGACGAGGGTGAAAAAAACGGCCTCCCCTCCCAGGCCGTCGCCGCGTCGCTCGGATGCGGCAATCCGACGGCGCTCGCGGAACTCAGGCCCGGCGAGACCGTCCTCGACCTAGGCTCGGGCGGCGGAATCGACGTGCTGCTGTCCGCGCGCCGGGTCGGCCCGACCGGCAAGGCCTACGGACTCGACATGACCGATGAGATGCTCGCGCTGGCACGCGACAACCAGCGCAAGGCAAAGGTCACGAACGTCGAATTCCTCAAGGGCGAGATCGAGAACATCCCGCTGCCCGACAACTCCGTGGATGTGATCATCTCGAATTGCGTTATCAACCTGTCCGCCGACAAGGATCGCGTGTTGGCCGAAGCGTTTCGGGTGCTCAAGCCGGGCGGCCGTTTTGCGGTCTCCGATATCGTGGTGCGCGGCGCGATTCCCGCCGATATCCGGCGCAAGGTCGAGTTGTGGGCCGGATGCGTGGCGGGAGCGCTCGAGGAAACCGACTACCGCGCCAGGCTTGCCGCCGCGGGCTTCGAGGCGATCGACATCGAACCCACGCGCGTGTATTCGGCCGAGGTCGGCGGCGAGGTGCTGGCAAGAGCCGGCCTGGACCCGGAGCGCGATGCGCCGCTGATCGACGGCAAATTCATGAGCGCGTTCGTGCGCGCGCGAAAGCCCGCCTGACCATCGCGGTCGCGCAAGCCGCGCGCAGTGTTGTCACGCACGAGCGCGGCGCGATATAGGCGATTGGCGGGGGAATCCGGGAATTTCTTCCGAAACCAATCGCAAAGCCGGGATCACCAGGCGCCGGCTGCTCAAGGCCGGAATCGCGGCCGCGCTCGCTCCCGCCGCCACGGGCCTCCTTGCCCGCGCCGGCTCCGCGCACGCCCGCTCATCGCCGGCTTCGATGCGGCTTGGGGTTCGGCCGAATATCGTCGTGCTGATGACCGACCAGGAGCGGCATCACGCGCATTGGCCCGCGGGATGGGTTGAGAAGAACCTTCCGTCGTGGACGCGGCTTAGGCGCAACGGCCTGTACTTCAATCGCGCCTACACCGCGGCGAGCCAGTGCTCGCCATCGCGCGCCGTGATGCTCACGGGGCGCTTCGCTCCGGCCAATCGCGTGACCCGCACGCTCCTGTGGCCGGGCCTCCAGCATCAGGATCGCATGCCGAACATCGCCACGCTCCTCGTGGCGGCCGGATACGAAGCCGTATGGAAGGGAAAATGGCATCTGAGCTATGCCGCCAACGCCGCGCCGGGAAACGGCGGCGAGGACTGGACGCGGGCGGACATCGCAGCGATGGAGACGAACTTCGGATGGTCGCGATGGAATCCGCCGGACGCGGGCAACGCGATCCAGGGCTTTCAGCCCACGCAGTTCGGCGGCTTTGCCGAACTGCCTACGCTCGGCGGCGGCTTTCCCGACAACGACGGCCGCTACGTGGCGGGAATGGACCCGTCGAATTCAAGGCAAACCCGCGGCGTTCCGGGCGGCGAAAGCGCGGTCGAGTTCCTGCGCATGCGCGGCGCGCGCCGCGAAAGGCCCTTCTGCCTGTTCGTCTCGCTCGTGAACCCACACGACATAGGCGCGCATCCGAACGGATGGCGCGATGCGGGATACGAGCGCAAGGATTTCGCCCATCTCGGAATCGCGCTTCCGCGAAACCATGATGACGACCTGTCAACCAAGCCGAGCGTACAGAAGGCCGCCCGCGATGCGTACGATCGGTTCGCACCGCTGGCCGACCAGACCGCGCGCGCCGACTACGTGAATTTCTATGCCTATCTGCACACGGTCGTCGATCGGCACATCGGCGCCGTTCTCGATGCCCTCGAGGAGAGCGGGCTTGCGGATGACACGATCGTCATACGGCTGTCCGATCACGGAGAGGGAGGACTGTCGCACGGGATGCGCGAGAAGGCGTACTCGGTCTACGAGGAGATGATCCACATCCCGCTCATCGTACACAACCGCAGGCTATTTCCCGAACCCGCGGAAACCGCCGCCTTTTACGATCACCTGGACCTGATGCCGACGATTCTCGAGCTTGCGGGCGCTTCGAATCCGAATGCCCGCACCCCCGGCAAAAGCATCGTTCCGATCATCAAGGACCCGATGGCCCGCGGCCGCCAGCATACGGCGTTCTCGTTTGACGACGCGTTCTTTCTGCCGGCGGACGTTCCCGGCGGGCATATCCGCGCGATCCGCGAGGGCGACTGGACCTACGCCGTGTACTTCAGCCTCGACGGCGGCCGCGTCGAGTACGAACTGTACAATATCGCCGACGATCGGCTTCAGCTCAGCAATCTCCTCCACGGCGCGCCGGGAAGGGAGGTGCGGCGCGAATGGTCGCGGCTGCATCGAATGCTCACCGGATTCTTCGTCGAGGCGGGAAATCTGCCGGACTCGTTCCCATGGCCAATCGAGCCGGCGGCATCGTAGCGCCGAGGGGATCACCCGAAAGCCGCGCTTTCGCTCAACGCGGCGGGATGACCAGGAACTGCCCGCTCATTGCGGGTTCATGCTGCATGCACTTGAAGTTGTAGAGTCCGTCGCGATGGAAGGTGAAGACCCACGAGGTCTTCTTGAGCGGCGGCAGGTCCATGTACATCAGCACCTTCAGATCGGGCCCCATCAACGCGAAGTCATGATGGTCGTTGGACTGAAGATTCCAGAACGTTATCCGGGTCGGCTCGTCGCGATGGACGATGATGGTCTCGGGTGAGAAGGCATAGACTTCGCCGAAGGTCTTCACCGTCTGCGCCGGTCCGGTTTCCTTGATCGCCACCGCTTCGGTGAGCACGGTGACATCCGCGCGCGCCGCGCCTTGCGGAGCAACCGAGAGGATCGCGGCGTCCTGGAGGCCGGGCAGGTAGAAACGCCCGCCGCCGGGACTCGCGGTACCGGCGCGAAGCGGCGGCGCAAACGCGATCGCGGTGAGAGCGGCGGCGGCGCTCGCCGATCGCATCGAACGAGAAATCAATCCGAACCGCCTCCGCGCCCCGGCCGATTCATCATCCGATGATCCACGCGGGCGACCACCTCGCCGTGCTGGTTTGTCAGCGTCGAACGCACCACCGCGAACACCATCGCGCCCGTGCGCCCGGTCTTTTCGTAGATCTCCTTCACTTCGGACGTAACGCGAATCGAGTCGCCGGGGCGGATGGGCGCTTCCAGCTCGATGTCGATACCGCCCATCAGGCCGCCGCGCCTGAAAATCGGCATCTGATCGAACACATCGTCGGCATAGCGAAAGCCGGCCACGAACGCCGGCGGAGCGACGATTCCGCCGAACGGCCCCGCCGCCGCCGCGGCCGGATCGACGTAGAGCGGATTGGTCTCGCCGACGGCTTCGCAGAAATCCGCGATCCGTTCGGCGGTGACCACGATCGGCTCGCGCCGGTTGAAGGTACGGCCAACGATCTTTCCGTCCTCGCGCTCCATCGCGATCCCATCATTAGCACAATTTCGCGAACCGAGTCGGCGGCACTGCATTTGATCCGTTCGACTGCGCGGCGGATCTCGGTTATCGAAACCATAGCCGGAATCAAACTCGGAGGAGTCATCGCGATGGCGGAGCGAATCGGGATCAACAGCGTCAAACTCTCCTACGCAAGCATCGCCGAGGCGCGAAAGATGCCGGGGCTGCGGATCGTTCTCGGCGCCGTGGCCGTTCCAGGCCCCTGGCGCGAGGCCTGCAAGGGCATCTTTCACGCAAAGAAGCTATCCTACGTCCCGGTTGCCTCCGCCGGAGCGGACGGCACCCACCGCGAGCTGGTGGAATGGACGGCGCAGAGCAGCGCGCCGGTCGTGATCTGGAACGACGAGCGTCCGCGCTCGACCTGGATCGAACAGCTCTTTCTGGCCGAGCGGCTCGCGCCGAATCCTCCGCTCATCCCGGATGCGATCGAGGATCGGATTGCGATGTTCGGTTATGCGAATGAGATCTGCGGCGAGCGGGGTTTGGGATGGTCGCGGCGGCTCACGATGATCCATTCCACGGTGACCGATCCCGCAACGCCCGAGGCGCAGCGCGCCTTCTGGCTTCAGTTCGGGAAGAAATACGGCTACAGCGCGGAGGCCGCGGCGGCGGCACCCGGACGGATAATCGAGATCCTCAACCTTCTAGACGCGCGGCTTTGCGCGCAGAAAGCGCGCGGCAGCCGATTCTTCATCGGCGACCGCCTGTCCGCGCTCGACATCTACTGGGCCACGTTCGCCGCGCTGATCGAGCCTCTGGGGCCGGAGCAATGCCCGATGGCGACGGCGTTCCGGGACTTATACACCGAGCGCAACCAGGCCGTGCGCGCGGCCGCGACTCCGCTCCTGCTGGCCCATCGCGACTTTGTCTACCAGGAATTTCTCGAGCTTCCGGTCGTGTTCTGATTCGCCGCGTCCCGACGGTTTCGATCACCGGTGGGTTCCCGATTGGCTGGAAGCAGGCGGTCGGGTTGACTTCCTCGACATGCGCCCGCTTTGATCTTCGGATACATCGATGAAGACTCCGCGGCTCCTGTTCCTGCTGACCGCCCTTGCGCTTCTCGGCGCGGCGTCGGCATTGGCGCAAGGCCGGGCCAATCCCCGCGCCTTTGTTCTTGTCGTATGTGACGGTCTGAGACCCGACTTCGCCACCCAGCGCGAGATGCCGCATCTGTATCAGCTCGCGCGCGAGGGTGTGCGCTTCGAGCGCCAGCACGCCGAGTATCCGACGGTGACGATGGTGAATGCGGCGGCGCTGGCAACTGGGGCGACGGCGGGGACGAACGGAATTTTCGGCGATGCCATGTATTTCGGGCCGGCGCTCGCCGGGCGCGGCGCCAACCTCTCATCCGATTCCCTTAAAGCCTTCGCGCGCGGCCCGGTCGGTCTCGAGGACACGGCCCTGCTCGAAGCCGCCAATTCCTCGGGCGGTTTCGGCGGCTACTTGCTCGGCCTCGACACCATCGCCCAGGAAGTCGAGCGCGAAAACGGCTTTATCGCGATCGTGGGCAAGCGCGGCCCGACGTTTCTGTTCGACACGCGCGTGAACACGGTCAATGACGGCCGCGACTCGCAGCGCCAGCCGCACGCCGACTACATGTTCCTTAGCGACGATGCGGACTTTCCGGCGTCGCTCGATCCCGCGCGGCAATCGCTTCCCGCGCAAAGCCGCGAAGGCGTGCCGGATCGCGAGCGCGACAGGGCGTTCGCTCGCTTCGTCGCCGATCGCGCGCTGCCGGCGGCAAAGAAGGCGCTCGATGGGGGTCATCCCGCGCTGGTCGTGCTCTGGCTGCACAATCCGGACCTGACCCAGCATCTCGCGGGCCTCGGCACCGCATCGGCGCTTCAGGCGCTCGCCGGGGCCGACCAGGACCTGATGACGGTGCGAAGCGCGATCGATGCTCTCGGCCTCGGCGATCGCTCCGATCTGATGGTCGTGTCCGACCACGGTTTTGCGACCATCCGGCTGAGGGTGCGGCTTGCGGCATTGCTGGTGTCGGCGGGACTGAAGCAATCGCTGGATTCGGACGACGTGGTCGTCGCCCCCAACGGAGGAAGCGACCTTGTTTATCTGTCGCGCAGCGCGTTTCCGACGCGGGAGGCGCTCCGCGAGCGCCTTCAGAAGATCGTCGACTTCTGCGAGGCGCAGGAATGGTGCGGACCGATCTTCTCGCGCGAGCTTGCCGTGGTGGCGCCGCCGCCGGCCAAGCGCGGTCGAAAGCGCGACACCGTCGCGGTCTACCAGGGATGGATTGAAGGGACCTTCGCGGAATCCGCTATAGGTCTGCTCAACGAGTCGCGTTCTCCCGATCTGATCATCTCCTTCACGGAGGCATCGGATGCCGACAACAAGGGCCTGACGGGGCCGGAGAACCCTGCCTTCGCGCTCGGCAGGAAAGGTCAGGAATCCACGCCGAACCATTCGCAGCCGCTGGTCAGGCCGGTCAAGGGCGTCATCTACGCCGACGTCGGCGAGAACCAGACATTTACGACCGGGATGGGGATGCACGGGGCGGCGGGGCTACGCGAGATCCGAAACTTCGCCGCCGCCGTGGGCCCCGATTTCAAACGGAATTACGTCGATCAGTACCCGACCGCAAATTGCGACGTCGCGCCCACGATCGCGCGCGTCCTCGGCATCCTGCCCAACATCGGCCCCGGCTCGATCTCGCCCAGCGGGCGAGTGATGGTCGAAGCGCTGCGCGGCGAACGATCGTATCCGGGCGCGCCGAGGGCTTTCACGATGAAGGCCGAACGCGAGCTTCAAGGCGTAAAGACCATCACGACTCTCAAGATTACCCGCCTCGGCGAGCGGCTTTACCTCGATGACTCCGCCGTGGTGCGCGACCCGCTCGGAAGTTCTCCCTGAAGCCGGCCTTACAGGGCCGCGTCGAGCGCCGTGATCGCGCGGCCGCGTGTTTCCGGCAGCGTCCAGACCATCGCGGCTCCCGCCGCCGAGAACACCGCGCCGAGCGCGAGCGTGGGGGCAAAACCGGCCCGCGCGCCCATCGCCGCGATGAAAATCGGTGTGAAGAACTGAAAGCCGCGGGTGACGTTGAGCAGCAGTCCAAGCGCGGTGTTGCGCACCCGCGTCGGCAGCATCTCGGAGATTATCGGCGCGACTCCGCTCCACAGCCCCGTGCCGAATCCGACGATGAACATGGCGGCCGGGACAAGACCGTAAATCGCGGATGCCGGCGTCCATAGAATCGTCGGCGGCAGCATCCCGGCCGCCATCAGCATTCCGAACACGAAGAACACTGGCCTCCGACCGAACCTGTCCGCGAGCATCCCGAAAATCGAGTAACCGAGCACGCCGCCAATCTGCATGATGATCACCAGCCGGCTTACGCCGGATGCGGTCAGCCCGCGTTTCATCTCGAGATATCCGGGCATCCAGGTGTACGTGAACCAGTACGCCTCTGAGTTGAGCAGGATGGTGGCGAACAGGAGGGTGACGATCCGCCGATGAGCGGCGAGCGCCTTGAGGTCCGCCCGCCCAAACGCGACCGCGCGCCTGCTGTGCAGCCATACGTCGCTCTCCGGCAGATGGCGAATCAGGGCGGCCAGCACTACGAAGGCCGGCAGTGCGGAGAGGGCGAACGTCGCCCGCCATCCGAGATGCGGCGCGATATAGCCGCTGACCGCCGCCGCCATCAGGATCCCCAGTGGCGCTCCGGCCTGCACGTAGGCGGCATAGCGGGCGCGCACCGCCGGCGGCACGCTCTCGGCGATCAGGCTCTGCCCGGGAGCCCATCCTCCCCCCATCCCAAGCCCGGTGATTGACCGGTAGAGAATGAGCTCGGGCAGCGAGCGGCTCGCCGCGCACATCAGCGTACCGAATCCGTAGATCGCGACCGTGGCGAGGATCACGGGGCGGCGGCCGAACCGATCCCCCGCAAGGCCGAAGATGATGCCGCCCGCGGCCGTCATCAGCAGCGATGTCCCGAGCGCCAGCGCCGAGTCCTGCGCGCTCAGATGGAGGTCGTGCGCGATCGGCACCAGGAGGAACGAATAGAGGATCAGATCATAGAAGTCGAAGATCCACGCAAGAAAGCAGAGCGCGACGATCCGCGCGTGCTCCGTCCCCATCGGGAGTTCATTGAGCATCCTGGCTCGCCGCCCGGCCGCTTCATTCATCGCATCGATCCAACATCCCGCCGCCGGGCCGCGCTGGCCCTGCTTTTGCGGGTATGGTTGGCTATCTTGCAGGGCACCCGCAATCAAGGGAATAGGGGGCAAACGCGTCCTCCCCGCCCGCGCTTTCCGCATCGGACGCACTGGAGAAGCCCGGATGCTGAGAAGAATCTTTCGATGGATCGTGCGTGGCGCTATCGCGATCGCCGTGCTGGCCGCGATAGCGCTGATGTCCGAGCGCGTCGCTCATCGCGTGGCGCCCGACTCCGTCCTGGTGATCACGCTGACAGGACCGGTGATCGAACGCGGCGCCAACGGCGTGATGGGCCTGTGGAACAGGAACGAGACGCCGCTCAA
>Ga0070741_10015734_pt1 | contig 12754 bp, 13 predicted proteins | sample Coa_R1_4_FD_66440 | JGI IMG/M metagenome (GOLD analysis project Ga0070741, IMG submission 66440) | Surface soil microbial communities from Centralia Pennsylvania, which are recovering from an underground coalmine fire - Coalmine... | ecosystem: Environmental > Terrestrial > Soil > Unclassified ...
CAGGAGCGAGATGCAGGTGGTGCCCATCCCGGCCAGCTCGGGATTCGCCCGGCTGGTGCGGAAGACCGCGGAGCAGGCTCCCTCCACCGCCTCGCGCAGGGCGCCGGCGAGCGGAGATTCCGCCAGCGCGACCTGCGAGGAAAACGGATCGTCGGTGCGCAGCTTCGCCGAGATCAGCTCCTTCTCGATGGTCTGGACGGCGAGGCGGCTGGCGGTCTCGCCTCCAGCGTGCCCGCCCATTCCGTCGCACACCACGAACAGCCCGAGGTCCTCGTTGACCAGGAAGCTGTCCTCGTTGTGCTCGCGCTTCATTCCCACGTCGGTGCGCGCGGCGCTGCGATACCGGGCCATGCCGTCCAACCTTACACCGCCTTCCGCTTCCGCGAATCACCGCTCTGCGCCGCCGCCAGGAGCTCGCGGGCATGCGTCAGCGCCACGTCCGTCGCCTTGCCGGAGAGGAGCCGGGCGAGCTCGCGGACGCGCTCGTCTCCCTCGACGGGCGCGACGCGGCTGTGGGTGCGACCTTTCAGCACTTCCTTTTCCACCGTCAGGTGCTTGCCGGCGAACACCGCGATCTGCGGCAGGTGCGTGATGCAGATGACCTGCCGCCGGCGGGCCACCGCGGCCAGCGCGCGGCCGACGGCGTCGGCGGTGGCGCCGCCGATCCCGGCGTCGACCTCGTCGAACAGATAGGCGTCCACCGGATCGGACCCCGCCAGGACCCGCTTCACCGCCAGCAGCACGCGCGACAGCTCGCCGCCGGAGGCGATGCGCGAGAGCGGCCGCATCTCCTCGCCAGGGTTCGGGCTGAGCAGCAGCTCCGCCGTTTCCAGGCCCGTCGGCCCGAGGCCCGCGATCGCTCCCTCCGCGACCGGATTGAAGCGCACCGACAGCTCGCTCTGCATCCCCAGCGCCGAGAGCTCCTGTGCGACGGCCTTTCCGAACGCGCCGGCAGCCGAGCGCCGCTCGCGCGAGAGCTTCTCCGCCAGAGCGCGAGCCGCGGCGGCGAGCTTCCCGACCTCCGCCTCGCGGCGCGCCAGCTCCTCGTCGTGGTTCTCCAGGGACGAAAGCTCCGCCCGCATCTGATCGCGTCGCTGCAGGGCGCTCGTGAGCGTGCCGCCGTGCTTGCGCGAGATGCGCCGCAGCACCTCGATGCGCTCGTCGATCTCCTCCAGGCGCTGCGGGTCTCCCCCGGCGCGCGCGGCGTAGCGGTTCAGCTCCCGCGCCGCTTCGTCGAGCTCGGCGGAAGCTCCCCGGACGGCCTGGGCCAGCGTCGCGAGCGCCGGGTCGATGGAAGCCATCTCCTCCAGCTTGCGCGCCGCCTTCGCCGCTTGCGCCTCGGCGAGCACCGCCTCCGCTTCCTCGGCGCCGGCGCGGAGCTTCTCCGCCGCGGCCAGCACCCGTCGCTCCTGGACGAGGCGCTCGTCCTCGCCCGGCTCCGGCGCCGCCTTCTCCAGCTCGTCGAGCTGGAACTTGAGCCAGTCGGCGCGCTGGGCCCGCTGCGACTCGTCGGAATCGAGCTGTGCGCGCGCCTTCTCCGCCTGCGCGAGCGCCGCGAACGCCTCGGAGAAGGCGGCCCGCACCGGTCCGAGCTGGGCGTGGGCGTCGAGCAGATCGAGATGCAGGGCCGCATCCAGGAGACCGACGTGCTCGTGCTGCCCGGAGATGTCCAGCAGGCCCCGGGTGGCGGCCTGGAGCTGCGCCGCAGTGGCCAGCGCCCCGTTGACCCACGCCCGGCTCCGCCCCTCGCGCTGGACGGTGCGGCGGACCACCAGCTCGCCGCCGGCGGCCGGCAGCCCCAGCGACTGGAGCCGCGCGTCGCACTCGGCGGGGTGGCGCGGCCGGAACAGGGCCTGCACCTCCGCCTCCTCCGCCCCGGTCCGGACCGAGTCGGCCTGGGCCCGTCCTCCGAGGACCAGATGCAGCGCCTCCACCAGGATGCTCTTCCCCGCCCCCGTCTCGCCCGTCAGCGCATTGAAGCCGGGCGCGAAGTGCACCTCCAGCTCCTCGATGATGGCGAACGCCCGCACCCGCAGCAGCTCCAGCATGGCGGGCAAAATAGCAGACGGGTCCGACATGAGTGATAGCTTCGAAGGATGTTCGAGCCCGGAGATCCGCGGTACGGGGAGATCCTCGACCTCGCGACCCTCGCGACGCGCGACAAGCTGCTGGACGGGCAACGGGCGCGATGGCGCGAGCTGGTCGGCGAGCTGCTGGGCAGCATCCACGCCAAGGGATCCGCGCCGGAGAGGCGCCAGGACCTGCGCGGGCCGGCGGAGCTGGAGGTCGACATCCTCGCGCCCGACGAGATGGCCTCGCTCGCCACCAGCACCATCAGCGCAGGCGGCATCTCCATGCGGATCGCGGAGGTGATCCCCATCGGCACGCCGATCGACCTCTCGATCAAGGTGAAGGAGCGGAAGATCCCGCTCCTGGTGACCGCCCAGGTGGTCTGGAGCCGGCCCGGAGAGCTGGGCGCGGCCTTCGTCGACCTGTTCCAGAACGACCGCGAGCTGCTCGAGGGCCTCGCGGTCAAGGCGCTGCTGGAACCCCGATAACCACCGCGCTATCTTGCGCCGCCCAACCTACCGGGAGGCTCGCATGATCTCGTTCAGAACCGCCGCGATGGCCGTGCTGCTCGCCGCATCCCTCCGCCCCGCGCAGGCCGAAGAGAAGGCGAAGACCCCGCCGCAGATGAGCGCTGCGGAGCAGGCGATGATGGAGAAGTACATGAAGGCCGCGACGCCCGGCCCCGAGCACCAGAAGCTGGCGAAGCTCGCAGGCAAGTGGAGCCTGAAAGTGACCGCGTGGATGGCGCCCGGAGCTCCGCCGGAGAAGAGCGACGGCACCGCCGAGTTCACCTCCCTGCTCGGCGGCCGGTATCTGCTGCAGGAGGTGAAGGGCAACATGGGCGGCCAGCCGTTCGAGGGGCGCGGTGTCGAGGGCTACGACAACGTCACCAAGGAGCGGTTCGCGACCTGGATGGACAGCATGTCCACCGGACTCCTGGTGGCCCGCGGGAAGTGCGCGGCGGACGCGAAGAAGTGCACGTACAAGGGCACCATGCCCGACGCCGTCGCCGGGAAGGCCGTGCCGATGACCCAGACCGTCACCTACACCGACGACGATCACTTCAACTTCGAGCTGCACGGCCCGGGGCCGAACGGCAAGGTCTTCAAGATGATCGAGATCGCCTACACCCGAAAGTAGCGGGCCCGCGATCCCGGCCGCCGCGCTACTTCTTCGGGGGCTGCTTCAGCCGGTCGCGCATGTCGCTGAATCGCTTCAGCAGCTCCTGGGCCTTGCTCTTCGTCGCCTCGGTGACCTGACCCATCTTCTGCTCCAGATCGCCGAGGCTGGGCTCGAGCTTCCTCCAGGCCTCCTGCGCGTCCTTGCCGGCGAGGTGGAGCTGGAGGCGGATCTCGTCGCGGATCGTGCGCAGTTGCGCCACTGCCTTGTCGACTTCCTGCTTCAGTTGCGGCTTGTCCTGGCCAGCCATGGGGTCTCCTTCGACGTGCGTCTACCGCGTTCCCCAGCGGAGCTTCTCCCGCAGGATGGTGAAGTAGTCCAGCTCGGGGTTGCGCAGGATGAGCGTGCGGTGCTTCGCCGGCTGGATGCGGACCTCGTGGCCGATCTCCAGCGGCCGCCCGCGGGTGCCGTCGAGGGTGACGAACATCTCGCTCGGGCTCGCCAGCCGGACGCTGACCACGCTCGTCGGGGGAAGGACCAGCGGCCGCTGCGTGAGCGCGTGCGGACAGATCGGCGTGAGGAGCACCGCGTCCAGAGTGGGGATGACGATGGGGCCGTCGGCGGAGAGCGAGTACGCCGTCGACCCGGTGGGCGTGGCGACGATCAGCCCGTCCGCTTCATAGGTGGTGGCGGCGCGGCCGTCGACCAGCACCTCCAGCGCGGCCAGGCGGCTGAGGGCGTTCTTCGAGATCACCGCGTCGTTCAGCACCGCCCCTTCGAGCAGGATCTCCTCCCGGTGCCGCACCTCCACCTCGAGCATCAGGCGGCGCGTGACGGCCAGCCCGCCCTGGAGGGCTTTCTCCAGCATCGGGAGGGCGCGCTCCCGCGGCACCTCGGTGAGGAACCCCAGGGTGCCCATGTTCACGCCGAGGATGGGGACCTCGCGGGCGCAAAGGCTGGCGGCGTGGATCAAGGTGCCGTCGCCGCCGAGGACCACCAGCAGATCCGCCTTGAGCGCGATCTCCGGGCCCGGCGACGCCGGCGCTCCGGCGACGCCCGCCTCCTCCTCGACGACGGCGGTGTGGCCGCGCTTCTCCAGCCACCGCACCATCTCGCGCGCCAGCTCGGCGGCTGCTTCCCTGGCGAGGCGCGGGATGATGCCGACGGTGGCCACGGCGGGACTGTACCGCATCGCGGCGTTACACTCGCGAGGATGCCTGCACGCCCTGGTCAAACCAACGATCTCTTCCGCGCGGCGGCGGCGAAGGACCCCTCGCTCGTCCCGCTGGCGGAGCGGATGCGCCCGCGCTCCGTCGACGAGATCGTCGGCCAGCAGCACATCCTCGGTCCGAACACGCTGCTCCGGGAGGCGATCGAGACGGACCAGGTGCCTTCGCTGATCTTCTGGGGGCCGCCCGGGACGGGGAAGACCACGCTCGCCCGGGTGATCGCGGCCGCCACCCGCGCGGAGCTCGTCGCCCTCTCCGCGGTCGACAGCGGGATCCGGGACATCCGCGAGGCGGTGCAGCAGGCGGAGCGCAGGCTCTCCGAGAACCGCCAGCGGACGCTGCTCTTCATCGACGAGATCCACCGCTTCAACAAGGCGCAGCAGGACGCGCTCCTGCCGCACGTGGAGCGCGGGACGGTGACGCTGATCGGCGCCACCACCGAGAACCCGAGCTTCGAGGTGAACTCGGCGCTGCTCTCGCGCTGCCGGGTGTTCGCGCTGCGCCCGCTGGAGGAGGCGGACCTGCGCGTGCTGCTCGAGCGCGCCCTGGCCGACAAGGAGCGCGGGCTCAAGGGCGCGTTCGTCGCCCAGCCCGAGTTCCTCGAGCACGTGGCGAAGCATTCGTCCGGCGACGCCCGCCGGGCGCTCTCGGCGCTGGAGGTGGCGGCAGCGCGCGCCCGGGCGGAGCGGCGCGACCTGCTCGACAGCCGCGACGCCGAGGAGGCGCTGCAGCAGAAGACGCTGCTCTACGACAAGTCGGGCGACGCGCACTACGACACCATCAGCGCGTTCATCAAGAGCTTGCGCGGGAGCGATCCCGACGCCGCGGCGTATTACCTCGTCCGCATGCTCGAGTCCGGCGAGGAGCCGCGCTTCCTCTTGCGCCGGATGGTGATCTTCGCCGCCGAGGACATCGGCAACGCCGATCCGCGCGCGCTCGGAGTGGCCATCGACGCGCTGCGCGCCTTCGAGCTGGTGGGCTTGCCCGAAGGCGTCCTGCCGATGACGCAGGCGGCGGTGTTCCTCGCCACCTGCCCCAAGAGCAATTCCACGCTCACCACGTATTCGGCCGCGCGAAAGGCGGTGCTCGACCACGGGCCGCTCCCGGTGCCGCTGAAGCTCCGGAATGCCCCCACGCCGATGATGAAGTCGATGGGGTACAGCGGCGGGTACCGGTACCCGCACAACTTCTCCGGGAACTACGTGCCGGAGGAGTACCTGCCTGACGCGCTGCGCGGCGAGCGGTACTACGAGCCCGGCGGCAGCGGCGAAGAAGCGGAGATCCGGGAGCGCCTCGATCGGTGGCGGCGCGAGACCGAGGAGCGGCGCCGTGCCGAAGAGGCGGAGAGCGCTGCGGTTTCAGCGGCTGCGCGGGCGCTCGACAAGTAGCGTCACCGGCGCGGCTTCGGCCTGCGGCTCTACTGCATTAGAATGGTGTAGATGGAAGCGCTGTACAACGGTGCGCGCCGGGTCGCGGTCCTCGTGGGCGGCTCTGTGCTGCTCGTGGTCGGGCTGGTGATGCTGGTCTTGCCCGGGCCGGGAATCGCCTTGATCTTCGCTGGCTTGGCGGTGCTTGGAACCCAGCTGCCGTGGGCGCGGCGGATCCACGAATGGATGCACGCCCGCTTCCGCTCGGCCATCGCGATGCTCCGCGCTAGAGGCCGCCGGAGCCCCCCGGCCGCTGCAGCGCCACCGTCTTCGCCACCTTGAGCGGGATCGACGCGCCGGCCGCGTTCACGATCGCGTCGATCTTCACCTCCGCCACCCCGCTGCGGATGGCCTCCGCCACCGCCGCTCCGGTCTGCAGGAAGCTCACGTCCAGGGGGATGTCCAGGGTCGTCTGGCCGTTCGAGGGCACCGGCGCAGCTTCCGGCAGCGAGATGCGCCCGACCCGCGCGCCCGCCAGGTCCACCGTCCCGAGAATGCCGCCGAGCGGCAGGGGGAAGCCGTTCACGTTCGCGATCTTCAACGGGACGGAGAGTCGCGCGCCGGTCAGCGAGACCGAAGTGATCCGGGGCGAGCCCACGTCGAGCTTCGGGATCTTCGGCGCGGCGAACGTGCCTTCGTGCTGCAGCGGGAGGGTCACCGGCCCGATGCCCAGCTCGCCGCTGGCCTTGTAGCGCACCTGGTCCAGGGCGAAGACGGCCTCCAGCGCCGGGGCGATCTCGGTCCAGAGGATCTTTGCCGGGAACGTCACCTCGGTGGTGACGCCGGCAGGGATCTTCAGGCCGTTCTTCGGCGTCCCCGAGGCGACCTTGTGGCCTTCGACTTCCAGATCGTAGCTGGCGCGGGTGAGGTCGAGGCCCATCGAGTTCGGGTTCGTGACCAGGAAGACCAGATCGAGGTCGGCGCCCTGGAAGTCGATGTGCGGCAGGCGCGCCTCCTTGAAGGAAAGGCTCGGCCGCTGGAACGCCGAGGAGGCGAGCTGGTTGACCAGGGAGCACCCGGCGAGCAGGGGGAGGAGCAGGACGAGCTTGCGCATGGGCGAAACCTGAACACGCACGCTTTCGCGGCAAGATCAAGACTGGTTCGAGGCCGCCTGCCGCGGTAGCGATCGCGAAGCCGCATGCCGCTCGATCTCTCCCTCCTCAACCCGCAGCAGAGGCAGGCGGTCGTCCAGACCGAGGGGCCGGTGCTGGTGCTCGCCGGGGCCGGCTCGGGCAAGACGCGCGTGATCGCGCACCGGGTGGTGTACCTGCTCGAGAAAGGCGTCGCGCCGGGAGCCATCCTGGCGGTCACGTTCACCAACAAGGCTGCGGCGGAGATGAAGGACCGCGTGGTCCAGCTCGCGGGCAGATCCGCGGAGTCGCGCCGGGTGACGGTCAGCACCTTCCATGCCTTCGGGATGCGGATCGTCCGGGAGCAGCACGGGAAGCTGGGGCTGCCCGCGCGATTCGCCATCCTCGACGGCGGGGATCAGGCGGCGCTGGTGAAGCGGCTCTTGCGCGACCTCAAGGTCGACGACAAGCGGTTCGACGTCTCGCGCCTGCTCTCGATCCTCTCGCGTCTGCGGAACGGTGGCGCGCCGGGGCATCCGGACGACGAGTACGAGCTGTGCGCGGGGGAGCTGCTGCCGAAGTACGAGCTGGGCTTGCGGGCGATGGGAGCGGTCGACTTCGACGATCTCCTGCTGCTTCCGCTGAAGCTGTTCGCGGACCATCCCGACGCGCTGCAGAAGTACCAGGCGCGATACCGGTATCTGCTGGTCGACGAGTACCAGGACACGAACGAGGCGCAGCTGCGCTTGCTGGAGCAGCTCGCCGGCGTCCGGCGGAACCTCTGCGTGGTGGGCGACGACGATCAGAGCATCTACGCCTGGCGCGGGGCGCAGGTGCGCCAGATCCTGGAGTTCGACCGGAAGTTCCCGGGGAGCGTGGAAGTCTTCCTCACGCAGAATTACCGGAGCAACGGGAACATCCTCGCGGCGGCGAATGCGGTGATCGGGAAGAACCCGGCGCGGAAGCCGAAGAAGCTGTGGACCAGCGCGGGGCGAGGTCCGAACCTCAAGCTCGTCGCCGCGCCGTCGGACGAGGAGGAGGCGAAGTTCGTCGCGGACGAGATCGTCCGCGTCTCGTACGAGGAGAAGATCCCTCCGCGCGAGATCGCGGTCCTCTACCGCACGAACGCGCAGGCGCGCCCGTTCGAGGAGGCGCTGCGGCTCGCGGGCGTGCGGTACCGGGTGGTGGGGGGGACGTCGCTGTTCGATCGCAAGGAGGTGCGGGACCTCGTCGCGTACCTGCGCGCGGCGCTCAATCCGCGCGACGAGATCGCGCTCCTGCGGATCGTCAACGTGCCGGCGCGGGGGATCGGGGATCAGACGGTGGCGCGCGCGCAGGAGCTGGCGCGGGCGCGGAAGTGCACCGTGTGGGAGGTGTTCGCATCGTCGCCGCCGGAGCTTTCGCATGCGGCGGAGCGGATCGCCGAGTTCGTCGGCTTGATCGGCGGGTACGGGGCGAGGCTCGGGCGGCGCGGGTTTTCGGAGGCGGCGCGGGCGCTGGTCGACGAGGTGGGCCTCTTCGACGAAGCGCGGCGCGGGGCGCAGAGCCTGCCGGCGCAGGCCCGGAAGGTGGAGGCGCTGGAGTCGCTCCTCCGGCAGCTCATCGACTACGAGAAGCGCGAGGAGCAGCGGGCGGCGGAAGCGGCGCTGGAGGGCGGCGACGACGAGCCGTTCGCGCAGGGCCTCGCGGGGTACCTGGCGCGCCTGGCGCTGGATTCGAAGGACTCCGACGGCGACGCGGGCGACGCCGTGACCCTGATGACCTTGCACGGAGCCAAGGGGCTCGAGTGGCGCTGCGTCTTTCTCTGCGGGATGGAGGAAGGTCTGCTCCCCCACTCCGGGCGCGGCTTCGACGACGGCCCCGCGGACGGCGCGCTCAACCTCGAGGAAGAGCGGCGCCTCTGCTACGTCGGCCTGACCCGCGCCCGCGAGCGCCTGATCCTCACCCGCGCCGCGGAGCGCACCCGCCGCGGCAAGGCCCTCCCGCGCACCCCGTCCCGCTTCCTCGACGACCTCCCCCCCGACCTCCTCGACTGCATCGACCTCTCCGGCCCGCAGAAACCCGCCCCAAAGGAAGTCCAGGAGGCCAAGGCGAAAAACTTCTTCGCTTCGATGTCGAAGCTCCTCGACTGAATTTCGGGGACACAATACGAAACTCGGGCGGGCGGCCAAGCGATCGACGCGAGTTTCGTACGTGTCCCCGAAACTCGATCCCTGGTGAATTCCGGGGAGGTTGCTTGTGTTGACACTCCCGGCCGGATCGCGTATCTACCGCCGCCCCTCAGCGGCTTGCCGCATGGGGTTTTCTGTTCGCGGAGCGCATCGCAAATGACGACGGTGATGGGCAGCAGGCGGTCCGTCCAGCGCAACTGGGTGGTCATCGACGTGAAGGACAAGGTGCTGGGCCGCGCGGCGACCACCATCGCCAGCGTGCTGCGCGGCAAGCACAAGCCGATCTTCACTCCCCACGCCGACTGCGGCGATTTCGTGGTGGTGATCAACGCGGAGAAGGTCCGGCTCACCGGCAAGAAGTGGAAGGACAAGAAGTACATCCACCACACCATGCATCCAGGCGGCCTCGTCACCTACTCGGCGGAGCAGGCCCTGCAGCGCGACCCCACCCGGCTGGTCGAGGACGCCGTCCGCCGCATGCTCCCGCGCACCGCCCTCGGCCGCGCCCTGATGAAGAAGCTGAAGATCTACGCCGGCGAGACGCATCCCCACGCCGCCCAGAAACCCGCCGCGATGGACGCGGCGAACGCATAGGATCCGAGAGAGATGGCCAAGGAACAGATCGTTTCCGCCACCGGGCGGCGCAAGGAGTCGATCGCCCGCGTGCGCATGAAGGCTGGGTCGGGCGAGTTCGTCGTCAATGACCGCACGCTCGACGAATACTTCGGGCGCGACACCAGCAAGATGATCCTCAAGCAGCCGCTCGAGGTCGTCGAGCAGCTGAACAAGGTCGACATCCTGATCAACGTCTGCGGCGGCGGCCTCTCCGGCCAGGCCGGCGCCATCCGCCACGGCATCAGCCGCGCGCTGCTGAAGATGAATCCGGAGTTCCGGCCGCCGCTGAAGAAGGCGGGGTTCCTGACGCGCGATGCGCGCGCGGTCGAGCGGAAGAAGTACGGCCGCCCCGGAGCCCGCAAGCGGTTCCAGTTCTCGAAGCGGTAATCCACGCCGCTCGCGTTCCTCGACGGCCCTGCTCTCGCGAGCGGGGCCGTTTCCTTTTCGCGGACGGGGGCGCCCCTGTGCCGCGGCGGATTACAGCCACGCTGTCCCACGCACATCCAGTTCTCTTGGGGCCTGCGCAGCGCTCTGTTACTGTGACCCTCGTTCGTCACCGGAGGGGCGATGGAACTGAACGAGATCCTGCAGGTCGCGCTCCGGGGCGGCGCCTCCGATATCCATCTCAAGGCCGGTCTCCCGCCGATGTTCCGCGTCGACGGATCGCTCGTTCCGCTCAAGGATGCCCGCCGCCTTCCCCCCGAGGAGATCTCGCGGATGGCGTTCGGGATCATGAACGACTACCAGAAGGAGAAGTTCAAGGCGCAGAACGAGCTGGACCTCGCCTACGGCGTTCCCGGCCTGGGCCGCTTCCGCGTCAACGTCTTCCAGCAGCGCGGCACCATCGGCGTGGTGCTGCGGGTGATCCCCTTCAAGATCTCCACCATCGAGCAGCTGGTGCTGCCGAAGATCCTCGAGAAGGTGGCGACCGAACAGCGCGGGCTCATCCTGGTCACCGGCACCACCGGCTCCGGCAAGAGCACCACGCTCGCGGCGATGGTGGACCACATCAACACCAACGAGACCTGCCACATCATGACGATCGAGGACCCCATCGAGTTCCTCATCCGCGACAAGCGGAGCATCGTCAACCAGCGCGAGGTGGGGGTGGACACCCTCTCCTTCGCCCAGGCCCTCAAGTCCGCGCTGCGCCAGGATCCCGACGTGATCCTGGTCGGCGAAATGCGCGACCTGGAGACCATCGAGACCGGGCTCACGGCTGCGGAGACCGGCCACCTCGTGCTCTCCACCCTGCACACGCTGGACGCCACGGAGACCATCGCGCGCATCGTCTCCGCGTTCCCGCCGCACCAGCAGAAGCAGGTCCGGCTCCAGCTCGGCTCCGTGCTGCGGGCGGTGATCTCGCAGCGCCTGGTCCCGCGCGCCGACGGCAAGGGGCGCGTGGCCGCCGTCGAGGTGCTGGTGGCGAACTCGCGCGTGCGGGAGATGATCGAGGACAAGGACCGGACGAAGGAGATCTCGCAGGCCATCGCGCAGAGCTTCACCACGTACGGGATGCAGACGTTCGATCAGTCGCTGATGATGCTCTTCAAGCAGAACATCATCGCCTACGAAGAGGCGCTGCGGCAGTGCTCGAACCCGGACGATTTCGCGCTGCGCGTCTCGGGCATCAGCGGCACGAGCGACAGCACCTGGGACGACTTCGAGGGCGGCAAGGCCCCCGAGGGACAGCCCGCGCCCCAGCAAGCCGGAGCTCCGCAGAACACGCCGAGGCCGCCGGCGGCCCCGCGCACGACGCCGGCAAACGGCACCAAGCCCATCGGCGCCGTCGCCCTCAAGCAGGTCGCGCCCGCCGCCGCGAAGCCCTCCGGCTCGACTCCCCCGGCCGACGACGACTTCCAGATCGAACGCTTCTAGAAACCGGGAAGCGGGGACACGCACAGGTTGCTTTCTTTGCGCCGGCGAGCGCGGCGCAACCCCGGCACATGGGTAACGCTTCCCAAACGCGGGAGCGCCAGGGCCGCGCAAGACTTTGAACGCGGATCGTCTCCCCCCTTTGGGTCGGACAAGTTTCGTATGGTGTCCCCGGAACTTCGGGAGATATCCTGCGCGGCGTGGCGGAGACGGCTCTGGAGAAGGCGATGCGGATCCTGGGCCGGAGGGCCAGGACTGCGGCGGAGCTGGAGAGGGCGCTGGAGAGGGGCGGGGTTGCGGCTGAGGAGCGCGAATCGGCGCTGGCGCGGCTGAAAGAGCTGGGCTACATCAACGACGCGGAGACGGCCCGGTTTCGCGCCCGCGCGCGGGTCGGGCTGGGAGACGCTCCCCGGCTCGCTGCGAAGAAGCTCGCGGCGCAGGGGATCGAGGAGGCCGAAGCGCGCGGCGCGGCGGCGGAAGCCTCGGATGGCGCCTCCGAAGAGGAGCTCGCCGCCAGGGCGCTGCGGCGGAAGCTGCGGGGACGGGAGCCCGCCGATGCGCGGGAGAAGCAGCGGCTGCTGCGCGGGTTGATCGCGAAGGGCCACCGGCCGGCGGCGGCGGCGAAGGTGCTGGGAATCGAGTGGGAAGGTGACGATGAGATCGACGACGGCTAGAGCGCTCCTCCTCGGTGCACTGTGCGCGTGCGCCTCCGGCAAGGACGCCGGCGTCGACATCACCAAGCCGGTGACCGGCGCCGAGGCGAGCAACGCGGCCAAGGCGTACGAGAAGGGGATGCAGGAGAAGAAGGACCAGAACCCCATGGAGGCGACCCGCTTCTTCGAGTACGTGCGCAACAACTTCCCGTACTCGCAGTACGCCTCGCTCTCGCAGCTCGCCATCGCCGACATGGCCTTCGAGCGCGACGACTGGTCCGTGGCGGCCACGCAATACCAGGACTTCGTCAAGAGCCACCCCTCGCACCCGCAGGCGGACTACGCCGCCTTCCGCGCAGGGCAGGCCTACTTCAACGACCGCCCCTCCACCGTCTTCCTCCTCCCGCCCAGCTACGAGAAGGACCAGGCGCCGCTGCGGCAGGCGCTGGAGGCGCTGAACCGGTTCGTCAGCGCGTACCCGAAGAGCGAGTACATGCCGAAGGCACGGGCGATGATCGCCCAGTG
>Ga0070741_10015735_pt1 | contig 12754 bp, 10 predicted proteins | sample Coa_R1_4_FD_66440 | JGI IMG/M metagenome (GOLD analysis project Ga0070741, IMG submission 66440) | Surface soil microbial communities from Centralia Pennsylvania, which are recovering from an underground coalmine fire - Coalmine... | ecosystem: Environmental > Terrestrial > Soil > Unclassified ...
CCCCATGGGGTTTACGCCATTTGCGCCCAAGGCGAGTTGCCCATTGTTAAAATACGCCGTGCCGCGGCCGACTATTACCTCGACGGATGGCGCAGCGTTACGCCCTTCACCGAAATAGAGCTGTTTAAATATGATGAGGGCGATGCCCTTATAATCCGGGTGCTGATCGTAATGGCCGCTAAGGGGGTTTGCGTCGCCTGCGGCCATGCCATCGAACACTGTGGCGCCGCCTTCCGGAGGATTATATGGCCAGGTTGATGGATCGCGCGGGTCGAACCCGTCGTTTTGTGGGTCTGTCACCGATCTACGTTGCAGCACCTGGTTGCTCTGGCCGGGCGTCTGGGATTCTGTACCCCAGTAAACCCAACATTGCTCCCATTTTTTCGGATTAGTGATCGTGACGTGGTTCGGGTTGTTGGCGTTTCGTCGCCGGCCTCCTGCAGAGCGGAACGCCGATTCATTATCAATGATAATGTCGTAAATCGCGTCGAGCGGCCCTAGGCAGATGGCGCCCACCATGTCGGCGTAGTACTTATAACCAGTGGTTTGGGAGTCACCTTTGCCGGTTTCTGTCTGGACAGGTTTGGCTTTTGGGGAATATGCAGGGGCGATCCAAGTGACGGCGATGCGTTGCCGCCCGGCTATGTATGGGACCGGGACGTTCTCTTGGTTGGTGGAGAGATCTTCGCCGCCTAAATTCGCCGGCTTTTTCTGCGGTGGGGGAGGAGTAGTGGCGCCGCCGCCGAGGAAGCTACCCATGGTGAGAGATGAGAGGTTTGGCGCGGGCGCGGAACATGGCGATCAGGTGCCGCAGGAAGCTGGAGTCGTGCAGGGACCCATAAGCGACACCTGCCGGGCGCATACAATGGATGAAGCGCGGGCCATCCAGGATGATGGGCATATGGAACTGGCTACCGCTGCGCAGGATCAACAGATCGCCAGGCATTAGCACACGCGTGGGCGCGGCGAGGGTGAAGCGCGGTAATGCAATTTCCGCGAAAATCTCGGCGAGCCGTCGGCTGCGGGCCGCGACCGATGGATCGTCTGGACTGCTGGCGTGACCGCGCATCCAGCGCAGCACCTCGAGCCGTGTGCCGTGGCATTGGTAACCGGCGTGTGTACGTGGAAAATGGAAGGCAGCGCACACGCCTGAGGCGATCATGAGTTGTTCGGCGAGTCCGATACAATCTATACCGCCGCCTTTTCCCTTCGCGCAGGAGAACTCGAAGAAGGGAGTGCCAAGCCAGGATGCCGCTTCTTCGCGCAGTGTCGCAACAGCGGCAGGGTTTTGGAAAAACCATGCATTCATTTCTTACCTCCGCTGGGTGTTTTCGCTTCCATGGCTTTGATAGAAGGATTGGTGTTGGGCATGTAGGCGAAGCCGCCGAACCGGCTGAGGTTATTAAAACGATCGCGGCAGGTGCTAATCGAGCCATTACAGCCGGGATAAGCATTAATGGTGCGGCCTGTGCCGTTTTTTAGCAGTCGCCGGTTAATCTTCAGTTCCACCTGGTCGGGATCGTACGGGGCGCTGGTCATCACGCTGCGACGTTCGAAGTTCACGCCGGTGCCTACCTCTATAAAGCCGCCGGCGAAATAGTTTACTTCTTTGCCGTGCCCGTCGGTGCTGATAAACCGGAGCGTGGTCTCGGAGACCAGGGAGAGAAGTCCTGATATTCTAAAAGCGTTCTTGTTTACTCCGCAGCGGGGGAGCGGGGAATAAATGGCGTAATTGCAGGTCTTCTGGAAAAAGTGATTAGGAAACTGGCGTTCGAGGTAACGTCCGAACTGGATGCAGTTCGCTTTCAATTGCCGGCCGTCTGCTTCGACATCGAACACATCGCCTTTAAATACGATGCGTCCTGGGGCGTTGAGATTATTCATGTCAACTTCCCGGATCTCGAGGGCGAGCCTGGTTTCTAAAGAGAATGGCAGAAACTTCTGGAGCGGATTACCATCAAACGCGAAGCTGCGCAGCTCGACTGTTTCCTGATCGAGCTTGAGGTTGGTTTTCAGCGATGCATGGGAGAATGGCGCAGGCAGATAGGTGTGCCCCTGAAAGACCACAGAATTTTCATATGAGGTAAATCGCCAGATAATGGGCGTAGGCAAATCTTCCTGAAACGCATACAGGAATACCGGCTCTGGAAGATCGGGCTGAGGTTCCACATATTCGCTGATTTGCTCGAGGAACTTGAGCCGTGTAGTGGCTTTCCCATCAGACATGTAAGACCACTCGAGCTTATCCTCGCCGAACCGGACCAGCATCAGGTTAGAGATGCGTGTGGCATCGGTCTTATGCGCAACGGTGATATTCGCTAGAGTATGCAGCTCGCCCGCTGGCGGCTGCTGCGGCTCGGGTTCCGGCGGCTCGGGGCCTCGCCGTTCCGGCGTCACTCTGGCCAGAGTGATCTTATGCGGATCCACTGCGTTCGTGGACTCGTCGATGAGGGCGATATAAGGATCGCTAGGCCAGGCGATGCGGCCGGGATCGATAAATTCACTGGGCTCGATCGGGATGACGTTCGGAGCGCCGGGCAGCGGCAGATCGGCGGCGAGCCGCATGTCGTCGCGCCACGAGGGCACAAAAAATAATTTTACCCGGCCACGCCGATCGATGAAAAACCGTTCAATATCCGCTATCCGCTCGCGTGCCGGGCCGCCGTAAAACTCCAGCTCGATACCCCGGCGCACGTCAGCCCGATTATTCAGGTAGATTTGCTCTGTGCGCAGGAAGCCGATCTGGTCGTAGAGCGCGTGCAGCTCCGTTCGGTCCAGCGGTTTCACGAACGAGCAGGGATAGTTAAATAGCTTATAGGTAGCAAAGTCCGGGATCTGGTTACCAACGGTCGGAACGGGGCCACCTAGCGGGTTTAACCGCGCGGCGTATCCGCTCGTCTCCTTGATGGAGATTCTGCATTCGGCGGTTTCATCGCTGGTAGCGGTCAGCTCTGGGCGCGGATCGAACCGGCCGAGGATGAGTGGGTAAAGGAATGTGCCGGCAGGCCAGGCGCGAGACGTGCCTGCGCCCAGGTTTACCAGGTCATCTGTGACGGAGCTGACCTGCAGGATTTCCCAGGTATCGAGCGCATCGTTAACTATTACCCAGAGCGTGCCGTAGCGCGCAGGGTTTACGGCGGTTTTACGCAGTGACCGCGCTCCGGCTCCGCAAGGATGGCTCAGTTCCGCCTGGTCCGGCCACATGGGGCAGAGGATAAAATGGGGGAGCTGATTTGTGATTGTGACGGGGTCGCCTTCGCCGGTTGAAGCGATCACGCTTTTCCAGCGCTGCAATCCGATGCGGAACCTGGTGACGTCATACGCGGTGGGGAGCACGGCTTCGTATTCCAGGGTATAGCGTGCGCTGCGGCCGAATGCGCGGCGCGCTTCCCTCTGGTCAACCGCTTCATCAATCTCGCTGGGGATAGACAGCGAGACGCGAATAGGTGATGCCCATTTTGGCATCGCCAGACAAAGGACAAACGGAATACCGGCGTAATTGGAGAAGTAGAGCATTCAAGAATCGGAATCGGTCATGGTTTCACGATTTCGATGACGCCGCCAAACGTTCGTACATGAGGACTGCCAGTTGAGTTAGATAAGCTCCAGCTCAAGACGAGGGCTTTGTTGACCGTCGTGTCGATCGTGACGGCCGTGATGCCGGAATCGGCTTCATCGGAGGCGTAAGCACCGGATGACCCGGCGTGATGTTCGATGGCCTGGACACAGGTAGCTGTGCCCGCGGCGCCTGTTGCGCGAATGGTGACGTAAGCCTCTAGCTTCCACGATCTGCCTATGCCAGTGACGCTGGTGGCAGATACGGTAGGTGCAGCGATGAGCTCCGTGCCTGAGGTGCCACCCCAGCGGATACGCGGGGTAAAAGTGACCGGCACGACGTTACTCGCGTCCATATTGCCCCAGGCGGCGATACGGAACGTGGTGCCGATTGCGACGGAATTTGCCGGGACAGTATAACTGATATGCGCTGTTTCGGATGATGACGTTTGGTCGACGGTGGTTGTGACGGAGACTTTGCCGGGAACATCGCCAGCGACGAAGCTCGTTCCGTCGCCGACGAGCGATTTATTGAATTGTGCCGCGTTGCCTATGCGGTAGCCTGTGGAGACATTGATGACCCCTGTTCCAGGATCAGTGGTCGTACCGACCGCGAGTCCGTTGAGAATTCTCGACCGCTCGGTTCCGCCGATGACGAATCTGACAGGGCGCGCATTAGTACTGATGGCGAGGCCCGCGCCCGTAACAGTTCCGGAGTAGGCGAGCTCCAGCTCGTCAGGGGCCACGCCAGCGGGCACAGGTGCACCGGACCCGTAAATTCTCAGATACCCGTAGCTGACGAAGTTATTTGTAACAACGACGCTGCTCATACCGTTGATATGATGGTTGTCGAGCTCGATAAAGTTGTCGAATGCTCCGCTGACTGAATGGACTATTTGGCTGCCAGGCGGGTTGGAAACCACCCAGCCGCTGGCGATCGCATTGCCGGCCCCATCGCCGACGAGAAGATCCGTCGTCGGCGCGATGATTCCCGCATTCGGAATGGATGACCAAGTGCCATCCCCGCGCCAGAAGGTTGAAGCGCTTGCGCCAATGCCGCTGTTCATTTGAGTAACGGAGATGTTACCGGCGAGATCGGTGAACGCCGGGCGCGAGATGGTGGTTGAGCCGTCGTCGGCGATGGAGCGGATCCAGTTATTCGCTGTAGCGGGGCGCGATTGAATGCCGTGATTGACCACGCCGGCATCGTTTTTAGCCGAGAAATTTTTGGTCGCGGCATCGACGTAAAGCGTGGTCTTGCCGGAGGCAGGAGTTGGGGGACTCGCGATGTTTGTGGCCAGGAGTGATCCTGCCAGCGGGACGCCTGTGGGAATGTTCGCTAGGGTGAGAGGAATGGCAGTTGTGCCACTGCCGGTGGCGTCGCCCGATATGGTGATGGTCTGGTTACCGGTGAGATAAGTATTGGTGTCCACTGTTAACGAGCCGTTGTTGTTGGTCGTTTTTATGAAGCCGTTCGTAGTCAGGTTCGAGATGCGCTCGAACGCAGGCGCGTTTGTGTAACTCGGCGCAGCGATTGATCCGGATGCGTTTCCGAAGACTGTGTGGGGGCCGGCATTGGAGAGCAAAAACGAGAGCGAAGGCGTGACCGTGGGCGTGCTAACCGCAGTAGTGAACAGCGGCGAGAGATTCCCAGCGCTGAAGCTTGTGACGGTGCCGCCACCTGTGCCGGCGAGGCCGATGACCGTGGCGGCGGAAAAATCCCATGTGCCGAGAAGCGGTACGCCGTTTAAGAGCGTAATGCTAGCGGGTGATTGGTATGTAATGGGAGAGCTGACCGTTTGCTCAGCTCGCGCAGCCACGAGCATGAGCATGAGCGTGACCATGGACGAGGATATCGTGCGGTTCATCATCAGGTTTCTTCCCAGCGGAGTTGTTCGACCCAGATGTCGCTGGAATTTTTTATTTCTAACGCGAGCCCATTTTCGAGGACGACGAATCGAGCTTTATCGCCGAACTGGACTGTTCCGCCTACGGCGATGCCTTCGAACGCGTTCGCTGGCAGGAGCTCGAGCTTAAAAGTTTGCGGTGTGATGGGCATAGAGTGAGAGAGGAGAAATGATCATGCGAATTTTTCAACGACGTAGCAGTGCAGACGCAGGCGGCTATTGAAGAATGGCCAGTAGAAATAGAGCGCATTCGGCACAAAGCCGATGTCGAACCCGGCCACGGACCGCATAAATGGTAGTGTGCGGAGCTTAGCGCGTATCTCCGCGATGGAGGGGGTATCGCTCCACTGAATATCGAGCTCCTCAAACGGGCTGGAGCTCACCCCTATAAACGTGCTGAGGATGGTGTTGTCGGGGTCTGGCCTGGTGACCCGGAAGAGGAACATGCTAGCGTAACCGGTGACGACTGCTGACCGGAAAAACATAAACGCAGGTGTGCTGCCATCACTAGCCAGGATCGCATTTTGCGATTCCACGGAGCCGTTAATGACAGACCAGACTTTGTTTGCGTTTGAAAGGAGCTTGTACCGGTTGCCGGTGCTCGTGGCCAGCGAAACCTTGGGCGTGCCGTCCGGGACGCAGGTGAATCCGGCAAAATTAGTGGTGGAGAGAGTAGGTACATCTGCGCCGGCATCTTTCATGCCGATCCAGACCCGATCTGCCCGCGATACATACGTCACGTCCTCGGCCAAACCGGTGGGATCGTTGTCATTGTTTTTCTTAGTCAGTGAGAGATAAAATCCGATGCGCAGATCAATCCAATTCGGCGCATCGAACGGGACTACCAGGGCGGTGCGCGTATCCAGGATGAGCGCTTTATCTTGTGCGGTGATTTGAGCGATTACATTAGCCATAAAAGATGGGATCGCCGTGCAAGTCGTCGGCGGTGATTGTGGTTGGTTGGAAAAAGGCCAGCTGAGGTCTCGCGGAAATTTTGTCCGGATGAGCGATCAGTCTCTCTGCGAACTCGTCGAGCTTATCCGTGGGCTGGTAATCGCCAAAATCTTCGCCCACGAAATCGCTGGCCTGATCGAAATGCATTCCTGCACCGGCAAATCTGCAATCGCCCGATGCATTTGATGAGATAAATGGTAGTACGACGTGCAGCGTTGTGACCGGTCCCAGGGGGTGATCGTCAAAATCCTGGCCGGCGAAATTGGCGACCTGCTTCGGGAAGAAGGCTTCGTCGAACGCGGTCTGGCCGAAGTTTTGCGGGGCAAAGAGCGTGGCTTCGCCGTAGTTACCCTCGAGCGATCCCAGGGCATAGATCGTGAAATCTTCCGCTGCATAATCCACCTGGGCAGAGAAATATGCCGGTGCAAAAAATGTGTTCCCGCTCCCCGGCCGATCAGACAGGATCGTATCCTCGGCGAGAATACCCGGATCGTAATCATCGTAATCCTCCGAGGTATAAGCATCGGTCTCGGCATGGAACTCACCGGCCAGAAACCTGACCAGCGAACTAGACGCTGCAGAAAACTCGGTGGAGGCCGATAGCCCATCGGTCGCGCCTGGCTCGTAAAGATCGAAATCTTCCGCGGTAAACTGGTGCGGCATCGGCACCAGATAGCCAAAGAACGGGAACGCGAAATTTTGAATCGGCGAAACTGCCATGCGCGGGTGGGAATCGATGCGGATCACGCCAGGCGGATAATCCGTGCAGTTTCCCGCGAAAAACTCAGATGGCGGCGCGTCGCCACGATCGTCTGTCACGAAGCCACCGGCGCCGAATGAAGAGGTTTTCACCGGAGGCACGGCGCCGATGACGGGATTTGCCTGTGCCTGGTAACCGTCGAAATCCTCAGCGCTAAAATCGTCGTTCAGCTCGAAGTGCCCGGTCAGCTGCGCTTTTGGCCGGAGCACTACCGGCAAATTAACCAGTGTGAATTCGAATGACCAAGACCGGAATTTATCCGGCGCCGTATCCGGCGCTTTTTTACAGGTGAGAAAAGCGCGGGCCATCCACGATTCCTTTTCCTGCGTGCGCCCGGTGACGTTCGGATGGCCCGGCGGCGGCTCCGGAGGCAGGGGGCGCTCAGCAAGTTGCTGGATGGGGCCGATATCATAGGTGGAGTAATCTTCTTCTACCACCACGGATGGAGGCGGCGGCGGCCGCACATAAGGCGAGGTATAGCTAGATTGCGCATCGTGCTCAAAAAACATGAGAAGCCATCCTACCCGATCGAACTGGTCCAGCCCCTGGTAGGCTTCCTGTAATAGCTCCGGGGTCTGCCGATCGAACATAACCGTTACGGTATCGCCGTCGCGGATGCCTGCGGGTGCAACCGGGAGCGAGATAATGCCGTTTTGCTCGTCAAAAAAATAGTCGCGATCGCGTGTCTTCGTGGCAGCGCCGACTTTTACTGTCACGTTCTGGGCGATATAGACGCGTTTGCCGTCCGCACGCAGGCCGGCATTGTTTATGATCGGAAATGCGCAACCGGCTTGGGCGATGAACTCGAACCTCGCTGGGTTAGCGCCGCCCTGGGTGTAATCGTCCAGCTGCGTGCCGCTATAGACTAATGGCAGCACCGGAGTGGGAAACGTGTTCCCCTGGATGGTGACCACGGGGTCAATGGCATCCAGTTTGAGCCGCCGCCACAGTACGCCGCCACGCGAACGATGCGCTTCCAGGTAAGGCTTAGGGTTAAATGCAAATTTGACTGCCTGGATATTGCCGAGATCGATCATGCCGGCTAGGCCATCCGGCTGGAAAAACGCGCGCGCGCTTACCCGATCAAATGAAGCTGTGTCCCGGTATTCCATCTAATGTCGCACCCCCATTGCATGCCGGTTACGGCGCAGCAGGGAAACCAGGTGCGTCTGCCCCTCGGCCGAATCCAGGTATTTTTTTGCTTTCCGCATGTCATCCACAATAATGACGTTCACCTTAGGGGAAGCGCCCAGGATGTTTGTGGGTGAAACGTAACCGCCACCCTGATATCCAGGGGCGATGGCCGCTGCATGCAGCCCAGCCAGCATATCCAGGCCGATCTTGCGCACCGCAGGCGCTGAGAAAACAAATTCCCCGCCATGCACTACGCCAGCGATCTGACGTTCGCCACCGGGCCCGGTATATCCGCCCAGCTCGAAGCCCGTAGCCACTCCGAACGCCTGGCCGGCGGCGATTGCGGCGCCGAAGGAAGCAATAGCCGCGGCCGACGCCCCACCAAACGTGGCGGTGTCCGCCGCGATGGCAGCCGGTTCCCACGCCAGGAATGCAGTGGCAGCCGGGCCGGTCTGCGCAGCTGCCGAGGTCTGGCTAAGGGTGCGGCCTAGGAGCTGTGTCACGAGCATTTGTAGCCCGATCTGGATCAGGCTTTGCACGATGGATTGCGCCGCGGAGAGGAACGCCTGTTTCCAGTTACCGGTGCGAAAGATGAGCGCGGTAAGTCCCTGGGAGATTCCTCCGATCGCCGTACCAATGGTGCTGGTAATGCCGCGGGCGATTTGTTGGCTGGCGGTCCCGAAGGAGTTTACCCATTGCACTAGCTCTGCCTTGAATTGGCCGCCGGCCGTGAGCGCCTGCATTTTGATCCGGAGCTGGTCCGTCTCGAACCCGAGCCGTTGCATCCTCTGCGCGAACGTGGATGCATCGAGCTGGCCAGTGGCAAACGCCTGGTTTAGCCGCTGTTGTTCCTGTGCAATGAGCTGCAGTTCCTGCGCGTAAAGCTGCAGCAGCTGCGTGTTCTTTTCGTCGATTGTGAGCAGCGGATTTCCCTGGATTAACGCTTGTTGCTGGCGAAGACTCTGGAGCAGCGTCGCGTAATCGCGAGTCAGCGCAGTGAGATTGCTTTGGGCACCGGCTGTGCCTTCCGCGCCTGCTTTGTCCGCCAGGCGCTGGCGCGCCGCGTACTCGACCGAGTCTGCGTATTGTTGGGCTTCTGTCTTGGCCTGTTCCTCGGGGACATGCGCAGCGCGCAGGGTGTTAAATCTTTCGTCGTATGCCTGTTTGACCTTGGTCTGGATGGTGAGTTCGTCATTGCCCGTGGCCAAGTTCACCGCAATCTGATCGTGCGTTTTCTGGAGTGCCTGAGTTTGTTCGTTCTGTATCTTGACAAGCTCCTCATTGAGATCTCGGCGCTGCTTGATCTGCTGCTCCAGCTCTATCTCGCGCGCGCGGTCCTGGGCGGTGCCAAATCTCGCAATTTCAGCCTTCTGCGTTTCCAGCTGCACGATTGCATCGTGGTTCTTTGCGATTGCTCCGGTGAGGTCCGCCGAGGTGCGAAGATTATCGACGTCGATCCCGTGCTGCCGCGCCAGTTCTTCGGCGCCCCTGCTGGCTGCGACATTGTAGTCGGCGATGGCTTTCGCCGTGTCGGCGTTGAGTTTTAAAATATCGCTAAAGGGAGTGGCCGCTTTTCCGGCTCCGCCGATTTTTGCTAACAGTTCGAGCGTGCTCGCGAGAATGCCTGGCCCTTGAGCAGCGGTTCTTTGGAGCTCTGCTGCCTTTGTAGCTGCGGCTGAAAGGCCGGGCAGGGTCGAGGCTCCTATGCGAACGGCGTCTGCAAAGCTTTTGGCCGCATTCGCGGCGCTAATGCATCCCTGCACGAGGCTCGGCATGAGAGCTGTCATTTGCGCGACCTCAGCATTCGCGCTTTGCAGACTTTCTACGATGTTGATGATTGCCGCGCCTAACGCTAGAGCTGAGCCGACCGCGACAGTCCCAACTGCGGTGCCTAATTGTTCCGCATTGTGCCCGGCCTGTTCGGCTGTCTGCGCGGTTTGCAGGTTGGTTTCCTGCGCCCGCTGTGCCACTTGCTCGAGTTTAGCCTTGGTTTGGTCCAGGCCGCCCGTTTCCGCGATGGTGCGGATCAGGATTTCTACCAGTCGATCAGTTGCGGGCATTGATTAATCTCCTGAGCTCGCCCTCCACAGAAATGAGCGCTTGCTCTGGCCGCTCCGCGTGCGGCACGCAGATGAGTTGCAGATCGCGCAGTTTATCGATGCCGATCTCAGCCTGGGCGCGCTCGAACCATAATACCAACTGTGGCCCCGAGAAATTGGCGACATCGCACGGCTTTAGTTTGTAGTGATAGGCGACGGCTGCGGCGAGTTGCCCGAGCGTGAGGACACTGCGATCGCATCCGTCAGCGTTTTCTCGAGCTCGCGCAGGGCGCCTGGTTTTTGGCTTTCCATCCAGCGGAATTGGCGCCGGCACCAGTCTTCGAAAAAAGGGAGATTAACCCGTTGCCCTTCGTTTAGGATTTGATTTGCGCTGGTATTGGTAAGTGTCTCGCCCCAGCCCTTGGGCTTATCGCAGTAAATTTCGACCTGGGCTAGCTCGTCGCCTAGGCCCAGGGCTTTGGCGAACTCGCCCAGATTTCGGATTGGTATCTCCAGCACTTTGACGATTTCCTTAGAGCCGTCGCGGTGCTCCACCTCGATGCCATCGATCCCGCCGTTTACTGTGATGAGATCGTCGGGAGAAGAATTGCGCGCTGCGTCCATAGGGGTTTATGCTTTGCGCTTCACCATGGTCGGGGTTCCGAACAGGCTCGCTTCAAGGCTAAACTTGCTGAACTTGTCTGGCTCCTTGTTTGGCCCTGTTTTGACGGTGAGCTGCACCTGCATGGTCCAAATATTGAGCGCCGGCGGGCCATATTCGTCTTCCTCGTGCACGATGAGTGTGCCCTGCCGGTTCAGTTTGGTGAAGGCTTGGAATTGCTCGAATGTAATGGCTGGTTTGTCGAATGTCACATCCACGGTCGCGCCATCTGAGATACCCACAGGCGTCACCGGGATTTTGATGATGCCGTTGTAATCGTCGAGGAAATAATCCACATCCGGTGTCTTGGTCACGCCGGCAACTTTGACCACTACATTGGTGACTCCGCGCGCGCCGATATAGAACGCCAACCCGGCTTTAGCCGTGAAACTGAAGACCTGTGCCGAGCCGGAAGTCTGTACGATATCGGCGAGTTGATCGCCCAGGAGAAGCAGCGGGATTATAGGCGTGGCGAACTGGTTCCCGTCGATCTGGTAAACCGGTGTTACCTGGAACGTGTCGCGCCGTGCCAGAGCAAGCCTCCCGCGTGATGCCAGCGGGATCTCGACCGTCTTGGGGTTATAATCGAGCTTCATCATATCGATGTTGCCCAGGTCGATCATGCCGGTCTGGCCTTTAGGCTGAAAAAACGCCTTGCCTGAGAGGCGCTCGAATGTTGCGAGGTTATTGTATTCCATTGTTTATTACTTGGTTGATAGTTGAGTTGTTTCTTCGGTTCGACGTTTCGTTCCCTTTTCTTCCAGGAAGTGGAACGTGTTCGGTTTTCTATCCGGATCATAGTGAGCGAGAGCCGTATGATTTTCGCTCACCTGCAAGCGCGCGATTTTGTTGTCGCCTGCGTCGTGCACCACTTCGGCCACGGTGGCCGGTTTTACGTCGCCATCGCTGGCGACGTAATTCACTTTTTGGTTGGGCGCCAGGTTCATAGATTGACGTTTGTACTAACGCGGATGCGGTAATTGATCTGCATGGTTGGCATGGCTGGCGGCGGCTCGAACAAGTCCGCGACATCGCTGTCGAGCTTGAAAAGGTTGGCTTGGACACGAGGATTGCTGCCGGCGCTGTTCGGTTTCCAGTGAACGACGCGCATCACGTTCGCAATGATTTCCTCGGCGGCTTTTCCGGAATGGCCTGGCGCGCGATTGATTGATGGGTTTTCGGTGACGACGATGGAAAAGTGAAGCTGTAACGAGATTCGCTCGGCTTCGCCGTTCCAGGTAATCCTGGGCAGCGTGACGATCACGCCGGCCCCAATCTTCGTCAGCGCTTGCGCGATTTCCGAGGCCAGGTCCGCTTTGCGCTGCGTGATTGCGACTATCCTCTTGGCCGGGTCCGGATCGTTGAAGAATGGGTCGGCATTGAGGAGATCCGCCAGCCGTTGCTGGCAATCCAGGATTTGCGTCATGCTCATGGAGTGCCGGAGAATTCATCGTGCGTGACCATTGCGATGCTTTTTTCGCTGCCCCATTTCCCGGACGTATCGCCGCCTGCACTCGGATCGGGAGGCGCCACCGCGAATTTGCGATTAGCGATGGCTTCCATCTTTTTCATTGCGCAATCGAACGCTTCTTTTCGCTCTTTGGTTTGTAGCTCTGGGCTGGGCGCGGAAATGAGAAATCGCCAGCGCGCGATGGCGATGGCGTCGGAGATGAGTCCTGGCGGAAGCGTCGCCGTGTCCGGGTCGAGCTCGTAGCCTCCGGCGTCGATGTAGCCGCGAACTTCC
>Ga0070741_10015736_pt1 | contig 12754 bp, 13 predicted proteins | sample Coa_R1_4_FD_66440 | JGI IMG/M metagenome (GOLD analysis project Ga0070741, IMG submission 66440) | Surface soil microbial communities from Centralia Pennsylvania, which are recovering from an underground coalmine fire - Coalmine... | ecosystem: Environmental > Terrestrial > Soil > Unclassified ...
GACAATCCGCGCACGTCCTGCAGGTAGAGGGCGTTGAGGAACAGGAACGAGCCGTAGCCGAAGAAAGCGGCGACCGCGGTGACGGTGGCGCCGCTGAAGGGGATGCTGCGGAAGAACCGCAGCTCGAGCAGAGGGTCGATGCGACGGGGTTCGTACACGACCAACCCGACCAGTCCGGCGACCGCGATCACGCCGAGCGTCAGGATCTGGGGTGACAGCCATCCCAGTCGCGGACCCTCGATGATCCCGTACACCGTGCACCCCAGCACCAGGATCACCAGGCCCTGGCCGACCGGATCGAACCGGCGGGCCCGGAGGGACCGCGACTCGGGCACGAACAGCGCGGTGCCGGCGATGGCCGCGACGACGATCGGCACGTTGATCCAGAACACCGACCGCCAGCCCGCGGTGTCGACGAGCGCGCCACCGACGATCGGGCCGAGCCCCAGCGACAGCCCGGACACCGCCCCCCAGATGCCGATGGCGCGGGCGCGCTCGACGCGGTCGGTGAACGTGTTCGTGATGATCGACATGGCCACCGGGTTGAGCATCGTCCCCCCGCAGGCCTGCACCGCACGGGCGCCGATCAGCCAACCCGCGCTCGGAGCCAGGCTGCACAGCAGGGAGCCGAACCCGAACACGGTCAGCCCGACCTGGAACGTGCGCCGCCGCCCGACCCGATCGGCCGTCGACCCGGCCAGCATCAGGAAGCTGGCCAGCACCAGCGTGTACGCATCGATCGTCCACTGCAGGCTCGACACCGACGCGCCGAGATCGCGACGCAGGGAGGGCAGCGCGACGTTGACGATCGTGCTGTCCATGGTGACGACCAGCAGGCTCAGGCAGCAGATGGCCAGTACGAGCACGCGGCGGCGGGGGCTGAGGTCGGGCAAAGGCATCCGATCTTGTTCGCGGAGCTAACTGTTGTGACAGTACAACGACTTGGCCGCCCACCGCGCGTGAGTTTCGTCGCCCGCGCGGCGGGAACCGCCGGCGGCCGGCGCCCGAGGCCGCGTGGTGATCGCACAGACATTGCTCAGACATCACTCAGAGACCACTCAGAAAATGAGGGTTCCTCCATGAAGGGAATTCGCGAATTCACTCCCGCTCCCACCGATGTTCACCCCGGCATAACATTCTTTACGAACTATCAGGAATGACGTTGCGGCGGGCGCATCCGATGTAGAGGATCCCCCGGTGAATAAGGTCGCGAAGGTCGCCATCGGCATATCGGTGCTGGCCGGCATCGGAGTGGCGGTCGTGGCGATCAACGGCGACTCCCCCATCGCGCTGCCGCAGCCGCCACCCGCGCAGGCCCAGGTCGCCGCCCTGGTCGACGGGGACACCTTCGACGTCCGCTACAACGACCAGATCACCCGCGTCCGGCTGGGCGACGTCGACACCCCCGCCCCACCGCGTCCCGGCCAGCCTGCCGGCTGCCTGGCCACCGAGGCCTCCGCCCAGCTGAGCTCCATGATCCCGATCGGCACGTCGCTGACCCTGACCTACGACAAGGACCGCTTCGGGCGGACGGTCGCCCAGGCGGTGATGCCCGACGGGCGGCTGGTCAACGCCGAGATGGTGCGCTCGGGACTGGCGCAGGAGATCCCCGGGGACTCCGACCCCACGCCACCGGCCATCGACGCGGCCGCCCGCGACGCCCTGACCAACAAGCGCGGGATGCACTCGGCCGACATCGCGTGCACGGTCCCGGGCCAGGTCAAGGCGCTCGTGGCCCAGGTGGCGAAGATCCCGGCCGCGCCCCCTCCCGGCGCCGACGTCCCGACCCTGGCCACCGAGGCCAACAGCGCCACGGACGCACGGATGGCGGCCGACGAGCTCGACTCCGACTTCCTGCAGAACCGCCAGGAGCTGACCTGGCTGGTGCTCGACCCCGACGAACGCACCCAGCTCGAGACCCAGGTCAAGACCGCCCTCGACCAGGCCACCGCCGACGAGAGCGCACTGCGCGCCGCCACCAACGTCACCGTCAACCAGGACGCCACCCAGGCCGCGACGCAGCGGGAGGCCGCCCGCATCGCCAAGGCACTGGCCGACATCCGGAAGGCGGAGGCCGACCGGGCAGCCGAGGCCGCCCGGCGGTTGGCCGCCGCGCGCAAGGCGGCGGCGGAAGCGGCGGCCGCCGCGCAGGAACAGGCCGACCAGCAGCGCAAGGACCGGGCCGACCAGGCCGAGAAGACCCAGTCCGAGAAAGACAAGCAACAGCAGGACAAGAACTCGAGCGGATCCGACTCACAGGACAGCTCGAGCTCCAAGAGCGACAGTGGTTCCAAGAGCGACAGCGGTTCCAAGAGCGACAGCGGCTCGTCGAAGAGCGACAGCAGCTCAGGCAGCGGCTCGGGGAGGAGGAGGAGCCAGGACTAGGCGTGGCGTCCAGCCGCGTCTACGCCGCCCCGGCCCTCATCGCCGTCGGGTGCAGCGCCGCCAGCCGGCTACGCACGAGCGCTTCCAGCGACTCCGCCGGGTACGCCGGTTGCGTGGCTCTCAGCTCCGCGCGGCAACCGCGGATCAAGCCGCTGATCAGCCGCAGCCCGTGGGTCGTCTCGAACTCCGACAGCAGCCGCTCGGTCACGTCCGCATCACTGAGCAGTGGGGTCACCATGGGGCGCAGTGTCCCAACGGAAAGTGACCGTGCCGTTACGTCGACGTGACAGCGCCCGGTCCCCGCGCGCGAACCCGACCGCGAGTCGAGGCCATTCAGGCGGTAAAGGAGGAGTATTTACCCGCATTCCAGAATCCCAAACATGGATCTTCGCAAGGCCACGATTCCGTCACGACAAGCTCGTATCCACCGTTACACGCTACCCACTCTTCATCGCCTGGGATATGGTCTGCTCCCAGTTCGGGGACGTGCCATCCGAGCTCATACAGTCCAAAGGAGGACCGATGATCGTTCTGGGAATCATCCTGCTCGTCCTGGGTTACCTTCTCCATATCTCCATTCTCAGCACGATTGGGATCATCCTGCTGGTCATCGGGGTCGTGCTCCTGGTCCTCGGCGCCGCCGGCCGGGGCATCGGTGGTCGCCGGCATTACTTCTGACCTGCGGTAGCAGCCTCAGGGCGCGCACCCCCGATTCCGGGAGTGGGCGCCCTGACGCCTTTTCGCGCCGAGTTTCGCGGCGGGGCCGGTCGGGTACTGCTACGCCATGCCGCCACGTCCACGTGTTCACCGGAGTTGAACGCCACGAACGGCGCGGAGAACGGCATCACGATGTCCACCGGGCCGACGCGGTTTTCGTGCCATTTACCCGCCGATCCGGCCCAGCTACGCCCCGCGCGCCACGCGATTTCGCGGTGGGCCGCCGATGCGGGCCTTTCTTCCGAACGCGTCGAGGATCTCGCACTGGCCGTCGGTGAGGCATTGAGCAACAGCATCGAGCACGCCTACCCGTCCGGCACCGGCGCGATCGAGCTCGAAGGCTCCCTCGTCGACTCGATACTGCGAGTGCAGGTCCGGGACCACGGCTGCTGGCGGGAACCCCACAGCCACCCCGGGTGGCGCGGGCGCGGCATATCGATGATCTACGCGCTGGCCGACGAGGCCCGGATGGAAGGTGGCGCGGCGGGCACGGTCGTCACCATGTGCTGGCGCCTGCGCCCCTAGGCCGGGTGGGCCGCCGCGGCCGCTTCCACCGTCGGATGGATGTCGAACAGGCTGTCCAGTCCGGTGATCGAGATGCCGCGGGCCAGCGTGCGGCTCAACCCGGCCAGCGCCAGCGGCGTCCCCGAGCGTCGGCCGCGATCGTGCGCTTCGACCAGCGCCGCGAGCCCGGACGATCCCATGAAGCCGCAGCCGGACAGGTCGACGATCAGAACCCGGTGCCCGGCCCTCGCCTCCTGCGCCAACAGCTGCTCGAATGCCGGAACGGTCATCATGTCGAGTTCGCAGCTCACCGCTATCACCGCCACCCCCGGTGCGGGCCGGCTGACGGCCAGCGGGGGCAGGTGCCCGTTCTCTTCCGGAGACACGCTCATGATCACTACTCCTCCTGACATCACACCCGCGACACGGCCGCCACGAACACCGCAGGGCCCGTCGAAGGACGACGAGCCCTGAGCGTTGTTGCGATCCGCGAGCCCGTCCGGCCGTGCCCGATTCGAGGGCCCGATTCGAGGGCCCGATTCGAGGGCCTGATTCGAGGCCTGATCGAGGGCCTACTTCGAAGGCTGCACCTTGCGGCTCACGGCCTCGACGGCGTCCAGCACCCCTTGGCGGTTCTTGTGACTGCTCTCGTACCTGCGGACCTCGTTCGCCGTGGCCTCATCGGAATCGGCGAGGGCCGAGCGGATCTCGACGACGGTCTGGTCGTCGTAACCTCTCCAGGGCTCCGACCCGCGCAGCGTGTCTATCCGCCCCAGAACGGTCGAGCGGTTGGCGTGACGGCGCTCGTAGGCGTCGACCTTCTCCAGGTCGGCCTGCGACAGTGACGTCAACCGGTCGCTGATCTCGACCGCGGTCATGTCGTCGTAGCCGGCGACGGGGAGATCCGAGGCGGTGGTCACGCCGGACAAGGTGTTGATCTTGTCGGCGAGTGACCTGATCGCCCTGCGCAGCTCCTCCATCTCCTGCTCGCGACCACCGTCTCGGTCACGGTCGCGACCACCGGCGGAGTCCCGGGAGCGGCGGCCCCGGTCGTCGGAGTCGGTCCAGTTGCGACCGGCCCGGCGAAGGTCGCGTTCCGCGTCCCGGGTGCGGTCCAGAACGTCCTCGTCGACGAAGTCCTTGACGTCATCGACGATGTCCGAGAGAAAACCGGTCACTCCGCTGCTACTGCGGCGACCACTGCGACGGCGGGCCATGGCTCACTCCCTTGTGATGATGTGCGGTGGGAGTACCCGCCTACGCGGCGCGTAAAACAAACGGGGATCGGTTTGTGCTGTCCCTCACCTGCCGGCGTCCAGCGGCACGCGGCTGGTGCGCGCGATCCGGGCGCGCTTCACTACCGGTGTGCCGTGCGGAGACCGATGATAAATTGTGTTCATATTTCGACCTGTGAGCTGGTCCGGGCTCCGGGGTAAGCGCCGACGGAGGTGTGAACGCCGGTGACAGCGCAAACGGGGGCCCGATCCACAAGGGCACGGGACGGCGTGGCCATCGCCGGGATCGGCCGGACGGACTTCAGCCTCAGATCGGGGCGGACCACTCTCGCGCTCGCGGCCGACGCCGCCCGGCAGGCGCTGGCCGACGCGGGTCTGAGCCCCGCCGACGTCGACGGCGTGGGCACGTTCGGCATGAACGACACCCCGATGGCGATGAACGTCGGCTCGGCCATCGGCGTCCAGGACCTGCACTGGGCCGTCGACCTGTACGGCGGGGGCAACACGGTGCTGTCGCTCATCTCGCTGGCCGCCGACGCGATCAAGGCCGGCAGCGCGACGACGATCGTGCTCTACCGCTCGATGAACGGGCGCTCCGCTCAACGGCTGGGCGACGCGGCCGAGGCCATCGCGCTGGCCATCCCCGATCTGCACTTCTCGATGCCGCAGGGCTACGTCGTGCCGCCGCAGTTCATGGCGATGTGGGCCCGCCGACACCAGCACGTGTACGGGTCGACGTGCGAGGACTTCGGGCAGATCGCCATCACGCAGCGGGCGCACGCGGTCCCCAACCAGCAGGCGATCGCCCGCGACCCGCTCACCATGGACTCCTACCTCGCCGGCCGGTGGATCAACGAACCGCTGCGGGTGTTCGACTGCGCGTTCGAGGTCGACGGGGCAGTTGCGCTGGTGATCACCTCGGTGGAGCGCGCCCGGGATCTCGCCGCACCGTGCGTACGGATCCTGTCGACCGTCGACTCGCACGGCTACGGCGGCTCGTGGGACCAGTGGCCGGATCCGACCGCCATGTACTCCAGCCGGGTCGCGCCCCGCCTGATGGAGCGGGTGTCCGGTGAGATCGGCGGGCTCGGTGACGTCGACGTGGCCTGCATCTACGACTGCTTCACCTACACCGTGATGGCGGTGATGGAGGACTTCGGCTTCGCCGGCAAGGGTGAGATCGGCGCCTACTTCGCGGACGGCCGGGCCACCTACGGCGGTGACGTGGTGGTGAACCCGAACGGCGGGCTGCTGTCGGAGGGCTACCTGCACGGGTTCAACACGCAGTTCGAGGCGGTACTGCAGCTGCGGGGCCAGGCCGGGGAGCGGCAGGTGGAGGGGGCCGAGGTCGCCCTGGTCACCGCCGGCGCCGGTCCGTACGGCGGGGCAGCGGTATTCGTGGCGGACCGGTGAGCGGAGCGCGAGTGAGCATCGCAGCGAGCGCCAGCGAGCGAGGAGCGGAGCGAGTGCGTCAGCGAACCGAGCAGCCGTGAGCGGAGCGCGAGTGAGCATCGCAGCGAGCGCCAGCGAGCGAGGAGCGGAGCGAGTGCGTCAGCGAACCGAGCACCCGTGAGCGGAGCGCGAGTGAGCATCGCAGCGAGCGCCAGCGAGCGAGGAGCGGAGCGAGTGCGTCAGCGAACCGAGCAGCCGTGAGCGGGCCGTTGCAGCCGGTGCCGACGCCGGACTCCGAGGGCTTCTGGTCGGCCACCGCCGACGGGGTGCTCGCCCTGTGCTGGTGTGGTCACTGCGGGCGCTACCGCCATCCCCCGGTCGAGCGCTGCCCCGGCTGCGCCGGCCCGATGACGTTCAAGCCGGTCTCGGGGCGCGGCACCCTGTTCAGCTACATCGTGGTGCACCGGGCGATCGCGCCCGGCTTCCAGGACCGCCCCGGCCACCTGATCGGCCTGGTGGAGCTCGATGACCAGCCAGGGCTGCGGCTGTCGACGCAGCTGGAAGGCGTCACCGCGCAGACCGTGCGCATCGGGATGGCTCTGGTGGCCGAGATCGTGCCGCTGCGCGGAGGCGACCTGAAGGTCCCGATCTTCAGACCGGCGAGCTAGTACCCTGCCGCCACGCGGACTGGAGGTCGGTATGGGACCGGTGGACGGACTTCGGGTGCTCGACCTCGGAGTGCTGGTGCAGGCCCCGCAGGCGGCCGCCCAGCTCGCGGCATGGGGTGCGGAGGTCATCAAGGTCGAGCTGCCGGGTATCGGGGACATCGCCCGCTCGGTGGTGCTCGGCCCCGACGACACCCGCAGCGCGTACTTCGAGGCCAGCAACCGCGGCAAGCGCGCCCTGACCGTCGACCTGCGCACCGCGGACGGGCGCGCGATCTTCCTGCGGCTGGTGCGCGACTCCGACGTCGTGGTGTCGAACTTCACCCCCGGAACCCTGGAGGGATGGGGGCTGGGTTACGAGGCACTGGCGGAGGTCAACCCCAGGATCGTCTACGCCTGCGGCTCGGCGTTCGGCGAGCGCGGTCCGTCCGCCGGCCACGGTGGAGCGGACCTCTCCGCCCAGGTCAGCGGTGGCCTGCTCAGCAGCATCACGCCGTCCGGGTCGCCTCCCACCCCGGTCGGCGCGACCATCGCCGACCACATCGGCGCGCAGAACCTGCTCTCCGGCATCCTGGCCGCCCTGCTGTGCCGCCACCGGACCGGACGGGGCCAGCGCGTCGAGAGCTCGCTGTTCGGCAGCCAGATCTGGGCCCAGGCCAGCGAGATCACCGCCCACCTGCTCACCGGGAGCTCGAAGACGACCGTCACCCGCGGCCACCCGCTGATCCCCGGCGTGTACGGCGTCTTCCCCACCAGTGACGGGTGGCTCGCTGTCGTCGGGGTGATGGCCTCGGCCCGCGAGCGGTTCTACTCGGTGATCGGGCGGCCGGATCTGCACGGCAAGTTCCCGCAGAACCTGTACTTCGAGAAGGAGAAGGCGGAGCTCTACCCCATCCTCGAGGAGGTCTTCGCCACCCGCCCCACCGCGGAGTGGATCAGCATCCTCTCCGAGGCCGACCTGCGGTGCGCGCCGGTGAACGACTACGCCGGGGTCGTGGGTGACGAGGGGGCCTGGGCCAACGGGTACCTGGTCCGCCCGGACGCGGACACGGCCGCGGTCGCACCGCCGGTGCGCTTCAGCGAGACGCCGGCGCACGTCGACGCGGTGGCGCCCGAACTCGGCCAGCACACCGAGGAGATCCTGCTCGAGCTCGGGTACGACTGGGACGAGATCATCCGGCTCAAGGACGCCGGGATCGTCTGACGCGCGGGGCCCCTCCACTACGCTCCGCACGTGGAGATCAAGGCGGTCACCTTCGACATGGGTGGCGTCCTGACGTTCACCTCGCTGGGCGGCATCGCGGAGTACGGGGCGACGCTGGGGTTGCCCGAGGGCGCGCTGACGCAGTACTTCCGAGGCCATCCGATGATCGCCCGGCTGGAGGTCGGCGAGATCTCGGGTCGCGAGTTCTTCAAGTACGTCTGCGCGGCGGCGCAGGAGGCCCACGGGGTGCGCATCGACATCCGGGAGTTCGCCCGGTACGCCGCCCGCGGGGAGGAGCTGAACCCCGAGATGATCGATCTGGTCGGCGAGGTGCACCGCAACCACGTCACCGCGCTGCTGACCAACAACGCCGCGAGCGCGACCTGGCGCGACACGTTCCCCTACGAGCACTTCGACCACATCGTCGACTCCTCGGAGGTCGGCCTGCGCAAGCCCGATCCGGCGATCTACCAGGAGCTGCTGCGCCGGCTCGGCCAGCCTGGCGCCGCCGTGGTGTTCGTCGACGACTTCGAGGAGAACCTCGCGCCGGCGTCGGCGCTGGGGCTGGCGACGGTGCATTTCGAGTCGGTGTCCCAGTGCCGGGCCGAGTTGAAGGCGCTGGGCGTACTCGACTGACCGCACGAAGTGGCCGGGCGACCGGGCCACCACGCCCGCGCGGCGGCAGAGCTCGGCGGCACCCTATCAACCGGACGGTAGACTCCCGTCAGACGAGATGAGGGACGGTGACGGCGGTGCGACAGCCGGCGGGCAGGAGCGTCCGGCGGGCCGGCGCCGAACGCAAGCCGCGCGAGGAACGCTGGGCCGAGCTGCTCGAGGTCGCCACCCAGGTGTTCTACGAGAAGGGCTACGACGGCGCGTCCCTTCAGGACATCGCCGACCGGCTCGGGATGCTCAAGGGCAGCCTCTACTACTACATCCAGTCCAAGGAGGACCTGCTCTTCGACGTGATCAGCTCGGTGCACCAGACCGGCCTGGCCGTGGTCACCGCGTGCGCCGAGGGTCCCGGCGATCCGCTGCGACGGCTGGACCGCGTCGTGGTCGGCCACGTCGAGCACACCTGCCGGAACCTGGTCTCGACCACCGTGTTCCTGCACGAGCTGTCGTCGCTACCTCCGGTGCGCCGGCAGGAGGTGCTCGGCGAGGAGCACGCCTACCAGTCGGTGTTCCGGACCCTGATCGAGCAGGGTGTGCGGGACGGGCTGGTCCGGGCCGACGTCGAACCGCGGCTGGCGGCGCTGTCGATCCTCGGGTCGACCAACTGGGTGTACCGGTGGTTCCGCCCGGACGGCGCGTTCCCGCCGCAGGTCCTCGGCGCGCAGCTCGCTGACCTGGCCATCGCGTCGGTGGCCACACCCGAGGCGCTGATCGCGCACCGAGCCGCTTCGGTGGCGCGCAGACCGGTCAGTCGTGGGTGACCACGAGGCGGTGCATCGAGCGGGACGCAAGGATGTCGCGCCACGTCGGCTCCTCGGCGAGGGCCAGCCCGGGTAGCCGTTTCACGATGCGGCCGACCGCGACCCGGGTCTCCAGCCGGGCCAGCTGGGCACCGATGCACGCGTGGATACCCCGCCCGAAGGCCACGTGCTGGTTGGGCTGCCGGCTCAGGTCCAGCTCGTCAGGCCGGGTGAACTTCGCCGGGTCGCGGTTGGCACCGCCGAGGACCAGATGCACCCGCTCCCCGGTGCGGATGGCGCGCCCACCCACCTCGGTGTCGGCGACGACCCAGCGGTTGAGGACCTTGATCGGCCCGTCGAAACGCAGCAGCTCCTCCACCCCGTGGCTGATCAGCCCGGGGTCCGCGCGCAGCCGGGCCAGCTGTTCGGGGTGCTTCAGCAGCGTGTGCACCGAGTTGGCGATCGAGTTCGTGGTGGTCTCGTGCCCGGCGAACAGCAGCAGCGCGCACATGCCGACGATCTCGGTGTCGTCGAGCCGGTCGCCGTCGGTCGGCGCCAGCAGCTCGCTGAGCATGTCGTCGCCGGGATCGGCGCGCCGGACCGCGACCAGGTCCTGGAAGTAGGCGGCCATCTCGTCGAGCCCCCGCAGGGCGCGCTCGTGACGCTCCTGGCGGTCGTCCCCGCCCGCGCCGAACGCCACCAGCGCGAGCTCGTCGGACCACTCGCGGAAGCGGTCGCGGTCGGTGAGCGGGGCACCCAGCATCGCCGCGATCACCGTGGCCGGCAGCGGGTAGGCCAGCCCCTCGATCAGATCCTTCGGTCCGGGCTTCACCACGAAGTCGTCGAGCAGCTCGTCGACCAGCTCGGTGATCCGCCGGTCCATGGCCGATATCCGCTGCGACTTGAAGGCACCGGAGGCGAGCTTGCGCAGCCGGGTGTGCTCGGGCGGATCGGACACGACCATCCAGTCGGCCATGAGCGCCAGCAGCTTCTTCGACGCCTCGGAGCGGCTGCTGCGTGACCGCTCCCGGGTGCCGGGCGCGCTCTCGTACGACCCGTCCGCACCGGACTGCAGCAGCGGCTTCACCCGGTCACTGGAGAAGGCCTTGTTCTGGAAGGCGGCCGATACGTGGTCGTAGCGGGTCAGCAGCCAGGCCTGGTGCGCCTCGCTGAAGTGCACCGGATCGCGCTCGCGCAGAGCGGCGAAGACCGGGAACGGGTCCGCGCTGGCCGTCGGGTCGAGCAGGTCGTCGGACAGGTCCTCCAGCGGGTCGGCTCGCACGTCGTCACCCATGCCCGCTCACCTCCCGCTGAACTTCGGCGCGCGCTTCTCCCGGAAGGCGGCGATGCCCTCGGCCGCGTCGGCGGTCGCGTGCAGCCCGGTCAGGGCGGCCGTCGAGTGCTCGAACCCACCCCGGTCCACGCCGGAGTTGACCAGCGCCTTCCCGGCGGCGACGGCCAGCGGGGCGGCCTCGGCGATGCGGCCGCCCATGGCCAGGGCCGCCGCCATCAGCTCCGCGGCCGGGAGCACGCGCTGCGCCAGCCCGATCGAGAGAGCCGTCGGCGCGTCGACCCGCTCGCCGGTCAGCATCATCAGCTTGGTCCAGTGCCGCCCGATCACCTCGGGGGCCCGCAGCGCACCGAAACCCGGGAACAACCCGACGGCGGTCTCCGGCATGGCGAACACCGCGGTGTCGGCGGCCAGCACGATGTCGCAGGCCAGCGCGAGCTCGCAACCGCCGCCCATGGCGTAGCCGTTGACCGCCGCGATCACCGGCAGCGGTGACTCCTCGACGGCGGCGAAGGTCCGCATGCAGTCGCGTTGGAAGTCCCGTTTGGCCCGCGAGTCGGAGAGCTCGGCGAAGCTGGCGATATCACCGCCCGCGCTGAACGCCCGGTCCCCCGCCCCGGTGATCACCACCGCGCGGGTGACCCCGTCGTTCTCCAGCTCGGTCAGCACCTCGCGCAGCCGCGGCCAGAACGTGCGGCCCATCGCGTTGAGCCGGCGCGGGTCGTCCATGGTGATCACCGTGACCGCATCGTGGTGGGCCGTGGTCAGTCCGGTCACTCGTACCCTCCCGCTCGGCAGATGTCGATGCTGGTGGCGATGACCCGCCTGGTGTCGGCGGGCTCGATCACGTCGTCGAGGGACAGGTGCGCGGCGGCCTCCCACGGCTCCGCCTCGCTGATCCACTCCGCGGTGAGCTCCGCGACGAGCTCGTCGTGGGCGCGCTGCCCCCGCTCCGCCAGCGTCGACTCCAGCCGGCGGCGGTGGATGGTCCGGATCCCGGTCTCGGGGGCCATGAATCCCAGTTCGGCTCCCGGCCAGGCATAGAGGAAGTCCGGCTGGGTGGGTCGACCGCCCATGGCGAAGTGCCCGCCGCCGTAGGCCTTGCGCAACACCACCCCGATCTTGGGCACGGTGGCCTCGGAGATCCTCGAGACGAGCGCCTCGTAGCCGTGCAGGATGCCGCCCCGCTCGGCCTGGCTGCCGATCATCAAGCCGGGCACGTCGTGCAGGAACACCAGCGGCAGGCCGAACGTGTCGCACAGGTCGACGAAGGACCGCTCCTTGGCCAGCGCGGGCGGGTCGAGCGCACCGGCCCGCACGATCGGCTGGTTACCGACCAACCCCACCGGGCGCCCCTCGATGCGGGCCAGCGCGCAGAGCACGCTGCCGCCCCAGTCGTCGGCCCATGGCAGGACGCTCCGGGCGTCGGCGATCGCGTCGAACACACTGTGCATGTCGTAGCCGGAGCGGGCACCGGGCGGGACGATGCGCTCCAGCTCAGCCGGGTCGGTCGCCGGTTCCCGCGACGGGGCGCGCGGGGCCGGCAGGCCGGAGTTCGGGGGCAGGTAGGACAGGAATGCCGCGATGGCGTCGAGCGCGTCCTGCTCGCCCTCGACCACCAGGTGGGCGTTGCCGGCGGCGGTCGCGGCGGCCGGGCCGCCCAGCTCGTCGTCGGTCAGCTTCTCGCCGATGGCCGGCTCCACCACCGACGGGCCGGACAGCGCGATCGCGGCCGAGCGGAGCATCACCACGAAGTGCGCGGTGGAGGCGTGCAGCGCGGAGTCGCCGTACGAGGGACCCAGCACCGCCGCCGCCCTCGGCACCACGGGTCGGCCCGGCGGGGGCTTGAGGAACGTGGTGAAGTCCAGCGGCAGACCGGAGAACCGCCACCCCGACACGTCCGGCATCCGGCCGCCATCGGCGTCGCAGAGCAGCACCAGGGGGAA
>Ga0070741_10015737_pt1 | contig 12753 bp, 12 predicted proteins | sample Coa_R1_4_FD_66440 | JGI IMG/M metagenome (GOLD analysis project Ga0070741, IMG submission 66440) | Surface soil microbial communities from Centralia Pennsylvania, which are recovering from an underground coalmine fire - Coalmine... | ecosystem: Environmental > Terrestrial > Soil > Unclassified ...
GGACTGGGCGGCGAACCAGACCGTGCCGAACATGGTCGTCGTGCCGGTCGGCGCGAACGGCAAGGTCGACCTCGTCAACGAGTCGGGCGCCTCGGTGCAGTTCATCGCCGACCTGGCCGGCTACTTCACCTCGGACGCGACCGCGGCCGGCATCTCCACCTACACGGCAGTCGGCCCGGTGCGCGCGATGGACACGCGTAACGGCACCGGCGTCGCGCAGTCGCCGATTCCGGCGAGCGGCGTCGACTCCCTGACGGTCGGCGGCGCCACGTTCGGCAGCGTCACGGTTCCCGCCGGGATCAGCGCGATCGCCATGAACGTCACGGTGACCCGTCCGGTCGGCGGCGGCTACCTGACCGTCTACCCGAACCAGACCGCGGCGGGGACTCCGGTCACCCGGCCGGTCGTGTCCAACCTCGACTTCTCGGCGAGCCAGACGATCGCGAACCTGGTGATCGTTCCGGTCGGCGCGGACGGCAAGGTGGACTTCTACAACGGCAGCGGCGGCAACACCGACGTGATCGCCGACGTGGCCGGGTACTTCAAGGCCGGCGTCAGCGGCGCGAAGTACTACGCGCTCGGCCCGGACCGGATCGTGGACACCCGCATCGGGCTGGGTACCTCCGGCCCCGGCACGGTGCCGGCCACGAGCATGATCGGCCTGCCGGTCCCGGCCACCGCCACCGCGATCCTCGGCAACCTCACCGTCGCCGCGCAGACCGCGAGCGGTTACCTGACCGCGTACCCGGACAACGTGACGCGCCCGGTCGTGTCGAACCTCGACTTCTCGCCCGGCGGCCCGGCGGTGGCCAACGCCGCCATCGTGCCGAACAGCGGGCGGGTCGACTTCTTCAACGGCTCCGGCGGCTCCATCCGCCTGATCGTCGACCTCGGCGGCTACTTCAGCTGAGGATCCGGAAAGCGGTGATCCGAAAATCGGTGATCCGGTAAGCGATAAGGGCAAGTAAGAGGCCGGGGCCCGGCGGAGAGATCCGCCGGGCCCCGGTTTTCTGTTCCCCGCTGCTACCGCTTCTGCGCGCTCTGCCTCGGATCAACTCAGCTCTGCTCAGCGCTGGTCAGTGCTGCTCAGCTACGTGGCCGGCTCAACCACCGGCTCGGCTTTTCCCGGCTCGCCCTCCGGCTGCGCCGCCGCAGCGGCCGACGCGTGCCAGCCGCCAGTCGTGCGCAGCACGTCCCAAGCCATGACCACCATCGTCACCGCCGGTCCGACCAACGAGGCGACCGCCGCGGTGGTGAGCGGTCCCAGCGGCACCGCGAACACGATGAACATCGCGACCACGCCAAGGCACCACGCCACCAGCACGGTCTGCTGCCGGTTCAGCGCGGTCAGCGCGGACTGCAGGATGTTCGCCACCAGCAGGAAGAGCGTTCCGGTGGCCAACTCCATCAGCAACGCGGCGGAGAGCGACACCGGCGCGCCCATCACACTGGTCAGCACCCAGGGGCCGAACAGTCCCGCGCCGGCGATCCCCGCCAATCCCGCGGCCACGCACACGGCCGCCAGCAAAGCCGTCATCCGCCGTACCTCGGCCATCCGCCCCAGCGCGGCGGCGGCACTCAGCTTGGGCAGCAACGGAGCCTGAAGCGGGAAGAGGATCAACAGCGCCAGCCGGGTCAAGCCCACCGCCGAGCCGACCGCGATGACCAGTTTGGACTGTTCCGCGAGCCTGCCGTTGACCACGAGCGGCATCGCGTACATCAACACCTGCCCGGCGAGCACCCCGCCGGTGAGCCGGGCCAGCCGCACCGCCGCCAGGTTCGCCGTCTCCGGCTCGCTGTTCGCGGCGACCTCGGCCTCCGCGCCCTGCGGCTTCTCGAACGGGATCGGCGCCCGCGCGACGAACAGGCCGGACACCGCCGCGACCGCGGAGCCCAGGGCGAACACCAAGCCCTGCGACCAGGTGGACCCGACCCCGAGCAGCGCCAGCGCGATGCTCGGCAGCAGCCGCGCCAAGCCCTCGACCACCATCGTGACCGCGTACGAGCGGAACTGCTGCCGCCCGGAAAGCACGCCGCGCACGAGGAACGACGCCCAGATCCCGGCCAGGCCGATCACCAGCTCGACGAAGACCAGCCAGTTGCCGTAAAACCAGTGATGCGTGATGAACGGGCTCGCCGCGGACACGATCGCGACGGTGCCGATGCCGACCCAGGCCGCGTTGCGCACCTGGTGCCGGATCACCTGCGCCTCGGAGTGGCCGAGCGCGAGCGCGCGGCTGACCGCGCGGGTCATCTCCTGCTCGAAGGCCGCGAACATCCCGGTGCCGATCGCGGAGAGCAGGAAGTAAAGCTGCGGCAGCGGCCGGACCTGGTCGACGGGCATCGAGTGGTTGACGACCGCGATGAACGCGGAGCCCGCGGCCGCGGACAGTCCCAGCCCGGCCGCCAGCAGGACGACCGGCCGGTTGAGCAGGGAAAGCAGGCGAGTTCCCCGGCCTGGGGCGGGTGCGGTAACCATGACCCGTGCATGGTAGCGCAGCAGTTTAATGACGGCCGTGGGCGCAAAAGTGCAGCCCCCGTGTGTATTCGAGGGCTGCGTGATCAACGTAGCGCGATTCGGAGCGAAGTCCAGCGTCGGTTTGTATCGCTTCGATTTCGATCACCGCCGCACCATCGGTAGTACCGCGGCCCAAGGGCACCACGCTGCCAATCGCCGCTTGAGACCGGAGGGCTTCATGCGGCTTGCAGACTGCGGGTGCAGGATGTGTCGCATGAGCGATGCATTCCTGTCTGCGACAGTACGGATCACCGGACACGAGGGCGCCGAGATCGAGGCGTACTCGGCCGTTGCCCAGGACGACCGGCCGCGCGGCGGCGTGGTGGTCATCCACCACCTGCCCGGATACGACGAGGCGACGAAGGAGATCGTCCGCCGGTTCGGGCACATGGGCTACAACGCGGTGATGCCCAACCTCTACTGGCACGACGCCCCCGGCGCCGCACCCGACGACGCCGCGGCGGCCGGGAGGGCCAAGGGTGGGATTCCGGACGAGCGGTTGGTCGGCGATGTGGCCGGGGCCGCGCAGTACCTTCGCTCGCTGCCGAACTCCAACGGCAAGGTGGGCGTGATCGGCTATTGCTCCGGCGGCCGCCAGTCCGTGCTCGCCGCCTGCAGCCTGCCGCTCGACGCCGCCGTGGACTGCTACGGCGCCTTCGTGACCGGCGACCCGTCGAGCATCGAAGGTCACCCGCTGCGGCACATCAGCCCGCTCTACGACAAGCTGCCCAACCTGAACTGCCCGCTCCTGGGCCTGTTCGGCGCGGACGACAAGCACCCCTCGCCGGAGGAGGTCGCAGAGCTCGAACAGCTGCTGACCAAGTTCGGCAAGTCCTTCGACTTCCACAGCTACCCGGGTGCCGGCCACGCCTTCTTCATGGTCGAGCGCCCCGCCTTCCGCCCGGAGGCCGCCAAGGACGGCTGGGAGCGCATCAAGTCCTTCTTCGGCAAGCACCTGAGCGCGTAAGGGATCGTATATGTGCACTTACATCACCGCGAAGGTGGACACCGAGGGCAGCGGAAAGGGCGCCGAGGGCTGGTTCCCGCTGACCGAGACGACCGTGTACTTCGACCACCCGGTTCACGCGTCGGCGGATCACACGCTCAACATCGACTTTCGCAACCCGGAGCGCGGAGCCGGCGCGCGTGTGGCCGTCGAGTTGACCGCGGAGACTGCACGCGCGCTCGCTCAGGCGATCCTGGAAACGCTTGACGCCGTGCCCGAGGGCGTCGCGTAAAGGCGCACGTCATCGTCCTTTCGCGGGTTCGACTGCTGCAACGAACCCGCGAAAGGACGAACGCGAGAATGTAGAACGTAGGAGGGCAGAGGCCAGACGCAGAAGCCAGAGGGCAGCGCAGCGCCCGGCCGGCCTCCCGTCGTCAGGACGCCGGGGCCTGTACCTGCGCCGGCTCGGCGGCGGTGAGCTCCGGGTGGCTGGCGAACCAGTCGATCGTGCGCCGCAGACCGTCGACCATCTCCACCTTCGGTCCCCAGCCCAGCAGATCGCGGGCGAGGGTGATGTCCGGTTGGCGCACCGACGGGTCGTCCTGCGGGCGCTCGACGAACTGGATCTGCGAGCGCGAGTCGCACAGCTTCCGGATCAGCTCGGCGAGGGCGAGCACGCTGATCTCATGCGGGTTGCCGATGTTGACCGGACCGCTGTGGTCGGTGTGGGCGAAGCGCACGATCCCCTCGACCAGGTCGTCGACGAAGCAGACGGACCTGGTCTGGGAGCCGTCGCCGGCCACCGTGATCGGCTCGCCGGCCAGCGCCTGGCGAATGAACGTCGGAATCGCGCGCCCGTCGAATGGACGCATCCGCGGCCCGAAGGTGTTGAAGATCCGCACGATGCCGGTGTTCACGCCGGCGGTGCGGCGGTACGCCATGGTCAACGCCTCGCCGAAGCGCTTCGCCTCGTCGTAGACGCCGCGCGGGCCGACCGGGTTGACGTGCCCCCAGTACGTTTCAGGCTGCGGGTGCACCTTGGGGTCGCCATACGCCTCGGAGGTGGAGGCCAGCACGAACCGGGCCGACTTGTCCTTCGCCAGGCCGACCGCGTGCAGCGTGCCGATCGAACCGACCTTCAGCGTCTCGATCGGCAGCTGCAGGTAATCGATGGGCGAGGCGGGCGACGCGAAGTGAAGCACCAGATCGACCGGACCGACGATGTGAATGTAATCGGTCACGTCCATGCGGATGAGACGGAATCCGGGCTGCTCCATGAGATGTCCGACATTGGCCGGCGTGCCCGTGCAGAAGTTGTCCACGCAGACGACTTCGTAGCCGTCGTCCAGCAGCCTTTCGCACAGGTGGCTACCGAGGAAGCCGCTCCCACCGGTCACGACAGCGCGACGGTTCCCCATGCCGGTCCTTTCTGCGAGCCCCCGTGTCGAGCTCCCGCTTCAGGTTCGGGAAGGGGCAGCTGTGTACACTAGCGCAGCCACGCGCCCGGCTGGCAAGCTTGGCGCCGCCACCTAAGTTCGGTGAGGTTCATGAAGCTGTCCATCCTGATGCCCGTATACAACGAGTTCGCGACCCTGACCACCGCGGTCAAGGAGGTGCTCGGGGTCGAATACCCGTGCGACATCGAACTCGTCATCGTGGACGATGGCAGCACCGACGGAACCCGTGATCTCTACGAGTCGTTTGAGTCCGACCCGCGTGTGAGCGTTCACCTGCACCCGGAGAACCGGGGCAAGGGCGCCGCGATCCGCACCGCGGCTGAGAAGGCCACCGGCGACTACGTGATCATGTGTGACGCGGACCTGGAATACTCCCCGGCCGAGATTCCCTCGCTGCTCGCTCCGGTGTTGCGCAACGAGGCCAAGGTTGTTTATGGCACCCGTACTTTCGGCAGCCACAACGCCTACTCGTACCTGTACGTGCTGGGCAACCGCGGTGTGACTACGGCCGCCAACGTGTTGTTCAACTGCTACATCAGCGACTTGGAGACCTGCTTCAAACTGGTCCCGCGCGAGCTCTACCTGGACCTTGACATCCGTCAGCAGGGCTTCGGCATGGAGGCCGAGCTCACCGGGAAACTGCTGCGACGCGGCCTGCGCCCTTACGAGGTGCCGATCAGTTACAAGGCCCGCAGCCGTGAAGAGGGCAAGAAGCTGACGGCGCGCGACGGAGTGGAGGCGTTGTGGATTCTGGCGCGACAGAGGTTCTCGCGCCGCCCGACGAACTGAGCGGTGCGGCCGGGTTCGGCCGCACGGTCATCCGAGTGCGACGGGCTGTCGCGCGCACCTTGCGCCACCCGGAGTTCTGGCTCGTCCTCGCACTGTCCGGCGCCACGTTCGCCGTACATGACGTGGCGTACGCGCTCCGGGTGCCGTTCTGGACGGACGAGGCCTGGGTCGCCGTAACCACCCGCTTCCCGCTCAGCCAGTTGCCGGCGGTCACTTCCAGCACGCCGATCGGCTGGTCGCTGCTGTTGCGCGTCTTCGCCGTCGGCTCGGGCGGCCATCAGTGGCTCAGAATCCTGCCCCTGCTCTTCTCGGCGCTCACCGTCGCCGCCGCGTACCTGCTCGCCCGCGGGCTGGGCTGGCGTGACCGACGGTCCGCGATCTTGGCCGCAACGGTCACCGCGGTGTCGGTGCTCTTCTCGCCCGCGCTGCTGGTCCGCGACGATCTCAAGCAGTACACCGCGGACGCTTTCCTCGCCCTCGCCGTGCTCGCGGGTCTCTCGCGGCTTGAGCGGGAGTGGTCGCGCCGCCGTCTCGCCGCGCTTGCCGTGCTGTGCGTCGTCGGAATGCTCTTCAGCCACACGACGCTTTTCGTCGCCGTGGCCGCGTTCGGAGCGCTCGCCCTGCTGCACCTAGCGCGCAGGGCTTGGCCGCGCCTGCTGGAGACCGCGATCGGAGGCGTGGCCGCCGGCGTGGGGATGGGCATCGTGTACGTGGTCTTCGATGCCCGCGCGGTGGTGCCCGGCCTTACCAGCTACTGGGAGGCCTACTACGTCCCCCTGCGCCACGGCCTGGGCGCGAGCCTCAGATTCCTCCGGGAGAACCTGGCGACGCTGCACTCGTTCATCGGTCTCGGCCCGACCTGGTTGATCGCGTTGTTCGCGGCGCTGGGTCTGGTCGTGCTGGTGCGCGTGGCCCGACCAGCCGTCGCGTTGGCGATCGCGCTGCTCGGCCCCGAGATGATCGCGGTCTCCGGGCTGAAGAAGTACCCACTGCTCGACGAGCGCACCTCGACCTTCCTGCTAGTCATCGGGGTGGCTCTGGCCGCGATCGGCATCGCGGGGCTGTGTGACCTGATCGCATCCGGCACGGTGCGGCGGGCCGGCCGGTGGGCGGCTTCCCGCAGCCCGCGGAGTCTCGCTGCCATGACTGTTGCGGTGGTGGCGGTCGGGGCGTTCATCGTGGGTTCCCGTCACGACATCCGCTCGCACGACCTGCCTGCCGAGGATGTCCGTACTCAGGCAGCATACGTATACGAGCACCGGACCCCGGACGACGTGGTCTTGGTGAACCTCAACAGCAACTGGGGCTTCGCCTACTACTGGGCTGCGGGCACGCCGGCGCAGAGCGCGAGCACGGCCGTGCTGCAGAAGTACATCGCGGTCTTTCCCGATCAGCCGCAGCTCGTGATCGCGCGCAATCGCGATACTTTAGGGGTGCAGGCCGCGCTCGACCAGGCGCTTTCCCTCGCGCGGTCGCACTCCGGCGCGCGCGTCTGGGTGGTGCGCACGCATGTGACCGCGATCGAAGCGGCCGCCTGGAGCGCCGCGCTGCAAACCGACCATCTCACCCTGCGCCAGGTGGACAGCGCCGGCCTGTCCGTCATCGTCCCCGGAAGCTGACGCAATACTTCTTCACTTCTTCGGCACGCTTCAGCGCACGCTTCGCGCGCCGATACACACCGGCCGGATGGATCCGGATCAGCCGTCCATCTGGCCGGTGAGCGAGACGTTGCCGCTGTTCGGGTTCACCTGGCCGCCGATCACGATGTTCTTCGGGTCCGGCTTCGGGCTGGCGAACAGCAGGTGCGAGATCTGTAGGTTGGTGAACTCCGGATTCGGCACGTAGTCCATGATCTTCAGCGCCTGGTCCTGGCCCGCCGACTCGACGTCGAACAGTCCGTACCCGAGCAGCCTGCCGAAACCGGAGCGCCGGTAAGCCATGTCCGTCAACCGCGACACCGGCATCGAGCGCACGGTCGTGGTGATGATCCCCTCGATCACCACGATCCGCTTGTTGGTCAGCACGAAGAAGCGGTCCGCCCACTCGCCGACCTGAAGCGCCGACCAGCCGATCACCACCAGCAGGACCACGAGCAGCATCCCGCCGACGCCGAACTGCTTGCTCTGCACCAGCCAGGCGATCCCGGCCGCGATCGCGGCGACGAGTACCGCAGCGAACAGCTGGGTACGCGCGTCCGCCTTGCGCAGCGCCATCGCCTTTCGGATGTCCCACATCGTCGCCAAAGCCCACAGCACCCAAAGCGCCCACAGCACCCAGGCCACGTTCAGCGCGCTGCCGGTCTTGACCGGCTGCGAGACGTTGACCGCGATCGTGACGAGCACGCCGACCACGGTCAGTGCCACCGGACCGACGAGCCGCGCCCAGTGGAACCGGGTGTGGATGACGACCTTCTCGTCAGGGTCCAGGAACTTGCGTATGTGTCCTGGCGCCTGAGCCGACGGCGTCGACGGGAACATGGTCATCGGCTAGTGGACGTTGCTGTGGAAGCTGACGATGTTGCCGATGGAGTGGAAGAAGCTCGAGATGAACTTGAACACGTCCTGCACGAAGCCCGAAGTGGTGATCGGGTCGTGCACGATCCAGAACAGCACGAAAAGCACGAGGCCCCATTGAATGGCCGGCTTTGCCTTCGGCATAACGATCGCGATCCTTCCCCTCCGAACGCGACACCGACGCACCGCCCTGACCGGCCCGCACGGGTCAGACCGCTGACGACGGACCACGTGTGGCACGTAAGTCCTGACCGATACCAGCGTAGCCTGATCTGCTGCGCTGCGGCTGACTAGATAGGGGTACCCGGTGTGCCGGGGGCCGGAAACCGAGTGTCCGCAAGGTGATCCGCGCCGTTGCCCGATAGTTATCAGCTTGCGGCGATTCGTCCGGTTGTTCGCACGCGGGCGCGCACGCCGGTGACACGACCGCTGCAGCCTTGGTCGGGTCGTGGTCAAACGATCACTCACGAGTGACAATGCTTTCGCAAGGTCTCTTCCCCCAGCTTCCTACTGACGGGTACGGTGCACGCCATGCGTATCGGAGTGCTGTCGGAAACCAAGTCGGGCGAACGCCGAGTGGCGTTGCCGCCCGAGGCGGTGTCCGCACTGTGCGCCGCGCAGGACACGACGGTCACCGTCCAGTCCGGTGCGGGTCGGCATCTTTATGCCAGCGACGACGACTACCGCGCGGCCGGCGCCGAGATCGCCGAGTCCGCGGAGCAGATCGCCGCGGGTGCCGACGTTCTCGCCGTAGTCAACGCCCCGGAACCGTCAGTCATCGCCGCGCTGCCCTCAGGCGCCAGCCTCCTCGGCCTTCTCAACCCCTTTCAGGAATCTCGTGCCATGTTCGCGGTGCGAGACCAAGGGGTTACCGCCTACGCACTCGAACTGATCCCGCGCATCTCGCGCGCACAGAGCGTTGACGCGCTCTCGTCTCAGGCACTTGTCGCCGGTTACCGCGCCGCGCTCGTCGGCGCCGAGCTACTGCCGCGCTTCTTCCCGCTCTTCATGACTGCGGCCGGCACCATCCCGCCGGCCCGTGTGCTCGTGCTCGGCGCCGGGGTCGCCGGCCTCCAGGCCATCGCGACCGCACGCCGCCTCGGCGCGGTGGTCAGCGGTTACGACGTGCGCTCCGCGGCTGCCGATGAGGTCCGCTCGCTCGGCGCGACCTTCGTCAACCTCGACCTGGAGACCCAGGAGGGCGCGGGCGGCTACGCCAAGAGCCAGAGCGCTGACTTCGCCACCCGCCAGCACGCCGCGCTCGCCCCCTTCGTCGCCGAGGCCGACGTCGTGATCACCACCGCCGCGATCCCGGGCCGGGCCGCCCCGCTGCTGGTGACCGAGGAGATGGTCGCGGCGATGCGGCCGGGCTCCGTGGTCGTCGACCTGGCCGCGCAGAGCGGCGGGAACTGCGCCCTGTCCAAGCCCGGCGAGACCGGCGTATTCAACGGTGTGTCGGTGTGGGGTGGGGCCGATGTGCCCTCGCAGCTGCCGGTGCACGCGAGCAAGCTGTACGGCGCGAACGTCTCCGCGTTCATCGCACTGATCAAGGCCGGCGACATGGCGGACGAGATCCTGGCCGGTTCACGGGTCACCGAGGGCGGCCGCTTCGTGCACGAGGCGGTGCGCAACGCGCTGGCCCCGGACGAACCGGAACCCGGACCGGAGCCTGCGCCTGAGCCCGAACCGGCCCACGGGCCAGTCCAGCCGGAAACAACCGAGGCGCCGGAAGCACCCGGACCTTCCGACCAGTCCGCTCAACCGGAGTAGGTGGCGCGTGGCGAACCAGATCGGCGGCGTGGGGCTGCTGACCATCTTCGTGCTCGCGGTGTTCGTGGGCTTCGAGGTGGTCTCCAAAGTCTCCTCCACCCTGCACACCCCCCTGATGTCCGGGGCGAACGCCATCCACGGCGTCGTCCTGGTCGGCGCGATCCTGATCACCGGGGTCTCCTCGGGCGCCGTGCAGATCACCCTCGGCCTGATCGCGATCGTGCTCGGCACGGTCAACATGGTCGGCGGCTTCGTGGTCACCGACCGGATGCTGCGGATGTTCTCCGCGCGCCGCGGCGAGGACCGCCGATGAGCACCGGAGCGCAGTTCGGCTACTTGATCGCCGCCATCTGCTTCATCCTCGCCCTCAAGGGTCTCTCCGCGCCGAAGACCGCGCGGTACGGCAACTGGGCCGGTGCGGCGGGCGCGGCCATCGCCGTGATCATCACGCTGAGCACCGGCCACCTCCAGCACATCGGCCTGATCCTCGGCGCGATCGCGGTCGGCGCGGTGTTCGGCGTGCCGGCCGCGACCCGGGTCAAGATGACCGCGATGCCGCAGCTGGTCGCGATCTTCAACGGTGTCGGCGGCGGCGCGGCCGCGGTGGTCGCGCTGGTGGAGTTCCTCACCGTGGCCTCGCAGTCCTCGAAGATCGCGATGGGCGACGAGGCGGCCACCGTCTTCACCATCCTGGTCGGCTCGGTCTCCTTCGCCGGCTCGATGGTCACCTTCGCCAAGCTCCAGGAGCTGATGACCACCCGCCCGGTGGTCCTGCCGGCCGGCCGCTGGATCTCCTCCGGCGTCTTCGTGGCGGCGATCGCCCTGGCCGTCACCGGCCTGCCGGTGCGCTCCACCGGGCTGCTGGCCACGCTGCTGCTGGTCTCGCTGGTGCTCGGCGTGCTGTTCGTGCTGCCGGTCGGCGGCGCGGACGTGCCGATCGTGATCTCGCTGCTCAACGCCTTCACCGGCCTGACCGTCGCGGCCTCTGGCTACGTGCTCGGCAACACGCTGCTGATCGTGGCCGGAACGCTGGTCGGCGCGTCCGGCACGATCCTGACCCGGCTGATGGCCGCGGCGATGGGCCGCCCGCTCACCGGCATCCTGTTCGGCGCCTTCCGGGCCACGGCGAGTGGTCCGGCCGCCGCCGCGGAGACCCGCCCGGTGCGCTCCGGAACGCCGGAGGACATCGCGATCCTGCTCGGCTACGCCCGCAAGGTGATCGTCATTCCGGGTTACGGGCTCGCGGTGGCGCAGGGGCAGCACACCATCCGCGAACTGGCGGACCTGCTCGGCGCGCGCGGGGTCAAGGTCGCGTACGGCATTCACCCGGTGGCCGGCCGCATGCCCGGTCATATGAACGTGCTGCTTGCCGAGGCGAACGTGCCCTACGAGTCGCTGCTGGAGATGGACGAGGCGAACCTGGAGCTCGGCAGCGCGGACGTGGCGCTGGTCGTCGGCGCGAACGACGTGGTCAACCCGGCCGCGAAGACGACGCCCGGCGCGCCGATCTACGGCATGCCGATCCTCAACGTGGACACCGCGGCAGCCGTCGTCTTCTGCAAGCGCTCGCTGCGCCCGGGCTTCGCCGGCATCGAGAACGACCTGCTCTACGACCCGAAGACGACGCTGCTCTTCGGCGACGCCAAGGAGAGCCTCAGCAAGGTCGTCGCCGCGGTTAAGGCGCTGTAATAACGCCCTCTATGAACTTCTAGTCTCCGTGCAATACGAACTTATACAACTCCATAGAGTCGGTCACCCGCGTCCCCGAGCCCCGGCACGATATATCCGTGCTCGTTCAGCTGGTCGTCGACCGCGGCGGTCACCACGGTGACCGGGATCGGGTGGCCTTCCAGCTCCTTCTCCATCTTCGCGATCCCCTCCGGCGCGGCCAGCAGGCAGATCGCGGTCACGTCGCGTGCGCCGCGCTCGGCCAGCAGCCGGATCGCCGCGACCAGCGTGCCGCCGGTGGCCAGCATCGGGTCGAGCACGTAGCACTGCCGGTCGGAGATGTCGTCCGGTAGCCGCGTCGCGTAGGTGGAGGCGATCAGCGTGCCCTCGTCGCGCACCATGCCGAGGAAGCCGACCTCGGCCGTCGGCAGCAGCCGGACCATGCCGTCCAGCATGCCGAGCCCGGCCCGCAGGATCGGCACGACCAGCGGCTTCGGCGCGGCAAGGCGCACGCCGCGGGCCGGGGCGACCGGGGTCTCAACGTCGAGCGGCGCCACGCGTACGTCCCGGGTGGCCTCGTAGGCGAGCAGCGTCACCAACTCGTCCGCCAGCCTGCGGAACGTCGGCGAGTCGGTGTTCCGGTCGCGCAGCGCGGTGAGCTTGTGGGCGATCAGCGGATGCTCCGCGACATGGATGCGCATGCGCAGAGTCTATGCGGGCACCCGGTCTTTGATTTCAGCCTGGCCTCGATCCGTGGTCCCCACGTCTACCAGCCGGGACGGCCGGGTAGGGATCGACCGGAAGGAAACGGCCGAACATGGACGAAGGGGTCCGGCCATGACCGATCGCCGCCGCGAGCGCGACGAGCAGGGGAGCGACGCCCCGAAGCCCGACGCCCGGCGCTCCGCCGAAAAGCCCGACGCCACCGGGATTCCCGCGTCCACGCCCATCTCCCCGTCCCCTTCCGCTTCCGTCACCTCCGACCCCGAGCGGGACCGCCGCGTCCGCCGCGCCCGTTTCCTCGCCGACCTCGCCGAGGCGCGTGAACTGCGCAGGCGGGTCGCGCCCCGCCGGGCCCGGGCCGCGGAGCTG
>Ga0070741_10015738_pt1 | contig 12753 bp, 12 predicted proteins | sample Coa_R1_4_FD_66440 | JGI IMG/M metagenome (GOLD analysis project Ga0070741, IMG submission 66440) | Surface soil microbial communities from Centralia Pennsylvania, which are recovering from an underground coalmine fire - Coalmine... | ecosystem: Environmental > Terrestrial > Soil > Unclassified ...
GAGCGCCTCCTCGGGGAGGGCGACATGCTCTTCCTGCCTCCCGGCACGGCGCGGGTGCAGCGCCTCCACGGCGCCTTCGTGTCCGACGCCGACGTCCACCGCGTCGTCGACTTCATCAAGCGCCAGGAGCAGCCGACGTACGACATGACGCTGCTCGAGTGCGACGAGGAAGACGGCGAGCCGGGCGACGAGGAGGACCTCTCCGACGAGATGTATGACATGGCCGTGCGGCTCGTGACCGAGCACCGCCAGGCGTCGATCTCGTGGCTGCAGCGCCGCCTCCGGGTGGGCTACAATCGCGCCGCGCGCATGATCGAGCGCATGGAGCGCGAAGGGGTGGTGTCGCCGGCCTCCGGGGCACGCCCTCGAGAAGTCATCGCCCGTCGCATCGAGGACTGACCGTCTCCGCCCCGCTCTACACGCCGACCTTCTGGCGGGCGTGCGCCATCCACCTGTCCGGGGGGATGAGCCTCAGCATGTTCTTCCTGTTCCCGCTGTTCGCGCGCCACCTCGGGGCCAGCGACGCGACGATCGGGCTGCTGCTCGGCACGGGTGCCGCCGCGAGCGTCGTCGCGCGGCCGGTGGTCGGCGCGGCGCTCGACCGCTTCGGCCGTCGGCGCGTGCTGCTCTGGGGCGGGGCGCTGAACGCGGCGTCGTTCCTGCCGTTCCCGTTCTTCGCGACGCCCGGGCCGCTCCTCTGGCTCGTCACGCTCCTCCACTGCGTCGTCTGGGGCGCCCTCTTCGCCGCGTACTTCACCTACGCGGCGGACCTCGTGCCGCCCTCGAGACGCGCCGAAGGCATCGCGGTCTTCGGCGTCGCCGGGATGCTGTCCAACGGCGCCGGGCCGGCGCTCGGCGAGGCGATCATCGCGCAGGCCGGATACACGGCGTTCTTCGGGGTCGCGACCGCGTTCGCGGTCGTGTCGTTCGCGCTGACCGGGCTCGTCGCGGCGGATGCGACCCGCGACGGCGTCCGCGGCCCGGTGCACGGGATGGGGGCCGCTGTGCGCGTGGTGGCCGAGGGCGGCCTCGCACCCGTGCTCGTCGCGACGGTCCTTTTCGGCGTCGGAATCAACGCGGCCTTCTTCTTCGTCGCGCCGTTCACGCGCGTCGTCGGGATGGCGCGCGCGGCGCCGTTCTTCGTCGCGTACTCGGGGACGTCGATCGTGCTCCGGGTCTTCGGCCGTCGGCTCCTCGACCAGGTTCCCCCGCACCGCGTTGCGGTGCCCGCGTTCACGGCGATCGCGGTCGGCCTCGGGGGCCTCTGGCTCCTGCCGCATGCGAACGTGCTCGTGCCGGCCGGCATGGCGTGCGGCGCGGGGCACGGGACGCTCTTCCCGGTGCTGAACGCGCTCGCGCTGTCGCGGACGTCGAGCCGGCTCTACGGCGCGGTCGTGAGCGTGATGACGGCCGCGCTCGACTTCGGCGGGGTCGTCGGGACGCCGCTCTGCGGCGCGCTCGCCGAAGGCGTCGGCTATCCGACGATGTTTCTCGCGATGGCCGGCGCGGCGGTGGCGGGTCTCGCGATCATGGCCGCGGATTCGCGGCGCGCCGTTGCGCGCCCGCGGCCGGGAGGATAGGCGTTCCGGGATGCGTCTTCTCGCCGCCGCGCTCGTCCTGACCGCCCTCGCCCCGAGCGCGCGCGCCGACGAGCTCGCGGCGGCGTTGAAGCAGGTGCAGCAGGGCTACGAGTCGACGAAGTCGCTCACCGCGTCGTTCCGGCAGGAGGTCGAGTCGCCGACGATGGCCGGGAAGCTCGAGTCGCACGGGACGGTCAGCTTCGAGAAGCCGAACCGCATGCGCTGGGACTACGCGGCGCCCGACGCGCAGACGATCGTCAGCGACGGCGACACCCTCTGGATCTACCAGCCCGAGGAGAAGCAGGTCATCAAGGCGCCGCTTCAGCAGGCCTTTCAGGCGACGACGCCCGTCACGTTCCTCGCCGGCCTCGGCCACGTCGACCGCGACTTCACGCCGACGCTCGAGCGTGCCGACACGGACCACTGGGTGCTGAAGCTCGTGCCGAAAACGGACAAGGGCGTCGGCACGCTGTACCTCACGGTCGCGAAGCGCGACGGCACCGTCGACGAGGCGCGCATCACCGATCCGCTCGGCACGACGACGCGCCTCATGCTGTCGGATCAGAAGCGGAACGCTTCGATCGACGCGGGCCGGTTCACGTTCACGCCGCCGCCCGGGGTTGACGTGGTCCGACCCCCCGCCTATTGACGCTGGCCCGATGCCGTCGTTCGACGTCGTCTGCAAGATCGACCTCCAGGAGGTCGACAACGCCGTGAATCAGACGCTCCGGGAAGTCGGGCAGCGCTTCGATTTCAAGGGCTCGAACACCGAGCTCCGGCGTGAGGAGAACGCGCTCCTCCTGCACTCCGCCGACGACTTCAAGGTCCGCGCGCTCGGCGACATCCTGCGCGAGAAGCTCGCGAAGCGGCAGGTGCCGCTGAAGGCCGTCCAGTACGGTCCGGTCGAGCCCGGGCCCGCCGGCACGGCGAAGCAGCGCGTCGAGCTCCAGGAGGGCATCTCCACGGAGAAGGCGCGCGAGATCGTGAAGCTGGTGAAGGACAGCAAGGTGAAGGTCCAGGTCGCGATCCAGGGCGATCAGGTCCGGGTCACCGGGAAGAAGAAGGACGAGCTGCAGGGGGTGATGCAGCTGCTCCGCGGGCAGGACCTCGGGATCGCGATGCAGTTCGTCAACTTCCGGGACTGACGGCATGACCCGCCGCGTCCACTTCGCGACGCTCGGCTGTCCGAAGAACCAGGTCGACAGCGAGATCATGACCGGCGTGCTCGCGCGCCGCGGGCACGAGCTCGTCCTCGACCCGGACGAGGCCGACGTCCTGGTCGTCAACACCTGCGCGTTCATCACGCCGGCGAAGGAGGAGTCGATCGACGCGATCCTCGAGCTCGCGCGCGTGAAGGCGGCGCGCGAGGGGCGCCGCCTCGTGGTGACGGGGTGCCTCGCCCAGCGCTACGCCGACGATCTCCGGGAGTCGCTCCCGGAAGTCGACGTCTTCGTCGGCACGGGCGACCTCCTCCGCATCGCGGACGCGGTGGAGGGACCGGCGGCGCCGGAGCCCGTCGTCTACCGGGGCGCGCAGCACGTGCTGCCGGCGCACGCGGTTGCGACGCGCGTTCGGACCGGCAGCTGGTGGACCGCGTATCTCAAGGTGTCGGAGGGCTGCGACCACACCTGCAGCTTCTGCATCATCCCGAAGATCCGGGGCCGCCACGAGAGCCGGCCGCTCGACGATGTCCTCGCCGAGGCCGAGAGCCTCGCGGGCGAGGGGGTCCTCGAGCTGAACCTGATCGCGCAGGATCTGACCGCGTACGGCCGCGACCTTCCGGGCGACGTGAGCCTCGCGCGTCTGCTGCGTGCGCTCGCGGTCCGCGTCCCGCGCGTCCGCTGGCTCCGGCTCCTCTACGCGTACCCGGCGTCGGTGACCGACGAGCTCCTCGAGGTCATGGCCGACGAGGGCGCCGTCTGCCGCTATCTGGACATGCCGCTCCAGCACATCGCCGATCCGATGCTGCGCGCGATGCGGCGCGAGCGGTCCGGCGAAGCGATTCGCCGCTTGATCGCCCGCGTCCGGGAGGCCGTGCCCGGGATCGCGCTCCGGAGCTCCTTCATCGTCGGCTTTCCCGGCGAGACCGACGCCCACGTCGACGAGCTGTGCGCGTTCCTCGAGGAGGCGGAGTTCGAGCGCGTCGGCGTCTTCCGCTACTCCGAGGAAGAGGGCACGCACGCCGCGACCCTCCCCGGGCACCTGCCGGAGCCGGTGAAGCAGGCGCGCTGGGAGCGCGTGATGGCCGTGCAGGCGGGCGTCGCGGCCCGCCGCGCCGCCGCGCAGGTCGGCCGCGTCGTCGAGGTGCTCGTCGAGGAGCGCGATGCGCGCGGACGCCGCGTCGGGCGGACGGCGACGCAGGCGCCGGAGATCGACGGCACGATCGTCCTTCGCGGCCGCGCGGAGCCCGGCGAGCTCGTCCGCGTGCGCGTGACCGGCGCGGACACGTACGATCTGCGAGGTGACATTCTCGCACCCGTCGCCGTTGACACGGTGCCGGCCGCACCATAGAGTCCCGCCCCTTCGTCGGAGACCGGTATGCGTAAGGCGTTCCTCAAGAAGGCCCGCGAGACCCTGCAGAACATGCGTGCGCAGTTGCTGCGCAACGTGCAGACCGAGCTGCAGGAAGGTCGCGAGACGAGCAAGGACGAGGGGATGGACACCTACGACCTCGCGAGCGACGCCCGCGATCGCGAGATCAACGTCATCCTCACCGACCGCGATCGCGACAAGATGCAGGCGATCGACGAGGCGCTCGAGCGCGTCGAGGAAGGCTCCTACGGCGTCTGCGAGAGCTGCGAGTCCGACATCGCCGAGGGCCGCCTCGAAGCGCTCCCCTTCACGCGCCTCTGCATCCAGTGCCAGTCCGAGCGCGAGAAGGAAGCGCGCATGAACAAGCGCTTCGAAGAGGACCGCACCTTCCGGCGCCTGAACCCGACCGACTCGGACGACGACGCCTCGTAACGCCCCGCGACCATGTCGCGGGGGCGAAACCGCGCGTGGCCGCTCTGCCGCGCTGGCTCCGCCAGCCGCGGCACGGCCGTCGGGCGTGCCACCGCCGCCCCACGCTCGTCCGCCCGAACCGCGACATGGTCGCGGTTCGCCTCACGGCCAGATGCGCGGGTGGTGGCGACGGCCGGTCAGGAGCAGGAAGACGGCGGCCCAGCCGAGGATGACCGTGAGGACGGAGCGCGTCGTGTCGAAGGCCTGGACGCGTTCCAGGCCGAGGACGGTGAGATACGCGGTCCAGATGACGGCGATCGCGCCGAGGCCCGGGAGCCAGGCGAAGACCGTGGGGGCCGCCGCGTAGGCGACGACGCGGAACGTGGGCTCGAAGCCGGCGCGTCCATGGAAGAGATGCTGCGCGATCAGGACGAAGATGGCGGCGGAGAGGATGGCGCCGACGATCTGCCAGACGATCACCCACACGAGCCCGTGGACGCCCCAGCCGACGATCACGTGACCCGCGCCGTTGAGCGCCGCGCAGATCGCGAGGAACGCGAACGGCGCCGACAGCCCGCCGACCTCGCGCATGTCGGCGAAGAAGGCGCGCGGCTCGGTGATCACCCGGCGCCACGCGACCGGGAAGCCCTCGGCGTGCGTCGAGCCCTCGAACTCTCCCGTCGTCATCCGCCGAATCTTATAGGCGGCGCCGCGCGCCCAGGTCCAGAGCGGTCGTGACGGCAAGATTGCGGAACGATGCGCTCGCGTGCTGGCGGGCGGGGGTCGCCGCCGTCGAGCCGCGCGCGCTCGTCTCCCGCGTGCTCGCGCGCGACCGCGACGCGCTCGTGCTGCATGCGCGCGACGGCACCGCGATCGCACGCCATGCGGGTCCGGTGCTGATCGTCGGCGCCGGGAAGGCGGCGCCCGCGATGGCGGCCGCCGCGGCGCGGAGCGCGGGCGATCTGGGCGCCGGCGGAATCGTCGTGGCGCCCCACGGCGCCGACGTGCCGCCCGACGCCGGCGTCGACGTCGCGTACGGCGCGCACCCGGTGCCCGACGAGGCGGGCGCCGGCGCCACGCGGCGGCTCCTCGCGGGGGTCGCGGCGGCGGACGCGCGGACGCTCGTGCTCGTCGTCTTGAGCGGCGGCGCCTCCGCCCTCCTCGTCGCGCCGGCCGAGGGCCTCGCGCTCGACGACAAGCGACGGGTCACCGCGGCGCTCCTCGCGAGCAGCGCCGACGTCGTCGCGCTGAACACGGTCCGGAAGCACTGCTCCGCGGTGAAGGGCGGCGGGCTCGCGCGCGCCGCGGCGCGCGCCGGCGGTGTCTGGACGCTCGTCCTCTCGGACGTCGTCGGGGACGATCCGGCGGCGATCGCATCGGGTCCCACGGCGGCGGACCCGACGACGTTCGCCGACGCTGCGCGCGTGCTCGCGCGGCACGTCCGCGCCGACGCGATTCCCGCCGCAGTCCAGGTGCGGCTCGCGCGCGGGATGGCCGGCGCCGTGCCCGAGACGGCGAAGCCGGGCGACCCGGCGCTCGCCCGCGTCCGGACGGTCGTGGTCGGCACGAACCGGGACGCCGTCGCGGCCGCCGCCGCGGCGGCCCGGGCGCGCGGCTACGCGGCGGACGTCGTCGCGGAGCCGGTGACCGGCGACGCCACGGCGGCGGGGCGCATGCTCGCCGCCAGGCTCCGCGCGGCGCCGGCGCGCGCGCCGGTCGCGGTCGTCGCGGGCGGCGAGACGACGGTGCGCGTGGTGCCGGGATCCGTCGGCGGGCGCTCGCAGCAGCTCGCGCTGGCGGCGGCGTTCGCGATCGCGGGGATCGACGGCGTCGTCCTCGCCGCTGGGACCGACGGCATCGACGGGCCGACCGACGCCGCCGGCGCGTGCGTCGACGGCGAGACGATCGCGCGGGCGCGCGCCTCGGGCCTCGCGCCGGACGTCGCGCTCGCGGGCACCGCGAGCCACGCGGTCCTCGCCGCGACCGGCGATCTCGTCCGCAGCGGCCCGACGGGGACGAACGCCGGCGATCTGGTGGTGGCACTCCGGGGCGCGTGATAGACGCGTGTCGGAATGCCGGCGCACGGGCACGTCTCGGAGGTCTTCGTCTCGTTCCAGGGCGAAGGCGTCCACGCCGGCCGGCGCCAGCTGTTCGTCCGCATGGCCGGCTGTCCGCTCCGCTGCCGGTACTGCGACACGCCGGCGAGCCTCTTGCCGACGGCGAGCTGTCGCGTGCTCGGCCCGGACGGCGCGCGCGATCTGCCGAACCCGCTCGACGCGGCGACGCTCGACGCGACCGTCGCCGCGCTGGTCGCGGCGGCGCCGCCGCTCCACGCCGTCGCCCTGACGGGCGGCGAGCCCCTGGCGCAGGCGGAGTTCCTCGCCGGTTGGCTCGCCGGGGCGCGCGCGCTGCCGCCGGTGCTCCTCGAGACGGCGGGCATCCTGCCCGCGCGCCTGGAGCGTCTGCTGCCGCTCGTCGCGATCGTCAGCCTCGACTTCAAGTGTCCGACGAACACCGGCGAGCGCGCGCGCTGGGACGAGCACGAGGCGTGCCTCCGGGCCGCCGTCGCCGCCGGGCGCGACGTCTACGTGAAGATGCCGGTGGACGACGGGACGTCGCCGGACGAGGTCGAACGGGGCGCGTCGATCATCGCCGCGATCGACGGCCGCGTCCCGCTCCTCCTGACGCCGCTCACGCCGCCCGACGGCACGCGCCTCACCATCCATCCCGCGACGCTCGACGCGCTCCACGCGCGCGCGAGCCGTCATCTCGTCGACGTCCGCATACAGCCCCAGCTGCACAAGGTTCTCGGCATCCTGTGACGGCGCGCGCCCGGCGCACGCGCGCGCAGCCCGCGACCCTCATCCCCGGCGACGGCATCGGCCCCGAGGTGATCGACGCCGCCGTGCGCGTCATCGACGCCGCCGGCGGCCGGATCGCGTGGGACGTGCAGATCGCCGGGAGGACCGCGTTCGAGCAGCTCGGGACGCCGATCCCCGAGCCGCTGCTCGCCTCGATCCGGCGGACGAAGGTCGGGCTCAAGGGCCCGCTCGAGACCCAGGTCGGCCGCGTCGGCTTCCGGAGCGTCAACGTGGCTCTCCGGAAGTCGTTCGATCTCTACGCCAACGTGCGCCCGATCCGGACGCTCCCGGGGATCAAGAGCGCGTTCACCGGCGTCGATCTGATCGTGGTGCGGGAGAACACGGAGGACCTGTACTCCGGGATCGAGCACCAGATCGCGCCGGGCGTCGTCGAGAGCGTCAAGGTGATCACCGCGCGCGCGTCGACGCGGATCGCGCGCTACGCATTCGACCTCGCGCGGCGGGAGCGGCGGCGGGCCGTGACCGCGATCCACAAGGCGAACATCATGAAGCTCTCGGATGGGCTCTTCCTGGCGTGTGCCCGGAAGGTGTCCCGCAAGCACGCGCGCATCCGGTACAACGAGCTGATCGTCGACAACGCGTGCATGCAGCTCGTGCTGCGGCCGCAGCAGTTCGACGTGCTCCTGCTCGAGAACCTCTACGGCGACATCGTGTCGGACCTGTGCGCGGGGCTGGTCGGGGGGCTCGGCGTCGTGCCGGGGGCGAACATCGGCGATCGCCACGCAATCTTCGAGGCCGTCCACGGCACCGCGCCCGACATCGCGGGGAAGAACCTCGCCAATCCGCTCGCCGCGGTCTTCTCGGGTGCGATGCTCCTCCGCCACGTCGGCCAGGCGACCGCGGCGACCCGGATCGAGCGGGCGGCGGAGCGGCTTCTCGCGGAGCGGAAGGTCCGCACCCGGGACCTCGGCGGCAGCGCGACGACGACGGCGGTCGCCGAGCGGCTGATCGCGCTCCTCTGACCGGCGAGGAACGCTCGAGCCGCGCGCGCGTACCCCCCGGTTTCGCTCGCGTTGACGCGCCGTGACATCGCGGCGGGGCTTGGGCTAGAATCGTTCCGTGGCCACGTCGCAGCGTGCGCGAGCGCTCGCCCTCCTGGCGGGCGAGCCGTTCGACCTGCTGGTCATCGGCGGCGGCATCAACGGCGCCGGGATCGCGCGCGACGCCGCGATGCGCGGGCTCCGGACGGCGCTGGTCGAGCACGCCGACTTCGCATCCGGGACGTCGAGCCGGTCCTCCAAGCTGATCCACGGCGGGCTCCGGTACCTCCAGGAGGGGGACGTCCGGCTGGTGCTCGAGGCGTGCCGCGAGCGCGAGCGGCTGCGGCGGCTCGCCCCGCACCTCGTCCGGCCGCAGGAGTTCGTGTTCCCGATCTACCGCGGCGGACCGGTCGGACGGGTGAAGCTCGCCGCCGGGCTCTGGGCCTACGACCTGCTCGCCGGCTGGTGGAACGTCCACCGCCACAAGATGCTCTCCGCGCGCGCGACGCACGCGGCCGAGCCCGCGCTCCGGACCGACGGGCTCCGCGGCGCGGGCCGCTACTGGGACTGCCGGACCGACGACGCGCGGCTCGTCCTCGAGAACGTCCTCGGCGCCATACGCGACGGGGCGGTCGCGGTGTCCTACGCGCGCGTCACCGCGCTCGTGAAGGAGGACGGCCGGATCAGCGGCGCGACGATCGTCGACCGGCTCGGCGGGACCGAGGTCCGCGTCCGCGCGCGCGTCGTCGTCAACGCGACCGGGCCCTGGGTCGACACGATCACGGCGCTCGACGAGCCCGCGTCGCCGCGGCTTCGCCTCACGAAAGGGGTGCATCTCGTCGTCCCGCGCGCCCGCGTCGGCAACCGGGCCGCGGTCGTGCTGCACGCGGTCGCGGACCGACGCGTCATGTTCGTCATTCCGTGGGGCGAGCACGCGGTCGTCGGGACGACGGACACGGATCACCCGGGCGGGCCGGACGCGCCGCCCGTGGTCGAGGCGTCGGACGTCGCGTACCTGCTCGAGACGGTGAATCACTACTTCCCCGCCGCGCGCCTGACTCCCCGCGATGTGACCAGCACGTTCGCGGGCCTCCGCCCGCTGATCGCGCCGCCCGCGGGGGCCGAGGTCTCCCCGTCGAGCGTGTCGCGCGAGGAGGACGTCTTCGTGTCGCGCGCGGGGCTCGTCTCGATCGCGGGCGGGAAGCTGACGACGTACCGGCTCGTCGCGGCGAACGTCGTCGATCGCGTCGTCGACGCGCTCCGGAAGGCGGGCGTCGGCCGGAAGTTCGGGCGCTGCCGGACGAGCGACGTCCCGCTCCCGGGCGGCGAGACCGCGCCCGCCGTGCTGGCCCACGCGGCGATCTCGCGCGACGGCCACGGGCTCGCGCCGGCGGTCATCGGGCATCTCGCGCATCGCTACGGCAGCCGGCTCGGCGAGGTCCTCGGGCTCGTCGCGGGCGACCGCGCGCTCGGCGCGCCGCTCGCCGCGCCGCTGCCCGACCCGCGCGCCGAGGTGGTCGAGGCGGTCCGGCACGAGTGGGCGCAGACCCTCGAGGACGTGCTCCGCCGCCGCACCCAGGTCGCGCTCCGGGACCCGTCGGAAGGCGTCGCCGCGGCGGACGAGGTCGCGCGGCTCATGGGCGAGACGCTCGGCTGGGACGCGCCGACGACCGCCGACGCCGTCGCGCGGTACGCGGCGACGATCGAAGCCGGACGCCGGTGGCGCTGAAGGCGGCGCGCCCGCGGCCGCCGGCGAAGGCGCCGGGCCCGAACGTCGCGCGCGAGACCCCCGACGCGCGGCGGCAGCGCGCGCGCCAGATCGCCCGCGCGCTCGCACGCGCGTACCCCGACGCCGAGTGCGCGCTCCGCCACGACGGCCCGTGGCAGCTCCTCGTCGCGACCATCCTCTCCGCGCAGTGCACGGACGCGATGGTGAACCAGGTGACGCCGTCGCTCTTCGCCGCGTACCCGGGGCCGAAGGAGCTCGCCGCGGCGCCGGCGTCCCGCGTCGAGGCCCTCATCAAGCGAACCGGCTTCTTCCGGCAGAAGACCAAGTCGATCCAGGCGACGGCGCGGGCGGTCGTCGAGCAGCACGGTGGCCGCGTGCCCGACGTGATGGAGGAGCTGGTCGAGCTGCCGGGCATCGGGCGGAAGACGGCGAACGTGATCCTCGGCACGGCGTTCGGGAAGCCGGCGATCTTCGTCGACACGCACGTCCGCCGGCTCTCGAACCGGCTCGGCCTCACGACCAACGACGACCCGGTCAAGATCGAGTTCGACCTGCAGCCGCTGCTTCCGCCGAAGGAGTGGACGGCGTTCGCGCATCGGCTGATCCATCACGGGCGGCAGATCTGCGTCGCGCGGAAGCCGCGGTGCTCGAGCTGTCCGGTCGCGAAGTGGTGTCCGCGGATCGGGGTGACGGTCTCCGCATAGGTAGCGCGAGCCGAGACTACGTCTCGGCTCGCGGGAAGAGCGCGCGCGTGGAGCGCCCGTCCCCGCCCGGCCGCCGTGCCGCGGCCGGCGAAGCCGGCGCGGCATGACGGGTACGCGTGTTCATGCGATCGCGCGCGCGGGGCGCGATCGTCGCGGCGGTGCGCCGAGTTACCCGGCCGCGAGGGCGCGGCGTCAGACTGCGAAGCCGACCAGGCGGCCGAGGACCAGGCCTACGGCGCAGGCGAGCACGCCGAGCGCGGCGAGCTCCAGGCTCGCGGCGAACGGGGACTCTTTGGTGACCAGCGTCTTGGCGGCGCCGGTCGCGAGGAGCGTGCCGACGGCGATGACGACGGCGGCACCGAAGGTCGGGACCGGGGTGGGGCGGACGACGTACGGGGCCAGGAGGAGGAGCGCGCCGACCAGGTAGGCGACGGCGGTGAACACCGCGCTCCGGAGCGGCGGGTCGAAGGTTTCCTCGGCGAGGCCGAGCTCCTCGCGCGACATGAAGCGGAGCCAGAGCTCGGGGTTCGACGTGACGCGGCGGACGATCATGTCGATCTCTTCGTCGTTGAAGCCGAGCTCGCCGTAGATCTCGCGGATCTCCTGCCGCTCGTGGTCGGGCATGTGCTCGATCTCCCACTTCTCGCGGGCGATCTCGGCCTCGAAGAAACGGCGCTGCGACTTGGCGGCGACGTAGGCGCCGACCCCCATCGCCACCGCGCCCGCGAAGGCGGACGCGAGGCCGCCGACGGCGACCAGCCGGAGGTCGCCGATGCTGGCCGTCACGCCGGCCAGGAAGCCGATCGTCGAGATCACGCCGTCGTTGACCCCGAAGATCACCTCCCGGACGAGGCGGCCCTGGGGCGTGTGCCACGCCTCGTCGTGGAACCGCTTGAGCGGCTCGGCGAGCTTCGCGGCCGCCCGCGGGAGCGGCGGCGTCGCATCGGGCCGCGGGATCGATGGCATGGCGACGTTTCGGAAGCGGGAGGCGACCTTATAGGATGCAAGGTCCCGCCGGACAAGGCGTTTTTTGCAGGGCGAGCGCAATTTCTCCTTGACAAACGCCGGTCTGGAAGGTAGCTTACGCCGGATTTTTGGGTGGAATTCCGGTGGGTTAGGGAGGCGGGTGGAGATGGCCGTTTACACCGAGGTCGATACGCGCGTGCTCGCCGAAATCGTCGAAGACTACGGACTCGTCCGCCTCATCTCCTCGAGCGGCGTCGCCGCCGGCTCGGTCAACTCGAGCTATCTCCTGGAGACCGCGCGCGGGAAGCATCTCCTCCGTGTGGAAGAGGTGAAGAGCGAGCTCGAGGTGAAGCGCGAGCTCGATCTGCTCCTCTTCCTTCGCAAGCACGGCTTCCCGTGCCCGCAGCCGCTCGCGGACCGGAAGGGCCGGCATCACCGCGAGTCGGGAGGAAAGACGCTGACGCTCTATCGCTGGGTCGACGGCCACACCGTCACGCCCCAGCGCCTGACGCTGGCGCAGATCGAGAACGTCGGCCGGCTCCTCGCCGATCTCCACACCATCGGCAAGAGCTACAAGAAGGGCATCGACAACCGCTTCAGCTACGATCGCGTCGCGGACCTCTACGGCGCGGTGCGCGAGCGTCTGCCCTCGTACTTCAAGCGCATCGTCCGGACGCTCGACGACGAGGTCGACTACCTCCAGGGGTACCTCGAGAACAAGCTGCCGAAGGGCGTCATCCACGGCGATCTCTTCGACGACAACATCATCTTCAAGGGTGACAAGGTCGTCGCGATGCTCGACTTCGAAGCGGCGTGCCGCGGGAAGTTCATCTTCGACCTCGCGACCGCGGTGAACGCGCTCTGCTTCGACGGCGAGGCGTATCAGCTGAAGCGCTTCGAGGCGCTCATCGCGGGCTACGAGTCGCTCCGCGCCCTGTCGCTCGCCGAGTGGGACGCGTTTCCGAACGA
>Ga0070741_10015739_pt1 | contig 12753 bp, 10 predicted proteins | sample Coa_R1_4_FD_66440 | JGI IMG/M metagenome (GOLD analysis project Ga0070741, IMG submission 66440) | Surface soil microbial communities from Centralia Pennsylvania, which are recovering from an underground coalmine fire - Coalmine... | ecosystem: Environmental > Terrestrial > Soil > Unclassified ...
AAAAGCTCAGGCAGCAGAATATTCGCAACGAGGTAAGATCCCATGCCCCCGGCTCCCAGAGTCACCACCCATTTGATTTGCTGGCGCTGCGGTGGATCCGAAGCTTTGCGGTAGCGATACACGCCCACGCTTGCCAGAAGACTCAACGCACTGATTTCAGCAAAAGCGACGAAGGGGAGAGGCCAATGCGATGGATGAAGTGGCAACGCGCGTGGAAGATGCCAGAGGAGTACATAAAAGAGAAACCAGGGAGTGAGCCAGCGCGTCCACCAGGGCACAAAGCGCCCGTTTGGGAAAAGCAAGAAGAAGAGACTGAGGCTGGCCCATCCCAGAGCGTTCAAACTCGTGATGGCCACCTGCCAGACAGCGTTGTTTCCCAGGGCAGAGACGGTAGGGGGCATCGTGACGCCAAAGGCCACCAGGAAAAGCGCGACAAAGAGCGCCATGAACTCATCGGACTTCCGCCAGAAAAGAAACAGAGCCAGAACCAGACAACTACCGGTAAAGGCCACCTCTAACAACAGGTTATATCCGGCGTAGAAACCAATGGGGAACCCGAGAGCAGCCAGATTCATTTGCACCACTGAAGGTGGATGAGTGAGTTGGATGAACCGCTCAGGGAGCGCAATCAGGAACACAACGGAGGCACAGCCTGCCAAGACGAGCCACAGGGCCTGTGAAAGCCTGAGCCAGCGTCTATGGAAACGGGTATTTGTCGTGTCAGAGAGGGACCGGTTCATGCCTTTGCCAGTCGAAATGGGTGAGTTCTTCATCCAGGCTTCCTCTCTTGATCAACTGCTTCTGACTGCTCGTCTTTGCTGTCGCTCTATTATATGCTATCGTTCGGTCACACGCACTTTGGGTTTAAACATGTGCTTTCTTCGGGACGTTGGCTGACGCTTCCTGGCTTTGCGCGAGACCAGAGGTACTCCGCGACCAGAGGAGGTAGCCCGACCAGAACAACACGATGTAGAGCAAGAGAGGGCTGATTCCAGCGTAGAGAACAGGCAGCTTGATCCCGCGTCCCACCAGCAGAACGACACCGCTCAACAGGAAGCACACGCCAACCCAGGTGGGCATGGTCCTAGCACGGAGCAGGGCGATGCCAAGCACAACACTGCCCACACACTGGATGATATCCCCGGCGATGAAGAAGCCCAGGACGGCAGCAGGCTCTTGAGAAGGCGCATGAGCGAAGGCAGGCAGGACGAGCGCATTGATGGCAGGACTGCTGATGCCAAGAATCAACAGGGCACACGAAAAAAGGACAAAACCAGCGATTCCCACGATGCCTGCTTTGCTGATGTTTTGGACAAACATCGCTGGCAGACCCAGCACCAGGAAAGTAGAACCAACCAGAACGAGCAGAAAAGCGGGAACCCAGAACGAGTTGGCAATATCCTGTCCACTGCTTATCTTGAGAAGCGCGCCAACGGCTGCGATCAAACTCCCGAGAAGCAGAGCAACTCCGCTCAAACGATACAAAGTGGCAGATCCCATGGTGAAGAACCTCCTTACAGGTCAAATGGATTTCTACAAAGAAACAGATCCTTTTCTGCTCCTCTTGATGCCAAGCATACCTGCTCGTAGATTCCCGTGTCATGGGACGATTTCCCAAAATGCTGGGAACTTGTTCCCGCCCAAATGAAGATCATATCCCGGCTCATTGGGACTGCTTCAGGAGAAGCGTGCCGAAAGTTGTGCCGAGTTGTCAATGAGTTGCTCAAACGAATGAGCACTCGTTGCGCATCTCGTGGGTTCTCCAACGCATTCCTGATCGACATCGTAGCAAGCAAGCGCTTCCTCTAACAAACGCATCTCACTGAGCAAAGCCCACTGGCTCAAAAGGTGAAGGCGCTCGTCGGCAAGAAGATCGGTATCAGCGCGCCGGGGAGTGCAACAGACGCGCTTCTCACCTACCTGTTCAGAAAGCAAGGTCTTGATGCCCAACGCGACGTGACCAAAGTGAACCTGGGCAACGTCACCCCAGCAGCGGCGCTGGCGGCACTCTCCAGCGGGCGCGTCGATGCTGTTTGCTGGCCGGTGCCAGTTGGTCAGCAAGCCGAAGCGCAAGGGATTGGTAGGATCTTCATCAGCCCGGCGAAGGGGGATATCCCGGCGATGTCAGGCATGATCTATGGAGTGATCTATGCCAGGCAGAGCGTGATCGATACCAAACCCAAAGCCGTGCAGGCCCTCATCCGTGCCATCGCACAAGCGGAAACCTGGATCGAGAAGAATGCGGCCCAGGCGAGGACACTGCTGCAAAAAGACCTGCAACTTGATGGCAAGACCACGAACGCGGTGGCACAAGCGGCGATGGCTTCCGTGCCACAGACCCCGCAGATGAGAGAGCCTGGCTACCGCGTTGCCATGCAATTCCACGTAGATGCTGGACTGCTTGCGATAGCCCTCGCTTACAACGATCTGGTGGCGACGGAGACCATCAACCAAGCGCTTGCCCGATGAGCAGACGGACGCTCATACTAGTGCGGTGATCATGCGTGCTTTTTAGAGAAGGAACAGACGAGCAAAGATTCCCTGGCTTGACCATCAAGCCAGGGAATCTTTGTTGGAGATCATTCCAGAGTGGGGCAAACCGAACGCTTGTCATAAGGAGTATGAGCCTCTACATGGCAATCATCCGTATAGCAAGCAATCACTCTGTCCTCGTTCTGGAATGGTCTCCAACACGGTGCGCTTTTTCCAGTGTCTTCCAGGCATCCTCTGGTTTTCCCCAAATTGATCCACATATCTTTCTCGTACATTTGGATGGACCAGGGTGTAAATACGAACTTGAAACTGGTGAAATCGGTATAATTCTTCTGGTGGCTTTTGGCTTGCTCTGTCTTCTTCGTTTCCTCCCCATCTCGCTGATACCGGGCCAAACGAGCCATCTTTCTTCCTGAACCTGTGTCTCCGCACCGGCCAGGAGAATTGTACCGATTCCACCAGTTTCAAGTTCGTATTTACAGATGAGCCACTTTTCCCTTGCAAAATACAACAGGGTAGACGGGCGCAAGAATTTAGGGTAATATCTGGGAAGGGAGAAAACCATTAGAGCATCCACGCTATGTTGGCTCCGCCCGGTGAAATTTTTTAACCCCTTCTTTCGTGAGAGCCCAAGTACAAATTTGGTGCAGATCGCAAGTTCGAGGTGAAGGATATGCAAAACGCGCCTCATCATGCCCAGCAGAGAGAAGACTCTGCTCCTGTGAAAACGGTGCTCATTGTCGAAGACGATGTTTCTATCGCGGAAGCCTTGATGGCTCTCCTCCAAGATACTACTGACTATCGGGTGATTTGTGTCTCTGATGGGTTTGCGGCCCTCAAACTGGTGAGCACGCTCATCCCACAGCTCATCTTGCTCGATTATCTGCTTCCAGGTATGGATGGCCTGAAATGTCTGGACCTGCTCCGTTTGAACAAAGGGATGGAACAGGCGCCTGTTATTCTCATGAGTGCAGCACTTCCCAGAGGTGTCCAGGCGCGTCCTGATCTAGTCTTCCTTGAGAAGCCATTCGGGATCGACACCTTACTTGATCTGATCGGACGTCTCCTTGAGGAGAGCTAACGCGAGCCTCACATGACCGGATTGGAGGTCTACAGGCACCTGCGTTCTCACCGGGAGCAAGCGCCTTTTTCGGCAATTTTGATGAGTGCGCAATTTCCCGTTCGTCTGCTCGATATCCCTGCTCTGATCTACATGCAGAAACCCTTTGAGATGGATGTCCTCCTTCAGACAATGGAACAACTGATGGAGTCTGCAAGTGAAGCTTCCTCGTAGCGATCTGCGGACTGGTCTATCATCACGCCAGGGGGATGACAGGCACTCCCTGGTTTCTTTTTCCGAAGAAGACCCCTTGACCTTTTCAGTCAATCACATTTCTCCAGGAGAGACCATCAGCGCGACGCGTTGACTGCTGCTCTCCCAGCCTCGGCAAGCCTTGTCTCAGAGCAATTGCGTGATCCTGGCTAAGAGCACATCGATGTCAAAGGGTTTCGCCAGGAAATCGTCTGCACCCGCTTGTCGTGCGGTTTCCTCGCCACCGGGATGGACTGAGCACATCAAGATCGAGATGTGTTGTGTCTCCTCTTGACTCTTGAGCGATTGCGCGATCTCGCGTCCATCCTGGCCTGAGAGCAAGACGTCCAGCAAAATGAGGTCGGGAAGCTCGCCGTCCGGCTGTGACTCTAGGGAGCCGCTCTTCTGTGAAGTGAGGACCTCATAGCCCTCCTCTTGCAAAAGGATCTGAAGAAGCTCTAACGTATCTGCGTCATCTTCCACCACCAGGATACGTTTGGGAGTGCTCTGCATAGAGACGGTCCTACCTTTCCCTTCCATGGGTTTGAGCCGATCTGTCATCAAGAAGCCGAGGCAACGCGACAAAAAAGGTCGAGCCCTGCCCTTTGCGACTCTCGACCCACATGCGCCCTTGATGTCGTGTCACGATCTCGTTGGAGATATAGAGTCCGATGCCCAGGCCTGGATAGGTTTTTTCCTCTGGATCAGTCACCTGGTAGAAGCGCTCAAAGATTTTCTCGTGATGCACCGGGTCAATGCCGATGCCAAAATCTTGCACGGCAACACGTGCGTGTTGCCCATCGTCATCAAGGGAAAGACGCACGATCATGCGGCTCTCTCCTGGAGAATACTTGATGGCATTGGTCAGCAAATTGAGAAACACTTGCCCCAGACGTTCGCGATCACCGAGGACATGCGCGCTTGTGCTTCCCTCAATGGAGATCTGATGCGTCGAGGTCGTTGCCTGCACCGTTTCTACCATCTCGGCAATCAGGCTGTCCAGATCAATGGGTTCGGTTCGCAAGAGCAGTTTGCCCGATTGCATCCGTGAAATATCCAGTAACTCGTTGATGAGGCTGGTCAGCTTCTCGATCTGAGCATCCATGCGTGCCAGGTAATGCAGGGCTTGGGGATCTGGCTGCGTCTGCCGCAAGAGACGGCGTTGCAAGACCTGTAGAAAGCCTTTGAGGCTGGTAAGAGGGGTTTTGAGTTCGTGGCTTGCCATACTGATGAACTCATCTTTCCTTCGTTCGAGATTCATACGTTCGGTGATATCGTGGATGATGGTGATGACCATTGCCACCTCCCCATGTTCCCCTCTAACGGGACGGGCCTTGACCAGCGACCAGCGCACGGGCTGGCTGCTGACTTTTTCTCGATAGCCAATGATCGCCGTCGCCTCGGGCTCTCCCGCAAAGACGCGCCGATGGGTCAGCCCTGAGACAGGAAAGGGTTGACCCTGTTCATCGATGATCTCGTATTTGCCCAGGATCGCCGATTGTTGCGTTGCCAGCATTTGCTGAACCGAAGCGTACCCAGTCATCTGCGCCGCAGCTTCGTTGACATAGAGGATGTGGTTCTCTGTGGCGTACACGATGATGCCGTCAGCGACCCCTTGCAGGATAATCTCCAATTGATCACGCGACTGCTGCACTGCCCGATAGAGCCGTGCGTTATCCAGCGCTACCCCTGCTCGTCGTCCCACTTCTTCGGCCAGAGCCAGATCGCGCTCGTCGTAGCGTCTGCGTGACTCTGTCGCCACAAAGGAGACCACACCTATCGTTCTCCCACGTGCGATCAGGGGGACCAACATGGCCGACGAAAACCCGATCTGGCGGGCGAGAGCCAGGTGCTCCTCGTTTCTCGTCGTCGCGATGAGCACCTCATCGGGAATCTCTGTATAGAGTTCGGCACGTCCCGTACGAGCCACACGAGCAGCTCCCACAAGCCCATCGGGATCGAGAGGATAGCGTTCACGCAGCATGCGTGCCCACTGGACCTTCTCGGGATCTTGATGGGCAAGCTCAACGAGCTCAAAGTGTCCAGAGGCATCTACCAGATCAACAGCAAACCAGTCGGCAAGCTGGGGAACGACGAGGCGAGCGACATTGGTCAGGGTTTGCTGGTAGTCAAGCGTGGAAGACAACACGCGACTGACCTCAGTCAGAAACTGCTCGTGTGCCTGCAGACGATTGCGCTCAGTGATGTCGTGAGCGATGTCGGAGGCCCCGATGAGTCTGCCTGCACCATCATAAATAGGAGAAACGGTGATCGAGACTGGAAATCGCGTTCCATTCTTGCGTTGTCTGACGGTTTCATAGAGATCGACCTGCTCTCCCCGACGAATGCGCTCCATGATGCTGACGAATTCATTCTGCCGATCTGGTGGAAAGATGAGCGTAATGGGGTGGCCGACTGCCTCCTCTTTGCGATACCCATACATCTGCTCGGCTGCTGCATTCCAACTGGTGATGATGCCTTCTGGCGTTTTGCCGATAATAGGCACATCTGCGGACTCGACCAAAGCAGCAAGTTGAAGGCGAGCGGCTTCCTCCTGCTTGCGATTTTCCCGCTCATGCTGCTTGCGCTTCGTGACATCTCGATTGATTTCCATGATGGCAATCGGAGTGTTGTCAGCATGGCGTACCACCACCTGACGGCTCTCGACGATGACCTGGGAGCCATCTTTGCATGTATGGATTAGTTCCCCTTCCCACTGTGTCCTTGTTGCTAGAAGTCGATCAAGTGCCTCGCGAGAGCAGGGAAACTGGGTCTGGAAGAGGTCATGAGTGACTTGCTCAAGAGCTTCTTGTGCAGTCCAGCCATAGAGGTGTTCCGCTCCCCGATTCCAGGAGACAATCACGCTTGCCGGGTCACGTACAATGATGGCATCATCGGCCAGTTCCATCAAGCTGACCAGCAATTGCATGCGGTCCTGATCGCCCTGGCCTTCTTGCGGACTCGGGTTGCGCGATGTCGTCTGGTGAAGAGAGAGCACGAGTCCGGCAGCATGCGGAGAGAGACGAAGACGCAACCATTGGCCGGTGGCAGGAAAGAGGTCTTCTACCTCCATGCTTTGTTGCATCTCGGCGGCTTGGTAGCAGGCTTTCCAGAAAGTGCTTCCGACGAGTTCTGGGAAGACCTCCCACAGAGGCTTGAAGAGCAGGTCTTCCCGTTGGATATCCAGGAGCTGTTCGGCGGCCCGATTCACATATGTAGAGCGCCAGGAGGCATCCAGGCTCATGAAGCCATCGTGCAGGCTTTCAAGGACCGCCAACAGGTGTTGGTCAAAGGAGAGTTCCCCCTCTTGGGGAAACGAAGAAGAAGCACTCATCTCTTTGGTGCCTACCTTTCGAGAAATTACGGGAGAGAGACAACAACGCGAGAGATCTGGGAAGTTCCACACGGGAGAGCCTGGAATGCGGACGCGAAAGCGCTGAAAAGAGGATGGCAGTTCTCCTCAGCGGGAGCAAACACAGAACGCTTCTTTTGCCTGGCTCATACCCCTTTTCCTGGTTTTTGTTTACTGCTCCTTCGTGTTGCGGCGCAAGACACGATCATGGAAATGCACGAAAACGAGCATGCAATGCAGAAGGCACGCCGGTCCAGGCTCCATCAGCAACGGTGCATATGGAGTCTCTGATGGAATGAGTAGTTCAAAGCGCTCCGCTGTATTGCTCTCATCATCTCCCACCAGGATCGTTTTCATCGGAGGAAGTCCTTCTTCTCGTTCGTTCCCTCCAAATAGTCATGGTATGAGATGTCATCAAACGTCTTTATAAGACATCATAAAATGACTATAGCATATTCTCACCCTTTTGTCATCTCATCTTCCCACGCTTCTCACAGCTTGTGAAGGTCGCACCTGTTGGAGACTCCCTTGTGAAATGAACTCTCCCAATCCTCTCCATTGGAGAGGGAGCGCTCTTTCACCATTCTCATCTGAGCAGTGTAGTAAAACCCGAACAGGAGAAGTAGGTGTAGCGAGTACCCCCGAACATCCGAGGCTTATGCCCAACGTGATCAACACCGCAGCGTGGTTGACCCACGTTGTGGGGAAGCAAGAAAATCCTCTTATCTCTTTTGAGTGTGTGCGAGCCGAGATGAAAGGCAGGCTATGATGAAACGACTCTCTCTGGTCAATGTGTAAATACGAACTTGAAACTGGTGAAATCGGTATAATTCTCCCGGTGGCTTTTGGCTTGCTCTGTCTTCTTCGTTTCCTCCCCATCTCGCTGATACCGGGCCAAACGAGCCATTTTTCTTCCTGAACCTGTGTCTCTGCACCGGCCAGGAGAATTGTACCGATTCCACCAGTTTCAAGTTCGTATTTACAACCAGGGATCAAAGTGGATATACGAGAAGTTTCAGAAAACTCGATAGAAATAAGATTGCTTGCATATTTGTATGATTCTGGCATCAGTCATCTAACTTTCTACGCCAGCGGCAGAGTTGTATTACAAACAAAATGCCAATAAACCCTTTGCGGATCATCCAGGTATGCGGGTGTTTGGATGAGTACTGTTGCTCTCCGATGGTGAGGATGCGCCTCAATAACGGCTCGGCTTGTGCGTATTTACCTTGACGAAAATAGCGTATTCCCAATATGGAGAGGTTCAGAGCGATGGTAGGATGATTGGCACCCAATATGTGTTCTTTGATAGCTAGAGCACGTACCAGCAACGGTTCCGCTTCTGCATCCTTGCCCTGTTTTATATACACCATTGCCAGATTGTCGAGGCTCTGGGCACTGAGTGGATGGTTTGGCCCTAACTGCTGCTCTGCAATGATGAGGGCGCGCCGCATCAGTGACTCCGCTTTCGCATCATCGCCTTGAAGCAGGGCATTGTTGGCCATATTATTGAGAATCTGAGCGGTGAGCGGATGACCTTTTCCTAGCAACTGCTCCGCACAAGTCAAAGCACGCACATGCAGCGACTCCGCTTCTGCACCTTTGCCCGAGTTCATATATACGATCGCCAAATTGTCAAGGCAGGTAATGGTATCGGGATGGTTTGCTCCTAACTGCTGCTCATTAATTCTCAGGGCACGTGCCAACAACGGCTTGGCTTCTGTATAGTTACGTTGAAGAAGATAAAGCACAGCCAGATTGCAGAGGCCAACAGCAGTGTCAGGATGGCTGGCACCTAGTATTTGCTCTCTGATAGTGAGAGCACGCCTATGTAGCCGCTCTGCTTCTGTATACTTTCCCTGATTGTGGTAGAGAAAGGCTAGATTGCTGAGGCTCTGAGCCGTCTCAGCATGGTTAACTCCCAATTGTTGCTCTCGAATTGCCAGAGCGCGCAGCAGTAGCGGTTCGGCCTCTGTATCCTTGGTAAGGTTATAACACACGTGCGCCAGATGGTGAAGACTCTGGGCTGTCTCAGGATGATGAGTTCCCAACTGCTGCTCTCTGATGGTAAGAGCACGCCTATGTAACGACTCTGCTTCTGCATATCTCCCCTGGAATCGATACAAAAGTGCCAGAGTGTGAAGACTCTGAGCAGTCCCAGGATGATCAGGGCCTAACAGTTGCTCATTGATGGCCAGGGCATGTACCAAGAGCGGCTCCGCTTCTGTATATCGAGCGCGAGTATACAGGTAGTAGCCAGCTTCATGCAGTACACAAACTGCTGCATGACTGATGACCTGCTCTTGCTTAATCCAGGTTGCACACATCAATGCATGAGGCAACCACTGCTCGTAAGCATCCCATTGCGTCATATCCTGTGTCTCCGGACAGGCAGCACTGACCGCCCGCACAGCTCGTTGCTTCCAGATGCCATCTGCTGCAGTTTCCATGCGATCACGTAAGACGACCTGTACCAACCGATGCACCGAGAGGGTGCTTGCGCGAGGATTCCGACTCAGCAGCGAGGAAGCCCGCAATACCTCGATAGCTTGGTTGAACTGGAACAGATCTGTTGCTAGCGGTTTCAGGAGGGAACCCAGGTGGGGTGCACCCTTTCTCAGGATGTTTTCGGGGACCACATTAGGGGCAAGGTAGGCACACAGCTGCAGCAGCTCTGCCGCAGCAGCGTTGCGCTGCTCTACCCATTGAAAAGAGAGAGTTAATGTGGTGGCAACAGAAGCAGGATGATCCTGCAAACGGGAACGTCGTTCCTGCAGGAACACGCCACGATGCTGTTGATAGAGGTGCTGATAGGTATCAAGACCACATCCCGTCTCTTCAAGATATGCGCCAGCCTGATCGAGAGCCAGAGGCAGTCCTCCCAACTCCTCAGTGATGTGTAGAGCACGCTGACGATCTTCAAGAGATGCCCGCTCGAAGGGAGTATCAGGGGGGAGCAAAGCTGCTCGGCGTAACAACAATAGTGCCCCATCTTCAAGAGAAAGCGTTGGAATCTCGATGCGGTTGGCTAGTTGTCCCAGAGCCTGTGCTCGTGTTGTGAGCAGGAGATGCCCCTTTATGGCAATTGGTAAGAAAGGCGGGAGGAGATCCAGATCGTCGGCATTATCTAGAATAAGTAGCCACTGATGATGCGTTTGCAGCCAAGACCTGACAGCCTGGATCATCACTTCCTGCTCCCCCGCTTGCCGCTCTGGCAGCTTGAGCAGTGTTGCGATTTCACTGTACGAGGCGGTCAGAGACTCCAGGCTTTCTGCATGGGCCCACAAGACCACCTGGTACTCCTGATGATAGCGATAGGCATACTCGACAGCTATCCGTGTTTTGCCAATGCCACCCAGTCCACAGATTGCCTGTGGTTGTGTGAGCGCGGTTCTCTGGTCTGCTTGAAGCTGAGCATACAACCGTGCCAGCAGATCTTCACGACCAAGAAAGAAGATATTGTGAGGAGAAGGAATATTCCATATTGAAGGCAAAGTATTACGAGAAGCGGAAGACGTAAGGAGTGGCAATTCCTCAATGGAGCGCCGGATGCCGGCGACAACATCGGTGAATGCAGTATCAAGGAGGGTCCAGGATGTAATAGGAATTGCACCACTTGGCAAGACCTGCAGATGGGCAAATGGTGCACCTTGCCAATCCACTGGCCGAAGCAAAATAGGGATCACAAGCGCTTCTTTGGCCTCATGTCGTTGCAAGGCTCGTGCCATCTCAATCCCATAGCAGTAATCAGAAGCCAGAAAATCGGCACTGATGAGTAAGAGAATCAGTGAGGCGGTTTCCAGATGGTGATCAATCGTCTTCGTCCAATCGGCACCTGGGAGAATCTGACGATCACTCCAGGAGGAGATCAGCCCTTGCCTGTGCAAGAGACTCAGATGTTTCTCCAGCTCACGAAGCAACGGCTCGTCTTCGCGTGCGTAACAATAAAAGACCTCAATGGGAACATGACCGGGCGAGAGCATATTCTCTTCTCCTTGCAACTATTCAAGATATACAGCTATTCCAGCATGATAGGATTTTATATATTACGAATATAGCAAAAGAGTAAGATAATGTATATCTCTTACCCGAAGGTACTTGCACCGTGATGGTACACTCACCCAGCGGATTGGGGTCGAGGAATCCACGTACCATAGGGAAGCACAAGACGGTTTGTGACACTCTACAGCGACTAAAAGTCGCGTAGCTTCTTCTGGCACTCCCAGATAGTCGGCTCTCTGAGTATGTGTAGCGTGGCTACGACTCGTTGAGCAGCCGGAGTTGCTGTGGAATACCCGATGAAGTCTCTCCCATCCAAGAGGCTTCACCTTGCGCGGTGCCCTGCGCCTTCGCGGTTCCATGCCTGACAGGGTTGGTAGATAGCCTTCCACTGCCTTTGGCTCCCTGGGAACGGCGAACACCTCCCGCTTTCACGGGCCTCTCTGCATGCAGAGGAGTCTGAGGCTTTTCCTGGGAAGGGGTCTGAGATGAGGAGGGTTGATAGCGAGCAAGCAGGCGTTTTCCTATGACGATGGATGCGTTTCTATCTGCATTCCCTCTCATGCTACAATGAGCACAAAAGACGAGAGGCGCACCAGGAGTGTAGCCTTCTGTGGGTTTTGTGGCATCGTAACGAGCAACAAGGCTCCCGCAACGGGCGCACTCCCGACTGGTGTTCCTGGGAGAGACACGGCACGTGATCAGACCATGCTCATTCCACGCTTTGTATTTTGTGTACTTGAAGATTTTTCCCCGTAACCAGTACGAGCGCTTCTCGTTTCCCCTACGGCTGTACTTGCCCTTCTGAGGCTTGAAATGTCCGAGATGCTCAAACACGAGAATGCTTGCTTGATACGCTTTGGCGAACTGGAGGATGCGATGGCTGACTTGATGGGCACAATCTTCATCCAGTGCGCGTATCTTGGCCCATAGTGCCGCATTATCCTGTTCGCCTTCGGCAATGACGCCTGTCTTGCTCCGGTTGCGCGCTACTCTTCCCAACAGTCGCTTCCTAAGACCGTGTAGTTGCTTCCCCCCTCCAATAAAGCGGGTTGCGACTACCGTGCCTTCAACAGTGAGAATGGTACATATCGCGAGGTGTTTGGTGATATTGAGGTCAATTGCACAAATACGGGTTTCTGGATTCTTTGTCACTTGTTGCTCCACCTTTGCAGGACCAGCAAACTTCTTCTGGAGAGCGGTGTGCAGTTTCCAGTAAGCACCCTCTTGCACCAGCGTTGGACTGATTGCCTCCCACTCATCGGGAAGATCACGGCCTTGTATGCCACATTTGATCCAGGCCCAACTGTTTCCTGTCCAGACTTTGAGCAGGATGCTCTTTGGCGTGCGCCCTTTCCATTGTCCAGCGTAGAGCGTCACGGATTTGTTCCAACTGCGCGGCGGCACTGGCGGGCGAATGCTGAACTTCTTGCCCTTCGCTACCGTCTTCTCTTTCTGTTTACGCCATTTCGAGAGACTGCTATGGAAGGAGTGAGCGGAGCCAAGGGCGGCATGAATGGCAGCGCGACGGAACATCGCGGGAATATCAGCGGCGATGGCATCAGATAATGGCATCACTGGACGTGGATTGTCTTTG
>Ga0070741_10015740_pt1 | contig 12752 bp, 12 predicted proteins | sample Coa_R1_4_FD_66440 | JGI IMG/M metagenome (GOLD analysis project Ga0070741, IMG submission 66440) | Surface soil microbial communities from Centralia Pennsylvania, which are recovering from an underground coalmine fire - Coalmine... | ecosystem: Environmental > Terrestrial > Soil > Unclassified ...
ATGCGCCAGTGGGCCACTATTTACGCTGCGCGAAGAACTCGCAATCATCTCATACATCCTCTTGTTGCATCACGGCCGAGCCTTCGCCTCGACCGTGGCACGCGATCAGTCACACTCATTTCCTTTTGCTTTCAGCCGATTCGCTCAGGGGCGCTCTGGTTCTTGCCTCCGGCATGGTCCGCTTGATCTTAGAGATGCAGTCCGTCCACAGACTCCGCAACTCCGGCAACGACTCTGCCTTCCCCCGCTCAGCCAGCTGCACCGCCCAGCGCTGATTTGTTGGGGACAGTGCAACCGACAACTCCAACAAGTCAAGCGCTAGTATTCGTGTTGCTTGGTCGTCGTTGGCGACCAGATACTCGATGAAGGACTTCGCATCGCGGCTCGTACCGCGGGTGGCTCTCATGACTCTAAGGCACCGTTTGGCAAGGCAGCCCGTACTAACGATTTCATTACATTCCATTTGATTCTTGCGTGCCACTTGTCGGGATAAGCAAGAGACCACAGCGATGTTCAAGACGCCTACTAAGGCGAGCAACCCAATAACGGATACGGTTGTGCGGGAAAGCATCATTGAGTCTCAAACGCGCAGACGCACGGATTCTTGTGAAGTGTGCAGAAGTACTTTACGCAATCTGCAAATCCTTTTGGATCGTAGCCGATCAGTGAGTCGTTCTTGTTGATCTCCTTGCAACAGTCGACGCACTCAAGGTGCCACACGTTCCAATCAATGTTTTTTTGCCTGCTTGAGGTGGCGCACATCGCACCGCCGATGATGATCGGTATTATGAGGCCGCTCGGATCGGCTTCCATCGTTGATCTGTTCTGGACATAAAGATACGCGTATCTGTTGGGTATCGGATCCCAGCTCCAGAATCGGCCATTCGTGATCGAGAGATACCGAACTCCAAGGAGTGACAAGCCAGAACTTGCGGCCATCGCACCATCATCGTAATATCGCCATCTTCCTCCGAAGCGCATCGGATTCGTAGATGGGCCGTTGGTGGAGGTTGCTGAAACGGTTACACCAAAAGCAGAATACCCATAGTTATCCGTCACGTTTTCGTTTTCATCCGTAAGTGCCCACGTCGAACCAAGACCATCGAAGTGGAAATACCGTTTCGTCCCTTCGCGGTTCGTTGATACCAAACCCAAACCGCTCGTGTACAAACACTTAATCGTGAACGTTCCAGAAATCAAAGTGTATTCCGCAAGCAGCGCGCCGCCGACTTCTTCGTGCACAAAGTTCGTCCAATCCGAAGCGCCGCTCAGCTTCGAGCGCATCCTGCGACCGTCGCCGTCGTACTCGTGCGTGTCGTCATTCGACGTTCCAGGGTAGTCAATGCTCACAAGATGCGACTCGTAATCCCAGTTGTATGTCGTCGTGTTCCCACCCTGCTCGAACCGCCACCAGCCTCGCTTTCCGCCTTCACCAGCCATTCCGCTTGCCTCGGTTAGAGTGCTCTCAATGCATTATACGCACCAGGACAGTTTCGCGTTTCTGTGCGTTATACGGAAGTCCAGGCGGCGATTGGTTCAAAACCTGTCTTGCGGAACTCTATGAGCGCGAACGCTCGACCGCGCACGCGCGTTGGACACCAATCGGAATCATTAGGGTTGAAAGAATCATTGCGGGCAGAAATCACGGGGGACGACGGGATGGCGGGAATCCTGACTTCCTCAACGCTCAGACAGGCGCAATTCGAGAATCAGGTCCGCCGGGAACCCGCCTTGTGGGTACCATCCCCCACACGCGCTCGTAGCTCAGCGGATAGAGCAACAGGTTGCGGACCTGTAGGTCGGAGGTTCGAGTCCTCTCGAGCGCGCCATCTATTTCAAACTGCGAACGTATTCGGCGATCGCGTTCAGTTGTCCAGCATTCAGCCTGCCGAACGAAGGCATCCTGCTCAGCCCAACCGCAGCCGGGTTTTTCAGCATCGAAACCAGCCAAGCCCGATCCGAAAAACGTTTTCCAGCGCCTGCCAGATTCGGCCCCGTGTTCGCGCTCCCTTCGCCGTCGACTTTGTGGCAGTTCATGCAGCCCGCTTTCAAAAACGCGCTCCTGCCAAGCCGCGCAAGTTCAAGATCAATCGCCGCAGGCTGACGCGGAGCAGATGCCGAGGGAATAGAAAGCAACGGTTCGCGGTCAATCGGCTGCACCCTGCCGCCATAACTCAAATACGCAAGAAAAACGAACACCACAATCGCAAGCGCCCACAGCCTGCCAAGAGCCGGAGGCGAATCGCTCCCGCGCCGCGAAGACCACGGCGCAATCACGGCGCATAGCACCACCAGCGAAGGGATCAGCATCGAGCCGATCCATCCGGCGCCGCTCGTGCGTTCCGAAGCGATGCTGAGCAGCGCATGCAACGGAAGCACATACCACATCGGCCTCGTCGCGCCCGATGCAAAATCAAACTCCTGCGGCTTCGGACCCAGCGGCGCCCCGATCACTCCCGCCGCCGCGCACGCGCCGATGCCCAATGCGGCGATCCAGATCAGCGACGACTTCGAAACCCCTCGTTTCGCAGCGAGCAACATCGTCCCGATGATCAACGCAGCCGCGGGCACCACAAACCGGTGCACAAAATACCAAGCGCCAAGCGTCGCAGTCGAAACTTCGCTCCCCCTCAGCATCGCGGCCCGGATTGCGTCTCCCGCAATGGGCGAACCGCCTGCGATCTGCGCCTCGGCAACCGCCGTGCGCACATCATGCTGCGACGCCGGCAGCAGATTGCCCGAAATCTGAGCCGCCATGGCGCACAACAAAAGCCCGCAGCAGCACCACCAGATCGCGCGCGTCTGCCAACGGTACTGCCCCGTCCACAGCAGGCACAGCACGCAAATCCAAGCAGCGGCGATGATCGCCGCGCTCGACCAGTAATGAAACCCCGCCAAGAACTTCCAGAGAGGCAGCGCGTGCATCTGAACAACCGAATCGTGCGCGTTTGCGAGGTCTGCCTGGTAACGCAGCGATAAAACCAACCCCGCAACGATCTGGATAAGAAAAAGCCCGAAAACAGCAGTTCCTAAGTCGGGGCCCCAACGACGCAGCATCGTTGGAGAATCAGACGTCAGCCCTCGCCCGCTTGTGTCACCTGGTCGCGGATCGCCTCGCGCATTGCGGCAGGCAGTTCGGTGAACTCCACACCGACTCTGCACTGCGAAGCGCCGATCCTGCGGCAGCAGCGAACGATCCCCGCGCATTCGAGCGAAATCGGTCCTCGGCCTTCGATCCGAAGCAGCATCCGCATGCTCTCGCCGATCTCCACCGCAAACGGAGCACCCAGCCCAACGCCGCCTTCGCTGATGTCGAAAAGGTCGGCGCTTTTTTCCATTCCGTCAAGATGCAGAATCGCAACCCCTTCGGCCATCGCACGGCGGAACGCTCGGCGGTCTTTGTGCGCAGGCGCGCGGGCAAAGAGCAGCTCGCCTTTGTGCTCTCCAAGAACCAAAATCCTTAGCGAGCCTCCTGCGTGCCTGAGCCGCCCGATCGAGCCTGGAGTCCAAATTTCCGGCGGACTCTCCACGGGCACAAACCGTGAAACCAACCCCAACGATTGTGCGGCACCCTCCACCGGCCTGCCCAACTGTTCGATCCGGCATTCGCCGAACTCCACCGATTGCGGCCCGCCCGATTCGACCATCTTTAAGACCGCGGTTCTGAGCGAGCCCCCGGAGGGAAGGCGTTCCCCCGCCTGTTGGCTCAGCGCGCTCAGCAGCCGCTGGGTCTGTTCTCGGCTTTCGGTCAACTGTGTGGTGGCAATCATCCGGGCTGTTCTGTATTATCGCCGATTCGGCTCATTTGGGCACCCAGCGGCGCTGCTGAGTCCCCAGCATCTGATCTTCTGCCTGAAGCGCCAAAATCCTTCCTTCCACGGTAATCGCCGCCAGACCGTGATCGGGGTGCAGCGACCTCATGTCGCTCAACTTCGGGTTTTTTACCTCGGAAATGAACGCCAGCCTCGTTACGCGGGTTGAAGCCGAGTTCGGCCTGCCGTTTGTGTTGTCGAACCCGATGAGAAAACCGTCACGAAGTTCTGGAACTTCGAGCGGAACCGGATCGAACGAGTTCTGCCTGCCTCCGCCGATCGTCTCTGCCAGCAGCACCAACTCTCCGGGATTCGCGATCTGGGTGGTTCGCAACGGGGGCGAAAGCAGCGCCGCGTTCGCGCCATAACTCAACGAAACCGGCTTGGCGGTTTTTGGGTCGGCAACGCGGCTGTCCCATTCGGAACTGCTCGAAGGGTTGTTCATCACCGCGGGATCCACGTAATCAATGATCCTCGAAGCCCACGTGTCGGGAACTCCGTTCGAAACGACCGGCTTTCCATCCGCGGCTTCAAAAGCCGGAGGCAGACCCTCATCGTTCGAATCCGCGTAGGCCTGAAAACCCGATGCGAGCGCTTTCAAATTGGCCTGCGTAATGAAAAGTCTTTTGCGGGCAAGACAACCCGGCATCACGATCGCCAAAAAAATCGAGATGATCAGCACCAGAATTCCCAGCGCAAAAAACGATGTTCTAAGCGAAACGTACTGAGGGCCGCGACGTTCAACGTCGCGGTCATCTTCCGATTCAAACGAAAAGAACAGAATCACCGCGAACTGTAGCCGAACGCGGTTTGAGGTTTGATTCCGGCTTCGACCAACGCCTGCGGCACTTTCGATTCATCCACCAGCCACTCCCAGTTGTGCTCGTTCCAAGTTCCGGGAAGGCCGCCCCGTTTGATCCGGTTCGTTGGAAGCTCGCGCACGAAGTTCATCAAGTAGTCCACTTCGGCAGTGCTGAAACTCGAGATCACCATTTCAAGAATCAGATTCGAAAGATCGGGCAGCTTGGAAGGATCTTTTGAAAGCTCCTCTTTCAACGCCAGCATGAACTCCTCTTGACGACGGCTTCGCATCTCCGTGGTGTCGGTGTGTCGGAACCGCATAAAGCCAACCGCTTGATCACCGTCCAGCCTCTGCCATCCCTTTTTCAGATGGATGTGCAGATGCCCGCGGTTGTCGTCATAGTTCATATCCTTCGGAACATAAACTTCAACGCCGCCGGCGAGCTCCACAATCTTCTTCACAAAAGCGTAATTGATCGTAATCACCCGGTCGGGAACCACGCCGGTGAGCTGCCGCACGCCTTCGATCACCAGGTTTTCGCCGCCATAAACATGAAGGGCCGTAATCTTCACTCCTTCGTGCCCTGGAACGCTCACGCGGCTGTCGCGCGGAATGTCCAGCATTCCTACACCTTGGTTTTTGAAGTCGAACCGCACAAGGTGAATTGAATCGGCGCGCGCAAACTTCGTAATCACTTTTCCGCCGCCGTAAGTGTAATTCTCGTCGCACCCCATCAACAATACGATCAGATCGTCGCGCCCTTCGAACGGGTTTCTTGGAGCAAACCCAGGCACATGCCGCAAAACTTCGTATCGCGCAAGCGGATACGTCTTCAAAAGCCAGCCGAACATCCCGCTCGCGAGCGCGCCCAAACAAAGCAGCAGATACAAAAACCCCACGACCACCGAACGAACGGTGATCGTTCTGCCGGGCGATGGCTGCATCGTGTTCACTGTTTCACCGCTTCCGCAGGCTCCAGCTCGAGCGGAATCTTCACTTCAAATTCCGTTCCTGCGCCGAGTTGTGATCGAACTTCGATCACGCCTCCATGAGCCCCCGCAAGTTCTCTTACGATTTTTGTGCCCCATCCGCTCCCTTTGCTCGCGGCCCAGCGGGAATTCGCGGTTCCGCTCATGATCTGCTGAACGATCTCCTCGCTCATTCCGGGCCCGGTGTCGGTTACTGTAATCACGTGCCACTTCTCATCGAACCGATATTTCACCGTTACCTCCCCCAACACCTCGAGACCTTCGCGCGATTCCATTTTGTTTGCCCACTCGGTGGGAACGCCTTCGCACACTGCGCGGATCGCATTTCCCGTCAGGTTCTGAACGATCCGAATCACGAACAGCGGATCAATCAACGAGGCCGCCTGCGAAGGCTGAATGTCATAACGCAGCGCAACGTGATTCGTCCGCGCCTGCGTCTCCAAAAACGACACCGCGTTCGCCACCAGTTCCGAAACTTTTTTTGGCTTTTTGGATGCCGAAATCGCCTGCCCAGCCGAAATGTTCGAGATCAATCGGCTGTAGCTGATAATCGTTTCGATGCTTTCGCGCAGATCGTCGAGCGCAGAAGCGATGTTCGCCGCATATTCGCGCATCGTTTCGTGCGTCGTTTTCGCATTCGCGAGGTCCTTCACCATCGGCTCCATATACATCAGGTCATACGAAAGCGCGCTGGAAAGATTGCCGATGTCGTGCGCCACTCTGCCCATTCCCATCAAACTCGCAGCTTTGCTCGCCTGTTCACCCAAAACCGAGTTTAAATATGCCATCGCGCTCACCGAGCAGACCGTCTCCAGCACCTGCAGATCGCTTTCGACAAACTCGCCGCTTTTTTTGTTCACGAGTTGAACCAGCCCGATCGGGTCCATTCCAGGAATCATCAAAGGAACGGTTACCATGTTCCGAACTTTAACCGAAGTCGCCTGCTCCACCTGCGCGCGCGGGCCGTCGGATGCCTCGTTATCGAATCGCGAAATGATGGACTTGCGCGTTTGAAACGCCTCGCCCGCGATGCCTTCGGTATCGTCGAGACGCTTCATCTGAATCTGGTCTGCAACCTCTTTCGGTATCACGTGCCGAAACACAAGTTTGCGAGCGCTGGGGTCGTGAATATAAATCGTGCCGCCATACGCGCCGCTTGCTTCAACGCAAAGTTCCAAAACTTCGCGAAGCGTTTCTTCCACGCTCTGCGTGCTCGAAAGTTTCTGCGTGGCCAGATGAACGGCGCTGACCAGTTCGCTCGATCGCTCGGACATTGTGCGGCTGTCTTTAATCAATCGGCCTTTGATCAATCGGCACATACGGCTTCAGTGGATCGCCTTCATAAATGCTCTTCGGCCGCATAATCCGGTTGTTTTGCAACTGTTCGATGATGTTCGCGCACCAGCCTGTTACCCGCGAAACCGCGAAAATCGGCGTGTAAAGCGGAATCGGAATGCCCAGCGAGTAGTACGCATAAGCGGCAGGGAAGTCCACGTTCGGAAACAGTTTCTTTTCGTCCATCATCAACTTCTCGACGATGTCGGCAATCTCTGCCCACTTTTCGTTTCCGCTTCTGCGGGCCGCCTCTTTGCCGATCTTGCCCATAATTCCCGCGCGGCTGTCGCTCAAACGATACTCCCGGTGCCCAAATCCCATGATCTTTTTCTTGCCAGCCAAAGCGTCGCGGATGTAAGGCTCGGCGTTTTCCGGAGTCCCGATCTCCATCAGCATCTCCATCGCTTTTTCGTTCGCTCCGCCATGCAGGTTGCCTTTCAACGCGCCGATTGCCGAAACCACACCGCTGTAAATGTCGCTCAGCGACGAAACCGTGCACCGCGCCGTGAACGTCGAACAGTTGAATCCGTGCTCGGCATACAAAACCAGCGACGTGTCAATCGCTTTTTCTGCGAACTCTTCCGGCTTCTTGCCGTTGAGCATATACAAAAAATTCGCTGCGGTGGACAAAGAAGGATCGGGCTCTACAACCTTTTCGCCATGAGAAATCCGCCAGCCGTTCGCAACGATCGCGCCGATTTTGGAAGTCATGCGCACCGCTTTGCGGCGGTTCGCTTCGGTGTCGGTCGGGCTCGCCGAATACTCAGGATCGCTCGGAGCCAAAACTGCAAGCCCCACTTTCAGCAGATCCATCGGGTGCGCGTTCGACGGCACTTTGGACATTGCCTCATACACAAATCCGGGCACCGCGCGCGCCGCCGACAACGTTTTGTTGAATGCGTCGAGTTCGGGTCGCGTCGGAAGCTTCTCGAACAGCAGCAAATACGCGGTCTCTTCGAAACACCCTTTTTCGGCAAGTTCGTGAACATCGTAGCCGCGGTAGATGAGCCGAGACTTCTCGATGTCAATATCGCTGATCTTGGAGATGCCTGCAACGACGCCTTCCAAGCCGGGACTATAAGTGGTGGTCGCCATGTCGAAAACTCCTTACGCTTCGCCCGCTTCCTTCGCGAGCCTTTCATCCAACTGTTCGTACGCCGGGTACTCGATGAGTTCGTACAACTGCTCGCGAGTCTTCATTGCACTTAACAACTCGGCCTGTGTGCCCGTTCGCAAAAGCGTCGCGTAGGCTTCGCTAACAGCCCTCAACATGACCCGGAACGCCGTCATGGGGAAGATAACCAAATTGTACCCAAGCGCCTCGAACCTCTCGGCCGAAATCAGGTCCGTCTGGCCGAATTCGGTCATGTTAGCCAGCAGAGGGCCCGGCACGGCTTTCCGAAACTGCTCAAACTCCCTCTCGTTTTTCAGGCCCTCGGGAAAGATGCAGTCCGCGCCGGCGTCCACATACGCCTTCGCCCGCGCGATCGCGTCATCCAAACCGGTCACGCCTCGCGCATCGGTTCGAGCCACGATCAAGAAATCCGGGCTTGATCGAGCATGCACCGCCGCCCTGATCTTTGCCCTCATTTCGCTTTTTTCAACGAGCCGCTTCCCCGAAAGATGCCCGCAGCGCTTCGGGCTCTCCTGATCTTCGATGTGAAGCCCCGCCAAACCGCTCCGTTCATACTCCTCCACGCACCGCGCCACGTTTGCGGTCGAGCCGAACCCGGTGTCTGCATCGGCAATCACCGGGATGCCGGCGGCATTGCACACGTTGTTGGCCTGGTCGGCGATCTCGGGAAGCGTGATGAGCGCGATGTCCGGAACGGCCAGCCGGCTGTTCGTAACTCCCGCCCCCGAAAGATAAAGCGCCTTCGCTCCTGCCGCCGCCGCGGCGCGAGCCGTGATGGCGTCGTAAACGCCCGGAAGAACCACAATCTTCTGGGTCGAAATCAGTTCCCGCAGCGCCTTGCCCGGGTTTGGCAGCCGGCCTTGAATCACGTTGAAAGATTACTCCCTGGGCTGAGGCCGGAACTCTCTGCCGCCCACAACTTCCATTCTTGCCATTAGGCAAAAAGATAGCGCGGCCGACCAAGTCTGCCGGCCGCGCGAGGTGTTCGCAAGGTTAAACAAAAAACCGGGAGGCTATTTGCCTGAACCCGTTTTTGCTGTGCCGCCCTTCGAAGGCGTGCTGCTCTTGTGCTTCGCTGCGTGATGATGCATCACTTTCTTGGTGGTCTTTTTCACCGCATGATGATGCTTCGTGGTCTTATGCGTGCTGGAATGCATCACGGGCTTCTTGGTGGTCTTTTTGTCGCCCGATGTGCCTTGCGCGAACGCCAGGCTCAAAGCCATCGCGCTTACCGCCGCCAGCACCCCAACTCGCATCCATACTTTAGATCCCATCCATTTTCTCCTTCGCCCTGAAAGAGGGCATTCGACAACTTATCAACAGTGTTCCGGGCTGGTAGATTCCCAAAACATGGAGAAAAACTCGAAATGCATGTGTTAGTCATGACCGACATGGAGGGCGTGAGCGGAATCACCGTCTGGGACCAGGTGAGCAGCGGCGAACCGATGTTCGAGGAGGGCAGGCGGCTTTATACCGAAGAGATCAACGCGGCCGTGAGGGGCGCCAAGCGCGCGGGCGCCAAAAGGGTGGTTGTCGTGGACTGCCACGGAGCCGGAAAAGGACACACGTTCAACTCTCTTGTCCCCGAACTCATCCACCCCGATTGCGAGTGGGTCGCGCACACGGCCTGGTCACGCTATACCGAAATGCTGGAAGAGAAATGCGACGCCTGCCTTCTGGTCGGAATGCATGCCCGAGCGGGCACTCCCGACGGGGTGATGTGCCACACGATCAGCACCACCACATGGCGAAACCTTTGGTTCAACGATCAACTTGTGGGTGAGATCGGAATCAACGCCGCGGTGGTCGGCGTCTACCGAGTTCCCGTGCTGTTGGTAACTGGAGATGAGGCCTCTTGCCGGGAAGGGAAGGAGTTGTTGGGCCCGGGCCTCAAGACTGCGGCGGTAAAGAAAGGGTTGGGCAGGTACTCCGCCCGGCATCTGCCGCCCGTCCGAGCCCGCGAGCTGATCGAGGAAGGGGCATTCCAAGCGTTGCGCGATCTGCGATCGGTGGAGCCTTACGTGCCCGAATCGCCGTGCACCATCACGGTGGAGCTCGGAACGGTGGACTCGGCAGACGGCTTCCGAGGCAGGCACGGCGTGGAAATCGTCGAGCCTCTAAAGGTGGTGAGCAGAGGCTCGTGCTGGCAGGAGGCGTGGGATCAGATCTGGACCTGGCGCGTATAGTTCTTACGATATCCATCCTTCCCCCCTGCCCTTAGGGGGAAGGCGGCGAGCAGCGCCGGAAGGGGGTTGGTGTTTCGCGCGACACCCCCTTCAACGTTCGCTCCGCTCACAATTCGGGCGGGTCGTCCAATGAATGGGAGGACGGCGAGGCTTTCGCCCAAAGCGAAATCCCGATTCCCAAGAAAACGATTCCTCCGGCAAGCACCAGCCGGGGGCTGATCGTCTCCGAGAGCAGCCACGCTCCGCCGGCTGCCGCCAGCACCGGAACTGAGAGCTGAACACAGGCCGCTTGAAGCACGCTCAACCGCCGCAGCGCGAGAAACCAGATCACATATCCGAGCGCCGAAGTGACGGCTCCGGAAACCGCTGCCAGCGCAACGCCGTATGCCGATCCGATGAAGCCGTGTGCCAGCGGCAGGCACAAAACGCCAAGAACCGACGCCGCTGCAAAAGCGCCCATCGTTCGGGAATACGGATCATCTACGGATTTGCCGAGCACCGTATACAGCCCCCAGGCCGCTCCCGCTCCGCCCATCAAGATGCACCCCAGAATGGGCGGAGAGGATGCGCTGGGGACAACGAGCACGCACAACCCGCAAAAGGCGACAACCGCGCCCACCGTTTCGAAAAGCGTGATGCGGTGGCCCAGAATCATCCCTGCCGTCAGCATCGAAATCTGAACCGAGCCAAACAGAACCAGAGCGCCCGCACCGGCACCAACCTTCAGATAGGCAAGCGAAAACAGGATCGCATAACCAAACAGGAGCGCTCCCGCGGGCGCAGACGACCGACCTTCGAGCCTCTTGCGGGGAAAGAACAAAGCAAACAGCAGCGCGGCTCCAGAGATCAAGCGGACGACTGTAAACTCGACCGCGCCGATCCTTCCGCCGCCGAGCGCAAGCCGGCAGAGAATCGAATTCGCCGCAAACGCGCAGAGAGCCGCGGCGGTCAGCGCTGGATAAGTGAGTCTGCGAATATTCATTGAATCGCCGATGCGCGTCACAATCGTCTGAAAAATTACCGATCCAAGCCACCCCGGACAACCTTCCGGGGCATACTTGATTCTGTATCGCCTTTATGTCCAAGCCGTTTGTGCATCTGCACAATCACACAGAGTACAGCCTTTTGGATGGCGCGCAGCGCATCCCCGAAATGGTTGCGCGGGCGAAGGAGTTCGGCATGCCCGCGCTCGCGATTTCGGATCACGGGGCGATGTACGGTGTGATCGAGTTTTTCTTCGAATGCAAAAAGCAGGGGATCAAACCGATTATCGGCATGGAAGCGTACGTTGCGCCTCAGGGTAGGCACAAAAAATCGGGCAGGGAAGATGCCAGCACGTATCACCTGTTGCTGTTGGCAAAGAACCGTACGGGCTATCGCAACCTTTGCAAACTGGCGACGATCGGCGCCTTGCAGGGCTACTATTACAAGCCGAGAATTGATCACGACGTTCTGCGCGAGCACGCCGAGGGCTTGATCTCTTCCACCACCTGTTTGGGCAGCGAGGTGAACAGTTATCTTCTTGCAGGCGATTATGATAAGGCCGCGCGCACCGCGGCGATGTATAAGGAGATCTTCGGCGAAGGCAACTTTTATGTGGAACTTCAAGATCACCGGTTGAAAGAGCAGCAGCAGGTGAAGGAAGGTCTCCTGAAAATCGCCAAGGAGCTTCGCCTGCCGCTCATCTGCACCAACGATGCGCACTATCTGTGCAAAAGCGACTACGAAGCGCACGACGTGCTGCTGTGCATCCAAACCAACAAGCGCGTTTCGGACCAGAAGCGCCTGCGGTTTGAAACGAACGAGTTTTATTTGAAAACGCAGGAAGAGATGGCGGAACTGTTCGCCGATACGCCGGAAGCGATCGAAAACACTCTGGCCGTTGCCGAACAGGTGGATTTCGATCTGGCAGCGGAGCGCGCCGAGCTTCCTGACCCGCAGGTTCCTGAAGGGGCAAGCCCCGACTCGCATTTGCGATCGCTTGCCGAACGGTTTCTTGCCGAGAACTATTCCGGCGATCAAGACAGGGCGATGCAGCGTGTGCAGTATGAACTCGGAGTGATCGAACAAACCGGGTTTTCGAAATACTTTTTGTTGGTGAGGGAGTTCGCGATGTACGCCCGAGAAAAAGGGATCGAGTTCGGCGTGCGCGGTTCGGCGGCAGGATCGTTCGTCAGCTATTGCATCGGTATCACGGATGTTGATCCGCTCGAATACAACTTAACCTTCGAAAGGTTTCTCAATCCTGAACGCATCCAAATGCCGGACATTGATATGGATTTTCAAGACGATCGGCGCGATGAGGTGCTGAACTATGTGCGCCAGAGGTTTGGAGACGATCATGTGGCGCAGATCGTAACGTTCGGAACTTTGGGAGCAAAGCAGGCGATGCGCGATGCAGGCCGTGCGCTTGGCCGCTCGGTTGCCGAAGTGGACAAGTTGTGCCGCCTGGTTCCAAGCTCGCCCGGCTTCCCGCTCCAGCGCGCGCTGGAA
>Ga0070741_10015741_pt1 | contig 12752 bp, 13 predicted proteins | sample Coa_R1_4_FD_66440 | JGI IMG/M metagenome (GOLD analysis project Ga0070741, IMG submission 66440) | Surface soil microbial communities from Centralia Pennsylvania, which are recovering from an underground coalmine fire - Coalmine... | ecosystem: Environmental > Terrestrial > Soil > Unclassified ...
GCGGTGTGGATCGCCGCGCGGTTCCCGAACATCTACCTGTCGCTGGCGTCGAACCTGAACTTCACCCTGATCGCACCGCGCGTCGTGCAGATGCAGCTCGGCCAGCTGCTACAGATGGTCGGCTCGGAGAAGCTCTGCTACGCCTCCGACGCCGCCCTCTCGGGCGGCCCCGCGCCGTACCTTCAGGCGTTCATGGACCTCGAGATCCCGGACGACCTGCGCGACGGCTACGGCTTCCCGCAGATCACCCGCCGCGACCGCGAGAACATCCTCGGCCTGACCTTCGCGCGCCTGATGGGGATCGACGTCGAGGCGAAGAAGGCGGAGCTGGCGGCGGCGCCGGCGTGAGCCCGCCTCCGGCCGCGGCCGTCTCGGAGGCTCTGGACGAGCTCCGCCCGGCGCTCGACGCGCACGCCGGCGGCGTCGAGCTCGTCGAGGTCGACCGCGGCGTCGTCCGGCTCCGCTTCACCGGGATGTGCACCGGCTGTCCGCTTCGGCCGCTGACGACGGCGTCGACGATCCGGCCGGCGCTCCTCGCCGTCGACGGGGTCGAGGCGGTCGAGATCGAGGGCTCGCGCATCTCCGCCGAGGCGGAGGCACGACTCGCCGCGGCTCTCGCCCGCGCCTGAGACCCGCCTCAGTAGGCCAGCCGGTGGAGCGCGCCCGCGAGCACGCGCGTCGCCGCGACCGCGTCCTCGACCGACGTGTGCTCCTCGGGCGTATGGCTGCGGCCGCCCTCGCTGCGGGCGAAGACCATCGCCACCTTGGCGATCCGCGCCATGTTCTGGGTGTCGTGGCCGGCGCCGCTGTGCATCCGGCGGAAAGGGATGCCCTGCTCGCTCGCTGCGCGCTCGAGGGTCGCGACCACGCCGGGGTCGCACGGGCAGGCGGGGAGGTCGAGCGGCTTCGTCCACGAGATCGCGAGCCCGCGCCGCTCGGCGATCTCGCGCATCAGCCGCTCCTGGTCGGCGTGCTGCGCCTCCACGGCCCGCTGGTCGGGATGGCGCGAGTCGAGCGTGAACGTCACCCGGTCCGGGACGGCCGAGGGCAGGTTCGGCTCGACGTGCACGCGGCCGACGGTCGTCACCGCCGGCGGGCCGCTGTCGAGCGCGACGCCCACGACCGCGCCGACGATCTCGGCGAAGCCGGCCATCGGGTCGAGCCGGCCCTTCATCGGCCGCGCGCCGGCGTGGTCGGAGCGGCCGACCAGCTCGACGACGTAGTGGGTGATCGCCGTGATCGCGTCGACGACGCCGACGGGCAGGCCCTCCTCCTCGAGGATCGGCCCCTGCTCGACGTGCAGCTCGATCCAGGTGTCGAGATCCGAACGGGCGGCTTCGGGGATGCGCGCGGGGTCGAGCCCGACCGCGCGCATCGCCTCGCCGATCGTCGTCCCGTCCGCATCGCGGATCCGGTCTGCCTCGTCCGGGCCGATCGAGCCGACGATCGCCCGCGAGCCCCAGAAGTTGGTCGCGTGGAACCGGCTCGCCTCCTCCTCGCAGAGCGAGACCGCCTCGAGCGTCCGCCGCGGCGGCCCGAGCTGCTCGCGCAGGCTCCGGAGCGCGACCACCGCCGCGATCAGCCCGAGGGCGCCGTCGTAGCGTCCGCCGGGCGTCTGCGAGTCGACGTGCGACCCGGTCGCGACGACCGGGCCGCCGTCGGTCCCCGGCAGGCGCCCCCAGACGTTCCCGACCGCGTCGCGGCGCACCTCGAGCCCGGCCTGCTCGAGCCAGCCGCTCACCTCGTCCTGCGCCGCGACCCACTCCGGCGAGTAGACCGTCCGCCAGACGCCGGTCTCGCCGTGCGCCCCGTGTCGCGCGAGCTCGAGCACGTACCGCTCGACGAGCGCCGGGTCGACGTCGATCCTCACGGGCGGAATCTACGCGAGCGCGGAACCAGGCCGGCGATCGCTACCGCGGAGAGACGACCGACCAGCCGGCGGCGACGAAGCGGGTCTGGGCGACCTCGACGCGCGGTGGTGCGGTCGAGCCCTGGACGCGGCCGACGATCAGCCTCGCCGTCGAGCGGGCGACGTCGTCGACGGGATAGGCGATCGTCGGCAGCGACGTCTCTGCCGGCTCGGCCCCGACATGGCCCCAGCTGACGACGGCGACCTGGCCCGGGACGCTGACGCCGCGACGGGTGAGGCGCTCCAGAATCCCCGTCGTCAGGGTCAGGCCGCCGGTGGCGATGATCGCGTCGACCTTCCTGCCGAGCAGGTCGTCGACGCCGGCCTGCGCGGCCTGCTGGTCGAGATCGACGAACTGGGCGACGTGGCACTTCGAGGGGGCGAGCCCCGCAGCGGCGCAGGCGGCGCGGAAGCCTGCCACCAGCTCGCGTGCAGGGCGAGTTCGGTCGTCGCGGGTGATCAGCCCCGGCGAGCGCCGTCCTTCCGCGGCGAGACCTCGAACCGCAGCGAGCAGCGCGGGGCCGTGGTCGACCAGCACCGCGTCCGAATGGAGGCCCCGGACCTCGCGGTCGAGCAGCACGATCGGGGTGTTCAGCGTCCGCAGGTATCGCGCAAGCTCCGGGCTCCGGTCGTCCGAAGGCGCGAGGACGAGTGCGTCCACGCCCCTGCCGACGAGCGTCTCGACCGCGTCGATGTCTCGCGCCGCATCGCGCCGTCGCGACGAGGTGACCAGGATTCCCAGCCCGTGCTCGGCGAGGTGCTCGTCCAGCGCCTCGACGATCAGCCCGAAGATGCTGATCACCGGCACGAGCAGCCCGACGAGGCTCGTCCTGCTCGTGCGCAGGGTGCGAGCCGCGAGGTTGACCTGGAAGCCGAGCCGGCTGATCGCGTCGCGCACCCGGGTGCGCGTCTCCGGCGCGACGCCGACCGAGCCGTTCAGGACGCGCGAGACGGTCGTCTTCGACACGCCGGCGGCCTCGGCGATGTCGAGGATCGTCGGCGCGCGGCGCGGGTTCGGCCCGGCCGGTGGCGAGTTGACATTCACGCGCGCTGGTGGGAACGTTCCCAAATCACGGCTCGATCATAGGACTCAGGGCTGCAGAACACCACCACACCCGCTCTTCGGCGTTGGGAACGATCCCACCTTCGTCGCCGTGACTGACCGGACGGCGCTCGTCACCGGCGCCGGCAGCGGGATCGGCGAGGCGGTTTCCCGGCGCTTCCGCGAGACCGGCTGGCGCGTCGTCGGCTGGGACGTCGCCCCCGGGCAGGACGACGGGGTCGAGTGGCACGCGGTGGACGTCTCCGACTGGGACGCGGTCGCCGCGGCCGCCGCGTCGATGCCCCCGCTGCACGCGGTGGTGAACTGCGCGGCCATCGCCAGGCTGACGCCGATCAACGAGATGAGCCGCGAGGACTGGGATCGGACGCTCGCGGTCAACCTCAGCGGCGCCTTCTACGTCTCGCGGTGGCTGTACCCGAAGCTGAACGAGGCGGGCGGAGTGCTGGTCCACATCGCGTCGGTCAACTCGAAGAACACGACGCGCTTCCGCTCGCCCTACAACGCCTCCAAGGCCGGCCTGGTCGCGCTCACCCAGGCCCTCGCCGTGGAGTGGGCGCTGGAGGGATCGAGCGTGCGCGTGTTCGCGGTCAGCCCCGGCATCACCCGGACCCAGCAGGCGTTGATGCGCGTCGAGGCCGGCGTGATCAGCGAGGACGACCTGCTCGGCCGGGTGCCGACGCATCGCTGGATCGAGCCGGACGAGATCGCACGGGCCGTGGTCGCCCTCGTCGGAGACGACTTCTCGGCCCTGCACGGGGCGAACCTGATGATCGACGCCGGCTACGACGCCTGGGGAGGCCACTTCTGAGCGCCCGCTACGACGAGCTCGCAGGCCGGCTCGCGCTGGTGACCGGGGCCGGCCGAGGGATCGGCAAGGCGATCGCGCGTGCCTTCGGCGACCAGCGGATGCGGGTCGTCGTCAACGACGTCGACGAGGAGCGCGCGTCGAGCACCGCGGAGGAGCTTCGGAGCGCCGGCGTCGAGGCGACCGCCGCGGCCGCGGACGTGTCCGACCGGGAAGCCGTGCGCGCGATGATCCGGGAGACGAGCGCCGCGCACGGCGAGATCGACGTCCTGGTCAACAACGCCGGCATCAACGTCGTCGCGCCGCTCGTCGAGCTGACGGACGAGGTCTGGGAGCGCACCCAGCGCGTGCATCACTGGGGGTTCTTCTACTGCGCGCAGGAGGTGCTGCCCGCCATGGCCTCCCGCGGGCACGGCTCGGTCGTCGTCGTCTCGTCGCCGGCGGCCGAGGAGACGTACGAGGGCCAGACGCACTACGCGGCGGCGAAGGCGGGGCTGCAGATGCTCGCGTTCGGCGCCGCGTGGGAGCTCGGCCGCGCCGGCGTGCGCACGAACGTCGTCAGTCCCGGCTGGATCGAGACGGAGCTGAATCGCGAGTACCTCTGGGCGGAACCGGACCTGCGCGACCGCGTCGTCAGGCAGATCCCCCTCGGCCGCACGGGCACTCCCGAGGACGTCGCACGCGCCGTGGTCTGGCTCTGCAGCGACGAGGCCGCCTATGTCAACGGAGCGGTGCTCCGCGTCGACGGCGGCCTGACGGTCGGTCGGTTGAAGGCATGACGAGGCAAGGAGGTGAGGATCAACCCAACCGCACGAGATCCCGGCAAGGCTCATCACCTGCACCTACACGGAGGAACGCAATGACCCGTATTTCTTCGCGGCGCTCCGTCCATGCGCTCGGAGCGCTCTGTCTGCTGCTGGCGGCCGTGGCCGTACTGGCGGCGAGCGCCGGGGCGTCCCGGACTGCGAAGCCGCGCATCATCTGGCTCGAGCAGGGCGCCGGCAACCCGTACTGGGAGGCGCAGCACAAGGCCGCGGCCGAGGCCGGCCGCCGCCTCGGCTTCACGTTCAAGGCCGTGAGCGGCAACCTCAACCCGCAGGATCAGGCGAACATCATGCGGCAGCTGGTCGACCAGAAGCCGACCGTGATCATGCTCAACGCGATCGACCCGAAGGCGATGGGGCCTGCCCTCCTCTACGCGAAGCAGAAGCACGTCAAGGTGCTCAACCTGTACGGGATCGACAACAAGGCGACGGCCAGCGTCACGTTCGACGAGATCCGGACGGGGCGGGTGGCGGCCAAGGTCACCGTCGGCCTACTCAAGCAGCGCTACGGCAGCGCGAAGGGCGAGGTCGCCGTCCTGAGCGGGATCCTCGGCCAGCCGGCGAGCGACCTGCGGGCGAAGGGCTTCACGAACTACATGAAGACCCAGCCCGGCGTGAAGGTCGATGCGGTGCAGCCGACCAACTGGGCCGCCGACAAGGCGTCCGCGGCCATGCAGGACTTCCTGGTCAAGTATCCGAACCTCGCGTTCGTCTACACCCTCAGCGACACGCTCGCGCTTCCGGCGGCGAACATCGCCGACCGGCAGGGCAAGCTGTGCACGCAGCAGAAGAACTGGACGTCGAACGACGCGTGCGTCGGGTTCGTCTCGGCGGACGGGATCTTCACCGACCAGGTCAAGAGCGGGAAGTTCTTCGCGACGCAGCTGTACTCGCCGGAGTGGTCCGGCTACCTGTACGCACAGCTGGCCGCGAACCTCGCATTCGGGAAGAAGGTCCCGAGGGCGACGAAGATCAACGCGTTCCTGGTCACGGCCAAGAACGCAACCTGCTCGCTGAAGATGGTCAACGACATGAAGTCGAAGATCCGGACGTTCCCGTTCGGCCCGTCGCTGCAGGCAATCGCGAAGACGAAGTACCACTGCCCGGTGCTCGACGCGAACATGTAGCGACTCCTCGTGCGGGGGGAGCGTGATCGCTCCCCCCGCATTCCGCACCAGATGGCATCTCCGAACACACCGCTCGCGCTCCGCATGCGGGGCATCACGAAGAGGTTTCCGGGAACGCTCGCCCTCGACGGCGTCGACCTGGAGGTGGCGGCCGGCGCGATCCACGGGCTGATCGGCGAGAACGGCGCGGGCAAGTCGACGCTGCTGAAGATCCTCGCGGGCGACTATCGCGCGAGCGAGGGCAGCATCGAGATCGCCGGCGAGCCGGTCGAGATCACCAGCCCGCGCGCGGCACGCGAGCACGGCGTCGGGATCGTCTACCAGGAGCTGAGCCTCCTGCCGAACCTCACGGTCGCCGAGAACATCTCGCTCGGCATCGAGCCGAGCCGCGGGGGGCGCATCGAGGGGCAGCAGGTGCGGGCGCGCGCCTGCGACGCGCTGGAGGGGATCGGGGTCTCGGTCGGCCCGGACCGGAAGGTGTCGGAGCTCTCCCTCGCCGAGCGCCAGCTGGTCGAGATCGCGCGCGTGCTGACCATTCGGCAGCCGCGGGTGATCGTCTTCGACGAGCCCACGGCCGCCCTCAACCACCACGACGTCGTCCGGCTGTTCGAGATCATGGCGCGTCTGCGCGACAGCGGGGTGGCCGTGATCTTCGTCAGCCACCGCTACCGCGAGGTGCTCGAGATCTGCGACGCGTCCACGGTCCTGCGCAACGGACAGCGGGTTGCACGGGTCGAGCGAGGCGAGGCGAGCCTCGAGCGCCTCGTCGAGCTGACCCTCGGGCAGCGAAGTGCGACGGCGTTCGCGCGAACCTGGCGAGGCGAGCCCGGGGAGACGGTCGTGTCGGCGCACGGCCTGGCGATCGGGTCGCGCATCAGGGACGTCCAGTTCCACGTACGGCGCGGCGAGATCGTCGCCCTGTGCGGGCTGCTCGGCATGGGCCAGACCGAGATCGCCCGCGCCCTGATCGGGGACGCCCGCGACGTGAACGGATCGGTGGCGGTCGCCGGCAGGAGCGGGATCCCGAGCTCGCCGCGGCGCGCGGTCGTCGCCGGCGCCGGCCTCATCCCCGAGGACCGGCAGCTCGAAGGGCTGTTCCCGGACATGTCGGTGCGGGCGAACATCAGCATCGCCGCATTGGGGCGGATCGCCGTGTCGCCGTTCCTCCGCCTCATCTCCTGGCGCCGCGAGCGGCGGCTCGTGCGCGAGGTCGGCACGCGCACCGGCATCGCCCCGCGAGTGCTGCCCCGGTCGGTGCGGACGCTGAGCGGCGGGAACCAGCAGAAATCCCTGCTGGCGCGCTGGCTGTTGCGCCGCTGCGACCTGCTCGTCTGCCTCGAGCCGACCCGCGGCGTGGACGTGGGCGCCAAGCTCGAGATCTATCGCCGGCTCGAGGACCTCGCCCAGAGCGGGGCGGGTGTCCTGATCGTCTCGACCGACCTGTCCGAGGTTCTGGGGCTCTCCGACCGGGTGCTCGTCGTCTACCGGGGGCGGATCAGCGCCGAGCTCGACCCGCGGACTTCGTCGGAGCAGGAGCTCCTGCTCGCGATGCAGGGCGGGATCGAGGGCGAGCGCCACGGGCTGCTCGAGCCGGAGGCGGTGGCGTAGATGGCGCTCGACCTCACCCCGGCGACCGTCGCGCCTCCGCTGCGCGAGCGGGCGCGGGACGCGGCCGAGGCCTTCGGCACGCTCGCCGTCGCGGGGCTGCTGCTGCTGTCGTTCGGGCTGACGTCCGGCCCGTTCCTCGACGGGACGAACCTCCGCAACATCCTCGTCCAGATCACCGTCGTCGGCGTCGCTGCGATCGGCGAGACCCTGGTCCTGCTGATCGGCGGGCTCGACCTCTCCGTCGGGGCGAACGTCCTCTTCGGCTCCGTGATCGCCGGCGACCTCGTCCAGCGCCAGGGCGCGCCGGTCTGGGTCGGGATCCTCGGCGGCGTGGCGGCGTCGGCCGGGATCGGCCTGCTGAACGGGATCCTGACCGCGGTGATCGGCATCGAGCCGATCCTCGCCACGCTCGGGACGTTCCTCGTCGCCGGCGGCCTCGCCAAGATCGTGCTGCACAGCTCCTGGATCGTCGTCGAGGCGCCGTTCTTCGCCGACCTGGTGCGCACGCACGTGGTCTGGGACCTGCCCCTGATGGTGATCGTGATGTTCGCGCTCTACGCGATCGCCGCGGTCGCGATGCGGGTCACGACGTTCGGGCGCTCGATCTACGCGATCGGCGGCAACCCGCGGGCCGCGCGGCTCGCCGGGCTGGCCGCGACCCGGATCAAGATCCTCACGTTCACGATCGCGGGCGCGTTCGCCGGCATCGCCGGCTGCCTCCAGATCGGCCAGCTCGGCATCGTCAGCAGCGGAAACGCGGTCGGGCTCGAGTTCCAGGCGATCACGGCCGCCCTGATCGGCGGCCTGTCGGTGAGCGCCGGCGGCGTCGGCCGCGTCGAGCGAACCCTGCTCGGCGCGTGGATCGTCGGGATGATCACCAACTACCAGACGATCCGCGGCATCCCGCCGAACTACCAGCAGGCGCTGCTCGGCGGGATCCTGCTCCTCGCCATCCTCGCCGACCGGCTGTTTCGGACGAGGACGACGTGAGAACGGCGCTCGACCGGCGGTACCGCGACGCGTGGTTCCTCGCGGCGATGACGGTCGTCGCCGTGGTCGCGTTCCGGATCGTCGAGCCCTCGTGGCTGAACCGGCACACGCTGCAGGCGATCATCACGCAGAACGGGCCGCTCGCGATCGTCGCGATGGCGATGACGTTCTCGATCGTGTCCCGGCACATCGACCTGTCGCCGGGCGCGATGCTCGCTCTCGCCGGGGTCGTCACCGGGCTGGTCTACCGCGACACCGGCAGCCTCGCGCTCGGGCTGCTCGCGAGCCTCGCGCTCTGCCTCGTCTCCGGCCTCGCCAGCGGGCTGCTCGTGTCCTTCCTCGGCCTGAACGCGATCATGGTCACCCTCGCCACCTACATCTGGGCCCGCGGGCTCGCGCTCGGCTTCACGAACGGCGACCCGATCGTCGTCGACACGCGGCTGACGTCGATCACGAACCACAGCGTCGGCGGGTTCACGATCGTCGCCCCGCTCGTCGTCGTCCTGTTCGCGCTCGCCTGGCTCGTTCTCTCGCAGACGAGGTTCGGCCGCTACACGTACGCCCTCGGCGGCGATCCCGTCGGGGCCCGCCGAGCCGGGATCCGGGTCGGCGCGTACACGACCGGGATCTTCGTCGTCATGGGCTTCGCCACCTGGCTCGCGTCGACGATCGTCGTCGGGCAGCTCGCCTCCGCGCAGCCGTATGCCGCTCCATCGCTCGAGCTCGACGCGATCATCGCCGTGATCATCGGCGGGACCCGGCTCGCAGGCGGAGAGGGGAGCGTCGCCCGCACGCTGCTCGGCGTCGCGTTCATCTCGATCCTGAACAGCGGCCTCCTGAACCTCGGCCTGACCGACGCCTACTACCAGGTCTACAAGGGGGCGGCGCTCCTCGGTGTCCTGTCCGTCCAGCTCCTCCTGCGCCGCCTGGCGGCCGAGGAGGTGCGCCGGAGGCAGGAGGCCGAGCAGCTCCTGGCGGAGGCGCACGGCTACGCATGAGCGCGACGATCGATCCGGCGACCGACACGTTCGTCTCCGCCGAGGCGGCACTCGTCGCGGTGCCGCTCCCGCGGCCGATCCGCGTGCGGGGCGCCCTGCTGACCGAGCGCGAGTACGTCGTCCTCCGTCTGCGCACGGCCTCCGGCCTGGAAGGCGCCGCGATCGGCTACACGCGGGGCCTGCCCCTCCTCGACGCCGTCGAGCGGCTGATGCGCGAGCTGATCGAGCCCGCCGGCGCGGCTCCTGCCCGGCAGGGCCCGGAGGCCGGGCGGGCAGGCGTGCGCGCCCGGTCGCTCGTCGAGCTCGCCCGCTGGGACGTCGAGGCGCGACGGGCGGGGCTCCCGCTCCGGAAGCTCCTCGGCGGCGACAGGGCGACGGTGCCGGTCCTCGCGGTGGGCGGCTACTTCCTCGACGAGCGAACGGCGGACGACGTCGTGCGCGAGTTTCTCGAGCTGTCCGACGGCGGCTTCCGGCACCTGAAGCTCCACGCCGACGACCCGAACCTGGTCGCGAGGGTGGCGCGCAGCCTGCCCGCCGGCGTCTCGCTCGCGGTCGATCTGCAGATGCGCCACCGGACGCTCGAGCAGGCGCTCGCGGCGTGCCGCGGGCTGGAGGGGCTGGGCCTCGCCTTCGTCGAGGACCCGTTCCCGCCCGAGCTCCCCGGGCTGACGAAGGCTCTGGCGAAGCAGGTGCGGACGCCGGTCGCGGCCGGCGAGGACGCCGAAGATCCGGCGGCGCTGGTCGCGCTCGCCGCGGCCGCGGACGTCGTGCGCGTCGACGCCACCGCCAGCGGAGGGATCGCGGCGGTCGAGGACGCGCTCCGGGTCACCCGCGGCGGCGCCAAGCCCGTGATCACGCACGCGTTCGTCGAGCTGCACGCGCAGATCGCAGGCGGGCTGGCGGGGATCGACCTGGTCGAGACGATCCCGTACAGCTCGGGGGCGAATCCGGTCGATCGGATCCTCGCCGAGACGCAGCCGGTCAGGAACGGCGAGATCGTCCTGTCGGAGCGCCCCGGGAACGGTCTGAGCTTCGACTGGGACGCGGTTGCCCACCACACGCGCGAGACGCGGAGCCACCACATCGAGCGGAGGGACTGATGCAACTAGACGGAATCGAAGGCAGGGTCGCGGTCGTCACGGGCGGGGCCCGGGGGATCGGTCGGTGCGTCGCCGAGACGTTCCGGGATCTGGGCGCGCGCGTGGCGGTCATCGACCTCGTCCCTGACGAGCTCGACGGCGTGCTCAGCATCGAGGGCGACGTCGCAGACGAGGCGAGCGTGGACGAGGCGTTCGGCGAGATCGAGGCCCGTCTCGGTCCTCCGCAGCTGGCCGTGCTCAGCGCCGGGATCCTGCACAAGGCGCCGGTCGAGGAGCACACGCTGGCCGACTGGCAGCGCCTGCTCGACGTCAACCTGACCGGCCCGTTCCTCTGCGTGCGCCGCGTGCTCGGCGGAATGCGGGCGGCGGGTCACGGCCGCATCGTCATCATCGGCTCGAGCGCGGGAATCGACGGCGCCGGCGCCGCTCCCCCGCCGCTCCCCGCCTACGCGGCCTCGAAGGCGGGCGCGATGGCGCTCGCGAAGTCGATCGCCCGCGAGTACGCGCCGTACGGCGTCACCGTCAACGCGCTGGCCCCGACGCTGATCGACACCGGCATGCTCTCCACGCTGGCGAGCGACTTCCGGGGGGCGATCCCGGTCGGGCGGTACGGACTGCCCCAGGAGGTGGCCGATCTCGCGGTCTTCCTCTGCTCCGACCACGCCGCCTACATCACCGGCGAGGTCGTCGACATCAACGGCGGCTACCTGATCGACTAGAGGAGAAGCGATGCGAATTCACGGGCGAGACCTCACCCGCCGCGATGCGCTCCGGCGCGTGGGCAACCTCCTTCAGCTCGGCGGCATCGAGCACCTCGCCTACCAGGACGGCCACGCACGAGGAGGGCGCGCCCTCCAGGTCGCGACCGGGTCGGGCTTGCGGTTCTCGGTCATGCCCGATCGCGGCCTCGACGTCGGCCGGGCGGAGTTCGCAGGGGTCGGGCTCTGCTACCTCGCCCCGAATCTCTTCCCGGGGCCCTGGTTCTACGAGGGCAAGCTCGACGAGTACGCCTGGCTGCGGGTCGGCCTCGGCGGCTTCTTCAACACCGCCGGCCTCGTCACGATCGGGCTTCCCCAGACGATCTCGACCGAGCAGTACGGGTTCACGCAGCGGCTGACCGAGCGCTACGGCACGCACGGGCGGATCGCGCTCACGCCGGCGAGCCGCTACTCCTACGGCGAGGACTGGGACGGGGACCGCTGCCGGCTCTGGGTCGAGGGCGTCGTCCGCGAGGAGATCTCCTACGGCGAGAACCTCTCGCTCGCGCGACGCTACGAGACCGAGCTCGGCTCGAACGCGTTCACGATGGTCGACGTGGTCACGAACGACGGCTGGTTCCCGTCGCCCCACCAGCTCCTCTACCACGTGAACCTCGGCTACCCGCTGGTCGACGACGGAGCCGAGGTGCTCGCCGCCGTGACCGAGGAGCCGGCGGACATGTCGTTCACCACGTCGGGCAGCAGCGAGTCGACCGGGCGCTGGCGGACCGTCACCGACCCCGTGGCCGGATTCACGCACGAGGGCTACGTCGTCTCGATGCGGGCGGACGCGGACGAGAAGGTCGCCGTCGCGCTGGTGAACAGACGCCTCCGGCCGGAAGTGGGCGGGCTCGGCGTCTACCTTCGCTACGACCGGCGGCAGTTTCCCGTGTACATCGCGTGGCGGATGATGCGCGAGGGCCTGTACGCGATCGGCCTCGAGCCCGCGACGAACCCCTTCGGCGAGCTCGAGCAGCTCCTCGCCGACGGGTACCCGCTCATGCTCGAGCCGGGCGAGTCCCGAACGTACGAGACGGAGTTCGGCATCCTCGACGGCGCCGACGCGATCGACGCGTTCGCCGCCTCCCTCCCCACCTGACCGAAAGGACATCCGTTGGCAGACAGCTTTCTCTCCACCGCGCAAGCCGCCGTCGACGCAGGGCTGCAGTGGGCCGGCGAGCACGAGGTCAAGATGACGTTCGTCGTCCTGGACGTCACCGGCACCGTGTGCGCGGCCGCGCGAATGGACGGGTCGCGGACGATCACGTACGACATCGCCGTGGCCAAGGCGAATACGGCGCTCGCGTTTCAGTCCACGACGGCCGACCTCGCGGCGCGCGTGAAGCCGGAGAACAAGATCGCGATCGGCCAGCTCGCCCCGAAGATCGCCTTCCTCGGCGGCGGCATCCCGCTCCGTCGAGGTGAGACGATCATCGGGTCGGTGGGCGTGAGCGGCGGGACGGAGGACCAGGACGTCGAGTGCGCCGAAGCGTGCGCCCGGGCGGCCGCGGCCGGCGAGTAGTCACGGACAATAGAAAACCCCCGACTGTGCGGGGGTTTTCCGTAGCAG
>Ga0070741_10015742_pt1 | contig 12751 bp, 13 predicted proteins | sample Coa_R1_4_FD_66440 | JGI IMG/M metagenome (GOLD analysis project Ga0070741, IMG submission 66440) | Surface soil microbial communities from Centralia Pennsylvania, which are recovering from an underground coalmine fire - Coalmine... | ecosystem: Environmental > Terrestrial > Soil > Unclassified ...
CAGTTCTGCGTCCAGGGCGCGCGGATCGCGGGCGCCGCCGAGATCGTCTGCGTCGACCCGATCGAGAGCCGGCTCGAGCGGGCGCACGAGCTCGGCGCGACACGCGTCGCCACCCCCGACGGACTGAAGGCGGCGATGCGCGAGGTCGCACGGGACGGCGCGGACGTCTCCCTCGACGCGGTCGGGACCCCGCAGACGACGGCGCTCGCGCTCCGCTGGACGAAGAACGGCGGCCGCGCCGTCGTCGTCGGCCTTCCCGCCGCCGGCGAGCGGCTCGACCTCGACCCCGCGGAGTTCGTCCGCCGCGAGAAGGAGCTGGCCGGCTCGCTGTACGGCTCCGAGGATCCACGGCGGGCGCTGCCCGTCCTGCTCGAGCACGTACGGTCGGGCGCCCTGCGGCTCGAGCCGATGGTGGGCGAGCACTTCTCGCTCGACGACGTCGACGCCGCGGTCGAGGCGAGCCTCGCCGGTGCCCCGGGGCGCGTGATCGTCACGCCGTGACGCGCCGCCACGAGCTCGACGTGCCGGGGCAGGCGGCGCCGATCAGCCACTACACCCACGCGGTGCGTACCGAAGGCGCGCTGCTCTTCGTCTCCGGCGTCGTCCCCGTCGACGAGGACGGGTGGCTCGTCGGCGGCGACGACGTCGTCGAGCAGGCACGTGCAGTCTTCCGGAACCTCGGCGAGATCCTGCGGGCGGGCGGTGCGACGTTCTGCGACGTCGCGAAGGTGACGGTGTTCCTCACGGACGTCGACGACAGGGCGGAGATCAACCCGGTGCGCCAGGAGGTGTTCGGAGCGGCTCGCCCTGCGAGCACCCTCGTCGAGGTGTCGCGCCTCGCCGTGCCCGGCGCGAAGATCGAGGTCGAAGCCGTCGCGGTCGTGGAGTAGAGTCGGAGGCCGCGTGACCGAGTCCGTCGCCACCGTTCGCGCGCATGCGGACCGCATGTTGCTCGCGCGCAAGGTGTGGCGCCGGGCTCCGCGCGTGCTCGTGTTCGCGGCGATCGCGTTCGCGCTCGCCTACATCCTCTTCATCTCGACCGTCCCGGTGAACTTCGGCAGCGGGAACTGGCGGACGACCACCTTCGGCTCGGCGGTCCACGACCCGTCGTCGTTCGTGAAGATCGTGCTCGACTCGCTCACGTACGCCGCCGCGCTCTTCATCGTCGCGAGCGGCTTCGCGCTCATCTTCGGACTGATGCGCGTCGTCAACATGGCGCACGGGTCCTTCTACCTCCTGGCCGGCTACATCGCGTACGAGGTCCAGCAGGCGATGACGGGACAGGGGTTCTCGCTGAGCTCCAGCGAGGTGAACACGTGGGAGTGGATCGTCCCGCTCCTCGTCGCTGCGCCCTGCATCGTCGTGATCGGCCTCGTCACGCAGCAGGCGTTCCTCCGCTGGAACCAGGGTCAGGAGCTGCGCCAGGCGCTGATCACGATCGCGATCTCGGTGATCATCGCCGACCAGATCATCGCCCACTTCCCGCGGAACGTCTCGGGCGGCGTCAAGTTCGGCGGAAACGCCGTCGACCTGACGTGGCCCGGCTGGACCGACCACTTCGTCAACTTCCATTTCGGCGGCATCGAGTACTCGCTCGCCAAGCTCGTCGTGATCGCGATCGGCGCGGCCGTCGCTCTCGGCCTCTGGCTGTGGCTCTACAAGACGAAGACCGGCATGGTCATCCGCGCGGGCGTCGACGACGAGCAGATGGCGTCGGCGCTCGGAATCAACATCCAGCGGACGTTCGCGCTCGCGTTCGCGGTCGGGTCGGGGCTCGCCGCCCTCGGCGCCGTCGTCTGGGCGTCGCAGTCGAACATCGCGTCGGGACAGGACGGGGTGTGGCTGCTCAACTCACTCGTCGTCGTCATCGTCGGCGGGATGGGGTCGATCTTCGGCGCCGCCGCCGGCGCGCTCCTCTACGGCTTCGTCTTCGACTTCAGCGGCTCGTATCTGCCGACGACCGGCTCCGACTGCTGCACCCAGTACTCGTCGATCCTCACGTTCGTCCTGATCGCCCTCGTGCTCGCGTTCCGGCCCCGCGGCCTCTTCGGACGCGCGTGAACCCGGCGACCTGGACGCTGCGGCAGCGGACCGAGCGCGCGCTCGCCGCGCTTGCGCTCCTCTTCGCGATCCTCGCGCCGGCCGGCCTCGTCAGCACGTACTGGACGCACCAGATACTGCTCTCGACGTTCTTCTTCGGGCTCGCCGCAGCCAGCCTGATCTTCCTCTCCGCATACGGCGGCATGGTGTCGCTCTCCCAGACGGCGCTCGCCGGCATCGCCGGGATCGTCCTCGGCAACCTCGCCACGCACGGCGGCCCCGGCGGCACCTCGAAGGGGCTCCACCTCGGCTGGGACCCGACCGTTGCCCTCGTCGCCGCGCTCGTGATCACGACCGCGATCGGGCTGATCTTCGGCGCCGTCGCGTCGCGCAGCGCAGGGATCTACTTCCTGATGATCACCCTGACCTACTCCGTGATCGCGAACCAGACGCTCGGCTCGGTGACGAAGATCTCCGGCTTCTCCGGAATCGGCGGCATCAACCGGTACACCCCAGGCTGGATCGGGGACATCCAGGCGCACCCGAACCGCCTGTACTACATCGCGCTGGGCGTCGCCGTCGCGTCCTACGCGGCGATTCGCTACATCGTGCGGACGCCGTTCGGCATCACGCTGCGCGGCATCCGCGACGAGCCGGTCCGGATGGCTTCGCTCGGCTACAACGTCGAGCTCCATCGCACGCTCGCGTTCACGTTCTGCGCGTTCCTCGCCGCCGTGTCCGGCGTGCTCTACGCGTGGTGGAGCGGTCAAGTCGCGCCGGGCAACGTCGACCTCCCGTCGACGATCAACCTGCTCGTGATGGCCGTGATCGGCGGTCTTCTGAGAATCGAGGGCGCCTGGATCGGCGCTTTCGTGTTCATCGTCATGAACACGTACATCACGCCGAACACGCACATCCCCGGGCTCGGGCTCGGAGGAACCCTCTTCGGCGGGAGCTTCAACACGATCATCGGGATCATCTTCCTCGCGATCGTGGTCGTCTCCCCCGACGGCCTGTTCGGTATCTGGGCCCGTCTCTTCAATGGGGCCGGGAGGAACCTGCCACTTGTACCGCGTAACCGTCTGCGCAAGAATCGCGCGATCGAATCCCCAGAGGGAGGAGGGCATCACTAGATGAGAGTCAGGGTCCGGAGCTGGAAGACGCTCGCCGCCGTGGGCATAGTCGGTGCGGTGGCCGCGTCGTTGGCGGGCAGCTCGATGGGCGCACCCCATGCCAACGTCGTGAAGGTCGCGATCATGACGGACTGCAAGGGCGCCTTCGCCTTCGGCTACGACGTCGACATCGGCGGCGCGCAGGCTGCGTTCGCCAAGTACGCCGGCGGCCAGACGAAGAATCACAAGAAGCCGTCGGCCGGCATGACCGGGATCAAGGCCGGCGGCGCGGACGTCCAGATCGTCGGCTACGGCTGCGGCAACGACACGGTCCCGCTCGCCGTGACCGAGACGAAGCGCCTGATGGAGCAGCTCAACGCCGACGTGATGATCGGCCCGCTGTCGGGCGACGAGGCGGTGTACGTCGCGAACTACGCGAAGTCGCACCCGACGAAGACATTCATCATCGGCACCGCCGGGTCGCAGGATCCGACGATGCAGATCCATCCGAAGAACCTGTTCCGGTACCACGGCGACGGCGCCCAGTGGAACGCCGGCATCGGCGAGATCGCCTACAAGAAGCTCCACTGGCGGAAGGCCGCGATCATCATGGACGACTACAGCTTCGGCTGGACGTCCGCGGCAGGGATGATCGCCGACTTCTGCGCTGTCGGCGGTGACATCGTCAAGCGCGTCTTCCCGCCGCTCAACACGACGGACTACTCGTCCTTCGTCCGCCAGCTGCCTCCGCCGAACCAGGTGGACGGCTACTTCTCGGCGGTCGGCGGCTCGGGCACGTCGGCGATGCTGAAGGCGTTCGAGCAGGCATACGGCAAGCCGAATCCGAACCAGTGGATCGGCAACCTGTTCTTCGGCTTCCTCGGCGCGGACAAGGTCGTCGCGCCGAAGTTCGTCGGCTCCTACGTCGGCGGCGCGGGTACGGGCCCCGGCCTCAAGCTCGCGAAGACGCAGGCCTACGAGAACTACGTCAAGTCGTACTACCCGGGACAGAACCCGGACGACCTGTTCTTCTACAACTACTACCAGGCTGCTCACGCCCTCGTCATGGGTCTCCAGAAGTCGAACGGCGCCGTCGGAGCAGCTCTGCAGAAAGCGATGCCGCGGGCGATTCCCGGGGCTTTCCAGATCGCGAACGGCGGCCTGGTGAAGCTCGACTCGCGGAACCAGGCGATCCAGGACCAGTACCAGCTTCAGCTCACCAAGAACGCTGACGGCTCGGTGGGTCCGCAGGTCGTCGCGTACGTCCCCGCCGTCGCACAGGACTTCGGCGGCTTGTTCAAACCCTCCTCACCTCCGCCCGGCCGCACTCAGCCGCCGTGCAAGAAGGTGCACACCCCGTGGCAGGGCAAGATCCACGTGATGAAGAACGGCAAGATCACGAACGAGGTGATCAAGTAGCGGCTTGTCCGAAGCAGTAGACACCGCGGACGCCGTGCCGGCCCTCCGCCTGCGGGGGGTCGGCCGGCGTTTCGGCGGGCTGCAGGCCGTGCGCGAGGTCGACCTCTCGGTCTCGCCGGGCGAGCGGCGCGGCATCCTCGGCCCGAACGGCGCCGGAAAGACGACGCTCTTCAACGTGATCGCGGGCGACATGGCGCCCTCGAACGGGGGCGTCGAGCTCTTCGGCCGCGACGTCACTCCGCTGCCGGCGCGGGCCAGGGCCCGGCTCGGCCTCGCGCGCACCTACCAGCAGTCGCGCCTCTTCCCGGGGCTGACCGTCGAGGACAACATCTATCTCGCTGTTCTCGGCGTCGGCCGAGGCCACCTGCGGCCCGTCGTCCTCGGCAAGCGCGACGCGGAGATGCGCGAACGGGCGCGGGCCGCCGCAGGCCGCGTCGCGATCGCGGACAAGCTCGGCGAGCTCGTCGGATCGCTCTCGCACGGCGAGCACCGGCAGGTCGCGCTCGCGATGGCGCTCGCGTCCGAGCCGAAGATCATGATGCTCGACGAGCCCGCCTCCGGTCTCTCCCGCGGCGAGCGTACGCTCCTCACCGACCTTCTGCTCGCGCTCGACCGCGACATCACGCTGATCCTGATCGAGCACGACATGGACGTCGCGCTGCGCGTCGCCGAACGGGTGACGATGATGCACGACGGCCGCGTGATCGTCGAAGGGACGCCGGACGAGATCCGAGGGAACGAGCTCGTGCACGACCTCTACCTCGGCACCGGGTTCCGCAATGAGTGACGCGCTCCTCAGCATCGAAGGGCTGAACGCGTACTACGGCCCGGCGCACGTCCTCCACGACGTGTCCTTCACGATCGCCGACGAGCCCGTCGCGATCGTCGGGCGCAACGGCATGGGCAAGACGACGCTCTGCGCCGCGATCGCCGGGATGACACCGCCGCGCACGACGGGGTCGATCCGCTTTCGGGGCGAGGAGCTCGTCGGGAGGCCCTCGTACAAGATCGCGCGGCTCGGGATCGGCTACGTGCCGCAGGGGCGGCGGCTGTTCCCGTCGCTCTCCGTCGACGAGCACCTGCGCATGATCGCGGGGCGCCGCAACGGCGGCGAGCGCTGGACGCCGGACCGCGTCTACGCGCTCTTCCCGCGCCTTGCCGAGCGCAAGCGCAACGGCGGTGCGCAGCTCTCCGGCGGTGAGCAGCAGATGCTCGCAATCGGGCGCGCGCTGCTGACGAACCCGGAGCTCCTGATCATGGACGAGCCCTCCGAGGGGCTCGCGCCGGCGATCATCGAAATGCTGACGGATACGTTCCTGAAGCTGGCAGAGGAAGGTCTCCGCATCCTCCTCGTCGAGCAGAACCTGTCGGTGGCGACGGCGATCGCCGAGCGGCAGCTGGTGATGATCGGCGGCGAGATCGCCGCCGAGACGAGCGCGACCGAGCTCGCAGGCAGCCCGGAGCTGCAACGGCGGTACCTCGGAGTCGAGCCCGTGGCGCACTGAGAAAGCTCGTCGTCGTCCTCGTCCTCTGCTTGGCGGCCGCCGGCTGCGGCTCGTCGAAGCCGCGGCATGCCGAGCTCGTCTTCGTCTCGACCCGCGACGGCGACTACGCGGTCTTCGCGCTCGGCGGCGGCCACGAGTGGCGTTTGACGAAGGAGAAGGGCGACCCGTCGACTCCCACCGGGCTCTTCTTCCAGATCGAGCCCGCGTGGTCGCCGAGCGGCGCGTCGATCGCGTTCGTCAGCAAGCGCGACGGCCGATCGCACGTCTACGTGATGCGCGCGGACGGGACGACCACGCGGCGCCTCACGAGCGGTGCGACCGAGGACGCACATCCGTCCTGGTCGCCGGACGGCCGCCGGATCGCCTTCGCGGCCGGCGGCGAGCTCTGGGTCGTGCCCGCGCGGGGCGGCTCCCCGCACCCGCTGACGCACGGCCTCGGCGGCGACGCCGCGAACCCGGCGTGGTCGCCGGACGGCAAGCTGCTCGCGTACGACTTCCGGCGTGCCGGCTTCTCGATCCGCGAGGTGTGGGTGGTGCACGCCGACGGCACCGGCGCGCGTCCGGTGACGCGGCTCGGCCACGAGAGCGGCCTGCCGGCGTGGTCGCCCGACGGGCGCCGGCTCGCGTTCGAGAGCAACGCGCGAGGAGGGCGCTTCGAGATCTACTCGATCGGTGTCGACGGCACCGGCCTCCGCCGCGAGACCCGCTCGTCCACGGACACGATCGAACCGGCATGGGCGCCGGCGGGCGGGAAGATCGCGTTCGCGCGCGATGGTGCGGTCTGGACGGTCGACCGCGGCGGGCGCACGGAGAAGCTCACCTCCGGCGGAAACGACTCGAGCCCGGCGTGGCGCCCGGCCTGAGCGCGCCCCTCGCGGGCGTCCGCGTCGTCGACCTGTCGCGCGTCCTCGCCGGCCCGTACTGCACGATGATGCTGGCGGACCTCGGCGCATACGTCGTCAAGGTCGAGCGGCCGGGCGACGGCGACGAGACGCGGACGTGGGGGCCGCCGTACGCGGGCGGCGAGGCGGCGTACTTCCTCGCCGTCAACCGCGGCAAGCGCAGCATCGCGGTCGACCTGAAGCGGCAGGCGGGGCGCGAGCTCGTGCTCGAGCTGTGCACGCGCGCCGACGTCGTGATCGAGAACTTCCGGCCCGGCACGGCGGCGCGGCTCGGCCTCGACGCCGACGCCGTCCACGCCCGCAACCCGCGGGCCGTCTACTGCTCGATCACGGGCTTCGGGCGCAGGGCCTCGCGCGACCGCGCCGGCTACGACTTCGTCGCGCAGGCCGAGAGCGGGCTGATGGCGATCACCGGCGACGTCGATGGGCCGCCGACGAAGGCGGGCGTCGCCGTCGTCGACGTGATCACCGGCCTCCACGCCGCCGTGGCGATCGTCGCGGCGCTGCGGGGACGCGACGCGACCGGCAAGGGCGGGCACATCGAGGTCTCTCTCCTCGACTCCGCCTTCTCCGCGCTCGTCAACGTCGCCCAGAACGCGCTCGTCACCGGAACCGAGCCGGCGCGGTACGGCAACGCGCACCCGAGCATCGTCCCGTACCAGCCGTTCCGCGCCTCCGACGGCTGGGTCGCCGTCGCCGCCGCGAACGACGGGCTGTTCGTGCGGCTGTGCGAGGCGCTCGGACTGGCAGAGCTCGCGGGCGACGAGCGGTTCGCCACGAACGACGCGCGCGTGCGCAACCGGCTCGAGCTGCTGCCGCTCCTCGATCGCCGGTTCGCGACGCGGCCCGCGGACGAGTGGGTGGCCGCGCTCGACCTCGCGGGCGTGCCCGTCGGGAAGATCCGCGGCGTGCTCGACGGGCTCCGCTCCGCCGAGCCGGCGACGGTTCGCGTGCAGCATCCGACCGCCGGCGAGCTCGAGCTCGTCGCGCCTCCCTTCTCCGTCGCCGCCGCCGCGGCGCCGCCGCCCCTCCTCGGGCAGCACACGCGCGAGGTGCTCGCGGAGCTCGGCCTCGACGAGGGGCGAATCGAGGAGCTCGAGTCGAGCGGCGTCGTCGCGCAGGCCTCCACCTAGAATCGCGCCATGGTCGCAGCGGTCGACTGGATCGAGGCGCCGGCGGGCGGGACGGCGACGTTCGAGGTCACGGACCCGGCCACCGGCGAGGTGCTCGCGGACGTCCCGCGCATGGGTGCCGAGGAGACACGGCGGGCGATTTCGGCGGCGGCCGACGCGTATCCGCGCTGGAGCTCGATGCTCGCACGGGACCGCGCGCGGATCCTGCGCCGCTGGGCGGACCTGATGAACGACCACCTGGACGAGCTCGCGTCGCTCCTGACGGCCGAGCAGGGAAAGCCGCTCGCGGAGGCCAAGGCGGAGGTCGCCTACGCCGCGTCGTTCCTCGAATGGTTCGGCGAGGAGGCGAAGCGGGTCTACGGCGACACGATCCCGACGTACATGCAGGACCGCCGCGTCGTCGTGCTCAGACAGCCGATCGGCGTCAGCGCAGGGATCACGCCGTGGAACTTCCCGGCCGCGATGCCGACGCGGAAAGCCGCGCCTGCGCTCGCAGCGGGGAACACGATGGTGCTGAAGCCGGCGGAGCAGACGCCGCTGTCCGCGCTCGCCGTCGCGAAGCTCGGCGTGGAGGCGGGGCTGCCGCCGGGCGTCTTCGCCGTCGTCACCGGCGACGCCGAGGACGCGCCCGTGATCGGCGATGAGATGACCGCGAACCCGCTCGTGCGCAAGGTCGGCTTCACCGGCTCGACGGCGGTCGGGAAGCTGCTGATGGAGCAGTGCGCGAAGGGGCTCAAGAAGATCTCGCTCGAGCTCGGCGGCAACGCGCCGTTCATCGTCTTCGACGACGCCGACCTCGACGCGGCCGTCGCCGGCACCGTGCTCTGCAAGTTCCGCAACTCCGGCCAGACGTGCATCTCGGCGAACCGGATCCTCGTCCAGGACGCGATCTACGACGAGTACGTGGAGCGCCTGGTCGCCGCGGTGACGGAGCTGAAGGTCGGCGCCGGCACCGAGCCCGGCGTCAACGTCGGGCCGCTGATCGACGACACCGGGTTCGACAAGGTGCGCCGCCACGTCGACGACGCGCTCGAACGCGGCGCCGAGCTCCTCGCCGGCGGCGGGCCGCACGCGCTCGGCCGCACGTTCTTCGAGCCGACCGTGCTCGTCGACGTCGAGCCGCAGATGGCGATGAGCTGCGAGGAGACGTTCGGCCCGGTCGCGGGCATCGCGCGCTTCGCGGCCGAGGACGAGGCGATCCGCGCCGCGAACGACACGCCGTACGGGCTCGCCGCCTACTTCTTCAGCCGCGACGTCGGACGCGTCTGGCGCGTCTCAGAGGCGCTCGACTACGGGATCGTCGGCATCAACACCGGCTTCGTCTCGACCGAGGTCGCACCGTTCGGCGGGATGAAGGAGTCGGGGATCGGGCGCGAGGGCTCGAAGTACGGCATCGACGACTGGGTCGAGCTGAAGTACCTCGCGATGGCGGGGCTCGACGCGTGATCGCGTGATCGTCGAGCAGCGCGACTACCACGTCTTCACCGGGAAGCTGAACGAGCTCGTCCGGCTCTACGGCGACGAGGGGATCGCGATCCAGCAGGAGATCCTCGGCGGCCTCGTCGGCGTCTTCACGACCGACGTCGGGGCCCTCTCCACGTACACGAGCCTCTGGCGCTACGACAGCTTCGGCGAGCGCGAGGAACGCCGGAAGCGGCTGCAGGCCGACGAGCGCTGGCAGGCGTTCCTCGCCAAGATCCAGCCGCTGATCCACACGCAGCAGAACCGGATCCTCGTCCCGACGCCGTTCTCGCCGCTCCGGTGACCGGCAAGCTCGCGGGCAAGGTCGCCGTCGTCACCGGCGGCGCCCAGGGGATCGGGCGCGCGATCGCGGACGGGCTCGCGGCCGAAGGCGCGACCGTCGCCGTCGCCGACCTGAACCCACCCCCGGACGGCATCCGCGCCGACGTCTCCTCCGAGGACGACGTGCAGCGCCTCGCCGACGAGGTGGTCGCTCGTCACGGCGGCATCGACGTGCTCGTCAACAACGCCGGCTTGTACGCGTCGCTCGCGATGCGACCGTTCACGGAGATCCCGCTCGACGAGTGGCGGCGCGTGATGGACGTGAACGTCGCGTCGATGTTCCTCGTGTGCCGCGCCGTCGTGCCGCGGATGCGCGAGCGAGGCGGCGGGAAGATCGTGAACATCTCGTCGGGGACGCCGTTCCGCGGCGTCCCGTTCCTGCTGCACTACGTGACCTCGAAGGGCGCGATCGTCGCGTTCACGCGTGCGCTCGCGAAGGAGCTCGGCCGCGACGCGATCCACGTCAACTGCGTCGCGCCGGGGTTCACGATCAGCGCCGGCGTCGAGGAGCACCCCGAGGTGATCGAGGCGCTGCGCGACGTGTCGGTCGCGGCGCGGACGCTGCAGCGCGACCAGATGCCGGAGGACGTCGTCGGCGCGGTCGTCTTCCTCTGCACGCCCGACGCCGACTTCGTCACCGGGCAGACGATGGTGATCGACGGCGGGCAGTACTTCCATTGATCTTCGCGCTCTCGCGGAAGCCGCACGGCGCGCGGAACGGAGTCGCCCACGAGCTCGAGGACGGGACGTCGCTGCACTGGGAGCTGCTCGATGACGCTCCCGCCGACGCGCTGCTCTCGGTGCACGTCGATCTCGACGAGTCCGTCGAGTGGCTGCTGCGGGTCGACCGCGTCGACTTCCCGCCCGGCGGTGTCGCCTACAGGCACACCCACCCCGGGCCCGGCATCCGCTACCTCCTCTTCGGCTCGATCCGGATCGAGAGCGGCGGCGAGACGCACGAGCACGGCCCCGGCGAGCCGTGGTTCGAGAGCGGGCCGGAGCCCGTGCTCGCGACGACGTCGGCGGCCGAGCCGTCGGCGTTCGTGCGGGCGATGCTGCTCCCGCGCGAGTGGGAGGGCAAGCGCACGATCCGCTACGTCGATCCGGCGGACGAGGAGAAGCCGAAGCTCCAGCGCGCGACCGTGTTCCTGGAGCAGCCGGTCACGTTGTGAGGCGAAGCGGGGCGCAGATCCTCGTCGACGGGCTCGAGGCCCACGGGGTCGAGCTCGCGTTCTGCATCCCGGGCGAGAGCTACCTCGCCGTGCTCGACGCGCTTCACGACTCGCCGATCCGGCTCGTCGTCGCGCGGCACGAGGCAGGCGCCGCGAACATGGCGGAGGCGTACGGGAAGCTCACGGGGCGGCCCGGCATCTGCTTCGTCACGCGCGCGCCGGGCGCGACGCACGCGTCGACGGGTGTGTTCACGGCGTTCCAGGACTCGACCCCGCTCGTGCTCTTCGTCGGGCAGGTGCCGCGGTCCGAGCGCGGCCGCGAGGCGTTCCAGGAGCTCGACTACGCGCGGATGTACGGGGAGATGGCGAAGTGGGTGGTCGAGCTCGACGCGCCGGAGCAGGTGCCGGAGGTGGTGGCACGGGCGTTCACGGTCGCCACGTCGGAGCGGCCGGGGCCGGTCGTCGTCGCGATGCCGGAGGACGTGCTCGCGGCGGAGGCGGACGTCGCCGACGCGGAGCCGTCGGTCGCGGAGCCGCGGGCGCCGTCGGCCGCGGAGCTCGCGCGCGTGCGCGAGCTGCTCGAGGGCGCGGAGCGGCCCCTCGTCGTCGTCGGCGGCGGCCGCTGGAGCGCGCAGGCGGCGGCGGACCTGAAGGCCTGGGCGGAGGCGTCGCAGCTCCCGGTGCTCGCGTCGTTCAGGCGGCAGGACTACCTCGACAACACCTCCCCGAGCTATGCCGGGATGCTCACGATCGGCCATCCGCCGGAGCGGGCGCAGCGGCTGCGGGACGCGGACGTGCTCGTGGCGGTCGGGACGCGGCTCGGGGAGGTCGCGACGCGCGGCTACACGACGCTCGTGCCGCCGCGGACGCCGCAGCCGCTCGTCCACGTCCATCCGGATCCGCGCGAGCTCGGCCGTGTGTACGAGGCCGACGTGCCGATCGTCTCCGACCCCGGCACGTTCCTCGCCGCGGTTCAGCCGGTCGACGGGTCGCGCCGGCGCGAGTGGACGGCGTCGGCGCGCGCCGAGTATGCGGAGTCGCTGCGGCATCGGCCCGCGCCGGGCGAGCTCGACCTCGCCGACGTGATCGCCGAGCTGCGCCGGCGGCTGCCGGCGGACGCGATCGTCACGAACGGCGCCGGCAACTTCAGCGTGTGGACGCACCGCTTCTACGTCTTCCGGCAGTACCGGACGCAGCTCGCGCCGTGCTCGGGCGCGATGGGCTACGGCGTCCCCGCGGCTGTCGCCGCGAAGCTCGTCCATCCCGACCGCGTGGTCGTGTGCGTCGCGGGCGACGGCGACTTCCTGATGAGCGGCCACGAGCTCGCAGCCGCGGCGCAGGAGCGCGCGCCGATCGTCGTGCTGCTCGTGAACAACGGGATGTACGGGACGATCCGCATGCACCAGGAGCGGCAGTTCCCCGGCCGCGTCGTCGGCACGGAGCTCGTCAACCCGGACTTCGTCGCGCTCGCGCAGGCGTACGGCGCCCACGCGGAGCGCGTCGAGCGCAGCGGCGAGTTCGGCGGCGCGTTCGAGCGCGCGCTCGCGTCGGGGCGGCCGGCGGTGCTCGAGCTCGTCGTCGACCCGGAGGCGATCTCGCCGACGGCGACGATCAGCGAGCTGCGCGCTACGCCTGCGCCGGCGCGGTGACGTCGACCGGCTTGCC
>Ga0070741_10015743_pt1 | contig 12751 bp, 9 predicted proteins | sample Coa_R1_4_FD_66440 | JGI IMG/M metagenome (GOLD analysis project Ga0070741, IMG submission 66440) | Surface soil microbial communities from Centralia Pennsylvania, which are recovering from an underground coalmine fire - Coalmine... | ecosystem: Environmental > Terrestrial > Soil > Unclassified ...
GCACCAGGCCCGACAATAGACGCGACATCGCACTGCCCCCTACTACTCCGTCGGAGATCGATGGCGGTGGCTTGGCCGTGGTCACCCCGCGGCTCCGCTCGACGATTCCCTACTGCTGGTACGGGCCGAGCTGGGCCACGGCGTAGTCGGCGAACTGGTTGTCGACGACCTTGCCCAGGTCGACTTTGTGCTGGACGTACCCATTCTCGAAGAACCAGTCCTGCGCCGCCGCGATCGCCTCGGCGTTCACCCGGCCGTTGGGATTGTTCGACGGCCAGGGCATCTGGTCGTAGATCGCGCGGTCTTTCAGCGGCGTGTTCTCTTGCAGGATGCGGATCACTTCCTCGCGGTCCCGCCCTTTGGTGCGCGCGTCGTTGTAGTCGCGCAGCCCGCGCACGTACGCCTTGGCATAGCGCTTCGCGGCCTCGTTGTTGCCCTCGGCAAAGCTCTCCGAGTACATCACCACGGCCACGGCGTCGTAAGGGATCACGTCCGCCCAGGACTTCCAGCGCGTCGCGAAGCCCGCACCGATCGCCTGCGAAGCGTACGGCTCGATGGAGACAGCCGCGTCGATCGCGTTGTTGCCGAGGGCCACGTTCATGTTGGGGTAGGACAGCTCCGTCGTGTCCACGTCGTCGAAGGTTAGCCCGGCCTCGTCGAGCAGGGTGGCCCACACGCGCTGGGTGGCGTGCCCCTTGGAGGTCATCGCCAGGCGGAGCCCCCGCAGGTCGGCGGGGCTCTGGAGCTGGCCGCTGTCCATCAGCTCCTTGCGGACGATGACGCCGCCCGCCTCGTTGCCCGGGTAGCCGGTCCACTGGTCGAGGACGATCCGCACCGGGATGCCCTGGGCAACGGCGTTGAACAGGCCCGAGGTCGGGCCGCCGGCGACCAGGTCCACCTGGCCCGACGCCAGGGCCGGCAGGCTCTTGGCCGACGTGTCGAAGGTGACGTCCTCGATCTCGACCCCCTCCTCCTGGAAGTAGCCGCGCTCCATGGCAATGTAGCGGCCACCGTTGGAGATGCTGGGCGTCGTGGCGGCGCGCACCACCACCGGCGGCGAGAGCGGGGCGTGCGCGCGAGGCGCGGCGGTCGCGGTCGGCGCGGTGGTGGGCTGGGCCGGCGGCGCCGAGCTGGACTGGCAGGCGACCAACAGCACGACGAGCGCGACGACAGCGCTGCCGGCGCGGCGAGTGGCACCCATGATCTCTGATCTCCTCCCTCGCGCAGCGGCTCCCGCAGCCGCGCGTGGCACGGCGCTGGGCAGAGCCGCGCTCTGTCGCCAGGACGAGGGCCCGCGACTAGCAATACTCTCGCGACCCACCATGAGCCTGATATGAGCGGCAGGTGAGCGTTCGATGAGCGAATGCCAGCGCCGCCGGTCTGCTCATGCAACGCTCACGCAAGGCTCATCCCTCACTCATCAAGGGATTCCAGAATGGTGCGCAGGCGTAGCTCGCGTAGGTTCGCCTGCCCGTCGGGGTCATCCCTGCCGCTCCGCGTGGTCGGCGCGGGGGCGTGCGCTTGGTAAGGAGGAGCGATGCCGCGTCAATCCCGGTCCCCCGTCCTCGCCGCCGCGCTGGCCATCATGCTGCTGCTCGGGTTAGCGGGCTGCCGCTCGTCGGCCGCGCCACCCGCCGCCTCGGCGCCATCGGCCCAGACGCCGTCGCAGCCAGCGTCGTCGAGCCCGGCCGCGACCAGCCCACCGGCGGCCGTCGGCCAGCCGGCGGCGAGCAGCGCCCCGGCGCCACCAAGCGGCCCGCTTGAAGTGATCAAGATGGCCGACGCCAAGGCCCTGCCGTCGGCGCCGCTGTACATCGCAATCGAGAAAGGCTACTTCCGCGAGCAGGGCATCGAGGCACAGCTCGAGCACGTGGCCGGCGGGGCGGACGTCGTGCCCTTCCTCGCCACGGGTGACCTAGACCTCAACCTCGGAGCGATCAGCGTCGGGCTGTTCAACGCCTTCGAGCGCGGCGCCGACATCCACGTCATCGCGCCGGCCGGCATCCAGCCGCTACACGACGCCTCCCTGCCGCTCGTCGTGCGCAAGGACCTCGTGGACAACGGCGAGATTCGCCAGGCGGCCGACCTGCGCGGGCGCAAGGTGGCGATCAACACCCGCGGGGCCAGTGTGGAGTACGTGCTGAGCAAGATCATGGAGCGCGCCGGCTACAGCGTGAACGACGTGGACATGGTGCCGGTGCCGTTCCCCGACATGCCCACCGCCCTGGCCAACGGGTCGATCGACGCGGCCATCCCGGCCGAGCCGTTCGCCACGCGCTCGGTCGATCTCGGCGTGGGCGTCAAGCTGATCAAGGAGGTCATCCCGGGCCAGATGACGACGATGATCATGGCGTCGGGCAAGCTCCTGCGCGAGCGCCCGGACGTGGTGAAGCGCTGGATGCTCGCCTACATGAAGGCGACGCGCGAGATCCAGCCGCCCCAGCTTGGCGTCTCCGACCCGGCGAAGCTCTTCACGCCGGAGAACGTGAAGATCCTCGAGCAGTACACCGGCGCGCCGGAGAAGGTGCTGCGCAACCAGGTGCCCTACACCTGGGACGTGGACCTCGAGATCCAGGTGGACAGCCTGATGGACCAGCAGCTCACCCACATGCGCAATGGGCTGTTGCAGCTCGACCAGCCGATTCCCGCCGAGAAGATGGTGGATGGCACCTACGTCGAGTACGCGCGGCAGGTGATGGGCCGCCTGCGCCAGTGACGGGAGTGCAGGGGGTCCGTGTGCGGGAGCGTGGAGCGGAGAGGAGGAGGACGTGAACCGGAGGAGAGCAGCACGGATGGTCGGGCTCCTGCTGGGAGTGGCGCTCGCGTTGGGGCTCGCTGCCCCCACGGCCCCACCCGCGGCCCCGGCGCAAGCGGCGCAGGCGCCCGTTCAGGTCCGCCTGGGCATCATCAGCGGCGCCAGCGACGCGGGCTTCTTCATCGGCATGGACCAGGGCTACTTCGCCGAGCAGGGCCTCCAGCTCGAGACGACGCAGTTCGACTCGGCGGCGCGCATGGTGGCCCCGCTGGGCGCCGGCCAGCTCGACGCCGGCGGCGGCGCCCACAGCGCCGGGCTGTTCAACGCTATCGCCCGCGGCATCCCGCTCAAGATCGTGGCGGACAAGGGCTCGACTCCGCCCGGCTTCGGCTACCAGGCGATGCTGTTCCGCGGCGACCTCGTCGATAGCGGACGCCTGCGCGGGCCGGGCGATCTCCGCGGCATGCGCGTGGCGGTGTCGGCGCAAGGTACCAGCGCGGAGGTCGCGCTCGGCCAGTGGTTAGCGACGGCGGGCCTGACCCTCGACGACGTCGACCGCGTCGAGCTAGGCTTCCCGGACCACCCGACCGCGCTGGGCGGTGGTAGCGTCGAAGCCTCGGTAACCATCGAGCCGTTCGTCACCCGCATCCTCGACCAGGGCACCGCGCGGCTCTACCAGCGCACCGATGAGCTTACGCCGGGCCGAGCGGTCGCGGAGGTGCTCTACGGCGGGGATTTCGTCCGCGAGCAGCCCGACGTCGCGCGCCGCTTCATGGTCGCCTACCTCAAGGCGGTACGGGACTACAACGACGCTTTCGCTCGCGGCGACACGGCCAAGCGCGAACGGGTGATCGACACGCTGATCCACCACACTCCCGTGCGCGACCGCGCCCTGTACGACCGCATGGCCATGCCAGGGCTCGACCCCAACGGTCGCGTCGACCGGCCCAGCATCAGCGGCGACCAGGAGTTCTGGCTCTCGCGCGGCACGCAGCACGAGCGAGTCAACCTCGATACGGTGATCGACTATAGCTTCGCCGATGCCGCGGTGCGCGCGCTCGGCTCGTACTGAGTATCTGGCCCGGTGGTGTGGAGGGTCGGACTTTCTCCGATCTCCCGACACCCTGTGTGTGCAGAGCGGAGGCGGCAATGCGTGGGTCAAAGCGGTGGAGCCTCGGTCGTTCCGCCAGCCTGGCGCTGCTGGCGGCACTGCTATCAATCGGCTGCCGTCCCGCTGTCGGGGGGGCCGGCCAGGGAGCAGGGGCGGGCGCAGCCGGCGCTAGCCCCGCCTCTGCTGCTGCGCCGAGTGGCACGGGCCAGGGCGAGGCGCTCGTGCCGCTGCTCAAGGCGCGTTCGGCTTACACGACCATCTCGGCCGCCGCCGCGCCCTGGTGGATGGCCGTCGATGGGGGCTACTTCCGTGAGCAGGGCCTCGAGGTCGACCTGTTCCACGTCGACGCCGGTGCCTCGCTGCTCGCCGCCATGAACAACGGCGACGTCGACGTCACCTTTTCCGGTGCGCCCACGCTGGCCCTGGGCTACCTGCAGGGCATGGAGACGATGATCATCGGCTCCACGTCGAACACCCTCGACGACATCATCTTCACCCGACCGGAGATCGACACCATCGAAAAGCTGCGCGGCAAGACCATCGGCGTGACCAAGCTGAAGGCGGTGACCGACGTCGCCGCTCGGGTTGGCCTGCGTCGGGTCGGCCTCGTCCCCGACGTCGACGTCTTCACGCGGGGGACGGGCGGGCTTGCGGAATCGCTAGCGGCCCTGGAGACGGGCGCCGTCGACGGCGCGAGCCTGTCGGTGCCGGGAGTGTTCGAGGCCCGCAAGCGCGGCTTCCGCGAGCTGATCAACGTCACCGGCCTGGGTGTCTCCTTCATGAACTCGGGCGTCGGCGCTACCAAGCGCCTGCTCGCCGAGCGGCCCGAGATCGGGGAGCCTTACTTGCGCGCCCTGGCCCAGGCCACCAGCCGGCTCAAGACCGACCGCGACTTTGCCGTCGAGGTGATGGCGAAGTGGACCAGGATGGACGACCGCGACCTCCTCGGCGCGACCGTCGACCACTACCGCAAGATCTGGACGGTCGATCCCTACCCGGAGCCTGCCGCGCTCCAGGCGGTGCTGGACGTGGAGGAGCACCCCGCAGCGGCGACGACGCGGCCCGAGCAGATCATCGATGCCCGCTTCGCCGAGGCGCTACGCCAGAGTCATTTTCTGGACCAGTTACCAGAGTAGCACTTCGTTACTCGTGTTCTGATGGGTGTTGTGAGCTCACAACACCCATCACTTCATGGGTAACAGCGCCGGCCGCCTATTGCGTCCGCTGCCAGATCGTGTAGGCGCCGAATTCGGCGACCCGCTCGTAGTGGGCGCGGATGAAATCGTCGAGCACGGTGACGCCGCTGTGGGCGTTGCTGAGGTTCGGCTCCTCGAGCGACTCGAACGCCTCCGACAGCACGACGTAGCGCACGTCGCGGCGGTTGAGATCGTCGACGATCTGTCGTTGGACGGGCAGGGTATTCGCGACCGCCCCGACTAGCTCGTGGAAGCGGCTGGGGCTGTGGCGGTCGGCGAGGAAGTAGAACAGGACGTCTGAGGCGTAGACGCGGTCGTGCCGGACGTTGCCCACGAAGATGCGCTCGCCGGGAGCCGTGTGGCGGCCAACGAAGTCGAGCGCTTGTTCCTGATCGGGGTACAGGTCGGCGCAGCCGGCGCGCTGGACCGGCGAGTGACAGACCCACGGCGGAAACGCCTGTAGCCGAGCGAGCGTGACGTTTGCTGGCAGCACCACGTAGTTGACGCTCAGGAGAACGAGGACCGGGGCCGCGGCGAGGATGGCTGGCGAGCGGCGCCAGCGCCCGCGCAGGTCCGCCACCAGCACCGCCAGCAGGATGAGGGCAACGATCGCGCTCGGCAGCGCGTGCATCCGGTCGTAGCGATTGAGGGTGTGGTTGAACGTCGCGAGCCCGAGCAGGACCAGCAGCAGCAAGCCCCAGGTCCGCACCGACCGGCGCTGCTCTGCCGAGCGCAGACGCGTAGTCAGGGCAATCGTCGTCGCGGCGAACACGACCAGCGGGGTGTAGAACCAGACCCAGGGATCGAGCGCCTCCACCAGGTAGCGGCCCACTTCGAGTCCCCGGGATAGCGACCCCGGGTCTGGCAGCAAGTCCGGATAGGGTAAGTAGCTGATCTGGCGGTTGATGAAGACGGGGAAGAGCACCAGGTCGGACCAGAGGACGTGCGGCGGGACCTGGGCGAGGAAGTAGGCGGCTACCGGCAGCACGACCAGCAGCGTCCCCAGCGTGAACGTCAGCTCGGTCCGCGCGAGCTCGCCGCACCTGGCCGCAAGCGTCCGTGGCGGCCCCGCTCCGCCGAGCAGCGCGTAGGCCGCCAGCACGAGGCTGCCGCTCAGGAAGGCGTAGGCGCCCAGGTCGTGCCGGAAGAGCGTAGCCACCCCCACCGCGGCGCCGCCGGCGGCCAACCAGTGGCCGCCGCGCGTGGCGACGTACCGCAGCAGCGCCAGGACGTTCAGCAGGCTGCAGGCCAGCGCTGGAAAGACCGCGTAGCCGTAGTAGTCGGCCGCGCCGAGCCAGATCGTGGCGATGAGGCCCGGCACGACGGCGATCCGGGGCGAGGTGAGTCGCGCGGTGACGAGGTAGACCAGCAGCGCGAGGGCGAACCGCACCACGGTGTCCCAGAGGCGTTCGATCAGGAGCGTTTCGCCGAAGACCCGGTACAGCGTCGCCAGCACGTAGAACTGGCCGGGGGCGTAGATCGTCCAGAAGTCGCGGTAGGGCAAGTCACCCGCCACGATGCGGGCGGCGCCGTAGACGGCGAAGCCCTCATCGTAGGCGTTGACCACCTGCCCGATGCCCGACCCCAGGTAGGCGAGCTGGCAGAGCAGGAGGAGGCCGAACAGCCCGCTCTCCAGCCGCAGGGCGCCCCTGGGCAGAGCTAGACCGATTCGCCGGAGGGAGGATCGTTCGTCAAGGCAGTGGCCGAGCCCTGCCTGTTCAGCCATGGAGAGCCCACGCTAGTTGAAATGGGAGACGGGCGGACGCCGACACCCGCTCAGTATAGGTGTCCCCCATTCAGTCTGCCAGCCCGAGCTCGCGGCGCAGCGCCTCGGTGTGCTCGCCGATGGCGGGGACGCCTCCGGTCTGGCGGGGCAGCCCGCGCAGGTTGAACGGCGGCTGGAAGGCGCGGATCGGGCCGGCCGGGCTCGGTACGTCGTACCAGCGGTCGCGGGCAGCGAGCTGCGGGTGGGCGATGAGGTCGGCCACGTCGTTCAGCGCCCCGTAGGGCACGTCGGCCTCTTCCAGCCGCGCCAGCGCTGAGGCACGGGTGTCCGCGGCCAGGATCTCCTCGATCAGCGGCTCCAGGCTATCGCGGTGTTGGACCCGCAGCTCGTTCGTGCAGTAGCGCGGATCGTCGGCGAGCCCGGGTCGGCGCAGCACGACCGTACAGAGCCGCTGCCACTGTCCCTCGTTCTGGACCGCCAGATTTACCCAGCCATCGCCGGCGCGGTAGGGTCCGTAGGGCACGATCAGGTTGTGCCGCATGCCAGTGCGCGGGGGCGGCGTCCCGCCGTAGAGCTGGTGGTAGACCGGCGGCATCATCCACTCCGCCAGGCACTCCAGCATCGAGACCTCGATCAGCGTGCCGAGGCCGGTCCGCTCCCGCTCGTACAGAGCGGCCAGCACGGCCGAGAAGGAATACATGCCGGCGCAGATGTCGGCGATGGAGATGCCCGGCTTGGCCGGCGCCTCTGGCGTACCGGTCACCGAGATCACGCCGCTCTCGCCCTGCAGCAGGAGGTCGAAAGCCTTGCGGTCGCGGTAGGGGCCGTCGGGCCCGTAGCCGCTGATGGCGCAGCTTATCAGGCGGGGCCAGCGGGCGTGCAGGATCTCCCAGCCGAGGCCGAGCCGCTCGACGGCGCCCGGTCCGAGGTTGTGGACGAACACGTCCGCGCGGGCGAGGAGGGCATTGAGCAGGGCGCGGTCGGCCGGCGCCTTCACGTCCAGCGCCACGCTGCGCTTGCCGCGGTTCAGCCAGACGAAGTAGGCGGACTGCCCCAGCACCACCGAGTCGTAGTGGCGGGCGAAGTCTCCACCGTCCGGCCGCTCGACCTTCACCACGTCGGCGCCCAGGTCGGCCAAGTGGCGTGTACAGAGGGGTGCCGCGACGGCCTGCTCGAGCGCGACGACCCGAATCCCTGCCAGCGGCCAGCTCACTCTCGCGCACCTCGGTCGCTCGGATGCCACCTGCCCAGGCCGGCGGGGCAGACTCAGCCCTCGCGAATTGTACGACCGGACGGGGGGCGAGCACACGGCCCCGGGGGCCACCGCGCCCGCTCCCTCCGCCGCGGCCCTCCGGGTTGAAGACGCAGCAGACCGCTCGGCGTGAGGAGACGTCTCCTCGCGCCGAGCGGCCTGGCGTTCGACGGTTGCTGGGAGCAGGTTAGGGAACCGCGACGGTTACCTGATCCGGGCTACCGCGCTCCTCGCCGATGAAGGTCGGGCCACCACGGCCGGGCGCGGGTGGCACCTCGGCGCTGGCCGGAGCGCTGGGGCTGGCAGCCTGGGCGCTCACCGCCACCCCGGCGGGCAACGACCATCCATAAGCCTGACTGACGCTCGGCGCGAGCACGGTCTGCTGGCCGTTCAGTACCTGGCCGGATACCGTCGTCGCTGCCACGGCCCCGGGGTTGGTGGCGCTCACGCTCGATGGCACGCTAACACTTGGAACACCGCCCGGGCTGCTGACGACGCTCGTGCCGGTCACGTTCGGCAGGCCGCGCGTCGTGGTGATGCCGTTCACCAAGCCGCCGTACCCGGCGAAGCCGTTCAGGTTGGGCGTGGTGACGCCGAGCGCGCTGCCGTTGTTCACCGTGTTGGTCAGGCCGTTGGAGATGCCTTCGAAACCTAGCGCGCTCCCGACGTTGGCCGTGTTCACCGGGAGGATGCCGGAAGGGGTGACCTGGCCGGGCAGAGAGTTGACGCCGGTGACAGGCTGGGCCAAATTGATCACGGGAGTCCCAGGGCCGAGCGTTGCCCCCGAGGGACCGACCGCGCCCAAAGGCTGGCCCAGGTCACCCGCCCTGACAGGCAACAGCCCAGTAGCCACTGGCTGCCCCGGCAGTGCGCTCACTCCGAGCCCTGGGTTCGTGCTGGGCCAAGGCTGCGCCCCCGAGGGGTACATCTGGCCGGGTGTGGTACTGCTGGTGAAGGCGCAGCCGCCAGGCAGATAGCTGCCGTTGGTGGTATAGAACCCCGCGGTCGACGTGCCGCCCTCGCACTGAGCGGCTGCCACGCCAGGCAGGAACGCCAGCGCCGCGGATGCGATGATAAAGCCAAGTATGGCGCGCTTCATGGTGTGCCTCCCCGCCGGTTGGTGGCGCCGGGCCGCTGCAAGCGGCCTCGGGCACCGGTGCCGTGGGAGCGATCGCGCCCTGGCGCTCGCCCCACTCCTGCGGAAGTCACAATGCAGAGGACATGCCACCCGAGTGATGAGTGACGAGTGATGAGTCATGAGTCTGAAGCTCTACTCATCACTCATGACTCATCACTACTCATGACTCATCACTCATCACTCGCACCCGTCGTCCCTCGACCTGCAGGCGGCCCGCGGCGTGGAGGGCGATCGCCTCGGGCAGCAGGCGGTGCTCCTGCTCGTGGAGGCGCTCCAGCAGGCTGCCGGGCGTGTCGTCGTCGAGTACGGGAACCGCGGCCTGCAGGACGATCGGGCCGGCGTCGACGTCGTCGGTCACGTAGTGCACCGTGACGCCAGTCACCTTGACACCGTAGGCGAGCGCATCGTCCACCGCGTGCATCGTACCGGCGAAGGCGGGGAGCAAGGACGGATGGACGTTCAGGATGCCGCCGGGAAAGGCCCCGACGAACGCGGGCACGAGGAGCTGGTCCCAGCCGGCGAGCACGACGAGCCGCGCTCCGACCGCCTGCAGGTGCGCGGCCATCGCCTCCTGCGCGGCCGTGCGCGAGGGATAGTCGGCCCGTGGGAAGAGCGCTACGGGCAGGTCCTGGTCGCGAGCCCAGGCGACGGCCGGCGCCTCGGGCCGGTTGGAGCAGACGGCGACGATCCGTGCCGCGAGGGCACCGCGCCCGATCGCCGCATGGATGGCCATCAGGTTGGTGCCGCGGCCCGAGACGAGTACGCCGATGGGGTAGCTCTTAGCCATCAGCCATCAGCTCTTAGCCATCAGCCATCGGCTCTCAGCCGGTCCGGGGTACATCGGGGTCGTACTCTGCCTCCGGGATGCAAGTCATTAGTCATTGCTGATGGCTGACGGCTAACGGCTGAGAGCTGACGGCTTTACCGGCCCGCGGCCGTTAGCTCCAGCACGAGCTTGTCGGTCTCGGCGGCGACGTCGAGCGGGTAATCGCCGGTGAAGCAGGCGCCGCACAACCGGTCGCTGGGTAGGTCGACCGCCCAGTGGAGCCCCTCCAGGCTCAGGTAGCCGAGCGAGTCGGCGCCGATCTGGCGGCTGATGGCGGCAACCTCCGGGATCTGGGCCGCGATCAGCTCCTCGCGGCGCGCGGTGTCCACGCCCAGGTAGCACGGGTGCCGCATCGGCGGCGCCGAGATCCGCATGTGTACCTCGCGTGCGCCGGCGCGGCGGAGCATGGCGATCACCCGCGGGGTGGTCGTGCCCCGCACGATGCTGTCGTCGACGACCACGACGCGCTTGCCGTCGAGCACGTGGCGCAGCGGATTGAACTTGAGCTGCACGCCGCGCTCGCGCAGCCGCTGGTCGGGCTGGATGAAGGTACGGCCGATGTAGCGGTTCTTGATCAGCCCCTCGTGGAAGGGGATGCCCGACTCGCGGGCATAGCCGATCGCCGCGGGTACCGACGCGTCCGGCACGGCGATGACCACGTCGGCCTCGACCGGGTGCTCGCGCGCCAGCGCGCGGCCCATCCGCTCGCGGGCCAGGTACACCTGGCGGTGGTCGATCACGCTGTCTGGCCGGGCGAAGTAGATGAACTCGAAGATGCACAGCGCGCGCCGCTCGACCGGCGCCACCTGCTCGGTGTGGACGCCAGAGGCGTCGATCACGACCATCTCGCCCGGCTCGAGGTCACGCACCGCCTCAGCCCCCACCGTGTCGAGAGCGCACGTCTCCGAAGCGATCACCCACCCGCTGCCCAGGCGACCGAGCACGAGGGGCCGCACGCCCAGGGGGTCGCGCAGGCCGATGAGCTGGGTGGGCGTGGCCATGACCAGGCTGAAGGCGCCCTGCAGCAGCGGCACGACGGCGCGGATGCGCTCGGGCCAGCTATCGCCGGCTGCCGAGGCCGCGAGGAGCGCGATCAGCTCGGAGTCGGTCGTCGCGCCGCGCAGCGGCCGGCCGCGCGCTCGCAGCTCGGCCAGCACGTCGAAGGGGTTCACCAGGTTGCCGTTGTGGGCGACGGCTAGCTCGCCCAGGTCGCTCTGAACGACGATCGGCTGCGCGTTCTCGACGCGGCTGGAGCCCATCGTCGAGTAGCGCGTGTGGCCGACGGCGAGGTGGCCCTGGAGATGCTCCAGCGTCTCCTCGGTGAACACCTGGTTCACCAGGCCCATGTCGCGGTAGAGGTGCAGGGCCGCGCCGTCCCCGGTGGCGATGCCGGCGCTTTCCTGGCCCCGGTGCTGCAGCGCGTACAGTCCAAAGAAGGTAATCCGCGCTACGTCCTCTCCGGGAGCGTAGATCCCGAAGACCCCGCAGGCTTCGTGCAGACTTTCCGCTCCTGGCATCTCCCCCCCAGCGGGAGTGATGAGTGATGAGTGATAAGTGATGAGTCTGAAGTCCTACTCATCACTCATCACTCGTTACTCATCACTCGCCCAATGCGGTGCTCCAGCGTACTCGTGCTTGCGCTAGCTCGACGTCAACTGCACCCGGCCAGACCAGGCGGTCGTCGCCGACCTCACCCAGTGCCAGTGCCTCGATTCCGGCTTGGGTCGCGGCCTGCAAGACGGCCGGCACGTCCTCTGGCCGGCACGAGACCACGATCCGTGACGGCCCCTCGCCAAAGAGCAGCAGGTCCGGCCGCGTGCCGCTCTCGCCCGGTGGAGTCAGCGCGCGCTCCCAGTCATCCCTGCCGCGAAATCCGTGCCCGCCGAGGAGCGCGCACTCGGCCACCGCTACCGCGAGTCCTCCCTCGGCGCAGTCGTGCGCCGAGCGCACCAGTTCGCCTTGCACCAGCGCCCGGCACAAGCGCTGGAGCCGCGCCTCGTAGTCGAGGTCCAGATCGGGCGGGGGCCCCCCCATGCGTCCGTGGATCGCTCCCAGGTACTCGCTGCCGCCGAACGTCGCCGCGCGGTTGCCCAGCAGCAGCACGCGGTCGCCCGCGGCCTTGAACGCCGCATCGGTGGCGCGCGCTACGTCCGGCAGCACCCCGGCCATGCCCACCACTGCGGTCGGCGGGATCGCGCTGTCGACAGCTTCATTGTACAGGCTCACGTTGCCGCTGATGACGGGGATACCGAGAGTGAGACAAGCCTCGCGCAGACCCTCCACCGTCTCCCACAGGGCGTCGGCGACCTCGGGCCGCTCGGGGTTGGCCAGGTTCAGGCAGTCCGTCACGGCCAGCGGCTCCGCGCCACAGCAGCTCAGGTTGCGCGCTGCCTCGGCCACGGCCAGCGCGGCGCCGCGGCGCGGATCGAGCGTCGCGTAGCGGGCGGCGCTGTCGATCGTGAGCGCGAGACCCTGCCGCGAGCCGCGCACGCGCAGCACCGCCGCGTCGGCGCGCCCGGGCGGCACGACCGTGCTGGCCTGCACCGTGTGATCGTACTGGCTGAAGATGGCCGCGCGGCTGCCGACGTTGGGCGAGCCGAGCAGGGTGAGCAGCGTGGTCCCCAGGTCGAGCGGGATGGGCAGCGTGACGGGATCCACCGTCGGCGGTGGGGGCGGCGCCGCGCGCGGGCGCTCGTAGACCGGCGCGTCGTCGGTGAGCAGGTGGACCGGCAGCTCGGCCACCACCG
>Ga0070741_10015744_pt1 | contig 12750 bp, 16 predicted proteins | sample Coa_R1_4_FD_66440 | JGI IMG/M metagenome (GOLD analysis project Ga0070741, IMG submission 66440) | Surface soil microbial communities from Centralia Pennsylvania, which are recovering from an underground coalmine fire - Coalmine... | ecosystem: Environmental > Terrestrial > Soil > Unclassified ...
TGGAGCCCGTCGGCGATCGTGCGTGGCACGTCGATCGCGACGCGCTCTCCCGAGGCGAGCGAGCGCCGCGTGTCGTCGCCCGCCTCCGGCTCGACGCCCACGACGTGGATCGCCGGCCGCAGCGCCTTCGCGACGGTCGAGCAGCCGGCGATCAGGCCGCCGCCGCTCACCGGGACGAGCAGGACGTCGAGCTCGGGCATCTCCTCGAGCAGCTCGAGCGCGGCTGTCCCCTGTCCCGCCATGACGAACGGGTCGTCGTACGGCTTGACGAGCTCGAGGCCACGCTCGGACGCGAGCCGCGCGCCGAGCTCCTCGCGGCTCTGCGTGTAGCGGTCGTAGGGGACGATCTCCGCGCCATAGCCGCGCGTCGCCTCGAGCTTCGCGGCCGGCGCGTCTTCCGGCATGACGATCGTCGCGTGCGAGCCGAGCAGCGCTGCCGCAAGTGCGACGGCCTGCGCGTGGTTGCCGGAGGAGTAGGCGAGGACGCCACGGCGCAGTGCGTCCTCGTCGAGGCTCGAGATCTTGTTGTAGGCGCCGCGGAACTTGAAGGCGCCGCCGCGCTGGAAGCACTCCGCCTTGACGTGGACGCGCGCGCCGGTCCGCTCGTCGAGCGTCCGCGAGGAGAAGACCGGAGTGCGGTGGGCGACGTCCCGCAGCCGCTCCGCCGCGCGCTCGACGTCCGCGAGCTCGATCACCGGCACGGCGTGTCCGCCGTCCGGAAGAGCCCGAATCCCCAGAGGCTGCCCTGGTAGAGGTAGTACGCGGTGCGGACCCGCCGGCTGTCGTCGACGAGCGCGTCGTAGCCGGGGCAGGTGAACGTCTGGATGAAGCCGACGTGCCGGTGGACGGCGAGCGGCGAGGCGCCGAGCCTGAGGCCGGTCGTCGTCCGCCAGCCGGGCGGTTCCCAGAGCGTGTAGACGGCGGAGACGCGGCGGCCCGTGAACTCGACCGCGAGGCCGTGCTTGTCGAACCTCGCGACGGTGAAGTACCACGTCGGCCGCGCGCAGTCGGTGCAACGGCCGTAGAACGAGCCGAGCGTCGCGCGCACCGCGTCCGGCGACTCCCCGAGCCGGACGCCGCCGAGCGACGAGCCGGGGACGAGCACGCCGGTGCGCGGCAGGCCGGCAGCGGCGGGCGCGGCGAGCGCGAGAGCAGCTGCCGCGGTGGCGATCACCCCCTTCCTCATATGCTCGGAGTATGTCGCTCTGGGAGAAGGTCGCGAACCTCGAGCTTCGCGCCGACGGCTACTCGCTGCAGCGGCGCGAGTCGCCGACTCCGTCCGGCTGGACGCGCGTCACGACAACGACTCGGCTCGAGGGTGACGGAGTGACCGGGGATGGGGAGGACGTGACGTACGAGGCGTCCTTCCACGACGAGATCCCCGACGAGCTGATGCTCGCCGGCACGTGGAGCCTCGAGGACTTCTCCCATTTCCTCGACGGGATCGACGAGCTCGGCGAGGGCTACCGCCGCTGGGCGTTCGAGAGCGCGGCGCTCGACCTCGCGTTGCGGCAGAACGAGCTCGGGCTCGGGGAGGCGCTCGGCCGTGCGGAGCGCCCCGTCCGCTTCGTCGTCTCGACCCGCGCGGCGCCGCAGCGCTGGCTCGAGGTCGCGCCTGCGCTCGAGTTCAAGCTCGACGCCGAGGAGGACTGGGACCGCGAGCTGCTGCGGCGGCTCCGCGAGCTCGACCGTGTCCGTGTCGTCGACCTGAAGGCGTACTACCGCGGCACGACGGTCGATCTCGCGCCGGATCCGGAGCTCTACCGCGCCGTCGCCGAGGAGCTGCCGGGCGTCGTGATCGAGGACGCCTGGCTCGAGGACGGCTGCCGCGAGGCGCTCGCCGGCGCCGAGGACCGGCTCAGCTTCGACGCGCCCGTCCACTCCCTCTCCGATCTCGACGGCCTCGCCATCGAGCCGTGCTGGCTCAACGTCAAGCCGTCCCGCTTCGGAACAGTGCGCGAGCTGCTCGACACGATCGAGGCCTGCGAGGAGCGGGGAATCGCGATGTACGGCGGCGGCCAGTACGAGCTCGGTCCGGGCCGGCCGCAGATCCAGCGGCTCGCGAGCGTCTTCTACCCGGACGGCCCGAACGACGTCGCGCCGTCGGTCTACAACGAGGGCGAGCCGCGCGAGGGCCTCCCGCAGAGCCCGCTGCCGCCGCGCGAGGGGCCGGGGCTCTGAACCTCTTCGCGCCGCTGCCCGATGGCAAGTGGTCGCGCCGTTTCAGCGGTGAGCTTGGTGCGGAGCTCTGGGGCGGCCAGCTGTTCGAGCTCGCTCCCGGGCAACAGAGCGAGTACCACTGGCAAGTCGGGGAGGAGGAGTGGCTGCTCGTCCTCGCCGGCGCGCCGACGCTGCGGACACCGGACGGCGAGCAGGTGCTCGGCCCGTGGGATCTCGCCGTCTTCCCGCGCGGCGAAGCCGGCGCTCATCAGGTGCGCAACGAGACATCGGAGCCCGCGCGGCTCGTCTTCTTCTCGACGCTCTCCGATCCCGAGATCGTGGTCTATCCCGATGACGGCCGGATCAAGGCGGTCGGCGGCTGGAAGGACGGCAAGGAGGCGGTTCGCGGCTTCCTGGAGCGGTCCGGATGAAGGTCGTCAACCTGCTCGAGCTCGACCGCGGCAACGAGAACGACCGCGACGGCTTCCGCTTCTTCGGTCGCGGGCTCGGTGGCGCGCTCGGTGCGGAGCGCCTCGGCTGCGGCTTGTACGACCTGCCGCTCGGCGAGCAGCTCTGGCCCTACCACTTCCACCTCGGTCGCGAGGAGTGGGCCGTCGTCGTCGCGGGTGCGCCGACGCTGCGAACGCCGGCCGGCGAGCGCGAGCTTTGTGTCGGCGACATCGTCGGATTCCCGGCCGGGGAGGAGGGAGCCCACACGTTCCTCAACCACTCGGACGGTGAGGCGCGAATCGCGGTCTTCTCCACGCTCGGCCCCGGCGTGTCGGTCTATCCGGACAGCGGCAAGGTCGCCATCCTCGGCCACGTCTTCCGTACGGCGGACGTCGTCGACTACTGGGAGGGCGAAGGCGCGGTCTAGCGGAACGCGTTCTCGCCGGTCAGCGCCTTGCCGACCGAGAGCGTGTGCACCTCGTGCGTGCCCTCGTACGTGAGGACGGTTTCGAGGTTGTTCATGTGCCGGATGACCGGATACTCGAGCGTGATCCCGTTGCCGCCGAGAATCGAGCGGGCGGTGCGCGCGACGTCGAGCGCGCCGCGGACGTTGCCCATCTTCCCGAGCGACACGTGCTCGGGCCGCAGCGTCCCATCGTCCTTCATCCGGCCGAGGTGGAGCGCGAGGAGCGAGGCGCGGTTCACCTCGAGCGCCATCTCCGCGAGCTTCTGCTGCGTGAGCTGGTAGCCGGCGATCGGCTTGCCGAAGACGATCCGCTCCTTCGCGTAGTCGAGCGCCGTCTCGAGGCAGGTGCGGGCGGAGCCGACGACGCCGAAGACGATCCCGAAGCGCGCCTCGTTGAGGCACGAGAGCGGGCCGCGGAGCGTCGAGATCTCCGGGAAGCGGCTCTCCTCCGGCACGCGCACGTCCTTGAGGACGAGCTCGGACGTGACCGAGGCGCGCAGCGAGAGCTTGTGGTGCATGAGCGGCGCCTCGAAGCCCGGCATGTCCTTCTCGACGAGGAAGCCGTTGATCGCCCCGTCCTCGGTGCGCGCCCAGACGACCGCGACGTCGGCGATCGAGCCGTTCGTGATCCACATCTTCGCGCCGTTGAGGATCCAGTCGGAGCCGTCCCGCTTCGCGGTCGTCCGCATCGAGCCGGGATCGGAGCCGGCGTCCGGCTCGGTCAGCCCGAAGCAGCCGATCTTCTCGCCGGCGTGCATCGCGGGGAGCCAGCGCTGCTTCTGCTCCTCGGAGCCCCACTTCCAGATCGCGTACATCGAGAGGGAGCCCTGCACCGAGACGAGGCTGCGGATCCCGGCGTCGCCCGCCTCGAGCTCCTGGCAGACGAGCCCGTACATGACCGAGCTCGCCTCCGGCAGGCCGTAGCCCTCGAGGTGCATCCCGAAGAGGCCGAGCTGCGCGAGCTCGGGAATCAGATCGAGTGGGAGCTCGCCCTTCTCGAACCACTCCCCGACGTACGGCTTGACCTTCTCCTTGACGAACTGCCGGACGGTGTCCCGGATCGCCTTCTCCTCGTCGGAGAGGAGCGCGTCGATCCCGATGAAGTCGAGCGGGTCGATCTCCGTGCGCCGGGATGTCGTCGCCATACGCGCATCGTACGGTTTCAAGCGGGTTTGCGGTGGGGAATGTAGTGTTGACTGACCAGTCAATCAACGCCTTTGCGGGAGGTTCCGGTGGTCGCGATCGAACAGAGCACTGAGACGGGCATCTCCTTTGCCCTGACGGAGGAGCAGAAGGAGCTGCGCTCGCTGGCGCGCGACTTCGCCGCGAAGGAGATCCGGCCCCTCGAGCACGAGTGCGACGTGGCGATGCGCCACCCGGTCGAGGTGATCGAGAAGGCGCACGAGGTCGGCTTGATGAACCTCCACGTGCCGGAGGAGTACGGCGGCCCCGGCCTGCCGACATTCGACGGGATGCTCGTCGGCGAGGAGCTCTACTGGGGCTGCTCCGGCATCGGCACCTCGATCACGGCGAACGGGCTCGGCTCGGGCCCCGTGATCGGGTTCGGCACCGACGAGCAGAAGCGCAAATGGCTGACGCCGCTCATCGAGGAGCCGATCCTCTGCTCGTTCGGCCTCTCGGAGCCGGGCGCCGGCTCCGACGTCGCGTCGTTGAAGACGACCGCGGTGCGCGAGGGCGACGAGTACGTCCTCAACGGCTCGAAGACGTTCATCACGAACGCGGGCTACGCCGCGTGGTCGACGATCTTCGCGAAGACGGACAAGAAGGAGATGTCGTGCTTCGTCGTCCCGATGGACACGCCGGGCGTGACGATCGAGTCGCATCTCGACAAGATGGGCCAGCGCGCGACGGACACGTCCGCGTTCGCGCTGCAGGACGTCCGGATTCCCGCCGAGAACCTCATCGGCGCGGAGGGCGAGGGCTTCAAGATCGCGATGGCCACACTCGACATGACGCGGCCGGGGACGGCGATCGGCGCCGTCGGCGTCGCGCAGGCGGCATACGAGCACTCTGTCGAGTACGCGAAACAGCGCGTCACCTTCGACATGCCGATCGCGATGCACCAGGGGGTCAACTTCATGATCGCGGACATGGCCACGGAGATCGAGGCCGCACGTCTCCTCTGCTGGCAGGCGGCGTGGATGCTCGACCAGGGCTACGGACGCGACGCGACGCTCTACTCCTCGTTCGCGAAGCGCTTCGCCGCTGACACGGCGATGAAGGTCACGACCGACGCCGTCCAGGTCTTCGGCGGCTACGGGTACATGAAGGAGTACCCGGTCGAGAAGCTCATGCGCGACGCGAAGCTGTTCCAGATCTACGAGGGCACGTCGCAGATCCAGCGCCTCGTGATCGCGCGCGAGATCTTCATGCCGAAGTAACGAGTTCCCCTTCTCGTCATAGGTTGGCGTCGCCACCTCCGCCCAGCCAGGCGCGTCGTTCGCGTGGATTGGCGTGGCGTCGCCACGTGGCGTGGTGTGGCGTCGCCAACTCCCTCAGCTGGACTCGGCGGCGCGAATCGCCTCGACGAGCCAGGCCGGGACGCGGGTCGGGCGCATCGTGCGGGCGTCGACGCAGGCGTGTTCGGTGTGGCCGTCGGCGACGAGCTCGTCGCCGCGCGTGATTGCGTACTCGTAGCGGAAGCGCGCGCCGCGCAAGCCCAGGCAGCGGCAGTGGACGACGAGCGCGTCGTCGAAGACGGCCGGCGTCCGGTACCGGCAGTGCGACTCGAGGACGATCGCCTCGACCCCGTGGTCGCGGAGCGCTTGGTAGCCGCCGGTGAACTCGCGGAGGTACTCGACGCGCGCCACCTCGAACCAGACGAGGTACTGCGCGTTGTGCGCGATCCCCTGCGCGTCGGTGTCCGCGAAGCGGACCCGGACGGGAGTCGAGAATGTGAAGCCCTCCACGGCCGTTCAGTATCTCGACATGAGCGTCGAACGTCTTGCGGAGCTGTTCCGCGAGCGCCAGCCGTGCGTCGTCCTCACCGGCGCCGGGATCAGCACCGAGTCGGGCATCCCCGACTTCCGCTCGGCGGAAGGGATCTGGGCGAGGTACGACCCGTTCGAGGTCGCGCACATCGACGCTTTCCGCCGCGACCCGGCCCGCGTCTGGGAGTTCTACGCGCTGCGGCTCGACGTCCTCTCGCATGCGGAGCCGAACGACGGCCATCACGCGCTCGCGCGCCTCGAGGAGCGCGGCTTGATCCGCGCGGTCGTGACCCAGAACGTCGACGGTCTCCATGCGCGGGCCGGCTCGCGGGAGATCGTCGAGGTGCACGGCTCGCTGCGAGAGGCGGAGTGCATCCACTGTGGCGTCCGCGTTCCGATGGCGGACGTCCTGCCGGATCTGCCGCTCCCGTCGTGTCCGGAGTGCGGCGAGATCCTCAAGCCGGGAGTCGTGATGTTCGGCGAGCTGCTGCCGGCGCAGGCGATCGAGCGGGCGCAAGAGCTGGCGAAAGGAGCCGGTCTCCTCCTCGTCGTAGGCTCGTCGCTCGAGGTCTACCCGGTCGCCGCGCTCCCGGAGGAGACCCTCGCGGGCGGCGGCGCGCTCGCGATCGTCAACCGCGGCTCGACGCCGTGGGACGACCGCGCGGCGATGGTTATCGACGGCGGTGCAGGGGAGACTCTGAGCGGGCTGGCAGTGACGCTCGGTATCGTCGGATGACCATTTGCTGGAAGCGTCGCCGGCCCAGCCGGCGATGCCCGGCCAAAAGCTTTGGGAGGAGGAGCGATGGCAGAGCAGAAACAGGATCTCCTGGGCCGGCTGGCCGACCTCAGCGAGGAAGCGATCCAGCGGCTGTCCGAGGCGCCGGGCGCCGACCGTGTCCTCCACGCGCTCAAGAGTCTCGGCGACCGCGTCGACGACCTGCAGCGCCGGACGCGCGGCTACGAGGAGCTCGAGGCCAGGCTCAGCGCCCTCGAGAAGAAGGTCTCAAGCCTCGCGAAGCCGGCTGCTGCGAAGAGCGGCTCCACGAGCAAGAAGAGCTAGCAGCAGCCCTCCCGCGAGATCCGTCGGCGTGTGCGCGCCGGCGAGGAGGAGCAGGACGACGGCGGCGACGAGCCACGCCGCGAGCACCGCGCGAAACCGCGGCCACGCGGCCGCGACGACGACCGCGACGAGTGCGCACCGCAGTGCGTGGCCGCTCGGCCACGAGCTGTCGAAGGCCGCGACGTGGACGCCGGCCCGGTAGAGCGCCGGGCGGGTCAGGATGTGGCGGACGACGACCTCGAGCGCTACGGCGGCAAGCCAGACTCCGATCCACACCGGCGCGCGCAGCTTCCGCGCTGCGAGCGTGACGAGCAGGAACGAGACGACGAGCTGCCCCGGGAGGGTGACGATCTGCGCGACCGCCGCGCCGGCCGGATGCCAGCCCGCGTGGAGGAGCGGCACGAGCGACTCGAGGAAGGTCGGCGGCGCGGCAGGCTTCCCCGCGAACGGCATCAGCTGGTCACAGGCCCGCTGGTCGAATCCCGTCGCCGCGCCCGACGCGACAACCCCCGCGAGCGCCGCGAACGCCGCCGCTCCGAGCGCGAACGGCAGGCTGTTACGCGCGCGGGACACGCACGCGAACTGCCGCCGGCACGACCTCGAAGCGCGCCGGCGTCGTTCCGATCGGCTCGCCGTCGACCTCGACCGGCAGCGGCTGCGCCGCCTCGACCGTGGCGCTCGCGCTCCGCAGATGGTCGACCTTCGGGTGGTCGAGATAGCGGCCGCTGTAGAGCCTCGGAGCGGTCGTCAGGAAGTCGAGCTTGTTCACGTCGCCGATGAGGACGACGTCGAAGAGACAGTCGTCCTGGCTCGCCTCCGGCGCGAGCTGCATCCCGCCGCCGTGCCAGCGGCCGCTCGCGACGATCACGTCGTGCATCGCGCCGCGCCGCTCCTCGCCGCCGTCGAGCCGCACGGTCACCACGGTGTTCCGCCAGGCGAGGAACTCCCGCGTCAGCGCGTAGAAGAAGGTGCCCTTGCCGCCGAGGAGCTTCCGCATCCCGTTCGCCCGGCGCGCCACGGCGCCGCTCATCCCGACCGAGCCGACGTTCGCGAAGTAGCGGCTCTCGCCGCCCAGCTCGACCCTGCCGAGGTCGATCGTCCGCGTCTCGCCGCCGAGGACCACTCCGACCGCGGCGTCGAAGCCGGCCGGGATGCCGTGGGTGCGGCCGAAATCCTGGCCCGTGCCCGACGGGAGCACCGCGAGCTCCGCGCCTGTCGCGACCGCGCCGTTCACGACCTCGTTCAGCGTCCCGTCACCGCCGACGACGACGAGGAGCCGTTCTCCCGCCGCGGCGGCCGCCTCCCGCAAGTGCCCGGGCCGCTCGGAGAGGACGACGTCGCCGCTCAGGCCGAGCTCGGCCGCGCGCCTCTGCAGCGCCGGCCAGCGCTTCCCGGTCGCGCCGCTCCCGGACGCCGGGTTGACGAGGAAGAGCGGCTCTCGCTCCGCGCTAATCGGACGTGACGGTCGCGAGCGCGACGCGCGTCATCCGGTCGACCGCGGCACGGAGCTCCTCGTCGGAGATCCGCGTGAAGACGCCCTCGACGACGATGTCGGAGACGGTGAGGAGACAGCCGGCGTGGACGTCCTTCACCTTCCCGATCCCGCCGATCGCGGCGACGGTGAACAGCGCCGCCGCCTCCATCTCCACCGCGAGGACGCCACGGCTCGACCAGCGCTCGTACTGCCCCTCGTTCGGGTTGTAGAAGACGTCGCTCGAGACGATCGGCCCGACGTGCATCGGCTGGCCGAGCTCCTTCGCCGCGTGGACGGCGCCGTGGACGAGCGACCAGGAAGCGGTCGGGCAATGCGGCTCGTTGCCGACGAGGTGCATCGCCGTCGAGTCCGCGGGCACCGCGGTCAGTGCGACGACGAGGTCGCCGAGCGCGTGGTGGGGCTGCAGCCCGCCGCACGTCCCGACCCGCATCAGCCGCTTGCAGCCGAGCTGGATGAGCTCCTCGAAGACGATCGTCGCGCCGGGGCACCCCATTCCGGTGCCCTGCACCGAGACGCGCTTACCCTCCCATGTCCCCGTGAAGCCGAGGAGCCCGCGCTCCTCGTTCACCTGGGTGACGTCCTGCAGGTACGTGTCCGCGATGTACTTGGCGCGCAGCGGGTCGCCGGGGAGGAGGACTGCGTCGGCGTAGTCGCCGGGCTCGGCACGGAGATGGATTGGCATGGGCGCGACTTTATCGGTGTGATGTAGAGGCCATGGATGCCACCGTCGCGCCGAGCCACGAGCAGATCCTCCGCTTCTGCGCCGAGGATCCGGTCGAGCGCGTCTTCCTCGAGGACATCGCGCGCCGTGGGCTCGGCCGCTTCTCCGCGCTCGCGGACCGCGACGGCCGCCTCACCGCGCTCTGCCACGTCGGCGCCAACGTCGTCCCTTCGGGACGCGGCTGCGCCGCGTTCGCGGACGTGGCAGCGCACGGCGGGGCGCGGATGCTGATCGGCGAGGAGCAGGCCGTCGCCGAGTTGTGGGACGAGGCGTATGCGAGGTTCCCGCGGCCGCGCGACGACCGCCCGGGGCAGCCGGTCTACCGGCTGAGCCAGCCGCCGGAGGCAGGGGAGACGGGATTGCGGCCCGCGCGGCTCGCCGACCTCGAGCTGCTCGTCCCCGCCTGCGCTGCTGCGCACCACGAGGAAATCGGCATCGATCCGCTGCGCCGCGATCCCGACGGCTTCCGCTGGCGGACGCGGCAGCAGATCGAGGACGGCCGCTCGTGGCTGTGGGTCGAGGACGGCGTCATCCGCTTCAAGGCGGAGGCGTCGGCCTGGACACCGGCCGCGGTGCAGCTGCAGCAGGTCTGGACCGACCCGGCGGCGCGCGGGCGCGGCGACGCGAGGCGCGGCCTCTCGGATCTCTGCCGGCTACTCCTCGAGTACGCCCCGATCGTCTGTCTCTTCGTCCGTCCCGAGAACACGCCTGCGCTCCGCCTCTACGACGCGATCGGGATGGAGCGGGCGCTCACCTACCGGTCGCTCATCTTTTGAAGCGGCTCATCCTCGCGCGGCACGGCGAGTCGACGGCGAGCGCTCGCGGGCTGCTCAACGGTGACCCGAGCGTCGCGGTCGAGCTCACGGAGCGCGGCGAGGAGGAGGCGCGGGCGCTCGGGCGGGAGCTCGGCGCCGAGCCGCTCGACCTCGCCGTCCACACCGGCTTCCCGCGCACGCGGGAGACGCTCGCGCTCGTGCTCGCAGGCCGGGACGTTCCGGTGCGCGTCGAGCCGCGTCTCGCGGATCCGCGCGCCGGCGAGTTCGAGGGGCGGACGCTCGACGAGTACCGCGCCTGGGCCTGGAGCCGCGGCTCGGCGGAGGACGCGCCGGGCGGCGGCGAGAGCCGGCTCGCCGTCGTCGAGCGCTACGTCGCGGCGTACCGCGACCTGCTCGCCCGCGAGGAGGAGACGATCCTCGCCGTCGTCCACGCCCTGCCGATCGCGTATCTCCTGCTCGCGCGCGACGGCGAGCCGCCGCGCCCCCGCATGGACCGCAAGATCGAGTACGCGCAGCCGTTCCCGTTCGCCCCGGCGGAGCTCGAGCGCGCGCTCGCCGTTCTCGCCGGCTGGTGCGCCTCGCCCACGTGGTAGGGCACACTGGCTCGATGGAAGAGCGGATCGAGCGCTTCGTCCGCGAGCACGACCTGATCCCGCCGGGCGGCGAGGTGACGTGCCTCGTCTCCGGCGGCGCGGACTCGACCTGCCTCCGGCACGCGCTCGCACAGCTCGGCTACCGCGTCTCGGCCGTCCACGTGAACCACGAGCTGCGCGGCGCCGAGTCCGAGGAGGACGCGCGCTTCTGCGCGGAGGAGCTCGGCGCCGAGGTGATCGAGGCGGACGGCCGCGGCCGCTCGGAGGCGCAACTCCGCACCCAGCGCTACCAGGTAACACAGTGTTACGAGCTCCGTGCGACCGGCCACACCGCCTCCGACCAGGTGGAGACGATCCTCTACCGGCTCGTCTCACGCGGCGCGCCGACCGGCATCGCGCCCCGGAACGACGACGGGGTCGTCCATCCGCTCCTGCCGGTCTGGCGGGAGGAGACGGAGGCGTACTGCCGCGCGCACGGCCTCGCCTTCCGCACCGACACGTCGAACAAGGACACGAAGCGCGGCCTCATCCGGGACGAGATCCTGCCGCTCCTCCGCCGCCTGCACCCGGCCGCCGACGAGAACCTCCTGCGCGCGCTCGACACACGCGCGACGCTGCCTCCCGCGCTAGCGGAGCTGCTCGCGTCGCCGGCGGGCTCGAAGCGCGTCGACCTCGGCGGCGGCATGCAGGCGGTGCGCGAGCACGAGCGGCTCTGGCTCGAGCGCGGGCCGGTCGAGCTCGCCGGCGACGTGCACTGGGGCGAGTGGGTGATCCGCTCCGAGCTGCAAGGCCTTAGAGTGCGGGGATGGAGACCCGGCGACCGCTTGGCGGGTAGGAGGCGGAAGATCCAGGACGTATTCGTCGACGCGAAGGTCCCCCGCTCGGAGCGCGAAGCGTGGCCGCTCGTCGTGCGCGGTGACGAGGTCGTCGCGGTGCCCGGCATCGTCGAGCACCCGGAGGTGACCTGTGTCCGCCACTGAGCTCGAGCGCGCGGTCGGGGAGATCCTGATCGAGAAGGAACCGCTCCGGCGGCGGATCGCAGAGCTCGGCAGCGAGATCTCCGCCGACTACGAAGGCCGCGACCTCCTGCTCGTCGGTGTCCTCAAGGGCGCCGTCTTCTTCCTCGCCGACCTCATGCGCCACCTCACGGTTCCGTGCGAGATCGACTTCATGGCCATCTCGAGCTACGGCGCGTCGACCGACTCCTCCGGCGTCGTGCGGATCCTCAAGGACCTCGACATCAACATCGAGGGACGCCACGTCCTCGTCGTCGAGGACATCATCGACTCCGGCCTGACGCTCTCGTACCTCATGCGGAATCTCGAGGCGCGCGAGCCGGCGAGCCTCGAGGTCTGCGCGCTGCTGACGAAGCCGGCACGGCGCGAGATCGACGTTCCGGTGCGCTACACGGGCTTCGAGATCCCGAACCGCTTCGTGATCGGCTACGGCCTCGATTTCGCCGAGCGGTACCGGAACCTGCCCTACGTCGCCGTTCTCAACGACGAGCTCGTCCCCGAGAGCGCGTAGCCGCAGGGTTAGCGGCCCCGTTACACGGACATGCCGCTGGTACCCTCACCGCAGGTTTTCTTGTGAACCGCTTTTTCCGTAGCGCGCTTTTCCCTCTCGTCATCATCGCGGCGCTCGTCTGGCTTGCGATCACGACGCTCGGCAACCACGGGCCGAAGCCGCAGTCGGCGACGACCTCGGAGCTGATCCAGTGGATCAACAGCTCCCCGCGGAGCTTCTCGACGAAGACGCCCGTCGTCGTCGACCCGAATCACCAGTCGATCAGCTTCACGTACACCGGCACGCCGTACACGGTCAACTACGCGACGCCGCAGTCGGAGAACGCGATCGAGCAGCTGATGGTCTCCCACGGCGTCGAGTTCAACTCGAAGGGAATCGGCTCGTCGCCGTGGTGGTCGATCCTCACCGGCCTCCTGCCGTTCGTCCTCCTGTTCGGCTTCTGGATCTTCCTCATGAACCAGGTGCAGGGCGGCGGCTCGAAGGTGATGAGCTTCGGCAAGTCGCGCGCGAAGCGGATGACGCCGGACTCGCCGAAGATCGGCTTCAAGGAC
>Ga0070741_10015745_pt1 | contig 12749 bp, 8 predicted proteins | sample Coa_R1_4_FD_66440 | JGI IMG/M metagenome (GOLD analysis project Ga0070741, IMG submission 66440) | Surface soil microbial communities from Centralia Pennsylvania, which are recovering from an underground coalmine fire - Coalmine... | ecosystem: Environmental > Terrestrial > Soil > Unclassified ...
TGGCTGGAGGAGCAGGGTGCCGGGTACACGCTCGGCGGGAGCGTGGTGCCCATCGTGCCGGCCGCCGTCGTCTTCGACCTGGCGCTTGGTACCGGCCGCGCGCGCCCCGGCCCGACACAGGGCTATCTTGCCTGCGAGCGGGCGGGGCTGGACGTGCCCGAAGGGAACGCCGGCGCCGGCACCGGCTGCACCGTGGGCAAGCTCCTGGGCCCGCAGCGCGCGATGCGTGGGGGCCAGGGCACCGCTGCCCGCCGCGTGGCCGGCGGCTGGATGGTCGGCGCACTCGCCGTCGTCAACGCGGTGGGCAATATCGTCGACCCGGCTTCGGGACAGATTGTCGCCGGGGCGCGCGGCGCGGCCGAGGGCCAATTTATGGCGCTCGACCGCTGGCTGGCCGGAGAGGTTTTGGCTGAGCCGGCGGCGGCGCACAATACCACCCTCGGTGTCGTCGCCACCGACGCGCCGCTGGACAAGAGCCAGGTGCAGCGCATCGCCTGGATGGCCCACGATGGCCTGGCACGCGCGATCCATCCCAGCCACACGCTCTTCGATGGCGATACCGTCTTCGCCCTCTCCACGGCTGCGCCGGGAGCCGGCGGCGCGCCGCTCGATCCGCAGGTCGTCTCGCTGCTGGGCGCCGCCGCGGCGCAGGTGCTCGCTAGCGCCATCGTTCGAGCGGTGCAGGCTGCCGAGTCCCTGCCATCGCTGCCGGCGGCGCGCGACTGGCATGCGCCTGGCTCGCAGCAGGCACAATGAGGGCGTGCCGCCTACCATCACGCTGCTCACCGACTTCGGCCTGCACGATGCCTATGCCGGCGTGCTGCACGGCGTCATTCGGCGCATTGCGCCAGATGCCTGCGTCATCGACCTGTGCCATCAGGTTCCGGCGCAGGATGTCGAGGCCGGCGCCTTCCTGCTCATGACGGCCTTCAGCTACTTTCCGGCCGGGACGATTCACATGGCCGTCGTCGACCCTGGAGTGGGTACGGCGCGGCGCATTGTTGCCGTGCGCGCCGGCGACTTTACGTTCCTTGGCCCGGATAATGGCGTGCTGCGCTGGGCGGTCGATCGCGCCGGTCCGATCGAGCGCATGGTGAGCGTCGAAGCGCCGGCGTACCGCCTGCCGCGCGTGAGCCAGACCTTTCACGGCCGCGACATCATGGCTCCGGCGGCGGCGTTCCTGGCGCAGGGCGTGCCGCTCGAGGCGCTCGGCCCACCGGTGGCCGCACTGGCCGGGCGGCCCTTTCCGCAGCCGGCGCGCCTCGCCGGTGCCGTGCACGGCGAGGTGCTGTACATCGACCACTTCGGCAATGCCATCACCAACCTGCCGCCCGAGCCGGGCACAGTCGAGGTGGCGGGGCACCGCCTGCCCCAGCGCCGGGCCTATGGCGAAGCGGCCCCGGGCGAGGCGCTGGCGCTGGCCGGTAGCAGCGGCTTTCTAGAGGTGGCGGTGCGCAACGGCAGCGCCGCCGCGCAGCTGGGGCTCCACCGCGGCCTGCCGGTAACACTCTGGCTGGAGGAGCGATCGCGTCCATGAGACTCATTCGCCCCAACGTCGAGGCGCTCGAGCCGTACGTGCCGGGCGAGCAGCCGCAGGAAGCGGGCTGGATCAAGCTGAACACGAACGAGAACCCCTTCATCGCGCCAGCGATCGCCGAGGCGGTGGCGAAGGCGGCGAGCGACGCGCTGCGGCTCTACCCAGATCCGCTCTGCCGCGACCTGCGCCGCCGGCTTGCGGAGCGCTACCACGTCCCGCCGGAGCAGATCATCTGCGGCAACGGCTCCGATGAGCTCCTGACGCTGGCCGTGCGCGTCGCCGCCGGCGAGGGCGACCGCATCGCGTTTCCGACGCCGAGCTACTCGCTCTACGAGACGCTGGCGCAGATCCAGAATGCGCTGGCGGTGGCCGTGCCGCTGGGGCCAGGCTGGGAGCTCCCGGTGGAAGCACTCGCCGCCGCCGGAGCGCGGCTGACGTTCGTCGCCAATCCCAACGCCCCCACCGGCACGGCGTATCCGCTCGATCAGATCGAGATGCTGGCGCAGCGGGTCGATGGCCTGCTCGTGGTGGACGAGGCCTACGTCGACTTCGGGGGGGAGACGGCCCTGCCGCTGCTCGACCGCTACGAGCACGTGCTGGTGCTGCGCACGATGTCCAAGGCCTTTGGCCTGGCCGGCGTACGGCTGGGCTATGGCTTCGGCTCGCGGCGGGTGATCGAAGCGCTCTATAAGGTGAAAGACAGCTACAACGTCGACCGGCTGACGCAGGTGGCCGGGCTGGCGGCGCTCGATTGCTATGAGCTTGCTATGGCCAATAACCGCGCCATCGCGGCGCGGCGGGAGCGCGTGGCGCAGGTTCTTCAGGAGCGATTCGGCTGGCGAGTCTGGCCTTCGCGCGCCAACTTCCTGCTCGTCGACACCGCTCCCCGACCGGCGCGGGAGATCTATGAAGGTCTCAAGCAGCGGCGCATCCTGGTGCGCTACTTCCAGCGCCCGCGGATCGAGCAGTGCCTGCGCATCACGATCGGCAGCGAGTCCGACATGGCCGCGCTTGTTGAGGCCTTAGAGGGCATGCTACGATGACCTGCCGGTACCACTCGGCGGCCCACCCGGCGCCGCTCCTGCGCTGGGTACAGAGGCGCAGGGCCCGAGGGCTTCCGCCGTGGTGGACGAGCAGCGCGCCGGCGCGAAGTTCAGGGGATATCCATCAGTCTATGGAGGGTGCGTCACATGCGCGCCGGCAAGCTTACGGCGCCCAGTGGCCGGCGGGCTGCGGGCGTCGTTTGCGCTCTTGCGCTTGGCACCTCAGGGGGTAATGCGTGAGTTTCGTCTGGATTGTGCCGGCGGCAGGCATACTGGCGGTGCTGGTCGCGGCCTACCTTGCGTGGGACGTCATGCGCCGGGACACTGGGCCCAGCGCGATGCAGGAGGTCGCCAGCACGATCTATGAAGGCGCGGTGGCCTTCCTCAACCGCCAGTACCGGACGATCAGCATGCTGGCGATCGTGGCTGCCGTGCTCATCGCCGTGCTGCTGGCCTTGCTCAGCCGCACCGGCGATCCGGTGAGCATCGCCTGGCACACGGCTGTGGCCTTCGTCTTTGGCGCCGTCTGCTCCGGCCTGGCCGGCTTTATCGGCATGCTGGTGGCGGTACGCTCCAACCTGCGCACGGCCGCCGCCGCGCGCCGCTCGCTGGGCGATGCGCTAACGGTCGCGCTGCGGGGCGGTGCCGTCTCTGGCCTGCTGGTGGTGGCACTCTCGCTGCTGGGCGTCTTCGTGCTCTTCGAGCTCTATGGCGGCACGTCGGCGGTCGATGCCTCGGGCGCGCCGATCGCGCCGTCGCTGATCGTCGGATACGGGTTCGGTGCCAGCTTCGTTGCGCTCTTCGCCCAGCTGGGCGGCGGCATCTACACCAAGGCCGCTGACGTCGGCGCCGACCTCGTCGGCAAGGTGGAGGCCGGCATTCCGGAGGACGATCCGCGCAACCCGGCCGTCATTGCCGACCTGGTGGGCGACAACGTCGGCGACTGCGCTGGCCGCGGTGCCGATCTCTTCGAGTCGACCGCCGCCGAGAACATCGGCGCGATGATCCTGGGCGTGGGGGTCTACCTGGCGACGAAGAACCCGGCGTGGATCTACTTCCCGCTCATCGTACGCGCCTTTGGCCTCATCGCCTCGATCCTGGGAATCTTCGCCGTCCGGCCGGGCGGGGTACGCAACCCGATGCGTGCCCTCGACACGGGCTACTACGTCACGGCCATCGTGAGCGTCATTGGCATGTGGATCGCCACGCGCTTCGTGCTCGGCAACCTCTGGTTCTTCTGGTGCGGGCTCGTCGGCATCCTAATGAGCGTCGCGTTCGTCTACATCACGCAATACTACACCTCGGGCTCGTGGCGGCCGGTGCAGGAGATCGCCAACGCCTCGCGCACTGGGCCGGCGACGAACATCATCGCCGGCATCGCCATCGGCTTCGAGAATACGGCGCTACCGGCGGTCGTGATCTCGATCGCGCTGCTGGCCTCATACCACCTCGGCGCGCAGGCCGCGCCGGAGCTGGCGATCAACACCACCGTGGCCGGCATCTACGGCACAGCGATCGCCACCATGGGCATGCTGATGAGCGCGGGCTACATCCTGGCCATGGATACCTTCGGGCCGATTACCGATAACGCGGGCGGCATCGTGGAGATGAGCGACCAGCCGGAGGAGGTGCGCCGCATCACCGATTCGCTCGACGCCGTCGGCAATACGACCAAGGCGCTGACGAAGGGCTACGCCATCGGCTCGGCGGCGCTCGCTGCCTTCCTGCTCTTCTCCGCCTTCCTGGACGAGGTCGCGACGCATCTCGGGCAGGTGGCCACCACCGCCGCCGGCGCGAGCAGCCAGGCGCCCCAGCTGACGGTCAATATTGCCCGCGTAGAGGTCTTCGTCGGCGGCTTCCTCGGCGCCATGCTGGTCTTCCTCTTCAGCTCGCTGGCCATCCGCGCGGTAGGGAAGGCGGCGCAGGCGATGATCGAAGAGGTGCGCCGCCAGTTCCGCAGCGATCCGGGCATCATGGCCGGCACCTCGCGCCCCAGCTATCGCCAGTGCGTGGATATCTCCACCCGCGCAGCGCTGCGTGAGATGGTGCTCCCGGGCGTGCTGGCGGTGGCGGCGCCAGTGGTGGTGGGCCTGGTGCTGCGCTGGGAGGCGGAGGCCGCCTTCCTGATGGTGGGCACGATGGCCGGCATCCTCCTGGCCACGGTGCTCAACAACGGCGGCGGCGCCTGGGACAACGCCAAGAAGTTCATCGAATCGGGCCAGCTGAAGAGCCTGGCCGATGGCACGCCGCTGGGCAAGGGCACGCCCGAGCACGCCGCCGCGGTGGTGGGGGATACCGTGGGTGATCCCTTCAAGGACACGGCCGGCCCCTCGCTGCACGTGCTGATCAAGCTGCTGAGCACGATCACGCTCGTGCTGGCCCCGCTCTTCATCTGATGGCTACTCTGTCGAGATGACCGCATCTAGCACTGCTCGCCCCGGCAGCGAGGGCGAGCCAATCGAGGAGCTGGCGGCCGACATCACCGCGGCGCAGGGGTTTCTGGCAGCTGGGGGGACCTGCGGGCTCAAGGCCAGCGGCCGCCGGGATGTGGGCGGTGTACTTTCCACGCGGCTGGCGAGTGCAGCCGGCGTGTTTACGACCAATAAGGTCAAGGCGGCGCCGGTGCTGGTCTCGCAGGAGCTGCTGGCACGGGGCAGGCAGGCGCAGGGCATTGTGTTCAACAGCGGCAATGCCAATGCTGCCACCGGTGCCCAGGGGATCGAGCAGGCACGGCGCATGCAGGCGCTCTTTGCCGGCGGCCCGGCACGCCCCTACGGCGCGGCGGCGGAGCAGATCTTCGTCGCCTCCACCGGGGTGATCGGCGTGCAATTGGATATGGCGAAGCTGGAGCGAGGCATCGCCGCGCTGGTGCTCTCGCGTGAGGGTGGGCCGGCCGCTGTGGAAGCGATGATGACCACCGATACGGTGCCAAAGGTGGCGGCGGCGCGGTTCCGCCTGGCGCCCACGCCCGGCGCGAGCGCCGATGAGGCGGCGGTGGTCACAGTGGCCGGCATGGCCAAGGGGGCGGCGATGATTGCACCGCACATGGCCACGATGCTGGCCTTCATCGGCACCGATGCCGCGGTCGAGCCACACTATCTCGATCGAGCGCTGCGCGCCGCGGTGGACGAGAGCTTCAATATGATCATCATCGACGGCGACATGTCGACGAACGACACGACGCTCCTCCTGGCCAATGGCGCAGCCTGGCCGGCCGGCAGGGAGGCCCTCGACGGCACGCAGCCCGAATGCGCCGCGTTCGAGACGGCGTTGCGTCGCGTCTGCATGCGTCTGGCGCAGGCGATCGCCCGCGATGGCGAGGGGGCGACGAAGCTGATCGAGGTGCGCATTGAAGGCGCGGCGAGCATAGAGGACGCACGCAAGGTCGCGCGCTCGATCGCCGGCTCCAACCTGACCAAGGCAGCCGTGCTGGGGGCCGACCCCAACTGGGGACGGATTGCCTGTGCTGCCGGGTATGCCGGCGCCGCGCTGGATCCGGACCGGTTCGACATTGCCATCGGCGACGTGCTGGTGGTGCGTGGCGGGCTGGCCACCGGCTACGACCCGCATGCCGCCTCGGCCGCGATGCAAGGCAAGGAGGTGCGGCTCTGGATGCACCTGCACCTCGGCGACGGCGCCGCGACCGCCTGGGGCTGCGACCTCACGCCCGAATACGTGCGTCTCAACAGCGAATACACCACTTAGCGGCGCCTCCGGCACCTCCATGCCACGTGCTGCCAGAGCGATTCACGAGCTCAGCACTTGGCGGATACACCACCTCGCTGGGGACGCCGACCAGGGCCGCGGCTATCTTCAGACGGTAGCCCCCATCGGCCGCCGCGCCACACTCCACGCCAGGTAGGCAACGAGCAGCGCGCTGACCGCGTGCAGGAGCGTATCGGGCACGTTGAGCGGCACCGCCTCGATAATAGGGGCGATAAAGCTGGCCGGGACGAGCAGCGCGAAGATCACCGCGAGGATGGTCAACAGTGTCGACGCGGTGCCCGGAGCCGCGAGGCCGGCGGCGATCAGACCCGCTCCGGCGATCAGGTGGACAAGATTGTGGAGCGTATTGACCGCGAAGATGCCGAGCAAGAGGCCGTGCCCCGGCTGATCCGAAGCGACGGTGATGCCGGGGATGAATCCGAGCACGCCGATCACAACGTAGATGACGCCGAACCAGAAGGCAATTTTCCTGGCTGTTTCCGCAGAAAAGATCATGCACCCACCTCCCCCGGCGCGGCCGAACGCTGCCACCTGATGTGATGCCGGCTATTGCCGGGCTTCATCTCTCGAGTGGCTCTCCGCTCCGGTATTGTTGCTCTGTTAATACGCCGCTGCCGGCCTTCCGGATCATTTCGAGGATCATGAGACTGCTGCATACGCTGAGCGTGCCTTCGACCGGCTGATCCCGGGTGCAGACGGGAGAAGAGAGGCGGAGTTTGGGTGCTGCAGACCCATACTGAGCCGACGTGCCGACCGGGCTAGAGGTAGGGTGAATGATCCGAACGCTGGCACGCCCCTTCAGGCGAGTCTCATCATTGGCTGTCGAGGCTCTTCATCAGGTATACTGTAGGCTGCCCTGCGAGCTCCGCGGTGAACATGTGCCCAGCCGAGAGGGAGCGGGATGGACAGCGAGGAACCGCCTGAAGGTGTGTGGTCACCGCATAACAGGAAGGGGTATGTGTGATCGTCGGCGGAACTCGCCACGCTTCACGCGTGGGTGCGAGTGAACGCGATCGAGGCACATACCCACCGCGGTTTCTTACCGCTGGTGGGCTTTTTTTGCCCTTTTTGCCTTGATCCCTCGCGGCGCGAGGTGTATGACGCGGGCTCGATGGAGTGGGAGGCTTTTCCATGGACGACGGGCGAAGTTGCTCTTGCACCAGTCTGCCCGCTGACCGAGGCGTTCGCGTGCGGCGCCCTGCCTAGCCGCTGAGGCTCTTCCTGCGCGCCGGCACCCCACCCCCGGTCAGCCGGGGGTTTTTTCATGGCCATCGTTCGGGTGGCAGAAAGGGGGTGTCGTATGGCGCAGAAGACCTACACTGTGATCACCCCAGGCGCAGGCAAGGCCACACCACCGGCCTTCGCCCGCTGGGTGGACGCCATCCTCATCATCGTCATCGTTGCAGCCGCGTACGGCATTGTGGCCGTGGCGTCTCGCTGGGTCGCGCCGATGACGCCCAGCATTACCATCGACCGGTCCCCACGCGCGCTTCCCGGCTACGCCGGGCTCTCGACGCTGCGGATGACCCTCGCCTACCTTTTGTCGCTGCTCTTTAGCTTGCTGTATGGGCGCGTGGCCGCCACGCATCACCGTGCGGAACAGCTACTCATTCCCCTTCTTGACATCTTGCAGAGCATCCCCATTCTCTCCTTCCTGCCTGGCGTGGTCCTGGGATTGGTGGCCCTCTTTCCGCGGAGCAACGTCGGTCTCGAGCTCGCTGCGATTCTGCTCATCTTCACCAGCCAGGCTTGGAACATGGCATTCAGCTTCTATCAGTCGGTGTTGACGATTCCCCAGGAACTGCGTGAGGTTGCCTCCATTCACCGACTCAGCACCTGGCAGCGTTTCACCCGGCTCGAGTTGCCATTTGGTCTCATCCCACTCCTTTGGAATTCGATGATGAGCTGGGCCGGTGGGTGGTTCTTCCTGATGGCGGCCGAGCAGTTCACGCTCGGAGAGCAGAGCTTCCAGTTGCCCGGCTTAGGTTCGTACCTGCGTGCCGCGGCAGATGCCGGCGACCTTAGCGCCCTGCTCCTCGGGCTTGCCACGCTCATTGCCGTGATCGTCCTGCTCGATCAGCTGCTCTGGCGCCCCCTTATCGCCTGGGCCGACCGCTTCAAGGTGGAGCAGACCGAGGCCGCTCAAGCGCCTACGTCAGCTGTGCTTGGCATGCTGCGGCGCTCGGCCCTCCTCGCGTGGACCAGCGCCCACCTGCTCCATCCGGCCGGTGAGCACCTGGATCGCCTCATGAACCGGCTGCTGCCATCCCCAGCGACGGCCGATGCCCCGCCATGCAAGACCATTCATGCGCCCTCCTTCTGGCACATCGCTGGCATGGTCACTGGATTGGGGCTGCTGGCCGGTAGCGCCTGGGGCCTGGTCGGTGCCGCGCGGCTGCTGAGCGAGGTCACCCCGGATGCCTGGGCCACCATCGCCACGGGCATCGGTGCGACGTTTCTTCGGGTCAGCGCCGCGTTAGCACTGGGTGCTGCCTGGACGATTCCTCTTGGCGTTGCCATTGGACTACATCCCCGCTGGGCCCAGCGCGCGCAACCGCTCGTGCAGGTGGTGGCGTCCATCCCGGCGACCGCCCTCTTTCCGGCCTTGCTGCTCCTCCTGCTCAAGCTGCCGGGAGGCCTCAACCTGGCTGCTATTGGCCTGATGCTGCTGGGTACTCAGTGGTATGTCCTCTTCAACGTGATCGCCGGCGCGATGGCCATCCCCAACGATCTCCGCGAAGCCGCGACTATCTACCATCTCACGGGCTGGCACCGCTGGCGCTACCTGATCCTACCTGGGATCTTTCCCTCCCTGGTCACCGGGCTGATCACGGCCACTGGCGGCGCCTGGAATGCCAGCATCGTCTCGGAGTACGTCACCTTCAATCAGCAGAGATTCCAGACGGTTGGTCTGGGAGCGGTGATTGCCCAGAGCGCGGACGATGGCAACTTCGCGGTGCTGCTGGCCGCCACGCTTGCGATGGCGGTGGTGGTGGTAGGAGTGAACCGGCTGTTCTGGCGTCGGCTCTATCGCCAGAGCGTGCGACGGTTTCGGCTGGACTGAGCACCGCGGTCGTCGTCCCTCGCATCGCACCAGCATGGGGGCCGCGGCCGGAACTTCTGGCAGTGAGCACGCGGTCCCACCGGTGCTTTCGTTGTTCTATGAACCACATCTCACATCAGCATGGAGGTGCAAGATGGCAATGCAGCGGACTCCAATCGACTCCCCGACCAAGCAGGAGATCCTGCTGGCCGCCTGCCAGATCACCAAGTATTACGGCAACGGGGGTGACGGGCGCGAGCCCATCCTTGTGCTGGACCAGGTGAGCCTTGAGCTCCGTTCGGGGGAGTTTGTCGCCTTGCTCGGCCCGTCTGGTTCCGGCAAGTCGACCCTCCTGCGCATCCTGGCAGGTCTCGTCGCCCCATCCGCGGGCGAGGTGCTCGTCCACGGGAGGCAGCTGTACGGGCCCAATCCCCACGTCGCGATGGTCTTTCAGACCTTTGCGCTGTTCCCCTGGCTCACAGTGCTCCAGAACGTCGAGCTGGGGCTGCTGTCGAAGGACCTCACGCCCGAGGAGCGGCGCGCGCAGGCGTTGCAGGCAATCGACCTGATCGGCCTGGACGGGTTCGAGGCGGCCTATCCGCGCGAGCTTTCGGGCGGGATGAAGCAGCGAGTCGGCTTTGCCCGCGCGCTGGTGGTCGAGCCAGAGGTGCTGCTGATGGACGAGCCATTCTCGGCGCTGGACGTGCTCGTGGCCGAGAACCTGCGGCATGAGCTGCTGGATCTCTGGCTGGCGCGTCGCATCCCCACGCGGGCGATCCTGATGGTGACCCATAACATCGAGGAGGCGGTGAGCATGGCCGACCGGCTCCTCGTGTTCAGTGCCAATCCCGGTCGCATCCGTGCTGAGCTGCCCGGCCTCCCAATCGCTGAGCGACGCGCCCGGGGCCCAGCTCGAGCGCAGCTCATCGACACTATCTACCGCATCATGACCAACCCCCACGAAGATGTGGCCAAGCTGCTGCCAGGAGCCCAGCTGGTGCAGGAGCCGGCCCCAACGCCCCCGTACCAGATGCTGCCGCACGTGGGGATTGGGGAGCTCACTGGTCTCATCGAGCAACTCCACGCCCAGGGCGGCCGGCGAGGTCTAGACGACCTTGCTCGGGACCTCCAGCTGGAGGTGGACGAGCTGCTCCCGTTAGTCGAGGCCGCCGATCTGCTCGACTTCGCTGAAGTGGCCGAGGGTGACGTGTGGCTGATGGCAGAGGGACACCGCTTTGCCGAGGCGGGCATCCTGGAAGAAAAGGAGCTATTTCGCCGACAGGCGCTCGCCCGCGTCGAGCTCATCCGCGAGATTATGCGTGACCTGCAGGCAGCGCCAAAGCACCGGCTGAGCGAAGATCGGCTGCTCGCCCGGCTCGAAGAAACGTTTAGTCCGGTGGAGGCGCGGCGACAGCTCGATACGGCAATTGACTGGGCCCGCTACGCCGAGCTCTTCGGCTACGATGATGAAAAGGGAGAGTTCTTTCTGGAGGAGCCAGCGAGCGCTTTGCGAGACGGATGAGCACCTTCGGGCTGTATTCGAGGGCTGGCACAGGGGGCATGGCCGCAGTCAGGTAGAGGGCGTCGACCAACCCTCCCTACCTGGCAGTGCGCCGCCCTCTCTCCACAGCAGTACACTCTGCGTGGTTCAGCTTTTTTAAGCCGGCTAGATACATCCTTCACCTTACGGAGGAGCCGAACGATCGTTCTGGATTGTCCGGGACGACAGGACCGGCGAGGATCAATCCCGCCGGGTTCAGGAGCTTGCCGCGGAGCGATGTTCGACATTGGCATGCCCGAGTTTCTGGTCATCGCCGTGGTGGCGCTGGTCGTGCTCGGGCCAGAGCAGCTGCGCGAAACCATGCGCATCGCCGGCCGGCTGTATCGCCAGTTCCGCGAGCTGACCACCACGTACCAGGCCGAGGCACGACGGTTCCTCGAGGAAGGCATGCGCGAGGTGGAGGAGGTCTCCTCCACCCTCACCACCACCTGGCAGGAGGCAACCGCTCCGGCGCCGGCCGGCCCGCCGCCCAGGCTCCTCCAGGTGGCACCGCTCCTGCAGGCGCCCGATACGGTGGCCGATGCCGGCCCATGGGCGCTGGCTGCCTGGCACCGCGAGACAGCCCCCGAGGTCGAGCCGTACGCTGCCGACTCTCGGCCGGCGCCGTTCGTGCTGCCTCACCGACCGCTGGAGACCGGCTGGCTGGGCACGGCGTGGGCCGGGCTGGGCGGGCCGGTGCTGATGGCCCCGGCGCCGGACGAGGCCGAGCTGGCGGCGCTCGATGCGCTGCTGGCGGAGGCTCCCGAGGAACCGCGGCCGTCCGGGCTCGCGGGGAGCCCGGACGTGGCGGCGGCGGCCCCGCCACGGGCGGCCGCGCTGGGGGAGGAGGGCCCCGTGCCGGTGCCGGCTGGGGAGATCGCGGAGCCGGAGCGGGAGCCGGGGACGAATGGGGCGGCGGCACGTCGCGCGCGGGTGGCGCCGGAGGCTCCTGCTGGCGCTGCCCCCTCCCCCCAGCTGGGGGCGCGGGAAGGGCAGGCGGTGGCCGCGCCGCTGGTGCGCCACGAGCTGGGCGAGCGCGAGCGGACGGTGGTCGAGCTCTATCGCAAGGGCTACCTCACCCTTGAGCAGGCGGCCGAGACGCTCCAGACGACCCCGCTCGCCTTCCGCCGGCGGCTGCGCGAGCTCTAAGGGAGCGCAAGGGAATGCTTGGGGTATGATGGAGGCACCTGGGTAGCCGGCGAATGCCGCGACTAACGTGAATCGGCGTCGCCCTCGCCACAGCCGGGCTCCGCAACGCTGGAAGGGCAATTTTCATAGAAACCTCACGGAGGCAAGCCTCGCTTCCCTGGTGGGGCTGTGGTAGGTTGTCTATACGAAGGCCAAGCGGGGAGCTCCATGGCCCCCATTCTGGTCCGGCTGCGGGCTCCACCTTGGCTCCGGTTTAGCAAGATCCGCATTGGACGCCGCTGGGACGAGGCTCGGTCACCATGGGCCAGCTGGGCCAATTGCTGCTGCCGGCCGTCAGTTTCAGCCAGCCGCTATATCTGATATTGCTGGCGACACTGCCCGGCGTATGGTGGCTGGCTCGTCGCCGACGACAGAGCGGCCTCAGGCACGGCCGGCAGCTGGAGTGGCCACTCTGGCGCCGGCTGGCGCTCTGGCTCCGGCTGGGCAGCGTGTCGCTCGTCGTGCTGGCGCTGGCTGGGCTCAAGGTCCCGGCGCCGGCGCGGAGCGTGGCCACGGTCTTCGTGGTCGACCAGTCCGAGAGTGTGCCGGCTGATATCCGCGCCGCGGCACGCAGCTGGGTGCGTCAAGCCCTGGCAGCAATGGGGCCAGACGACCTTGCCGGCATCGTCACCTTTGGTCGCGAGGCCCACGTCGAACAGCCGCTGGGCAAGG
>Ga0070741_10015746_pt1 | contig 12749 bp, 8 predicted proteins | sample Coa_R1_4_FD_66440 | JGI IMG/M metagenome (GOLD analysis project Ga0070741, IMG submission 66440) | Surface soil microbial communities from Centralia Pennsylvania, which are recovering from an underground coalmine fire - Coalmine... | ecosystem: Environmental > Terrestrial > Soil > Unclassified ...
TCCACGCCGAGCGCATGCCTTTGCCTTCAAGCATGATTGCCGGAACCGCGAAAGTCGTAATCGCAATCACCGCCATCCCGGGAAGCACAAAGAACTGAAGTCCGAAGCTGGCTAAAAAACCTACGGCGAACGCTAGAAGGATCACGCGACCGAGCGTCTGCATAACCCGGTGAAGCACGCTGCCAAACGAAAGTCCCGTTCCTGCTTGGTCCGCAGAGACAATCTCGGAAATCTCGGCTAGAACCAGCATTGGCGAAAGAAAGCAATAGCAAATGTAAGAAAGGATCGAAGTCCATCTCATGAGCCAGCTCATGCTTTGCCAAACCTGGATCGAATCCCATGAAGCATCGTAGCCGGCGGGCCGTATCGTTCGTACCAATAACATCATCGCCATGAAACTCAATGCAAACGGCCACAGGGAGGCTGCCAACAACACTGCTCCCCGTCGACGGATAATGTCGCAAGCGCGGCCAATGATTGAAAACCAATACGTCATTTGCACTTGGAGTCGCCGCTAGATCATCGGACGGCTTGTCTCCAGACGAAATACTTCTGAATCCCTCGATTACATTCACCGATTGAAGATCTAAGACCCTCCATACACGCTCACACAGTTCGCGACGCATGCCGGAGTAAACCCTCTGCTATTCCCTACGGTGATGCAGGCAAGTGTATCGCTTCCAAGGCGTCAAACGCCGCGTCGATCTGTTTCGTTTTCAGTCGAATAGCTGGAGACAAATGCTTAACCAACCGGAACGATGATGGCGCATTGATTCCGAACTTATCTCATCCTAATCTCCACGTATTCTTGAAATGGATTATGCGTCAGGACGAGTTGATCAAGATTGCGACCGTGTTAACCGCTGGCACCGTTACGTCGATGGCCTAACCTTACCTCGCTGATTGCACGCTGCTCGCGAAAAGATATGGCTTATCAATTTCGCGAAACCAATTTTGACGCCCGAGGAAGAACTCATGCTTGAAATGGGAATCGCACGTTGCGTATGCTTTGGCGCCCTGCTGATTTGGTGTGAAATCGCCGCTGTCGGTCAAAATTCTGTCTACGATTCGATCTTTGTGAATCCGAATGACGAACGCATTGTGATTGAAAGAGGAACGCAAGTTCCTGCGATAGTCATAGGCGAGATGAGCAGTAAGCCAGATAGCACTTTCGAAGTTGTCGTTGCGTCGGATGTGGTGAGTAAGGGAGTCGTGGTCATCCAGCGAGGAGAGCACGTGCAGTTCAGCGACTTCGTAAATCCACAAAAGCGCCTCGGTCCTGACGGGACTCTGACGCGCTGTTCTTGAAGGTGCGAGAAACTTGAAACAGAGAGCGCGGAACTGAAAAGAAACGGTCTGAAATCAGCTAGTATTCGGTTGTTTAGTTCATCCCCTCATCCCTCCTTCGTTCCGCAATTCGATGCAGGATACGTCGCGTTCTTGTCGGGGTGCCTTCTGAAGCTTGTTCCAGAAACTGAGTGGCATCGTTTTTCGATCGTCAGGAGCGTTCAGAACACTCGGAACATTACATAGTGAGCGGCTCGTCACTTCGATGGATTAAATCGGCTTCTCGGCAACGGATCACGGCATGTTACCTACTTACCTAATTGACAGGTCAGGTGTTGGCCGACGCTTTAAGGAACGGACATTTTGAGCCGCAGTGCCAGCGGCAGTTATCCATGCCAAGCCGAAGGATACGCTGCCGAGTATGCGTGCAACCGACGGACTTCTCATGGAGGAAGCCATTAACAGAGCCAAGAGAATTCCTGCGAACAGGGTGGCCAGCCACGCAAGGACTGCTCTTTTTAGGGTGCCATACTTATCGGGACTGATGGCAATCAACACAATGACCGCCGTGATGGATACAAATGCGGCGAAGGCGGAAATCGCCGCGACGATGCCGCTGATTGTGGGTTGCGCCTGCACGGTCTTTTAGGTGCAAGATGGTACTCTGCCGCACTGCGACAAACAAGCAGCTTTGCGCCAACTCATCCGGCTGTAGATATATGGATCGAACAATCGCCCGTATTGCACAGGCGACCTGAAAAGATCTACTATCCCGACACTTTCACAATCAGTTTTTGGATAACCGATGGAAAATCCACATTCGGAACCAATCTTGCCGACCGATTCCTCTCTAAAGCGCATTAGTCCTTTTTGTGGCCGGCGCACGCGGATTCTTCTCTTCGGTGTTCATCTCGCGATGTTGGTCATGATAATCGCGCTGATTCCTCCTGGATATGCATTTGAGCTCGGCAATTACGCTGGGGGTATTCTGATCTTCGGCAGTCTTCTTTTGTGGGTCTTTCTTTATTACGCGCAATTCCGCAACGGAATTTTGGTCTTCTGCCTTCTCGCGCTTGCGCAGTCTTGTTTCATGGCATTCATAGCGCAACGGTTCAGAAGCGAAGACAAGTTGGTGCAGCAGATCATGGGTGACCTGGCGCAGCAACGAAAAGAGCAGGAATCACAGATGGCGCAATTCCGTATGGATGCTCTTTTTGAAATGTGTTCAGGCAAGCGCCAGTTGAACAGTGCTGAACTACTAGAGCTTCACGCGCGTGCGAATAAGGCTGAGGCAAAGGCACAAGAACTAGTGTCCGAGAGCCCAGTGTGGATTACACAAGCAGAGAACCGTCTCGCCGCGGTGAGTCCTGGAGCGGCTCGTGATTTCCGGCTGGGCGTGGAGAGCAGTCAGCCCGAGTCGAACATAATTATGAAATTGACACGAGATTACTTCGCCGAGATCACGGAATTGACTGGCTTCCTTGTTCAACGTCAGGGCCGGTATCGGGCAACACGGGAAGGGCTGGTGTTCGTTAGGACTGAGGACGCGCAGGCATTCAATGCGAAGATCGATACAATCGCACGGTTGGAAGAACAGTTGAATTCACAAAGGGCAAAGGCCGAGGAAGGGTTTCGGCAGATATCGGGCCGGCGGTGACCACCACAACTTTCGCCTCTCAAGGTTAGCGTCGACTCCCGGCATATTTCTGTCGCCGACCATTCTTCCGAAATAGAGTGGTGGTTCATGATCTCAAATTGTCAGCGCGGAGGTCCGATTTGGGAATGTAATGACTTGTAAACGCGCCGAATGTTTTATCATTTATTTGTGGGAGATTGTCGGTTGCATCCGAAGAATGACTCAAAAGATTCCCTGGCGCTGATCCGAGGGATCGAGGCCACGATTGAGCCCTTGGTTCGGGGCACCCACTCCGGGGCTCCCATAAGAAAATGAATGGGAAGAGCGAGCAGGAATGACGTGAGTTTATACGGTTGAAGCACCACTCACATGGATTGAAAAATCAACACTTTGGCTGATTTCCTTTGTTTCGGGACCAGGGGGTCGGAGGTTCAAATCCTCTCTCCCCGACCATTCTTCGTTTTTCGCACGTTGAAAGATCAGATCAAACGGCTTTCTGTATGTAGGCCTTAGGTTTACGCCATCAGTCGCACAGTTCAAAAGCACCGATTTCAGCAGTTGGCCGCGTTCGGTGTGGTTGCGCGTAAGATACAGAAAATAGGCACGATTTGCGAGTTCTAAAGTCCGCTGTGCAGTTAGCACGGTTTCGGCTTTGACTAGCGTTTCGAGTCGGTGCAGCGCTGCCTCAAGCTCAATCTCCTGCTCGCGCCAATCGCCCATCTTTCGCGTCCACATCTGCTCGTCAAGTTTGCCGTCCAGCTTGTCCTCGTAAGCTTGGTCCATGCGTGTACGCAACGCAGAGAGGCGCTGTTGCGCAATTGTGATCTGGGTGGCCCGTTGCTCTTGCACGCGAGCTTGATCTCCACTCATGGACTGGACTATCGCGGTGACCACATGCTCTGGCACGTAGATGTTTTTCAGAATGCTGCCGAGTTGGTCAGACAATCGCGGTTCGGGCATGTAGGGCAGATCGCAGCGGCCACGCCCGTAGGAGCAGCGATAGTAAACGTATTTCCCTTTATGCAACTCCGTCGTGATGGTGCATCCGTCATGTGCGCACGACAGAAGTCCGGCAAAAGCGAAATCGTGCTTGCGCCGCTTGCCTTTATTGCGACCGACGAAAACATCCTGCACGCACTGGAACAACGCCGCGTTGATGATCGGCTGGTGAACGCCCTTATATTCGAGTCCCTGCCAGCAGAAAAAGCCCAAATAGAAGCGGTTCTTCAAGATGGTTTCCAGATAAGAGCGGTTGATGAGAAACCCGGTTTCTGCACGCACAGCTTTGCGGAGTGAGGTGAGCGAGTGCGTACCGGAGGCGTACAGCTCAAAAATGCGCTTCACTGCGGGAGCCTTTTCGGGATTGACATCGATGCCGCGCGTCAGCCGGTTATTGTGATATCCGAATGGCGCATGACCGGGATAGATGCCCTGCTCGGCTTTCTCGCGCATTCCTTTTTTAACTTCTTCGCGCAAGTTCTCCGAGTAGAACTTCGCCACCGCCACATGAACGTCGTGCGTGAAACGGACCTGCGAACGCGAATCCTTCCCAATTACCGTGCTCTCTTTTACGAGATGGATCTCGATATCGTGTTCCTGCTCCAGTTGTTCCACCCGAAGCGCATCCGTGCGGTTGCGGTATAGGCGGTCAGTCTTCTCCACCAGCACTGTGCGGCACTCCTCATCCGTTTCGAGGAAGTGGAGCATGTTTCCGAACTCCCGTCGCCCAGGGTTCTTGGCGGATTCAACATCAACGAATTCCCGAACCACTTTGAATCCGCGCTGCTGCGCGTACGCGTGCAAAAGCTTCAATTGTGCTGGAATGGAATATCCTTCGCGCTCCTGCTCTCGGCTGGAAACGCGGGCGTAAATCACTGCGGCATTCATACTGTTCTCTTTCTACGCGTCGCCTGCCTCACGCGCTTTTCTTTCCGCCACCGCGCATCGGCGGCGAGCTTGGCGATTTCTGATCGCCGCTCCGGCGGGATTACTTCTAATCGCCTCTTGCCGCCGATGCTTCCTTGGTGACGGAACATCTCCCTGATTTCATCCGGCAGTTTCATTAGATAGCTGCAGAATATGCTTAGGGGGATAGAAGTTCAAGAGGAGGCTCAACCAGATGACGTTGGTGTTTCTCCTCAGTGCGCCTCCGAGCAGGTCACACCTGTATCCAATCTGTGATTACAGTCCTGCTTAATCGTTGTATACGCGGGCTGGAGAGCGTTGAAGAGAGCGGTTGAGCCCCACCAGCATTGCTCTGTGGCAAGCGCGTGTATACAGTTTTTGCAGAAGGGCACAACGGGGGAACAGCGTTGATTCCGTGGACTAACGCCCACGGTTGAGACAATCAACGCCAGCGAATAGTCCGCTGGTTCTGAGCAGCAACTACATAATTTTTTCATTTCTTTTAGCCTCCAAATCCCATTGATCGAGTGTTCTGAAGAAACCGATCAGCGCCGAGAGCGCGACATCATCCAGCTCATCGGTTTCGGCAGTTACGAGTTGTTCCGCACTCATCGGTGCGGGGTTCACGAGTGAGCGATTACCGCCAAGATCGACGGTCGTTTGCAGTGTTGGCTTGCTCGCCACGAATCCACTCCACGATTGATTTCGTTTGTGGATTGGCAGGAATGGAACGTAAAGGGTGGCAAAGGGTGAATGGGTAAAGGAGAATGGGCCAAGGGAAAGGAGTCCGCCCTGTGTCTTTCCCGTTTTGAGGCTGGCCGCGCAGAGGCGGGCTTAACGCCCGCCTCTGCGCTTGGTGTTTGTGTCTGCTTTGTGTTTGTGCGGTGCAGCCGGGCAGCCGCCCGGCCTGTGGTGTCAGTCTTCGATCACCTTCGAGACTTGTCTTTGGTGCGGCTGGTTTTCGCCAAAGCTGTGTTCTTCTTCGTTTTCCGGTCCCCAATCGTCGGCCTCAGATTTTGGCCACGTCAGTTCGGTGATGCTCGGCACCGGTGGCCTGACGCTGTAGGGCTTTATTCTTTCGACCAAGCTAAAGAGATCAAGCTTCTGGATGGCGCGATTGGTTCGCAGAAGTCGCTGATATGTATATGCGCGGCGCTTTTCCGCTGTTACGACCAGCAAATCCAAGTCCTGTCGCAAATGCCGAAGCAGCGGCAGATACTCCCGAATAAATAGCCGCAGTCTGCGCCCGATACCCGGTTGCGGCAGATCGATTGTGGCAATCGCGAGCCGACCCGCAGGAAACCAGAGAACGAAATGCTCCCTTAGATATGGCTTGCCGTTGCGTTGCGGCAGAACGCTCAGTGGGCAGCCGGCATTTTGAAATATCATGATTTTCTCCTCGTGGTCAAACACGAAATAGCCCGGCCATGCGCGCGCTTCGAGATAGAAATGCACGCCCAAGAGACGGGCTTCCACGGTCGCCTGAGTGTGCCGTCGGCGGCTGCTGGAGTCTGGTCCGAGCAGGCGAGTCGCGGATTTGGTGACCTGATAGACGATGGGATATTTCGTTACGCGCCGGAGAAAACCCAGCCGCTGCAGCGTCCTCAGCCGCGCCCGAGCCCGTTTACCAGATTCTGTCACTCCGATCGTCGCGGCCTGATGGGCAGTGCAATAGCCGCCTAAGTGGACAAGCCGAGTCAATAAGTCTTGCGAGACTTCGTCTAGCAAAGCCTCGCGCTTCGCAAATGATCCATTCATGCAGATTCACTCCCGATTTCGATTTCGATGTGGGTGTCTGAGCGTGTCTTTTCGTTATGGGCGGGAAAACGCGTTGGCTGTGCGGGAGTGTTTTAGCTTGAAGCCTGTCAGCTTTCGGTTTTGACCAGCACCCAGGCGCGACCGAGTCTGGTCAATTCGCAGAGCAGAAAAAAGCGCTCTACAAGTACTAATGCCCATCAATTCGGGAAAATCGACCGGCGTCTAAGGTGAAAAAGTCTGAAAATTTTCTTTAGAAGACTTACATGGACTCTCTTCGATAACTCGCGCCCCTACGTTACTAATGGGCAGGGAATCCTGAAAAATGGTCGCCTTGTACGAAAAATTTTGTGTCATTGCCGATTCGCCTAACCGCATCTGAGTTTGGAATTGGATACAGCTCCCCCTATATTTCCTAATGCACATCGAGTTGGGAAAAACGAGCACCTTGTCAAAGAAAAGTTTCGGAGTCCGTCATCCTTCTGCCGGTCCAAGCACCGATCACAAACGACACACCGCCCGAGTCTTCCTAATGCACATTGACTCCCCAAAACTGGTCGCGTCCGTGGCATGAAATTTTTGCCTTAGCCGAATCTACATGGGGCATTGCTGCCGGCCTGACGAGGGAGGCTACCCGCGACTGCGCATCGGTGCAGAGGGGCCAAAGCATTGGCCCGTGCGGCCCGCCGCGTGACTCCCCGGATCGGGGAGCTAACCATGCTCCCCGATTCGCGGACGGAGGCACCTCCACGAGGAGGTGCGGGTAACGGGAAGGGTATAAAGGAAATTTGGGCCTCCCCATTCGCGGCAAATCTCAGCAGAGATTTGCCGCGTTTCGAATCAACGTGATCATCGACCACTCGGCTGCGGCGGCAACGCCCCGCCGCAGCCGAGGACTGCAAACACTGCGGGCACGATTCGCGAGGGGAAATGCCACAGTTGGCTGCATCTGGAAAAGCTGCTTGCTTAACACTCCGTGAAGGCTTTCATAGCCTGTTTTCGGTCCTGTCCTAAGCCCAATGTCAGCAAACTCTCTGACCAGACGAGAGGCTTGTTTCGCATACGTCGAGTGCTTCTATACTTCTATACTTACTAAATGGGCAAGAGACTCGAGAAATTCCCCGAGCTTACGGTGAAAGAATCAAAAATATTTGCTTGAGAAGAGGATCGAGGTCTTTTCGGGTGTCTTGAATGGGAACCTCAGGGTTATTGCGGAGGAGTCTCTGTAGAAGGTCAGAGTACGAGCCCCACTCGTTTCATTAGATCGGCGAATCGGGCGTCGGTGCGGAGGTTATCCCAGTGCGGATCAACTTTGAGCCCGACCAGCAGGCCCCTTTCGCGATAGCCTTTTTCCAGCCACCCAAAGGCATCATCTTTGTCGCCGAGTCCTGCATATATGAGCGCGTAATTGGTGGCAAAGACGTATCGCTGCTGGGATATCACTTTCAGATCCCTGAGTACTGTGTCGGCTTCCTGCCGCCTTCCGGACAGCGCGTATACATATCCGAGCTCACATAATACGTCGGGAGTATCTTGTAGCTGCAGAGCCCTTTGAAGTTCTGCGATGGCGCCGGAGAATTCTCGCTTTTCAGCATAAGCCAATCCGAGGTTCACGCGCGCCACCACAAAGTTCGGATCCATTTCCAGAGCTTTGCGAAAGTATGCTATTGCCCGATCATACTTATGCGCTACATAATAAATCTCCCCTGTATCTTTGATTATGATCAACGACAGGGGATCGAGATTGCTGGCTCGGTTCATCTCTTCAAGAGCTTCATCAAATCTGCCTGTTAACTCCAATTCCTCCGCGTACCATTGATAAGCAGTGGCGTAATTTGGGTTGAGGTTAATCGCTAATTTGTACTCCCTCTCTGCCTCGGCCCAATTCCATTCGAAGTTTTGAGCTAAAAGCCCCAGAGTGGCATGGGCTTCACCCAAGCTGTCATCGATCACGAGGGCCCTATTCGCCAGCTGCTTAATGTTGGTTGCCAATACCTTCGGTGAAACTGTCGGCGGTTGACCGAAGAGATAGCAATCGGCCAGTCCCACGTAAGCCGGAGCGTAGTTCGGGTCTAAATTGGTAGCTTGCCGGAAATATTCGGCGGCTTTCCTGCCTCCCTCATCTGTACGTTTATTCCAGAAATAGCGGCCCTTTAAATAGAGCTCATGCGCGCGTGGATCGACACGCCGCAGCATTGCCGGTTCGACTTCGTGCTGAGAACCGAGCGTGCTGCCAACTTGGGTGGCAATTTCTCGCGATAGCTCCGCCTCCATTGCCAGAAGATCTTCCAATTTTCGATCGTATGTCTGCGCCCAGAGATGGCGATCTTCGGCGGCGTTAATCAGTTGTGCCGTCACCGTTACGTGGCTCCCGGATCTAGCCACTGCCCCTTCCACAATTGCGTCGACTCCAAGTTCGCGCGCGATCTGACTAATCGGTTCAGTAGTTCGTTTGTACCGCATCACCGAGGTCCGCGAAATAACCCGCAGAGGGAGCGACTGCGCAAGATTAGTGATGAGCTCTTCAGTGATTCCATCTGCAAAGTATTCCTGCTCCGGATCGGCTGAAAGATTCTGTAGTGGCAACACAGCTATGGACTTGATTCGAGGTGCCGTGCGCCGGCCTGCTTGGAGGTAAACGAGTAGCAGCACGAGGGCCGCCAGGAAGGCGGTCACTAGTAATGAAGCAATCCATCTCTTGCGGACGAGTTGAATTCGTCCCGCCCCTGTTTGCATGTCATTCCGGACAGCGGTCGCTGTGTTGTTCGTCTTCGGTTTTTCGCGGAGTGGCTCGACGAGTTCGACCTGTACAAGCAGCCGGTAGCCCTTCTTTGCAATGGTCTCAACGTACTGAGGTCGATCAGCGGAATCTCCGAGCGAATCTCTCAGTTTCTTGATGGCGACGTTTATCCCTTGCTCATAATCGACGAAGGTGTCACTCCTCCACATCCGCTGTCGCAATTGTTCTCGCGTAACTACGTGTTGCGAATTTTCGAGTAGCACAGTTAAGAGCAGGAGGGGCTTTTCCTGCAAGGGAACACGCAGGCCCTCGGTGTGAAGCTCACCGGAACACAATTCGAATTTCCCGAATCTGTAGGCGGGCTCAGTCATGGGAGGTGCAGGGTGAGAGGGGGAGCACAATTGTCCTCCCCTGCGGCAGTTTTTTCAACCATCAACTCTGAAAGTCTTGTCGGCACCTGCATCGTCGTCCCTGCGACTCGTCCCCTGGAAGGTATTTACTCCTTGTTAATCCGCAATTAAGAAGAAATTAAGCTAGCGAAAATTGACCACAAAGAGCCGTCCACGTAAGACGGAGGGCAGATTTGTTGTCGGAAAAACCCCCACCACAGCAACTCCCTATTCAGAGAACGGAGAACATCCGTGAACAGTGGGCGTGTATCTAAAAAGCTGCAGTCCTGGGGTGTACACACAAACGTAGGCTCCTTTCTCGGGTGCAAACCGGTAAATATTGGGCGGAGTCTCGGTATTCCGAGTACCGTCGCCCTGTTTCTTCTTCTGTCTGTCGTTCCCGCTAACGCACAGGCGAATGTTCCAGAAACCAGTTCGGCTTCTTTTCATCGTGATATCCGTTCGCATCAAAGAACGAAGACCCTCAAGCCCGATACCTATCTCAGAAAGTCACCGGTTGCGGGTTACTCCCGCTTGCCGATCATGTTCGAGCAAAATCGGGGACAGCTGCCACCAGCGACAAAGTTTCATGCTGTTGGAGCTGGATATCAACTCTCGCTTCAACCGACTGCCGCCCTCATAAATCTCCTACCATCAAAGGCCGATGACACATCGGCATTGCAGCTACTGCTCGTGGGCGGGAATCCAACTGTAAAAGCGTCAGGCCAAAAAGAACTTTTAACAAAGAGCTTCTATTTTATTGGCCCCAACGCGAAAAACTGGCACACCGGCATTTCGAATTATGCCGAGGTCCGCTATCACGACATTTATCCGCACACCGACTTGGTCTATTACGGCACTCAAGGAAAGCTTGAGTATGACTTTGTCGTTCGCCCCGGCGCAGATCCGGGATTGATAACCATCCAAATTTTGGGCGGCAGGGACTTATATCTGGACGCAGAGGGCAATGCTGTAATTGCAACTGGGAATGGAAGCATCCGACTTAGAAAGCCACTTGTTTATCAGAAAGTCGGTAGCCAGCGGCGAGAGATAGCCGCCCATTATCTGCTACAAAGTGGATATGAGCTTCGCTTCGAAGTAGGACGTTACGATCATTCCCGCGCGCTGATTATTGATCCCACTCTTGAATACGCGGCTTATATCGGACGCAGTCCGAACGATCAGGTCAATGGCATTGCCCTCGGTGGAGATGAATCCCAATACCTCGCTGGCGTAGCGCCAGGACTAAATGGCGGGCCGAGTCAGGCCTTCGTCGCGCACTTGAGCCCAGATGGCTCTTCACTGCTCTATCTGGCTTATATAGGGGGCAACGGAGCAACCGAGGCGCGGGCGATCGCCGTCGATAAACAAGGCAATGCCTACATTACTGGCCGCACCGCAGCGGCCGACTTCCCCATCAGCTCGGCTCTCCAATCTCAGTGCATGCTCGACGCCTCGGGCAATTGCAGCGGGGACGCGTTTCTCGTCAAGTTAGATCCAAAAGGTGTAGTAGCGTACTCGACTTACGTTGGGGGCACCGGTTCCGATACCGGAAACGCCATTGCAGTAGATCCAAACGGGAATGTCTTCATCGCTGGAGCTACCACATCAACAGATTTTCCGGTGATGAAAGCAATTCAGAGCGTGTCTGGCGGTAACGGAGACGGCTTCGTTACAGAGATATCGCCCGACGGGACTCAACTCGAATGGTCCACTTACTTCGGCGGCAGTGCAGAGGATGAGATTCGCGGCCTTGCTCTGGATGCGCTTGGAAACACCTACGTAACTGGCGTCACGCATTCTCTCAGCTTTCCAACGCAGAAGCCGCTCCAGGGAAGCTGTCGCATCAATGCTTCGAATCAATGTGCGGGGGAAGCGTTTGTCGCCAAGTTCAGCTTCGGAGGCGCAGGCGTCCTGTACTCGACATACCTTGGCGGCAGCGGCGGCGATGAAGGCAACGCTATCGCGGTGGATTCTTCGAACAACGCCTATGTAACCGGATCAACTCTCTCGAGCGATTTTCCCGTTCGCGGTGGCTGGCAGTCGGACAACGCCGGGAAGACTGACGCGTTTGTAGCCAAGCTGTCCGCCGATGGTTCGGCGCTCGTCTACTCAACATACTTAGGCGGTATTGGCGACGATGCTGCGAATGCGATTTCTGTGAACGCTGACGGCGTCGCCGTTGTAGCCGGCCGTACCAATTCGTCCGATTTCGACCTGAATGATGCGATCCAATCCGCGTGCCAAAAAGATAGCAATGGCGCCTGCACGCAAAGCGGATTCGTTGCAGTGGTCGATGTAACCGGCTCCCACCTCGATTTCTCGACTTATCTAGGCGGATCGGGCAGCGATGAAGCTCACGGCGTCGTTTTCAGCACGACCAAAGAAGCTGCGTATGTGGCCGGTACTACAGCCTCCGCCGATCTTCCCGGCGCACTACCAGCCTCGCTCTCGTCTGATCCAACTGTAAACTTCGTTGGCTCCTCGCCCGCAGCAGCGGGTCTTCCGGCCAATGGTCAACTCAGTGGAGCTTTCGTCGCGAAGTTGAGCGGCATCGATTCCGATCCCACGGTTTGTAGCGGAACGATCAATTGGGTTGGCACCGCTAATGGCGGTGATGGCACGCAGTGGACAACAGCGAAAAACTGGGACACCGGCGCGCTGCCCGTTTCCACAGACGACGTTTGTATCGGCACAACATTTGTTGGGACAACGATTACAGTTGGCAGCCTCTCGGTCACAAACCAGACAATCAACTCGCTGGTCAGCAACGCCAACATTAACTTCGCGACTGGGCCACTTACGGTGGGCGGGTCGGCCACCTTCGCTAACAACCTGACCGTAACAGGCGGTACGCTCGTTTTGAACGGCACGAGCTCAGTGGGTGGAAACCTGACCCAATCCGGCGGAACCATTGCTGGAACCGGCACTTTTACCATAACGGGACTGCTGACCTGGGGTGGGAGCGGAAGCATCTGCACCAACGTGAACTGCTCGGCGCCGGCGGCCAATGCGGTACTCAACGCCAACGGCGGGA
>Ga0070741_10015747_pt1 | contig 12749 bp, 9 predicted proteins | sample Coa_R1_4_FD_66440 | JGI IMG/M metagenome (GOLD analysis project Ga0070741, IMG submission 66440) | Surface soil microbial communities from Centralia Pennsylvania, which are recovering from an underground coalmine fire - Coalmine... | ecosystem: Environmental > Terrestrial > Soil > Unclassified ...
TGGCGAGCTGCGCGCCGGCACCCGGACCGACGCGGCTGAAATCGACGTTGGCGAACAACACCATCCGATCGGCGTACGGACTCTTCCTGATGGCGTCCAGACCGCGGTGCAGCCGTTCGCCCCACGATCCGCTCAGGTTCACGAGCAGGCGCAGGTTGTTCGCGTCCATCCCTTTCACGACCCGCCCGAACTCCTCGTTCGAAATCGGCGTCGGCTGATGGCTGTGGATGTCGATGACCGGGTACTTCGCGCGCGGCACCGGATGCTGGGGCGTGACGAGCTGCGATTTCGGGTGGTACTCGCGGATCGTCGGCGGCTTGAACTCGGGCTCGCGGCCTTCGGCGGGACGGGGACGGATCTGGCCGGGCGCCTGCTGGCCGCCGAGGCCGTTCGCGGTTTGTGCGGCCGCCGCCAGGGTCGCGACGACGACGAGCAACAGTCTCTTCATGTGAGTGTTCGCAGCGAGCCGTAAGCCGAATTCTGTCCCGCGCCGCCACCCGTGAGGGCGACGGCGGGTGACGATCATTCCTCTAGCCCCGCCATCGCTGGCGGGATCAAGCGACCGACCCGGAAGCCATGCGGACGGGCCGTCCAAGCTTCCCTATTTGGTCTTGCTCCGTGCGGGGTTTTGCCTGCCACGCGTGTTGCCACGCGCGCGGTGCGCTCTTACCGCACCTTTTCACCATTGCCACCCGTCATTGCCGCTTGCGCGACGCCGGCGGGTTCGGCTGTGTGTTTTCTGTGCCACTGTCCTTCGAGTTGCCCCGACCGGGCGTTACCCGGCGCACTGCCCTGCGGAGTTCGGACTTTCCTCCCGCCCCCGCGGCGCTTCGAGCGCGCGCGCAAGCTCCCCGGAGGAAGCCTGATCGCGCCACGGTCCGAAGAGCGAAGGCGGACGATCGTCTGGCTCGCTGCGAACAAGCCATTGTACCGCGGTTGCCGCCGTCCATCAGCCGTCGGTGTCCTGGCTGATCTGATACTGCTCGAGTTTCTTGTACAAGTTGCTGCGCGGCGTGTCGATGATCTCCGCCGTCTTCGAGATGTTCCAGCCGTTCTCGCGCAGCTTGGCCACGAGAAACGCCCGTTCGGCGTTGTCCTTGAACTCGCGCAGCGTGCCGGCCCTGGCCGCGTCCGCGTCGCCGAGCGGCTTCGCCGCGGCGGGCCCGGCGGCCGCGGGCGACCGGACGATCTCGGGGAGATCGGGGACGTCGATCGTCTCGCCGCCGGTCATGATGATCAGCCGTTCCACCGTGTTCCGCAGCTCGCGGATGTTGCCCTTCCACCGGTAGCGCTGCAGCGCCTCGATCGCCGCCTGCGTGATCCGCTTCGGCCGCACGTTGTTCTCGCGGCTGAAGTAGTCCATGTAGTGGCGCACGAGCAGCGGGATGTCGTCCTGCCGCTCCCGCAGCGGCGGCACGAGGATGGGGATGACGGCGAGCCGGAAGTAGAGATCCTCGCGGAAGCGCCCCTTCTCGATCTCCTCCTCGAGGTTCTTGTTGGTCGCCGCGATGACGCGCACGTCCACCTTGATCGTCCGCGCCGATCCGAGCCGCTCGACTTCGCCCTCCTGCAGCACGCGCAGCACCTTGGCCTGCGTCTTGGGGCTCATGTCGCCCACTTCGTCGAGGAAGATCGTGCCGCGGTCCGCCTGCTCGAACTTGCCGACCTGCTTCTCGGTCGCGCCGGTGAAGGAACCCTTCTCGTGGCCGAAGAGCTCGGATTCGATCAGCTCCTCGGGAATCGCCGCGCAGTTCACCTGGATGAAGCGCTCGCGGCTCCGGCGGCTGTTGCCGTGGATCGTGCGCGCGACCAGCTCCTTGCCGACGCCGCTCTCGCCGGTGATCAGCACGGTCGCGTTGGTCGGCGCCGCGCGCGACACGGCCGCCATCACCTGCTTCAGCGCGCCGCTGTCGCCGATCATCTGGTGGCGCAGTTCGACGGCGCGCTTCAGCGTCCGGTTCTCGTCGCGCAGCCGCGCCTGCTCGAGCGCGTTCTGGATCGTGACGCGCAGGCGGTCGGTGCTCTCGAACGGCTTCTCCAGGAAATCGACGGCCCCTTTGCGGACGGCGTCGATCGCGGTGCTCGGCGTGCCGTGCGCCGAAATCATGATCACCGGCACCATCTCGCTCATCGCGTGCAGCCGCGTCAGCACGTCGAGACCGTCCATCCCCGGCATCTTGACGTCGAGCAGCACCAGGTCGGGCGCTTCGCGCTCGGCGAGCGCGAGCCCTTCCTGCCCCGTGGCGGCGCCGAGGAACTCGTAGCCCTCGTATTCGAGGGTCATCCGCAGCGAGTCGCGGATGGCGGCTTCGTCATCGATCACGAGTATGCGTGTTTTCGGCATCTAGCGGTCTTCGACGCGGACGGTCTTCAACTGGCGCTGCTCGAGATCCGGCGAGTAGATGTAGAGGGTGAGGATGTCGCCCGGGCGCACCGCCCGCGCGAGGCGGCGGTAGTCGGACGCCGACTCCACGCGCTGGCGGTTGATCTCGAGCAGCACCGTGCCGCGCTCGATGCCGCTGTCGAACGACGAGCTCATCGGCTCGACGCGCGTGATCAGGACGCCGCGCAACCCCTTCGGCACCTCGAGCCGGTTCGCCGTCTGCGCGTCGAGATCGCGCACCGCGAGCCCCAGCATCGCATCGCCGTCCGCCTTCACGCGGTCCGGCGGCGGCGTCGACTGATCGCTGCGGTCGCCCTCGCGCGGCGGGCGCTCCGCCAGCTTGACGGTGACCGCTTCCTCGTGGCCGTCGCGCACGAATCTGACGTGCGCGGCGCTGCCCGGCGCGCGCGCCGCCACCTCGCGGATCAACTGGTCGTCGCTCGTGATCGCGTGGTCGTCGAGCGTGGTGACGATGTCGTACGGCCGCAGGCCGGCGCGATCGGCCGGCGATCCCGCCGTGACGTCCTGCACGAGCGCGCCGTGCGCCACCGTCAGCTTGAGCGACCGCTCGAGGTCGGCGTCGACGTCGCGCAGCGCGACCCCCATGTACCCGCGGCTGACGCGGCCGCGCGCGCGCAGCTGCGGCAGGATCGCGGTCGCGCCGTTGATCGGCACCGCGAAGCCGATGCTGCTCGCGCGCGAGCTGATCGCCGCGTTGATGCCGACCACCTCGCCGCGCGCGTTCAGCAGCGGGCCGCCGCTGTTGCCGAAGTTGATCGCGGCGTCGGTCTGGATGTAGTTGTCGAGGCTCATGTCGAACAGCTTGCGCCCGAGATAGCTGACGACGCCCACCGTCACCGTGTGCTCGTAGCCGAGCGGGTTGCCGATCGCGCACACCCACTCGCCCATCCGCAGGGTCGCCGAATCGCCGAGCGGCGCGACCGGCAGGCCGGTCTGCCCGTCCACCTTGATCAGCGCGATGTCCGTGTCGGGATCCGAACCCACCACGCGCGCTCTCATCGTCCGGCCGTCGGCCATCTTGACGATGATGCGCTCGGCGCGATCGACGACGTGGTTGTTGGTGAGGATGCTGCCGTCGGCGTCGATGATGAAGCCGCTGCCCGTGCCGCGGTGCGGCGCGTCGCGGTCGCCGCGCGGCGACCCGAAGTCGAACGGCTCCGGCGGATCGGGGATGCCGGTGCGGTCGCGGCGCCGCCGCGGCTCGCGCCCGCGCGTCGTCGCGTCGATGTTGACGACGGCGGGATTGATCCGCTCGACGACGTCGGCGAAGTTGACCGCCGGGAGGGCCGGGGCGGTGCGCGCCACCAGGCGCGCGGCCGCCGCATGCCCCGGCGCGCCCGCCGATACGGACGAGCGGGCGACGCCGCCGGCGAAGATGGCGCCGACCAGAAACGCGACCAGCGCGACGAGGACGACCGTGACGAGCGTGAAACGCTTCAACTCTTTTTCATTATAAGGGCGCGAAACGCGTCCTCATCCAGCACCTCGACGCCCAGCTTCTGCGCCTTTTCGAGCTTGCTGCCGGCGTCGGCGCCGGCGACGACGAAACTCGTCTTCTTGCTGACCGAACCCGACACCTTCGCGCCCAGCCGCTCCAGCGCATCCGTGGCTTCCTCGCGCGTCATCGTCGACAGGGTGCCCGTGAGGACGACGGTCTTGCCGGCGAGCGGCCCTTCGGGTTCGATCGCCGGCTCGGGCAGCGCAGTCGTCATCTTGACGCCGGCTTTACGCAGCCGGTCGATCAGCGCGCGGTTGTGCGGTTCGGTCGCGAACGCACGCACCGACTCGGCGACCACGGGTCCGATGTCGGGCGCCGTCTGCAGTTCTTCGACGCCGGCGTCCATCACCCGTGCCATGTCGCGGAAGTACCGCGCCAGCGTCGTCGCCGCCTTTTCGCCGACGTGCCGGATGCCGAGCGCGTAGATCAGGCGCCACAGGTCGTTCTCGCGGCTGCGCGCGATCTGCTCGAAGACGTTGCGTCCGACCTTTCCCAGCTTGCGCGGGACGGCGCGCTCGGACGCCGGCTCCTTCGGCGCCACGACGAGCTGCTCGAGCTGTTCGTTCGTCAGGTGGTACAGATCGCTGAAGCTCTCCACCAGGTTCCGATCGATCAGCTGATCGACGAGCGAGGCGCCGAGCCCCTCGATGTTCATCGCGGAGCGCGAGGCGAAGTGCTCGAGGCTGCGCCGGAGCCGCGCGGGACACGACGTGTTCTCGCAGCGCCACACCACCTCCTCTTCGTCGCGCACCAGCGTGCTGCCGCACTCCTTGCACGTCGTCGGCATCACCCACGGCTGCGAGTCGGGCGCCCGCAGCGTCAGGACCGGGGCGACCACCTTCGGGATGACGTCCCCCGCCTTCTCGATGACGACGGTGTCGCCCTCGCGGATGTCCTTGCGCGCGATGTCCTCGGCGTTGTGGAGCGTGGCCATCGAGATCGTCGACCCGGCGACGAACACCGGCTCGAGGACGGCGAAGGGGGTGACGGCGCCCGTGCGGCCGACGTTGACGTCGATGCGCAGCAGCTTCGTGTGCGCCTGCTGCGCCGGAAACTTGAACGCGGTTGCCCACCGCGGGAACTTGGCGGTCGTCCCGAGCCGTTCGCGCAGCGCGAGATCGTCCACCTTGACGACGACGCCGTCGGTGTCGAAGTCGAGGCTGCGGCGCTTGTCCGCCCACTCGGCGCAGAACGCGATCACCTCGTCGATGCCGTCGCAGCGCCGCCAGTGCGGTTCGACCGGCAGGCCCCACGACGCGAGCGCCTCGAGTGTCTCGGCGTGGCTGCGGTAGTGCAGCCCGCCAGGGCCGGCCGCGTCCGCGGGCCCGACGGCCGCCGCCGCCGGTTCCGAGGGCGCGACGATTTGGTACGTGAACGCCGACAGCCCGCGCTTCGCCACGAGCGCAGGGTCGAGATTGCGCATCGTTCCGGCCGCGGTGTTGCGCGGGTTCTGGAACAGCGGCTGCCCCGCCGCCTCCATCTCCCGGTTGATCCGGTCGAACGCCGCCCGGGGCAGGTACACCTCACCGCGGATTTCGACCCGGGCGGCCGGGCCCTTCTTGAGCGCAAGCGGAATCGCGCGAATCGTGCGGACGTTGGCGGTGACGTCCTCGCCGTGGACCCCGTCGCCCCGCGTCGCACCTCGCACCAGCGTGCCGCGCTCGTAGGTCAGCGCGATGCTGAGGCCGTCGATCTTCATCTCCGCGACGTAGGCGACGCGCGCGTCGCCTACGCCCGCGCCCTTCCGCACGCGCTCGTCGAACGCGCGCAGCTCCGCTTCGTCGTAGGCGTTGTCGAGGCTGAGCATCGGCACGAGGTGCTCGACGGCGGCGAACCCCTCGGCCGCGCGCCCCGACACCCGCTGCGTCGGCGACTCGGAGGTGACGAGATCGGGATGCTCGGCCTCGAGGCGTTCGAGCTCGTGGAGGAGCGCGTCGAACTGCTCGTCGGAAATCTCGGGCGCGTTGTGGATGTAGTACTGCTCTTCGTGGTGGCGGATCAGATCGCGAAGTTCCGCGACTCGCTGAACGGGATCCACGCTCGGCTGGCGCCTCGGGCTCCTAGCGATCTCGCGAGAGGACGTAGTCGGGGAGCGCCAGCAGCGCCTCGCGCTCGGAGCTCGGCGGGAAGGCGTACAGCGGCTTCTTCGCGCGCTCGGCGAACTCGGTCGCCTTGCGGTAGGCGTAGTCGATGGAGGCGTGTTCTTTCAGCGCCCGCAGCAGGTCGCCCCACTGCTCGGTCGTGACGTTGCGCGACGCGATGATCTCGCGGACGACGCGTGCGCCGACGCCGTCCGGCTCCTGCCGCAGCAGGTGGATGAGCGGCAGCGTCACCTTGCCCTCGCGCAGATCGCTGCCGATCGGCTTGCCCACGGCGTCGGCGTCGCCCGTGAAGTCGAGCAGGTCGTCCACCAGCTGGAAGGCAATGCCGAGATTGAAGCCGTATTCGCGCAGCGCGGTCTCGCGCTCCGCCGGAATCTTGCCGAGCATGCCGCCGATCTGCGCGCAGCCGCCGAACAGGTACGCAGTCTTGCGCCGGATGATGTCGAAGTGCTCGTCCTCGGAGATGTCGGCGTCGCCGTTCTTCGTCAGCTGGTAGAGCTCGCCCTCGATCATCTTCAGCGTGACGTCGCACAGCACGCGCACGATGTCCAGCGTGTCGTGCGTGAGCGCGAGCGCCATCGACTTGATGTAGAGGTAGTCGCCGAGCAGGACGGTGATGTCGTTGCCCCACCGCGAATGGACCGCCAGCCGTCCCCGCCGCAGGTCCGCATCGTCGATGATGTCGTCGTGGACGAGCGTGGCCGTGTGGATGAACTCGACGACGGCGGCGAACAGGATGGCGCGATCGCCCTCGTAGCCCGCCAGTCGGGAGGCCATCAGCAGCACGGCGGGCCGCATGCGCTTGCCGCCGGCCGACTGGATGTAGCGGCCGATCTTCGGAATCAGGTCGACGCGCGACTCGACGTGCCGGCTGAACTCGCGGTCCACCTTCTCGAGGTCGGCGCGAATCGGCTCGAAGATCTGCGACAGGGCCAGCGAGTTTTCCACAGGTTCAGGTTAGGACTTTATCACGGCCGGAACAGCGCGTGGAAGTTCGACGCCGTCTGCCGGCCCATCGCGTCGACGCTGGTCTGGTGCAGCTCCGCCAGCGTCTCCACCACTCGCACGACGTGGGCCGGTTCGTTGCGCTTGCCGCGGTGCGGCACCGGCGCGAGAAACGGGCTGTCGGTTTCGGTCAGCAGGCGGTCGAGCGGAACCGGACGGATGGTGTCGCGGAGGTCCCCCGCTTTCGGAAAGGTGATGATGCCGGCGAGCGAGACGAAGAAGCCCAGGGCGAGGCCGGCATCCCGCAGCCAGGGGGTGCCGGTGAAGCAGTGCAGCACGCCGCGAAGGTCGCCGCCCCCCTCCTCTTCGAGGATCGCGATGGTGTCGGCGTCGGCTTCGCGCGTGTGGATGACCACCGGCCGCTGCAGTTCGCGCGCGAGCCGGACCTGGGCGCGAAACACGCCGTGCTGCACCGATCGCGGCGAGAAATCGTAGTGGTAGTCGAGCCCGATTTCGCCGATCGCGCGGGCGAACGGCGTCCGCGCGAACTGGTCGCGGACCACGTCGGCCGCGCGTTCGGGATCGGTCGCGAACTCGTGCGCCTGATGCGGGTGCACGCCGATCGCCGCCCGCACGTCGGGCCACAGCGCGACGAGCCGCTGCGCCTGCGCCGCCTCGCTCGCGTTGCCCGCCTCGAGGATGACGCAGACGCGCTCGAGCCCGGCGTCCCTCGCGCGCGACACGACGGCGTCGAGATCGCCGGCGAACGTGTCGTCGGCGAGGTGACAGTGGGAGTCGATCACGCTCAGCGCACGCGCGTGCCGGGCGCGGGCGGATTGACGAACGACACCACCTCGGGCATCCCGCCGTCGGGGCTCGCGGCGAGCACCATCCCGTTCGACTCGATCCCCATCAGCTTCGCGGGCTTCAGGTTGAACACGATGACGACGCTGCGGCCGACGAGCGATTCGGGATCGTAGGCTTCGGCGATTCCCGCGACCAGCGTGCGGTGCTCGGTGCCGACGTCCACCGTCAGCTTGAGCAGCTTCTTCGACTTCTCCACTTTTTCCGCGGTCAGCACCCGCGCGACGCGGAGCTCCACCTTCATGAAGTCGTCGATGGAGATGCGCTCGGGCGCCTGGACGGCGTCAGGCGCCTTCGGCGGCGCCTGTGGGGCGTCGACGCGCGCCTCGGGCGCCGGTTGATCGGGCGGTAACGGGTTGTCGCTCACGGTCGGGATCTCCTTGCGCGGCCACAGCGGACCCTCCTGGAGCAGCGTGCGCGCTCCGTCGGTCCGCCATCGGCCGTCGCGATCGAACAGCACGCCTTCGGTGGAGGCCCCGACGCGGCGCAGGATTTCGCGCGACGAGGAGGGCATCACCGGTTCCAGCAGCACCGCCGCGAGACGCACGGCCTCGGCGGCGTCGAACAGCACCTGCGTCAGGCGGTCGGCGCTGGCGGGGTCCTTCGCCAGCGTCCACGGCGCCGTCGCGGCGATGAACTCGTTCGTCGCATCGACCAGCGAGAACGCCGCGGCGGCGCCCTCGTGCAGCGCGAAGCGGTCCATCGCGGACCGATAGGCGGCCACCGCCTGCTCGGCGACGCGCGCGAGCTGATCGTTGGTCGCCGCGACGGGCGCGAGCGTGCCCTGCCGGTACCGTGCGGCCATCGCCGACACGCGGCTCACGAGGTTGCCGAGGTTGTTGGCGAGGTCGGCGTTGTATCGCTCGTCGTACCGCGCCCACGAAAAATCGCCGTCGCTGCCGAACACGATCTCCTTGACGAGATAGAGACGCAGCGGATCCTGGCCGAGGCGGTCGGCGGCGACGATGGGATCGACGATCGTGCCGAGCGTCTTGCTCATGCGCTGGCCGTTCATCGTCATGAAGCCGTGACCGAACACCTGGCGCGGCAGCGGCAGCTTGGCCGACAGCAGCATCGCGGGCCAGATGACGGTGTGGAAACGCGTGATGTCCTTGCCGATCACGTGCAGATCGGCCGGCCACCACTTGTCGAACAGCGGCGCGTCGCCGCCGAGGCCGACCGCGGACGCGTAGTTGATCAGCGCGTCGAACCAGACATAGACGACGCTCGAGGGATCCCAGGGGAGCGGGATGCCCCACGACTGGCCGGCGCGGCTCACCGACACGTCGATCAGGCCGCCCTCGATCAGCCGCAGGATCTCGTTGCGGCGGATGTCGGGCTCGAGGAATTCGGGATGCGCCGCGAAATGCTCGAGCAGCGGCTGCCGATACTTCGACAGCCGGAAGAAGTAGTTCTTCTCCCGGATCCATTCGGGCTTCACCGTCGGGTGCAGCGGGCAGTTGCCGTTGACGAGGTCCTTCTCCTGCTTGAACTCCTCGCAGCTGACGCAGTACCACCCCTCGTACACGCCCTCGTAGATGTCGCCGGCGTCGTAGACGCGCTGCGCCAGGGCGGTGACGCCGGCGCGGTGCCGCGGCTCGGTCGTCCGGATGAAGTCGTCGAACGACACGTCGAGCCGCGCCCACGTGCGGCGGAACTCCTGCTCCATCCGGTCGCAGTAGGCGAGCGGATCGAGGCCGAGGTCCTGCGCGTTCTTGAAGACGTTCTGCGAGTGCTCGTCGTTCCCCATCAGGAACCGCGTCTCGAACCCGCAGAGCCGCTTGTAGCGCGCGATGACGTCGGCGCAGACCTTCTCGTACGCCGTGCCCAGGTGCGGCCGGCTGTTGACGTAGTCGATCGCGGTGGTCAGGAAGTACTGCTTCACGGCTGAAACGCCCGAATCGCGATGGCCTGCACGTCCTTCACCGAACGATTATGCTGCGCCGCGAGCGCGGCGCAGTCGTCGAATTCGGGCTGGGCGTTCACGACGCGGCCGTCGCGCGAGGCGACCTTGAAGCGCACCGGGCCGAGCGGGGTGTCGACCCTCACGATTTCGCGTGTCAGACACAGGCGTGACACTTCGCTGTGCCGCAGCCCGATCGTCGTCGTCTCCGCGAAGATGACGTCGGCGATCGCCGCGCGCCTGTCGGGCGGCGCGATGACGGTCAGCAGCGTGCCCGGGCGGTTCTTCTTCATCTGCACGGCGACGTAGAACACCTCGAGCGCACCGGCCGCGTACAGGCGCTCCATGGCGACGCCGAAAATCTGCGGGTTCATGTCGTCGATCTCGCACTCGACGACCACCACGCGGTCGCCGGCATCGGCGGCGGCGGCTTCCGCGCCAATCAGCACGCGCAGCACGTTGGGCGTCGACGGCTCGTCGCGGTCGCCGGCGCCGTATCCCACGCGCTCGACCGTCATCGAGGGAATCGGCCCGAACGCCGACGCAAACGTCGTCGCGATCAACGCTCCCGTCGGCGTGACGAGCTCTTTCTGCACCGCGCCGCTGTAGATGGGCGCGGCGCCGAGGAGCCTGACCGTGGCCGGCGCCGGCACGGGGAAATGGCCGTGCGCCGACTGCACCATGCCGCCGCCGACATTGAGCGGCGAGCAGACGACACGGTCGGCGCCGACCCACTCCATGGCGAACGCGATGCCGCAGATGTCGATGATCGAATCGAGCGCGCCGACCTCGTGCAGGTGCACCTGCTCCACCGGCATCTGGTGGATGGCCGCCTCGGCTTCGGCGAGCCGCTCGAACATCGACTTCGCCCGCGCGCGCGCGGTGGCAGGCAGCGCCGACGCGTCGATCAGCGCGTAGATGTCCGGCAGCGAGCGGTGCGGGTGATGGTGGCCGCCGTCGCCGTGTTCGTGCGCGTGGCCGTGGCGCCCGTGGTCGTGCAGGTGTTCGTGGTGTCCGTGGTCGTGCGCGTGTTCGTGGCGCTCGCGATCGTGCGCGTGCTCGTGCACCGAAAACTTGGTCGCGGCCACGCCGGCCCGCAGCACGCGATCCACGTGGATGTGCGCGTCGCCGAGCGCCAGGCTGCCGAGCGCCTGCCGCAGCGCATCGACCGGCAGCCCCGCGTCGATCAGCGCGCCGAGCGCCATGTCGCCGGAGATGCCGGAAAAACAATCGAAATAGAGCACGCGGCTCACAGACGCCTCGACTCCTTCAAGCTCACGTAGGTCATGTCTCCGAGCACCAGGTGATCGACGACATCGATGCCGATCAGCTCGCCGGCGGCCCTGAGCCGCCGCGTCAGCGCCACGTCATCCGCGCTGGGCGTCGGGTCGCCTGAGGGATGCGTGTGGAAGACCACGATCGCGGTCGCGCTGCTGCGGGCGGCTTCGCGAAACACGTCGCGCGGCTCCAGGATCGACGCGTTGCCGGTGCCGACCGTCAGGACGCACGTGCGGAACACGCGGTGTTTCGCGTCGAGCAGCAGCAGCCCGCACCGCTCGACGTCGCTCGACCCGAATCGCGGCAGCAAGTACGCCGCCGCATCCTGCGGCCCCCGAATCTGCACCCGCACGCCCGGCGGCGCCGCGAACGTCCGGCGGCCCAACTCGATGGCGGCCAGGATCCGCGCCGCCCTCGCGGCGCCGAGGCGGTGCTCGCACCGCAGCCGCTCGCCATCGACGCGCGCCAGGCCGTGCACGCCGCCGCAGCTCGCGAGCAGGTCGGCTGCGATCGTCAGCGCATCGGCGCGCGGAGTGCCGACGCCGACGAGCACCGCGACGAGCTCGTTGTCGCCGAGGGCCGACGCGCCAAGGCGCAACAGCTTCTCGCGCGGACGATCGCCGGGCAGTAAACGCTTCATCTTACACTGTCCCGCCGTCGGTCGTCGGCCGTCGGCTCGACGAGAGGTGACGGATCGTCCCGAGCCGGCCGGCGCGCATCCGCTTCGCGCGCGAACGGCGTCGACCGGCGCGGCGTGATCCGCTGCGTCGAGGACGCCGATCGAGCGCCACATCGTCTCGCTCTGCGCCGCCACCGCGCGCGACGCGGCCGACCTCGGGCCTTCGGAACTGCCGCATGGTGTCTCTCCGACGATCGGAACGGTCCGCCGCCCTGCGACGATCGATAACCGACAACCGAAAACTGTTATCCTCTCCTCATGTCGTCCGCGCGCCGCTGGCTTCCGAGCATCCTGTTGACGCTCGTCGTAGCCACCGCCGGCTGCGGCGATCCTCCCGACAAGGAAATGCAGCAGGCGCAAGGCGCGATCGACGCCGCCAAGGCCGCCGGCGCCGATCAGTACGCGCACGACGAACTGACGGCCGCCGAAAAAGCGCTGAAGGACGCCACCGACGCGGTGGCCGATCGCGACTACCGCCTCGCGCTGAACCACGCGCTCGATGCGCGCGAACATGCCCAGCTCGCCGCGAAGCAGGCCGGCGACGGCAAAGCGGCCGCGCGCGCCGACGCCGATCGCACGCTCCGCGACGCCACGCAGGCGCTCGTCGAAGCGCGCACCCGGCTGAAAGCGGCCGAGGCCGCGCGTGTCGCTCCACGCACGCTCGCCGACGCGCGCCGCCTGATCGCGGATGGCGACGAGACCCTGCAAAAAGCGCGCGCGGCGTTCCAGGCGGGCCAGTACGCCGACGTCGGCGACACCATCGCCGGCACCACCACGCGTTTGCTGGCCACCGCGCGCGATCTCGAGGCCGCCGCCGCGGCCGGCGCGCACCGACGCCGCTAGTTACCGGGAAGAATCCGACCGCAGCCAGACGCCGTCGAAGAGAATTTCTGCCCACCCGGTGAGATACACGTTGTCCTCGCGCCACTCGACGCGCTGCGCGCCGCCGGGCGCGACGATGGTCGCGTGGCGCGAAGCGCCGCCGAAGCGGGCGGCCGCCACGAGCGACGCGCAGGACCCGGTGCCGGACGAGGAGGTCGGACCGACGCCGCGCTCCCAGATGCGGATCGTCACGC